>WPCG01063181.1_pt1 | contig 78288 bp, 79 predicted proteins | sample 5403311 | NCBI WGS metagenome assembly WPCG01 (sample SAMN12869467, study PRJNA574797) | sludge metagenome | isolation source: wastewater treatment of Control | place: China:Beijing | collected 2019-05-17
GCTGGCCAATTCCGTGCAGGGCGCCTGGCCCGTGGTGCGGCTCGACGCCGTCGACGGTCAGCCGGTCGGGCGCTGGCGCCTCGGCCCTGCACACCGGGACTTTCAGGCCGAGGCCCAGCGGCTGCTGGGCTATCCGCTGCCCGGTTCGACCTGACCCGCTCTCAACGAACGACGACACGACGAGGACGCCGATGCGCGTGGTAAAGATCCTGCTGGTGCTGGCCCTTCTGGCCGGCGCGGCCCTGTTCGGCGGCTATCGCTACTGGGAGTCTCGCCTCGAGGCGCCCATCGCCGTGGAGGAGCCGACCCTCTACGAGGTGCCCCGGGGCGCCGGCTACAATCGTGCGGTGGCCGACCTGGCCCAGCGCGGGATCATCCAGGACGACTGGGCCTTTCGGCTGCTGACCCGCCTGGAGCCCGACAGCGTGCCGCGTCTGCGCGCCGGCGAGTACATGCTGGAGCCGGGCATGAGCGGCCGTGAGCTGATCGCGCTGCTCGGCAGCGACCGCGTCGTGACCTATCCGCTGACCATTCCCGAGGGCTGGACCTTCCGCCAGATGCGTGAGCTGCTGGATAGTGCTCCCAAGCTGGAGAGCCGTACCGCGGGTCTCTCCGACGAGGAGGTGATGGCCCTGCTGGATCGTGAGGGCGTCCACCCCGAGGGGTGGTTCTTCCCCGACACCTACCGCTACCACAAGGGCGTCAGCGACCTGGAGATCCTGGCCCAGGCGCTGGCCCGCATGGAGCGCATCCTCGAGGAGGTATGGGAAGGGCGCGCTGACGACCTGACCATCGAGTCGCCCTATGAGGCGCTGATCATGGCCTCGCTGATCGAGCGTGAGACCGGTGCGCCGGAGGAGCGCCGCGAGATCGCCGGCGTCTTCAAGCGGCGCATGCAGACCGGGATGCGCCTGCAGACCGACCCCACGGTGATCTACGGCATGGGCGAGCGCTATGACGGCCGCATCACCCGGGCCGACCTGCGCGAGGCGACTCCCTACAATACCTATGTGATCGACGGGCTGCCGCCGACGCCCATCGCCATGCCCGGCCGGGCGTCGCTTGCGGCCGCGGTAGACCCGCTGCCCGGCGAGACTCTCTACTTCGTCTCCCGGGGCGACGGCACCCATCACTTCTCGCGCACCCTGCGCGAACACAACAATGCGGTGAACCGGTATATCCGCAATCGCTGACTGGAGCAGGCATGAGCAATCAAGACGCCAACCGGATAGCGAGGAACGCCGGGGATAGTCCGGAGAGGAGGTCCTACGCCAGGGGTGAGGAGGATTCCTCCGAACGGGCTGGCCATGGATGGCCAGCACCGGACCTGCAAGCGGAGCGGGACGCGAGAGCGCAGCAGGGCATCGGTAGCGTACAGGGAGGTATTCACAGCGCCTCCTCTGCGGTCTGACGCCGGATCACCCTCGAGCGCCATTGCCACGAATGAAAGGGATCAGGGCGGCGGGCCGACGCCGGCCCAGTCGGCCAGGCGGCGGCCCAGCCGCATCATGCCCCACACCGCGAAGGGCACCACGAACATCACCAGGATGCCCCAGTCGCGGGTGTTGATGAACCAGGCCAGGGTGGAGATCACCACCAGGGCCACCAGCAGGCCCACTGCCACGGCAATGGCCGGGCGACGGTTGGATGCGCGGGGATGGCTCATGCTCGCCCTCTCTCAGTGGCCGATGATCTGGCGATAGATGCCCGGCAGCGCCAGGGCGAGGTGCTCGGGACGGTTGACGATGGCGTAGCTGCCCCGCCCGAAGAGGTGCGAGACATACTGGTGCGCCTCGCGGTCCACGGTGACGCCGAACACCCGCACCTCCTGCTGGCGCGCCTCGAGCACCGCCTTGCGGGTGTCCTCGATGCCGTAGCGCCCCTCGTAGTAGTCGGTGTCGTTGGGCTTGCCGTCGGTGATCACCAGCAGCAGGCGGTGACGGTTGGGGCGCTTGGAAAGCTCCTGGGTCACGTGGCGGATCGCCGGCCCCATGCGGGTGTAGTGGCCGGGCTTCAGCGCCGAGATCCGCCGCGCCACCCGCTCGCTCATGCTCTCCTCGAAGGTCTTCAGGGTATTGACCCACACCTTCTGGCGCCGGTGGGAGGTGAAGCAGTGGATGGCATAGTCGTCGCCGCAGCCCGCCAGGCCGTGGCCCAGCACCAGCAGCGCCTCCTTCTCCACGTCCAGCACCCGGCGGTCATCGAGCCAGGCATCGGTGGAGAGCGACACGTCCACCAGGATATCCACCGCCAGGTCCCGGGCCTGCTCCCGGGCCGACATGTAGAGCCGGTCGCTCGCCTCGCCGGTGGCGGCCAGGTCGCAGCGCGAGCGGATCACGGCGTCCATGTCGAGTTCGCTGCCGTCGAGCTGGCCGCGCAGGATCTCGCGGCGCGGCCGCAGGGCCTCGAACTCCCGACGCACGCGGCGGATGCGCCGCCGGGTGGCGTCGTCGGGCTCCCACTGCTCGCCCTCCTCGCTCTGCAGGTCGGTGATCACCTGGCAGTGGTCGGGCAGGTAGGACTGCTTGCGGTAGTTCCACTCCGGATAGAGCTGCTTGCCGCGTAGCCGCTCGCCCAACGCCTCGTCCGGCGGCAGGTCGAGGTCGACCTTGAGCCGCGTCGCCGCCCGCTGCTTGTGCGGGCTGATGACGATCTCCTCGATCTGCTCGGCGGCGCGCTTGGCCTCCTCGTCCTCGTTGTCCTCCACCAGCCGGTTGAGGTTCACCATCTCGGTCCAGGAGAGCATCTTCTCGAAGCGGTTGGCGATCAGCGGGTCATCGCGCTCCGACTGGTCCTGATGGCGGCGCTCCGCCTTGCGCTTGCCCTCGCTGGCCTGCTGGGCGCTGCTGGTCTCGCCGTCCTGGGGGTCCTCGTCACTCTCCTCGCGGCCGTGGCCCAGGCCCAGATGCACCACCTGGCCCCACAGCGGCACCGGCAGCGGGGGACGATAGCCCCGCGGCGCCTGAAACGCCTCCAGGGACGCCTCCGGGTCGGCCACCGCCGCGGCCATGGAGGCGGCCCAGCCCTCCAGGGGGGCATCATCGCCCAGCAGGGCGCGCAGGGTGGCCTCCAGGGCCTGCTCCATGGGGGGCAGCTTGCGCCGCACCGGGCGCACCGCCAGCAGCGCCGCACAGAGGTCGCGATAGCGCCCGGCGAGCCCGGGGAAGCGCACGAGGGCCGCCTCGGTGGCGCGCATCGCCTCACGCAGCCGTGCCAGATCGTTCTGGAGCGGGTCGGCGTGGAGGCCCGGATGCCGGGAGACCGCCAGGTAGGCGGTCAGCCAGAAGTAGAGGTCGCGGTTGAGGCGCGCCTCGGGAAAGAGGTCCAGGGTCGGCGGCAGCAGCAGGCTCTCCTCGTCGCGACGCGCCTGGTCAATGGCTTCGTCATCGAAGCCGAGGCGCTGGCGCAGCGAGAGCCGGTGCGCCGAGCTGCGCGCCACGATGGCGGCCACCTCGAGGCCGCTCTCGCCACCGCTGGCGCGGAAGAAGACGCCGAGCACATGGCGGAGATCCTCCAGGGCCACGGCGGCCTCGGGATGACGCCGGTAGCTGGCGGCCCCGGAGGCCCAGCGGTGCCAGTGGCGGCCGACGAACTCCTCGACCTCGAGAAAGTGCAGCATGGCGGACTCCCCCCTCGGTTCAGCCGAAGGTCGCGTTGATGGCTTCCATCAGCCCTTCCTGGACGTCCAGGTCGTCGGTCAGCGGCTCCACCAGGGTGGCCCGGGCCGCGGTCAGGATCGGCATGCCGGCCTGGATCAGGGTGGCGCAGTAGACCAGCAGGCGGGTGGAGACCCCCTCCTCCAGGTCCTGGCCCTTGAGCTCGCGCAGGCGGGTGGCCAGATTGACCAGGGCCGCGCAGCGATCGAAGGGCAGGCCGCTCTCCCGGGCCACGATGCCGCACTCCACGTCCGGCGGCGGGAAGTCGAAGGACATCGCCACGAAGCGCTGGCGGGTGCTGGGCTTCAGTGACTTGAGAATGTGCTGGTAGCCGGGGTTGTAGGAGACCACCAGCATGAAGTCGTCGGGCGCCTCGAGGAGCTCCCCGGTGCGCTCCAGGGGCAGCAGGCGGCGGTCGTCGGTGAGCGGGTGCAGCACCACGGTGACGTCCTTGCGCGCCTCGACCACCTCGTCGAGATAGCAGATGCCGCCCTCGCGCACGGCGCGGGTCAGCGGGCCGTCGACCCAGCGGGTCTCGCCACCCTGGAGCAGGTAGCGGCCGGTGAGGTCGGCGGCGGTGAGATCGTCGTGACAGGACACGGTGTAGAGCGGCCGACCCAGCTTGGCTGCCATATGGCTGACGAAGCGCGTCTTGCCGCAGCCGGTGGGCCCCTTGAGCAGCAGCGGCAGGCGCTGCTGGTAGGCCTGCTCGAAGAGGGCACACTCGTTGCCGACCGGCTCGTAGTAGGGTGCCTCCTGGTCGAGTTCGGGCAGGGATGCGATATGGGTCATGGATCACTCCAGAAGCCTGAAGGAAGCGGGCCGCGGCGACCGCCGCGGCCCGCCGGGGGCATTACTCGGCAGCAGTCAGCGGCTTGCTGGTGGCAGGCACCTGCTCGCGCGCCGGCCCGAAGACCGCGTAGATGAACATCAGCGCGGCGATGCCGACGAAGATGCCGGTGCTGAAACGCATGATGTAGAAGAGGTCAAGCTGGTCCTGGACCTGCATGAAGTTCATGCCGAGCACCCGCTGCAGGTGAGTCTGGACGACGCCCGCGAAGGTCAGGGTGAAGGTCATGAACCACATGGCGGAGGTCATGATCCAGAAGGCCCACATGTTCAGCACCTGGTTGAAGGGCTGGACGCGACGGATCTGCGGCATGGCGTAGGTGATGATACCCATGATCAGCATCACGTAGGCGCCATAGAAGGCCAGGTGGCCGTGGGCCGCGGTGACCTGGGTGCCGTGGGTGTAGTAGTTGATCCACGACAGGGTGTGCATGAAGCCCCAGACGCCGGCGCCGAAGAAGGCCACGGCGGCAGAGCCCATGGTCCACAGCATGGCGGCCTTGTTGGGGTGGTTGCGGTTGCCCTTCCAGAACATGTAGAAGGCGAACACCACCATGGCGAAGAACGGGATCACCTCAAGGGTGGAGAAGATGCTGCCGATGGGCTGCCAGTAGCCGGGGGTGCCGATCCAGTAGTAGTGGTGGCCGGTGCCCAGCAGGCCGGAGAACAGCGCCAGGCCGACGATGACGTAGAGCCACTTCTCGATGATCTCGCGGTCGACGCCGGTCATCTTGATCAGCAGGTAGCCGAGCAGGGAGGCCATGATCAGCTCCCACACGCCTTCCACCCAGATGTGGACGATCCACCACCACCACAGCTTGTCCAGCGCCAGGTTGTCGGGGTTGTAGAAGGCGAACAGCCAGAACACCGCGGCCAGCCAGAGGCCCAGCATCAGGACCATGTTGATGGCCGTCTTGCGCCCCTTGAGCATGGTCAGGCTGGTATTGAACAGGAACATCAGGAAGGAGATCGTGATGAAGATCTTCGCCCAGAGCGGCTGCTCGAGGTAGTGACGCCCCTCGTGGATGCCGAACTGGTAGCTGATCAGCGCACCGGCGCCGGCAATGGCGAAGATGCCCAGCTGCAGGTAGGCCAGGTTGGGGCTGTAGATCTCGCGCTCTGCCTCTTCAGGCATCAGGTAGTAGGTGCAGCCCATGAAGCCGATCAGCAACCAGACGATCAGCAGGTTGGTGTGGCTGGTCCGGGTGATGTTGAAGGGCATGGCCTCGGACATGAAGTGAGGCCAGACATAGGCGGCGGCGGCGGCAAGACCAAAGACGATCTGCAGGGCAAACAGCGCCATCGCAACCATGAAGAATGGCAGGGCCACCTTCTGCGTTTCATATTTCATCGGTTCGGCTCTCCTGGTTTCGGGAATCCGGCTGAGTCACGGGTCCGGATCAACCGGCCGGGTGGGGCGGCCAGCCCTGGGTGTCGATGGAATCGGTCCACTCGAAGAAGTCGATCAGTGCCGCCATCTCTTCGTCATTGATCTCGAAGTAGGGCATCTGTCGACGGTTCGGTGCACCGGTGGGCTGGGCGCGCATCCAGGCCGCCAGCGCCATGCGAGCCCCTTCGGGGTTCTCGTGGCCGCCGTAGCGGGTCCAGACGTTGCCGATCTCCGGTGCGAAGTAGGAGCCTTCACCGAGGATGGTGTGGCAGTTGATGCAGTTGTGCTGCTCCCACACGTGCTTGCCCAGCCGCACGTTGTCCGTGAGCGGCTGGGTCGACGTATTGACGATGTAGAAATGGCTGTGTGCCGTCAGCGCGGCAAACACCAGGAAGAAGAACAGCGACCCGCCGTAGAAGATGTTACGGGCAGCTGCCTTTGTCAGGCCTTCGGTCATGGACCATACCCCCTTGCTAGTCTGGCATTCTTGTCGGAGCCGGCGGGTCCACCTGCGAGGATCCGAATCCGCCGCTTCCGCCCCCTTAATATGCATTCAGCATGCATGTTATAGGGTAGCAGCGAGGAGGCATCGCTGACTTTGACGCTGGTCAACTGGGAGGGGGCCGAATCGACGCCTCGGGGCTTGCCAGAGGCGGCAGGATGGGCAGGGCCGGCAGCGCGCCGCCGGCCGGGGGGGTCACTTCTCGGTGAGATCCTCGATCCAGGTCAGGGCGGCCACGCCGGTTGGCAGCCCCAGGGTCGGGATGGCCAGCATGGCCACCTGCTTGAGCGCCTCGGGGGACTCCCCCTCCTCCAGCCCCCGGCGGGCATGGGAGTGCACCGCGCCCTCGGAGCGCGCGCCCACGGCCAGCGCCAGCTTGACCAGGCGGCGGGTGCGCTCATCCAGGGGGCCGGACTCGGCGCAGGCACGGCCCAGCTCGGCATAGGCGTCCCACACCTCGGGATACTGCTCGGCGACCTTGCCCGCGCCGGCGGGAAGCTTCTCCTGACTCATCAAACTGCTCCTCGTAGGGTGTCGTAGGGCCCAGTATAGGAAGCCCCGGGGCCTGACGTCACCTCATGATCAGGCAGCGGCCAGCCAGGAGAGCGGCGAGTGGTTCAGCGCCGCCCCCAGCATGTAGGCAAAGGTCATCACCGCGGCCAGGGCCGCCGCCCCCCGCACCGCGGGGCTTCTTCCACGCTTGATCGCCACCGTGCCCAGGCCGATGTAGAGCAGCAGGGCAAGCAGCTTGGCGGCCAGCCAGGGGTGGTGCTGGGGCCACATCCCGAGCATCACCATCAGCAGCACCCCAAGCGTCAGCAGCAGGGTATCGTTGACGTGGGGCAGCACCCTGACCCAGCGGCGCCTGAGCCAGGGCGACTCGCGCACCGACCACCAGGCCCTCAGCATGAAGAACAGCAGGCTCAGGGTGGCGGTGGTGATATGCAGGTGCTTGACCAGGAAATAGTGCTCGATCATCTCGAACCTCGTATCAGGGCCCAGGCGCCGGCCGAACGCTCGACCAGCGCCGCCAGCGCTCGGCTAGCCGTCCTTGCCGTCCGCCCGGGTGGTCAGCAGCGGCACCGTGTAGTGGAACAGGAAGATCAGGTAGGCGATGCACCAGAAGAGGATGCTCAGGTTGTAGGTCCAGTGGGTGATCTGGGGGAACATCGCTAGTATCGGCGAGCGCAGCAGGGCACCGGCGAACATCAGCCCGAGCCCCACGCCGATGCCCGGCAGGGTGCGGATCTCGCGGCCGGTATGGCCCAGGGAGACCCGCGCCATCATGGCCAGCATCATGGAGGCGATGCCGCCGATGGCCAGGGCGTGCAGCGCCAGCTCCACTCGGAACACGCCGGTCTGGGCCAGGGCCCACATCACCAGCCCCACTACGATGAAGGCGTAGCTCAGGTGCAGGCCCCACAGCAGCGGCTCATGCAGGGTGCCCAGCCCGCCCCAGCGCGCCAGGCGCACGGCATTGGCGGCGGCGGCCACCAGCATGACCCAGCCCTGCAGCCCTCGGGGCAGCTCGGCCCCGAGCAGTACCGCCAGCTGCAGCAGCACGACGGCGTAGATGGACCACAGCGCAAGCCGCTCCAGCAGCGGCCAGTCGGCCGGCTTGGGGCGCCCCAGCTTGCGTGAGGTGAAGAAGGGGATCACGCGCCCCCCCAGCAGCACCATCAGGGTGGCGATCAGCAGCACGCCCAGGTAGCCCCCCTCGCGGATCGGCGGCAGCTGGCCGCGCATCACGCCCAGGTGCATGGCCAGGTTGGCCACCGCCAGCAGCAGCAGGATCGGCACGAAGACCAGGTTGCGCCAGTGGCGTGCCGCTACCAGCATCCGCCCCAGGGCCAGCGCCGCCAGGGGCAGGAAGGCCAGGTCGATGGCTACCAGCAGCAGGGGCGGCAGCCCCATGGGGAAGGCGATCAGCAGCCGCGCCGCCAGCCAGACCCCGACCAGGCCCAGCAGCGGTGCCCCGCGGGGACTCGGCTGGCCGGTCCAGTTCTGTGCCGCGGTGAGCAGGAAGCCCACCGCCACGGGGGCGCCGAAGCCGAAGATCATCTCGTGCTGGTGCCACCACATCAGGCCGCCATGGGGGCGCAGCAGGATATCGCCGTGCCAGAAGGCGAACCACACCACCATGGCCAGCACGCTGAACAGCGGGGCCAGCAGGAAGAAGGGGCGAAAGGCGAGCCGGGCGATGGGGGCTCCGGCCGGCTCGTGTTGAGGTGACTGCATGGCGAGATTCCCGACGGTGACACTGATGGGTTGAATTCCGAACTGCCCCATTGTGCCCTGCCCGACGCCGCCGGGGCCATGACAGGTATCAAGAATACTTCTTATCCCGGCCGCTCAGTGGCTGGTGCCCTCCTCGTACTGGGTCTTGTTCCAGACGTTGTACTTGCCCGAGGGGCGCTTCATGGGCATCCGCCCGAGCTCCTCGAGGGTATTGGCGTCGAGCCACAGCAGGTAGCCGTCGTCGTCCCAGATGCTCAGCAGCAGGGTCTCGCCGCGGCGGTCGAACTCCACGTGGGCCGCGGTCTTGCCCGGCTCCGGGATCATCGTCTCGACGATCTCCAGGCTCTGCTTGTCGATGACGTGGATACGGTCGTGGTTGGGGCCGAAGAAGACATCCACCCAGGCGTAGGGGGAGTTCTCGTGGCTGCGCATGAAGAAGCCGGGGCCGTCGGTCTCGATATGGGTGATCAGCGACCAGTCGCTCATGTCGAAGACCGAGACCTGGCCCTTGTCGATATGCGGCATGGCCATCACCCGGGTACCGTCCCGCTCCCAGGTGATGCCGGCGCCCAGGTGCGGCATGCCCTCCAGGGGCAGGTCGGCCACCTTGCGCTCCTCGTCGAGGTCGAACACCTGGCCGCCCTGGCCGCCCCGGGCAGCGCCCACGATGTAGCGGTACTCCTGGTCGAAGAAGAAGTCGTCCAGGTAGTCGGGGGCCTCCACCCGATGCAGGGCGAAGTCACCGACGATCGCCTCGTCGCCCTCGGCGCGCTCCTCCGGCCAGCGGATCTCCCAGACTTCGGGAATATCGCGCAGGGCGGCCACGAAGCTGTTGCGCGGCGGCGCGGTATAGACGGCGCTGACCCGGGAGGTGTTGCCGTCGAGGCCCTCCACCGGGATCACCGCGATCAGGTCGAGATCCCGGGCGTCGAGCAGCACCAGGCTATGGGGCAGGTAGTTGCCCGCCAGCACGTAGTGGCCGTCGGCGGAGACCGCGATGTTGCGCATGTTGATGCCGGCGCGCACCTCGGCGGTGACCTCCAGGTTGTAGATGTCGTACTTGGTCACCCAGCCGTCCCGGGAGCCGAAGTAGACGTAGCGTCCGTCCGGACTGTACTTGGGCCCGCCGTGCAGGGCATAGCGGCTGGGGAAGCGAGCGATCCGCTCGAAGCGGTCGCCGTCCAGCAAGCTGACGTGGTGGTCGCCGATCTCCACCACGATGAAGAGGTTCTTGAGGTCCTCGACCTCGAACACCGGCACATCGGGCAGGCTGCCGTAGGGGTGCGGCACCTCATGGCTGGCCAGGATGTCGGCCTCCTCCCAGCTGGGCTCCTGCTCCGGCGGCTCGAAGATCCACTCGGCCAGGGCCGCCACCTCCTCCTCGGAGAGCAGCTCGCGGTAGGCCGGCATCTGGGTGGCCGGACGACCGTCCCGGATCACCGAGACGGCCTCGTCGGCCTTGAGCCGCGAGAGGTTGTCCGGCAGCAGCGCCGGACCGATCCCACCCAGCCGGCTGATGCCGTGGCAGATGGCGCAGTGATGGTTGTAGAGCACGTTGGCATCGGGCGCGTCGGCCAGGGCCGGCAGGGCGGGAATGGCCAACAGGCCGCCCAGCAGCAGGGGGCGCAGGGTCGTGACGGCTTGCCTCACAGGGCCACCCTCCCCATCCCGCGCTCCAGGGAATCGACGGCGGCGTCCGGATCCCGGGCCAGGCGGGTCATGGCCGGCGCCAGGGTCTCGGCCAGGGTGACCACCTCGCCCACCACGATCAGGGTCGGCGGCCGGAAGGCCTCGCGCTCGATCGCCTCCACCAGGTCACCCAGAGTGGTCAGCAGGTGGCGCTGCTGGGGCGTGGTGCCCCGCTCCACCAGGGCCACCGGGGTCTTGGCGGGCATGCCGTGGCGCTGCAGCTCACTGCGGATCAGCTCGGCATTGGTCAGCCCCATGTAGAACACCGTGGTGTGGTGGGGCACCGCCAGCGCCGCCCAGTTGAGCGCCAGGTCACCATCGCCCTTGCAGTGGCCGGTGACGAAGGTGACGCTCTGGGCGTGGTCGCGGTGGGTCAGCGGGAAGCCGGCGTAGCTGGAACAACCCGAGGCCGAGGTGATGCCCGGCACCACCCGGAAACCGACGCCGTGCTCGATCAGGTACTCGGCCTCCTCGCCGCCGCGGCCGAAAATGAAGGGGTCGCCGCCCTTGAGGCGCAGCACCCGCTTGCCCTCGCCGGCCAGCCGCACCAGCAGGGCATTGGTCTCCTCCTGGGTCAGGGCATGGCAACGCGAGGCCTTGCCTACGTAGTAGCGGCGGGCATCGGGGCGGCCCATGGCCAGGATCTCCTGGGAGACCAGGCGATCGAACACCAGGCAGTCGGCCTGCTGCAGCATGGAAAGCGCGCGCAGGGTCAGGAGGCCGGGGTCGCCGGGGCCCGCGCCGACGATGGCGACCTCACCCGGCGCCAACGGCGCCTCGTCGAGGCCGAAGTTGAGGGTCTGGGTCTGTCGGAATGCTGTCATGGCTCGCTCTCCCGGAGCATCACGGTCTGAATTCTGGCTCGGCTCAGAGCTCGATGGCCTGGATGGCCTCGTAGGGCGCCGCCACGCGCCGCTCGCCGACATCGCTGGCGCCGATCTCCTCGTTGGTGAGATAGCAGCCGGGATCCTCCTCCCAGGGGTCCCCGGAAACCTTCCAGGCCCGCACCCGGGTGTTGCCGTTGCAGATATCGAGGAAGCGGCACTCGGCACAGCGCCCCTTGAGCGGCCGCGGCCGCTGGCGGAAGCCCGCCATCAGCGGGTCGCTGGTGTCGCGCCAGATCGCCGAGAAGGGCCGCTCGCGCACGTTGCCCAGGTCGTGGTCCCACCAGAAGGTGTCGGGATGGACATTGCCGAGGTTGTCGATGTTAGCGATATGCTCGCCCGAGGCGTTGCCGCCCCAGTTGACCAGCCGCTGGCGCAGGGCGTCGGCCTGATCGGGGAAGTGCTCCCGGGCCCACATCAGCAGGAAGGGGCCGTCGGCGTCGTTGTTGCCGGTGACATACTCGCGCTCCACGCCGCGTTCGAGCTCGGCACGGCAGTGGTCAAATAGCCGGGTCATGGCATCGCGGGTCATGCGGTACCAGGCATCCTGCTTGCTGTGGCGCCGGCCGCGCCCGCCGTAGTTGAGGTGCGAGAGGTAGAACTTGTCGACGTCATGCGCCTCGATCAGGTCAAGGATATCACCCAGCTGCTCGTAGTTCTCCCGGGTCAGGGTGAAGCGCAGCCCCACCTTGATGCCCCGCTCCTTGCACAGCTTCACCGCGTGCATGGACTCGCGGAAGGCGCCCTTGCGCTGGCGGATGACGTCGTGGGTCTCCTCGAGGCCGTCGATGCTGATGCCCACGTAGTCGTAGCCGATCGAGGCGATCTCGTCGATATTGGACTCGTCGATCAGGGTGCCGTTGGTGGAGAGGCCGGTGTAGATGCCCAGCTCCCGGGCGCGGCGCGACAGCTCGAAGATGTCCGGCCGCATCAGCGGCTCGCCGCCGGAGAGGATCAAGGCCGGTACACGGAACGCCTTGAGGTCGTCGAGCACCGCATGGGCCTCGGCATTGGAGAGCTCGCCGGCGAAGTCGATGTCTGCCGAGGTGGTGTAGCAGTGCTTGCAGGTCAGGTTGCAGCGGCGGATCAGGTTCCAGATCACCACCGGACCGGGGGGCTTGCGGGCCGGCGGAATGGGACCGGGCTCGAGCAGCGACTTGATATAGCGGGTGACGCGAAACATGGTTACCTCCTGGGCTCGGGGCGTGACCCGGCACCGGGTCGGCCGGCCAGGCGCAGGCCGGTCTTCTTGAGAATTCGGGAGCTGTAGAGGATGCGATGGTCCCGGCAGGCCTCGCCGAGCAGCGCTCGCAGCTCCTCGGCCTGCCGCTCGACTTCCTCACGGGTGTGGCCATGCAGCATGGCAAAGAGGTTGTAGGGCCATTCGGGAAGGTGGCGCGGGCGGCGGTAGCAGTGGCTGACGCCGGGCAGCTGGCCCACCTCACGGCCCAGGCGTTCGATCTGGGCGTCGTCCACGTCCCATACCGTCATGCCGTTGGCCACGTAGCCCAGCCGGTAGTGGTTGGGGACCGCCGCGACCCGGCGAATGGCGCCGCTGGCCTGCATGGCCTGCACCCTGGCGAGCACCTCGGCACCGCTCATCCCCACCTGGCGACCCACCACCGCCCAGGGGTCAGGCACCAGCGGCAGGCCCGCCTGGGTGGCCAGCACGATGGCGCGATCCCGCTCATCGGGGGTGGCGACGGCGGAAGACTCAGACGGGCAGGTGGAGACGGACATGGAATTCTTCCTGCTTGGGCATGTTGAAGACGGGCAGCCCGGTGGCGGCCTCGATCTCGGCGATCACCTCGGCGATACGCTCGGGCGTCTCGGTGGCCAGCACGAACCACATGTTGAGACGGTGCTCGCGGCGGTAGTTGTGGGCCACCTCGGGAAAGGCGTTCACCGCCTCGGTGACGTCCTCGAACGCCTCCTCCGGCACCGCCAGGGCGGCCAGGGTGAGGCCGCCGCCCAGCAGCTCGGCGTGGTACATGGGCCCGAAGCGGCTCAGTACCCCCGCCTCGAGCAGCCGCTCCAGCCGGTAGAGCAGCTCGCCCTCGGAGAGGTCGAGCTCCGCGGCCACGGCGGCATAGGGGGCGGCCACCAGGGGCAGGCCATCCTGCAGGCGATTGATCAGGCGGCGGTCGGCGGCATCCAGCTCGACTTCGACCGACGGTGCGGCGGGCCGGCGTGGGGTGATGGCATTCATGGGCGCTCCTCGCGGGTATAGGTGCCGCCGCGCTGACGATAGGCCTTGAAGCTGAACAGCACGCGGTGGGGAATGGCCTGCAGCCCCTGTGCCTCGACGAGCTCGTCGAGGACGCCCAGCACCCGCTCGCGGCGGGTGCCATGGATCATGCAGAACAGGTTGTAGGGCCAGTGGGGCAGTCGCCGCGGACGGCGGTAGCAGAGGGTCACGGCGGGCTCGGCGGCCAGCCGGCGCCCCAGGTCGGCCACGGACTCATCGGGCACGTCCCACACCACCATGGCGTTGGCGGTAATGCCCAGCGCACGGTGGCGAACCACCAGGCCCAGCCGCTTGACCAGGCCTTCGGACTGCCACCGACGCATGCAGGCCATCACCTCCGCTTCCGCCATGCCGCACTGCTCGGCCAGCACCTGCCAGGGGCGCGGCACCAGCGGCAGTCCCTGCTCCACCAGGGCACGCAGGCGCCGCTCGGCGGCGGTCTCGCTCCGGAAGAGGGCGGGGTGTCGGGCGTTCATGGCGCCTCCAGTTCATCCCAGGGGATCGGAAAGCCGAGGTCGATATGGAAACCCTCCAGCATCGGCAGGCGCAGGATCTCGCGACCCAGTTCCGCCTCCAGGGCATCGAGGCGGGCCTCCAGGGTGGCCTCGTCCGACGCCGTCATCACGAACCAGAGGTTGAAGTCGTGTTCGCGAGCATAATTATGGTTCACCCCCGGGGCACGGTTGATCACCTCCGCCACGGCGTCACGCTCCGCTTCGGGAGCGGCCACCGCGGCCAGCAGGCTGGCCCCGGCCCGGGCATGGTCGAACACCGGTCCGACCCGGCTCAGCACCTGTAGGCGCAGGAGGCGCTCCAGGCGCTCGAGCACCTCCGCCTCGCTGCTCGCCAGGCGCTCGGCCATGGCGGCGAAGGGGCGCTCGCAGACCGGCAGCCCGCGCTGGTAGGCGTCGATCAACCGGCGATCCAGGGTGTCGAGTGTGACCATGGGGCTCCTCCCGGCGCAGAATAAGATGCCTTTCCCGAGCATCTTACCTGCAGGCCGGAGGCCGCAAGCGGAGAACTCCGCGGGGGTTGACACAAGTCAAAAGAGGCATCTGATATACCCTTTTATGCCCCCTGCCCCTTCGCAACAAGCCTCTGGCTTGATATTCATCAACGCACCCCGCTGCTGCCGGGGTGACACTCGGTATCCAACCCAACGCCTGCTTCCATGAGTCCCGACATGTCCAAGAGAGCCCTTCCCCTGCTGTTACTCGGCCTGGCCTGGCTGCTGCCCCAGGCGGCCCTGGCAGAGGCGGGCAGCCACCCTTCCGGGGTGGATGCCGACCGCCTGGAGACCCTGCTCTACCAGGACTGTGGCTCCTGCCACGGCATGACCCTGCGCGGCGGCCTCGGCCCCGCCCTGCCCCAGGAGCGCATGCAGGCGCTCAGCCCCGAGGCGCTCACCCATATCATCCGCCACGGCATCCCCGGCACCGCCATGCCCGGCTGGGAGGCCCTGCTCAGCGAGGAGGAGGCCCGCTGGATGGCCGAGCACCTGCAGACCGACAACCGCCTGAAGACCCTGGACGACTGACTCTCCCGAGGAGACCCCCATGCCGCTGATTCGCCCCATGAAGACCCTGGTTGCCGCCGGCGCCCTGTCGCTGCTGGCCATCGGTCCCGCCCTGGCCGAGAGCGCCGTCGAGCTGCGCGGCACCGGCGACCTCGGCGTGGTGATCGAACGCGCCACCGGCAGCGTGGCGCTGGTCGATACCACCCACAAGACGGTACTCAAGAACATCGAGGGCTTCGGCGACCTCTCCCACGCCTCGGTGAAGTTCACCCGCGACGCCCGCCACGCCTTCGTGTTCGGCCGTGACGGCGGACTGACCCGCCTGGACCTGCTCACCGGCGAGATCGACGGACGCATCATCCAGGGCGGCAACAGCATCGGCGGCGCCATCTCCCAGGATGGCCGCTACGTGGCGGTGGGCAACTACGAGCCGGGCGGCGTGAAGGTGTTCGACGTGGAGACCATGGAGCTGGTGGTCGACGTCCCGGCCACCTACGAGAAGGCCGACGGCACCACCGACCAGGCCAAGGTGGTAGGCGTAGTGGACGTGCCGGGCAACATGTTCGTCTTCAGCCTGTTCGAGGCCGGCGAGATCTGGACCCTGGACATGTCCACCGAGGAGCCCGAGGTGACCCGCTACCGGGACATCGGCAGCATGCCCTATGACGCCCTGATCACCGCCAACGGGCGCTACTACATCGCCGGTCTGTTCGGCGAGGATGGCATGGCGCTGCTCGACCTCTGGCATCCGGAGAAGGGGGTGCAGCGCATCCTCCCGGACTACGGCCGCGGCGAGGAGCGCCTGCCGGTCTACAAGATGCCGCACCTGGAGGGCTGGGCCATGGCCGGCAGCCAGGCCTTCTTCCCCGCCGTGGGCCGCAATGAGGTGCTGGTGGCCGACACCGACGACTGGTCGCTGACCCACCGCATCGAGGTCCACGGCCAGCCGATCTTCGTGATGAGCCGCCCCGACGAGCAGCAGGTATGGGTCACCTTCGCCCACCCGAACAACGACCGCGTCCAGGTGATCGACACCCGCACCCACGAGGTGATCGAGACGCTCTCCCCCGGCGAGTCGATCCTGCACAAGGAGTTCACCCCCCGCGGCGAGCACATCTGGATCTCCGCCCGGGACAGCGGCCACGTGGTGGTCTACGACACCCGCACCTTCGAGGAGCTGGCCCGCCTGCCGGCGGAGTCCCCCAGCGGGATCTTCTTCACCCACCGGGCCCACCGCATCGGGCTCTGATCGATCGGAGTGCCGGCCAGGGCGGCCGGCCCACCAACGCCAGGGGCCGGGGAATCATCCCCGGCCCCTGGCGTTTTCACCTCGGCCTGACGGGCCCGCCGGAGCGGGCCCTCCCTCAGTAGACCTCGTGCATGGAGTTGTAGACGTTGAACTTGCCGGTGGGCGTTACCATCGCCTCACCCTTGATCACCGCCTTCAGCTCCCGGGTGGTGTCATCGACCACCACCAGCGCGGACTCCTCGTCCATGGAGTTCCACACCGAGAACCACACCTCGTCGCCGGCCCTGTTGTACTCCGGCTGCACCACACGCTTGGGTCCGTCGCCCAGCTCGGCCCACTCGGCGATCGGCAGCACCTCGAAGCCGGCCTCCAGGTCATTGATGTCGAACACCGCCACGCTCTGGCTCACCGCCTCATCGGTGTGCAGAGTGGTATCCACATAGAGGTTGGTGGAGTCGGGGTGGGTCTTGACGAACAGCGAGCCGCCGCCCTGCCCCTCCAGCACGCGGACCACCTGCCAGGCGTTCTCGGGATGCCCCTCGGGGTCGGTGCCGATCAGCTGGATGGTGTTGTCGCCCAGGTGGCTGGTGGCCCATACCGGGCCATGCTCCGGGTCCACGAAGTTGGCACCGCGGCCGGGGTGGGGGATACGGCCCACATCCACCAGCGCCGCCAGCTTGCGCTCCTGTGCATCCACCACGGCGATCTTGTGGGATTCGTTGGCGGCGGTCAGGAAGTAGCGCAGCGAACGGTCGAAGCCCCCGTCGTGCAGGTAGGGCGCGGCATCGATCTCCACCGTGTTCAGGGCATCCAGGTTCTCGTAGTTGACCAGCAGCACCTTGCCGGTCTCCTTGACGTTGACGATGAACTCCGGGTGCTGGTGGGACGCCACGATGGCGGCCACCCGCGGTTCGGGGTGGTACTCCTGGGTATCGACCGTCATGCCGCGGGTGGAGACGATCTTGAGCGGCTCCAGGGTCTGGCCGTCCATGATCACGTAGTGGGGCGGCCAGTAGGCACCGGCGATGATGTACTCATCCTCGTAGCCCTTGTAGCGGGACACCTCCACGGAGCGCGCCTCCATGCCGATCTTGATCTCGGCAACGGTCTGCGGCTCCTCCATCCACATGTCGATCATGTTGATGGCGCCGTCGCGGCCAATGACCAGCAGGTAGCGACCCGATGCCGAGATGCGCGAGATATGCACGGCGTAGCCGGTATCCAGCGTCTTCACGATCTCCTTGGTGTGACCGTCGATCAGGGCGATCTGGCCCGCATCGCGCAGCGTCACCGAGAAGAGGTTCTCCAGGTCGAGGTCATTCATCTGCTCGGTGGGGCGCTCCTCGGGCGGAATGTGCACCACCCAGGTCTCCTCCATCTCGGGCTTGCCATGCTCGGGGGGCATCGGCGGCTCGTGCATGATGTAGCGGGTCATGATGTCGATCTCTTCCTCGGTCAACTCTCCCGAGGTGCCCCAGTTGGGCATGCCCGCCGGCGACCCGTAGGTGATGAAGGCGTTGAGGAAGACCTCGCCGCGCGCCTGGGTGATGTCCGGGGTCAGGGGCTTGCCGGTGGCGCCCTTGCGCAGTACTCCGTGACAGCCGGCGCAGCGCTGGAAGTAGAGCTCGGTGCCGAGCTGGAACTCCTCTTCGGTCATGTCCGGAGCACCGGGGGCCGTCATCATGCGGACCGAACCCGGGTCCACGGTCGTTCCGGCATCATGATAGGCCCCCGTCGCCGGGTCGTAGTGCTGCTTCTGCTCCTCGGCCAGGGCGAACCCGCCACCCAGGGTCGCGGCGGCTACCGCAGCCGCAAGAGAGTTACGAAGCCAGATCCTGTCGCTCATTTCCGCTCCTCGATGATCCTGATGATTCTTGGCATCACTGCTTTTGTCACCCGCCATTTATAACGCCATGAAAGGCGAAGTTCTCAGGCATCTAACTGTTCTTTGATACACATCAAAGCTGCCAGAGGCGATGGAGCTCTCCGGAATTATTGAAAAAGAAAACTGAAGATCATGAGGTTGTGGGAATTCACATCAAGCAATGATGCTACATGCCTGACGCAAAAGGATCATGGCTGACACAGGGTAGTCACGGGAAAGAGCGGCATTCACCTTGCGGGCGAACAGCGTCAACGATGACTGGCGAGGATAGTGTATTATCCTTGATTCCCGTCAACGAAAAGCCACCATCATCTCAGCTTCATAGGCCTTGGTGAGAAGCCTGAACCGGCAGGCATGCCTACGGGCTTGGTGGTCAAGGCCGGGGCATCAGTCGAGATCCGGCCAGCCGGGCAAGTGAAACTCCTCCTGAAGATGGCGCAGCTCCGGCTGGTGCAGCTCGGCGATGCGTGCGGCGAGCTCGGCGCCCTTCGGCAGCAGATGGACCTCGATGCGGCGGCGATCCTGACGAGCCGGGCGCCGCTCCACCAGACCCAGCTGCGCACAGCGGTCCACCAGGGCCACCGTGCCGTGGTGCTTGGCCTGCAGTCGCTCGGCCAGCTCCCCCACCGTGGCCCACTCACGTCCCTCGAACCCCTTGAGATGCAGCAGCAGCTGATACTGGAGCGGAGTCACGCCGTGCTGCCGGCAGATATCGTCGCTCTGGCGCAGGAAGCAGCGCAGCTGATAGCGGAAGTGCGACAGCCGCTGGAAGTCCTGCTTGGTCAATCCAATACCCTGAGACATGGGGCGCCCATCCCTGTTTGAAGCCGCGCCTTGACAGGCACTCGTCGCAAGTCTAGACCTCACTATATCACAGCATGATATTAATGCTGTCGTGGGTCACCTTCAGGCCCCACCTTTCAGGAGAGCCCCATGAACCCGATCACCGTCGTTCGCCTCCCCTTCACCCGCCATGCCGGCTGGAAGGAGCTCCAGCGGCGCCGCCCCTCCATTCCGCTGCTGGCCTGGGCCATCGTCTTCCCGATGTCGCTGCTGCCTCCAGTACTGCTCTACTACGCCGGGACCCACTACGGGGACGCCTTCGTCGCCGGCTTCGCCGACCGCGAATGGCGCTTCATCACCACCATCCTGTTCCTGGCGGAACTGCTGACCTTCTTCGTGATGGGCTGGCTGATCCACGCCGTCGTCAACGCCAGCCAGCATCTCAGGATCGACTATCAGGATGCCTACCTGCTGGCCGCCCTCGCTCCGCTGCCGCTCTGGTCCTCGGCGCTGGTTCTGGTGATTCCCAGCCTGCTGCTCAACGCCCTGGCGGTGCTGGTGGCGCTCGGCATCTCCATCAGCCTGGTCTACCACGGCCTGCAAGCCCTCTGCCAGCGCCAGGATGAAGACGTGGAGACCATGGCTGCCACCTACACCATCATGGCCGCCGGCGTGCTGGCCTGGGGGTTGCTGATGGCGATCATCTGGGCCTACTGAGCGGGTGCGACATCCTGCATCAGGGCAGGGAGTAGCGGTCGGGTCGCTTAAGATGTATTTTGCATGCATCTTAAAATAACACCCCCCCCCCCCGACGAACCCACAAGGAGCCACCAGCCATGCTGACCCCTGCCCAGGAGGCCCTGATCGAGGCCACCGCCCCGGTCGTGGCCGAGCACCTCGACGCCATCACCCGCCGCTTCTATCCGCTGATGTTCGACCGCTACCCCGAGGTCAAGCCGCTGTTCAACGAGGCCCATCAGGCCGACGGTGGCCAGCCGAGAGCCCTGGCCGGCGCCGTGCTGGCCTATGTGCAGCTGCGCCAGGATCGCGCCAGGGTGCGCGAGACCCTGGCCACGGTGGTCAGCAAGCACGTCTCCTTGGACATCCGCCCCGAGCACTACCCCATCGTCGGCGAGTGCCTGATGGCAGCCATTGGCGAGGTGCTGGGCGACGCCGTGACGCCGGAGATCGCCGACGCCTGGGGCACCCTCTACGAGGAGCTGGCCGGCCTGCTGATCGAGCTGGAGGAGTACCGCTACCGGGAGTTCGAGCAGCGCCCCGGCGGCTGGCGCGGCACCCGCACCTTCCGCATCGCCGAGACCCGCCAGGAGAGCGCGGTGATCCGCTCCTTCGTGCTGGCGCCCGTGGACGGCGGTCCGGTGGCCGAGCATGCCCCCGGCCAGTACATCGGCGTCCGGCTCACCCTCGACGGGGAGCCGCTCTATCGCCACTACAGCCTGTCGGCCCTGCCCAACGGCCGCACCTACCGGATCTCCGTCAAGCGCGAGCGGGAAGGGCGAGCCAGCCACCACCTGCACGATGCCATGGCGGTGGGTGATACCCTGGAGCTGCTGCCGCCGGCCGGCGACCTGACCCTGGCCGAGGGCAGCGAGCCGCTGCTGCTGGCTTCCGGCGGCGTGGGCCAGACGCCGATGCTGCCCCTGGCCCACCAGGCGCTGGCCCAGGGCCGCCGGGTGGTCTATCTGCACGCTGCCCTGGATGCCGAGCATCACGCCTTCCGCGACGAGATCGCGGCCCTGGCCGAGGCGCACCCGGAACGGCTGCAGGCGGTGAGCGTCCACGAGCGCGGCCAGGCGGCCGACCACACCGGCCGCATCGACCGCGCACTGCTGGCCCGGCTGCTGCCGGAGGACGCCCGCTGCTACTTCGTCGGCCCCCAGGGCTTCATGAGCGCCATCGATCGGGCCCTGGCCGAGCTGGGCGTGCCGGCCGAGCGCCGCCACTACGAGCACTTCGGCCCGTCGCGTCCCCTCGACGCCGCCTGATCCCGGGCGGCCAGCCCCCGTGACATGACGCCCTGGCCTGGCCGGGGCGTTGTCGTATGAGAAGAGTGGATGGGCTATCGGGCGTCAGGAAGCCGTGGCCGGCCTCTCTCCCGCATCGACCCAGCCCCAGTCGTCCAGCAGCACGTAGAGCGCCGGCACCACCAGCAGCACCAGCACGGTGGCGCTGAGCAGGCCGAAGACCACCGAGATCACCAGCGGCTTGATGGCCGCCGCCTGGGTGCTGGTCTCGGCCAGCAGCGGCAGCAGCCCGGCGATGGTGGTGGTGGACGAGATCAGGATGGCGCGCAGCCGGTCGCGGCTGGCCTGGCCGGCGGCCGTCACCGCATCCAGGCCCCGCTCGCGGTGCGTCTTGATGAAGTGGATCAGCAGGATGGCGTTGTTGACCACGATGCCGGCCAGGGAGGCCGCGCCGATCAGCGAGGGCATGGAGAGGTAGTAGCCCATCAGCACATGCCCCCAGATGGCGCCGATGAAGGCCAGCGGGATGGAGAGCATGACGATCAGCGGCTCCACGTAGCTGCGGAACTGGAAGGAGAGGATCACGAAGATGCCCACCAGGCCGATCAGCAGGCCGCGGCCGATGGAGCCCCCGGTCTCGGCGGAGCTGGCCACCTGGCCCTCGAAGGAGACCGCCACCTCGGGGTGGCGGGCACCGAAATCCTCCAGCCAGCCGCTGCCGACGAGGTCATCGACGATGGCCTGGCCGCTGGCCCGGCGCGCATCCACGTTGGCCTCCACGGTGACGGTGCGTCGGCCGTCGATGCGGGTGATGCGCGCCCATTCGCGCCGCTCCTCGGCATTGGCCACCACCTCAAGCGGCACCCGGCGCCCGTCGGGCAGGGCGATGGTCAGGTCCGCCAGGGCGTCGAGGGAGTTCCGGTCCCCCTCGGCCAGGCGGATCAGCACCTCGACCTCCTGGTCGCCGATGCGCTGGGTATCGGCGATCTCCCCCAGCAGCGCCGCGCGCAGCTGGCCGGCCACCTCGTCGGCGGAGAGCCCCAGGCCATGGGCGCCCTCGGCAAGGGAGAAGGCCAGCTGGGGCTTGCCCAGGCGCAGGTCGTCGATGACGTTGTAGACGGCCGCGTAGCCCTCGAGATGCCCACCCAGTTCGAGCGCCGCCGCCTGCATGGCATCGAGATCCTCTCCCGTCAGGCGCACCTCCACCGGCACCCCGGCGGGGCCGAAGCCGGGCTCCTGGATGATCAGTCGCTGCAGCCCCTCGATCTCGCCGATGGCCTCCCGCCAGGCGGCGGTCAGCTCCTCCAGGGTCACCCGGCGCCGCTCGGCGGTGAGCAGGTCGACGATGACGGTAGCCACATGGGGGCCGGCCTCCCGGGCGCTGAGGTTGTGGTTGAAGCGCACCTGGATCGCCTCGACCAGGGCGGCGCCTCCCGGCTGCTGCGGCGAGAGGCGGGCATCGAGCTCGCGCATCGCCGTCTCGATGCGCTCGGCCACCGCCTCGGTGCGCTCGAGCGGTGTACCCTGGGGCATCAGGATGCGTGCCTCCAGCACGTCGCCCTCGATATCCGGCATCGCCTCGCTGCCCAGGTGCCCCCCGGCTATGAAACCGGCCGACCCCAGGATGATGGCGAGCACGAGCCCCAGCACCGCATGGCGAAAGCGGATCGCCCGGTCGGCCAGCCCCCCGACGGCCTCGCGAAAGCGCGCGAAGCCTCGCTCGAAGGCGGCCCGGAAGCGGGAGTCGTGGCCCTCGGCCGGCTTCCCCACGCTGCCCTTGAGACTGCCCTTGAGACTGCCCTTGAGATGGTGGGGCAGGATCCAGAACGCCTCGACGAGGCTCGCCGCCAGGGCGGCGATCAGCACCACCGGCAGCACCTCCAGCACCGCCCCCAGCTCACCGGCCAGGAAGGAGAGCGGCGCAAACACCGCCACCGTGGTCAGGAAGGACGAGAGCACCCCGGGCAGCACCTGGCGGGTGCCCGAGACCACCGCCTCCAGGGGCGTGGCCTCCTCGCCGGCGTGGGCGGCGATGTTGTCGGTGATCACGATGGCATCGTCCATGACGATGCCAATGGCCATCAGCAGCGCCACCAGGGTGATCATGTTCAGCGACAGCCCGGTAAGGGCCATGACGATGAAGGCCCCCATGAAGGCCGCCGGCAGGCCCAGCACCGCCCACAGCGCCAGCCGCGGGCGGAAGAAGAGGCTCATCACCAGCACCACCAGCACCAGGCCCATCAGGCCGTTGCCCACCAGCATCTGCAGGCGGTCGCGGACGATGCTGGTGGCATCCTGGGTCAGCGTCAGCGAGACGCCGCCGTCGAGGCGGTGGCGCTCGGCCTCGAGCAGCGACTCGAGCCGCTCCTTGACGGTCAGCGCATCGTCCCGCAGCGCCTTGCTCACCTCCAGCACCAGCGCCGGCTCGCCGTTGAAGCGGACCTGCTCCTCGGCACGCTCGCCGGCCTCGGTGATGGTGGCCAGCTCGCCCAGGGTCAGCTCACCGCCGCCGGCGTCGGAGACCACCACCAGCGCCGCCAGCTCGGCGGGCGAGCGACGCTGGTCGGTGAAGCGCAGCAGGATATCGCGATCGGCGGTCTCCAGGGTGCCCAGAGGCAGGTCGAGGCTCTGGCCGGCCACCCGCCGCGCCAGCTCCCGGGCCGAGAGGCCGTGCTGTCCCAGCACCTCGCGGGGCACCTCCACCTGCCACTGGCGCCGGGACATGCCGTGGATCGCCACCCGGGCCACCCCGGGCAGGGTCATGAGGCGCTCCTCCAGGCGCAGGGCGTACTCCTCCAGCTGGCGCATCGGCATCTCGCCGGAGACCGCCACCGCCGCCACCAGGTCGCTGCGGTGGAGCTCGCGCACCACCGGAGGGTCGGCGCGGGCCGGCAGCTCGGTGATGGCGCTGACCTCGGTGTCGATCTCGCTGAGGAAGCGGATGGCGTCGCCGCCAGCGGCCATGGTCGCCGTGGCGTTGGCCAGGTTGTCCTGGGCCACGCAGCCGAACTCGTCGAGAAACTCCACCCCCTTGACGGCATCGAACAGGCGCCGGCAGATCGCATCCTCGACGTCGGCGGCGCTGGCCCCCCGATAGACCACCTCCACGGACACCTCCACCGGGCGGTAGTCGGGAAAGGTCTCGCGCTTGAGATGAGGGGCGGCAAACAGCCCGGCGGCCAGCAGCAGGATCAGCAGCAGGTTGGCGGCGGTGGGGTGGGCGGCAAACCAGCGGATCATGGTCGCTCTCCCGCCGCGGCGTCACCTCGGGCCCGGGCGGCCAGGCGCGCCTCGGCGGCCTCGTCCCGGCGCACGGCGAGCGCCATGCCCTCGATGGCCGGCTGCAGATCGTCGAGGATCACCCGCTCCCCCGGCGCCAGCCCCGCCTCGATCACCGCCAGCCCCCCCTGCTCGAAGGCCACGGAGACCGGACGTCGCACCAGGCGATCCTCGCCGTCGGCCAGGTAGAGCTCGCCGCGGTGGAGCGCCGACGCCGGCACCACCATCGCGGCCTCGGGGGCCCCGGCCGAGAGCCGCACCCGGGTATACATGTCGCGCTGCAGCGGCGGATGATCAGGGGGGCGCGCATCGCGCCAGGGGTGGTCCACCCGCACCACCACCCGCACGGCACGGGTGGCCGGGTCGAGGCCGCTGGCCACTCTGACGACCCTGCCCTCCCAGCCCACGCCGGGCGCCCCGACCAGCTCCAGCTCGGCCTCGATGACGCCGAGGTCGAGGCGTTCGCCGAGGTCCAGGGAGCCGGGTGGCAGGTCTTCGGGAAACACGGCACCCAGCAGGCGGCGCATCATGCTGAACGGGATATGCGCCTCCACCTCGGCGGCGGCCAGGCTGTCCGCCTCGAACAGCCGCTGCCCGGCGCTCACGAACTGGTGGAGCTCCACGTCCACCTCGGCCAGGCGCAGGTCATAGGGCGCCTCGAAGCGGGTATCCGCCAGGTCACGGCGGGCCTGGGCCAGGCGCACCGATGCCCGCTCGCGCTGGGCCGGCAGCAGGGCCAGGGTGTTCTCCAGCATGGCCACCGCCTGGCGCTGCCCCACAGTGCTGCGACGTTGCGCATCACGCTGAGAGGTGGAGACGGCACCGGTGGCCGCCAGCCGCTCGACTCGTGAAAGCTCCTGCTCGGCGAGATCGAGCGCCTGGCGCTCCAGGTCCAGCAAACGCCGGGTATTGGCTTCCTCTGCCTCGAGCCGAGTCAACTCCGCCTCGGCCTCGGCGATGGCCAGCTCGTAGCGGCTCGGGTCCAGTGCCAGCAGCGGGGTGCCTCCGCGCAGGAGGGTGCCGCTCTCCAGCGACGGATGGCGCTCCACCACCCGGCCCGAGACATTGGCCACGGCCTGCCAGATCTCGGCGGGGCGCGCCACGCCGTGGCCGCGCGCCTCCAGGCGAAACGCCAGGGGACGGGCCTCGATCACCGCCACCGCCGCGGGCGGTGACGGGGTGTCGCTGCGCTCCGGCACCTGGCGATTGGCCACGAAGAAGGCCAGCAGCGCCACGCCCACGGCGAGCCCGGCCAGCACCACGAGGCCCCGGCCCAGTCGCCGCCTCCAGGCGGTCATGCCTCGCCCGCCCGCGCACACCCGCAAACGGCTTCTCGGGAGACCGCCCCGAAAGAGTGGGATATCGACATGCTCAGCTCCCGAAGAAGAGTAATGAATCACTACCTTAGGCCGATCAGGTCGACTTGCCATGACCCCAGTCAATGGCCGCCTGGGAAAGCTCGACTAGCATGGTCGGGATTCCCACGACAGGAGGCTCACCATGGAGCTCGTCTGCCCCGCCGGCAACCTGCCTGCCCTTAAGCGCGCCGTGGATGAAGGGGCCGATGCCGTCTACTTCGGCTTTCAGAACACCACCAACGCCCGCCAGTTCGCCGGCCTCAACTTCACCGACAAGCGCGCCAGGGAGGGCATCGACTACGCCCACGCCCGCGGCAAGCGGGTCTTCTGCGCCATCAACACCTACCCTCAGCCGGATGGCTGGGCCATGTGGACCCGCGCCGTGGACCAGGCCGCCGACCTCGGCGTCGATGCCCTGATCATGGCCGACATGGGGCTGCTCGACTACGCCGCCCGCCGCCACCCCGACCTCGCCCGCCATCTCTCGGTACAGGGCTCGGCCACCAGCCACGAGGCGCTGCGCTTCTATCACGACCAGTTCGGCATCAAGCGCGCCGTGCTGCCCCGGGTGCTCTCCATCACCCAGGTGCGCGACCTGGCCAAGCAGAGCCCCGTGGAGCTGGAGGTATTCGCCTTCGGCAGCCTGTGCATCATGGCCGAGGGGCGCTGCTACCTGTCGTCGTATCTCACCGGTGAATCGCCCAACACCCGCGGCGTCTGCTCGCCGGCGGCCCATGTGCGCTGGGAGGAGACCCCGGAGGGCCTGGAGTCACGCTTGAACGGTGTGCTAATCGACCGCTACGGCGAGGGCGAGAACGCCGGCTACCCCACCCTTTGCAAGGGGCGCTTCGAGGTGGGCGGCGAGACCTACCACGCCATCGAGGAGCCCACCAGCCTGAACACCCTGGAGCTGCTGCCGGAGCTCAAGGAACTGGGCATCGCGGCCGTCAAGATCGAGGGTCGCCAGCGCAGCCCAGCCTATGTATCAAAGGTCGCCGGCATCTGGCGCCAGGCCCTGGATCGCCTGGAGCGCGCCCCGGGCCGCTTCCATACCGAACCCGCCTGGATGACCGGCCTCGGCGAGGTCTCCGAAGGCAGCACCACCACCCTGGGCGCCTACGAGCGCCGCTGGAAATAGGAGAGAGCCCATGTCCGCTACCCCCACGCTCCAGCTGTCGCTCGGCCCGGTGCTCTTCTACTGGACCCGCGAACACTACGCCAACTTCTATCGCGAGGCCGCCGACTGGCCGGTGGAGATCGTCCACCTGGGCGAGTCGGTCTGCTCACGGCGCCGCGACATGAAGCTCGACGACTGGCTTGGCATCGGCCGCGAGCTGACCCAGAGCGGCAAGCAGGTGGTGCTCTCGAGCCAGACCCTGATCGAGTCCGAGGCCGACCTGCGCGACCTGCGCAAGCTGTGCGACAACGGCGAGTTCCTGGTAGAGGCCAATGACCAAAGCGCCCTGCAACGCCTCTCGGCGGCGGGCCAGCCCTTCGTGGCCGGTGCCGCTCTCAACCTCTACAACCCGGCCACCCTTGCCGTGCTCTCCCGCGCCGGTATGCAGCGCTGGCAGGCGCCGGTGGAGATGTCCCGGGACGACCTCGCCCGCCTGCTGGAGGACTGCCGCGAGCAGGGGATCGAGGCCCCCTGCGAGGTGTTTGCCTACGGCCACCTGCCGCTGGCCTGGTCATCGCGCTGCTTCACCGCGCGGCGCTACCAGAAACCCAAGGACCGCTGCCAGTTCGTCTGCCAGAAGCACCCGGAGGGCCTGGCCCTGCGCTCCCAGGAGTCCCAGCAGGTATTCACCCTGAACGGCATCCAGACCCTCTCGGGGGCCTGCCAGGACCTGCGCCACGAGGTGCCGGACATGGCCGGGATGGGCGTCGGCGTGGCACGCCTGAGCCCGCGCCCCGAGGGCATGGCGGAGGTGGTCACGGCCTTCGATGCCGCCCGCCGCGGCGAGCTGCCCACCCCCGATCCACTCAGCCTGGTCGACGCCGAGATCTGCGACGGCTACTGGCACGGCCGCCCCGGCATGGACCACAGCCGAGCCGCCAGCCTGGGGTGAGCGCCATGGTGATCCCCCTGGTCCCCGAGCCCGGTGCGGTGATCCGTCTGCCCATTGCCGGCTTCGAGGCCCGGGACGACCACGCCTTCCCGGGTCGCCGGGCGGCGGTGGTCTACCTGCAGGGTTGTCCGCTGCAGTGCGGCTACTGCGAGACGGCGAGCAGCATGGGGCCGGCCCGCCGCGCCGCCCCGGGGGAGTGGCCGGCCATGGAGGCACTGCTCGCCACCCGGCTGGGCGAGATCGATGCCGTGGTCTTCAGCGGCGGCGAGCCCACCCTGCATCCTGATCTGCCCGCCGCCGCCGACGCCTGCCGGTCACTCGGACTGGCGGTGGGCCTGCATACCGCCGGGCCCTACCCGGAGCGCCTGGAGGCGCTGCTGCCGCGGCTCGACTGGGTGGCCCTGGATACCAAGGGGCGCGGTGCCGACTTCGACCGCATCGGCGGCCGGCACGGCATCTGGCAGCGCCACGCCCGCAGCCTGTCGCTGCTGCTGGAGGGCGACATCCCCTTCGAGTGCCGCACCACGGTGCACTGGCGCGACTTCACCCTGGAGGAGCTCGAGCGACTGGCCATGACCCTGGCCGACTGCGGCGTACGTCGCTACGCTATCCAGCTGGCACGGCGGGAACACTGCCTCGACCCCGGCTACCGGGAAGCGGTGGAGGACGCCCCGCCCCGGGAGGCCCTGGAAACCCTGGCCAGGCGACTCAAGCGCCACTTCGAGCACCTCGAGCTGCGAGGCTGACGCGAACCATCAAGGCGAGCCATCATGTATCTGACCCTGGTCGATCTGCTGCTGGCCACCAGCATCATTCAGTCGCTGGGACTGGCCGTCTTCCTGCTGTTGCCCGAGACGTTCCGGCTGATCAGCAACCGCCTGCTGGCGGCCAGCGTCCTGACCTTCGCCGCCGGGCTCGGTGAGTTCTTTCTCTACTCCACCGGTCTGGCGCTGGAGCACCCCAACCTTGCGTATCTGGGCACCCTGGTCGGCCTGCTGCAGGCGGGCCTGCTCTATATCTATGCGCAATCTCTGATGTATCGCGACTTCCGCCTGCTGCCCCGGCACGCCCTGCACACCCTGCCGTTCTGGGTGATATCCGCGATCTTCCTGGTCGAATACTACCTGCAGCCCACGGAGGTGAAGCTGGAGATCCTTGTCGACCGCGACCACCCGGGAGTCCTCACCTCACCACTGCTGGCGGTGGCCATCCATCTGGTATTTCTCGGCTATCTGTGGGCCACCATCCACGCCCTGACCCGCTTCGGCACCACGGTACGACAGCTCTTCTCCAACCTGGAGAACAAGCAGCTGGCCTGGTTGCGTACCCTGCTGATCCTGTACGCCATCGCCTGGCTCATCAGCCTCTTCTACTGCCTCTCCGCCCATGTCTACAGGGATCTCGTGAGTGTCACGGCGGTATCCGCCGTCGGTGCCATTTCCGGCTTCCTGTTCATCAACTATCTGCTGATAAACGCCCTCCGCCAGCCGAGCATCTTCTCGGGGTTGAGCACCGACGAGGTGCAGCTGGCGGAAAGTGAAACGCCGGGCCGGGCCGCCCTGGTCAGCGCGGAGAACGCCGCGCTGCTGCGCCACCTCGATCGCCACATGGCCGAGGCCCGCCCCTACCTGGACGCCAACCTCAGCGTGGACCAGCTGGCCCGCCAGCTCGGCGTCCCCTCCCGGGAGCTGTCGCGGGCCATCAACGAGGGGCTCGGCAAGAACTTCTTCGAGCTCGTCAGCGACTACCGCATCGCCGAGGCCCGCCGTCAGCTGGAAGCCGCCGAAGCCGGCACCACCATCCTCCAGGTGATGTATGACTCGGGCTTCAACTCCAAGTCGGTCTTCAACACGGCATTCAAGAAAGCCACCGGGATGACCCCCAGCGCCTATCGAGCGCAGCACTCCGCCTAGCCAGCCCTCCCCCCTCCCTCTTTCCGGTTCGACTTTCATCAAACTGAACCTAGAACTCATACCCCATTGATATATAAGAATTTTTCAGCAACAAAGAAAAAGGTTCGAGTCCGCGCTACCGAACGACCCGACAGGGTCCGCTCGCTATGATGGAGTCAACGCTGAGCAGCCAACTTCTGGCCTGGCTCATGACTTCACCATGACGGAGCAGACGACCATGACGACTTCCACTCTGAAAACCACCACCCTGCGTTCCGACGAGTTCTCCTGCCCCAGCTGCGTCGAAAAGATTGAAACCAAACTGAAGGGGCTGGATGGCGTCGAGTCCGCCGAGGTGAAATTCGCTTCCGGCCGGGTACTCGTCAGCCACGATCCGGCAAAGGCCTCGGTGCGCGCCCTGGTCGATGCCGTGGCCGAGGTCGGCTTCAACGTCAAGCCTTCGGCCATCTGAGCGGAGCGTTCGCGCAGGCAGGGGGCACTCCCGCCCCCTGCCAATCGTCCAGGAGAGACTCATGAAACAATGGAACACCTGGGGCGTGGTCATCGCCTCTGGCCTGTTGATCATCGCGTCCTGGCTCACCGGCTCGGACCTGCTGATGATCGCCGCCGCCGCGGTGGCGGGCTACCGGATTGCCATCTCCGCCTACCAGGCCCTGCGCATCAAGACCATCTCCATCGACCTGCTGGTCATCGTCGCCGCGGTCGGCGCCCTGTTCATTCACAACTACTGGGAATCCGCCGCGGTGACCTTTCTCTTCGCCCTCGGCGGCGCCCTGGAAAGGGCCACCCTCAACAGGACCCGCCAGGCCCTGTCAGACCTGGTGGAGGCCGCCCCCGAAACGGCGACCGTGCTGCGTGACGGGGAGCCGCAAACCGTCGAGGTGTGGGAGCTCGTGCCCGGCGATATCGTACTGATCCGCAACGGTGAACAGGTACCTGTCGATGGCACTGTGATTTCGGGCCATGGCGGGGTGGACGAAGCCAGTATCACCGGTGAATCGGTACCTGCCGAGAAGGCCGAGGGCGTGGAGGTGTTTGCCGGCACCTGGCTACGCTCCGGCGTGCTGCGCGTCAAGGCCGTCGGCATCGGAGCCGACACTGCCCTGGCCAGGATCATCCATCGCGTCGAGGACGCCCAGGATGCCAAGGCCAGGACCCAGACCTTCATGGAGAAGTTCTCCCGATACTACACGCCCGGGGTGATGCTCACTGCGCTGATCATCGGCCTGCTGACGCGCAACGTGGAGCTGGCCCTGACCCTGCTGGTCATCGGCTGTCCGGGCGCACTGGTCATTTCCATCCCGGTGTCCATCGTCGCTGGCATTGGCCGCTCGGCCCGGGACGGTGTGCTGATCAAGGGCGGTGAATACCTTGAAACTGCCGCTCGGGTCAGCGCCGTGGTGGTCGACAAGACCGGCACCCTGACCAACGGACGCCCTGAACTGACCGACGTGGTGGCGCTGGATGACGCCTGGAGCGAGGATCAAGTTCTCACGCTGGCCGCCCGGGCAGAAACCGCCTCCGAGCACCCCCTGGCGGAAGCGATCATTCGCGGTGCCGAGCAGCGCAAACTTTCCGTCGAGATGGTCGAGCGGGCCGAACCGGTAACCGGCAAGGGTATCCGTGCCGAAGTCGACGGCCACACGGTTACCGTGGGCTCTGCAGCCTTGCTCGACCACACCCCCGACAACGAACGCATTTTAGCCCTTAACGCGGCCGGCAAGACGGCCATGTTCGTGGGAGTCGACGGGCGCGCCGTGGGCATCGTCGCCGTTGCCGATACGATCCGCGACGACACCCCAGCCGCGATCCAGGCCCTGCACGCCAGGGGTATCAAAGTGATCATGGCAACCGGTGATGCCCAGCGGGTCGCCGAAAACGTCGCCGCCAAGCTGGGTGTGGACGAAGTCCACGCCGAGATGATGCCCGAGGACAAGCTGGCACTGGTCAAGGAGTTGCAGCGTCAGGGCCATACCGTGGCCATGGTGGGCGATGGGGTTAACGATACCCCGGCACTGGCCCAGGCCGACATCGGTGTCGCCATGGGTGCCGCCGGCTCTCCGGCAGCCATTGAAACCGCCGATATCGCGCTGATGGCCGACCGCCTGCCTCGCCTGCCCTATGCCTTGGGCCTGGCCAAACGGACGGTGAACACCATGCGTCTCAATATCGCTATTGCCCTCTTCACCGTGGCTGTGCTGCTGGTCGGCGTGCTCTTCGGCGGCGTGACCATGGCCATCGGCATGCTAGTCCATGAAGCGTCGGTACTGCTGGTCATCCTCATCGCCATGCTGCTGCTACGTCCCACACTCAAGGAGAGCAAGGTGGCAACAACGCAGCACCATGAACCCGCGGATGCCCTGGCGTCATGATCGCCGACAGCATCCTTCCTTACCCCCACCAACCCATCCATACCGAGAACGGGAGATTCAAGATGTCGATCAAACTTTCCACTGCCATCATCCCCTTTACCCTGGCGGCCGCACTGGCGGTTTCCGGAGCCGGCCTGGCGGCCGATACGGCGGTGCACGACCATGACCATGGCGACGTCCCCTTCGAGCTGCAGCTCAACGACGGCGAAAAGTGGGCAATCGACGCGCCCCTGGCTAAGGCCATGGGCGATATCAGCCTGGTGATGCGCGGATCCATCGACGCCATCCATGAGGACCAGCTGCCGGCAACGGAGTACGTCCCCCTGGCCGAGCAGATCAATGACAGCGTCGCCTACATGGTCGAGAACTGTGAACTTCCGCCCGAGGCCGACGCCCAGCTGCACATGGTCATCGCCCAGCTGGTGACCGGCGCAGACAAGATGGCCGGCAACAATGTCGACGCCACACCCCGGGAAGGAGCGGTTCAAGTGCTGGGGGCACTAGAGGCCTATGAGCGCTATTTCGATGACCCGGACTTTGTCGCTGTCATTCACTGAGTCACACCCCGGCAACAACGAAATCCGGCGTGCCTTGCACGCCGGATTTTCTGGTTGCTGCCTGTCAGGAAGGCGACTCACCCGCCGAGCCGATGGCTCAGCCGCACTTCGACCAGCCGCAGCCGGAGTAGCAGGTGGGGCAGCCGTCCATCATGATCAGCTCGCCGTTGCACTCGGGGCAGTGGCCCACCACGGTGGGGCCGTCGGCCTTGGCCTGGGCGGCCTCCTGGGCCTTGCGCTCGGCCTGCTCGATCTCCTCGGGAGTGGGCGGCGTCCACAGATGGCCGCTGGCCTGGCGCTGGGCGTAGCGGGCCACCAGCTCCTCCACCGGCACCTGGTTGCCGTCCTGGTCGAGGAAGCCGCGACGGTAGAGGATCTGCTGGATCGACCAGGCGATGGCCGCCACCTCGGAGTCGTGGAACACCGGCTTGCCCCAGCGGTTCATGCCGCAGCGCACCAGTCCCTTGTCCCAGGCCACCTTGCGCAGGTCCGCCACCGCCTGGGTGACGTAGCCGCCCCGGGCGGCCAGGGAGAGGCTGCGCATGGTGGCGGTGATCCACTGGTGCTCGCTGGAGAGCTGGCCGGAGGGGAAGAAGAACTCCACCGGGCGCTCGATCACCACCCGCTTGCCACCCAGCACGCCCTCCACGGGCATGAAGGAGACCAGCAGGTAGACCTTCTTGCGCCCCTCGGCGCCGACGTAGGAGATCTTCTCCGACACGGCCTCCAGGGTGCCCTCGGGACGCGAGGGAATGCGCACCGTGAGCGGGTTCTCCTCGGGCAGCGGCGGCTCTTCCACCGCCTTCTTGACGCTGTAGGACACGATCTTGGAATTGATCTCGACGGCCATCAGGGGGCTCCTCCGGAAAGTTGTTGGGTGGCACTGGGCATCCATCGCTCGGGGCTGATCCGGCAAGTGCCGTTACTACCACTTGCCATAGGTGCCTTCCTTCAGCGCGTCATAGAGGTTCGCCGCGTTGTGCTCCTCGCCGTCGTAGATCACCTTCTCGTCACCGGCCAGCTCCACGCTCTCGCCATTCTCCAGCTCGAAGACGTAGGTGGTGTTCTTGAGGTCGTCCTCGCGCACCAGCACGCCCTGGAAGGCCTCAGGGTTGAAGCGGAAGGTGGTGCAGCCCTTGAGCTTGCTGGCGTAGGCGTCCAGGTAGAGGTCCTTGAACTCCTCGAAGGGAAACTCGGTGGGCACGTTCACCGTCTTGGAGATCGCCGAGTCGACCCAGGCCTGGGCGGCGGCCTGCACCGCCACGTGCTGCTTGGGGCTCACCGCGTCGGCGGTGATGAAGTAGTCGGGCAGGTCGCTCTCCACGGCGTCGGCGGCGATGAAGTGGCGGTAGGCCGCCAGCTCGAAGGAGACCACCTCGACCTGCTCCTTGGTCTTCTTGCCCGACTGGATGACGTTGCGGAAGTAGCGGTGCGAGAACGACGGCTCGATGCCGTTGGAGGCGTTGTTGCCCAGCGACAGCGAGATGGTGCCGGTCGGCGCGATGGAGCTGTGGTGGGTGAAGCGCGCACCATGCTCGGCGAGTGCCGCGACCAGCTCCGGCTCCACCTCGGCGACCTTCTGCATGTAGCGGCTGTAGCGCGCATGCAGGATGCGACCGGGCACCTTGTCGCCGATCTCGTAGCCGTCCTTCTTGAGCTCCGGGCGCTCACGCAGCATCTTCGGGGTGATCTCGTAGTCCTCGGCCAGTGCCGGGGCCATGCCCTTCTCGCGGGAGAGTTCCAGCGCCTGCTTCCAGCCCTCGATGGCCAGGTTGCGGCTCACCTCCTCGGTGAAGGCCAGCGACTCCGGCGAGCCGTAGGGAATCTTGAGCATGGTCAGGGTGGAGCCCAGGCCCAGGAAGCCCATGCCGTGGCGGCGCTTGGCCTCGATCTCGCGGCGCTGGCCTTCGAGGGGCAGGCTGCTGATCTCCACCACGTTGTCGAGCATGCGGGTGAAGATCGCCACCACCTGGCGATAGCGCTCCCAGTCGAAGCGCGGCTTCTTGCCGAAGGGGTCGATGACGAAGCGGGTCAGGTTCACCGAGCCCAGCAGGCAGGCGCCCTCGGGGGGCAGGGGCTGCTCGCCGCAGGGGTTGGTGGCGCGGATCTCCTCGCAGAACCAGTTGTTGTTCATGCGGTTGACCTGGTCGATCAGGATGAAGCCCGGCTCGGCGAAGTCGTAGGTGGAGCTCATGATGGTGTCCCACAGCTCCCGGGCCTTGACCACCTCGACGATGCGGCAGGCCACGCGGCCCTCGGCGTCGACGGTGTAGCCCTCCTCCACCACCGGCCAGTCGCGGTAGATCAGCTCGCTCGCCTCGACGTCGTCCTTCTCGCCGGCGTGAAGCGGGAAGGCCAGGGGCCAGTCGGTATCCTTCTTGACCGCCTCCATGAACTCGTCGGTGATCAGAAGGCTTAAGTTGAACTGGCGCAGGCGGCCCGCCTCGCGCTTGGCCTCGATAAACTGGCGCACGTCCGGGTGGCCGACGTCGAAGGTGCCCATCTGGGCGCCGCGGCGACCGCCGGCGGAGGCCACCGTGAAGCACATCTTGTCGTAGATATCCATGAACGCCAGGGGGCCGTTGGTGCCGGCCCCGGCGCCGAACACGAAGGCGCCCTTGTGGCGCAGGGTGGAGAAGTCGTAACCGATACCGCAGCCCGCCTTGAGGGTCATGCCGGCGTCCACCACGGAGTCGAGGATATCGTGCATGGAGTCGCGGATGGTGCGCGACACCGTGCAGTTGATCAGGCTCACCGCCGGCTTGTAGGCCTCAGCGCCGGCGTTGGACATGATGCGGCCGGCGGGGATGGCGCCGTTCTCCAGCGCCCAGCGGAACTTGGGCAGCCACTCGTCGGCCTGCTTGCCCTCCACCGCGGCCAGGGCCCGTGCCACCCGCTCCCAGGTGGCCGCCACGTCCTGGTCCACGGGCTTGCCGTGGCGGTCCTTGAGGCGGTACTTGGCGTCCCAGATGTCACGTGACGGGCCCTGCAGGGGGACCTCGCTGGATGACTTCACGGCCTTGGTGGAAGTGCTCATGCGGATGGCTCCGAGAATTCGGTGATAAGAAGGTTATATCAGCGCCGCACCAGGCGCTCGAGGCGCACCAGCAGCTCGCCGAAGGGGCCCTGGGCCAGCCCCTCCTCGCGTCCGTCGAGGAGGTTCTTGACCATCAGGCCCAGCTCGGTATCGCCCTCGATCAGCAGGCGACGCTGGAAGAACAGGGCGTCGGGATCCTCGCGCCGGGTGGCCAGACAGAGGAACTCCCGCCAGCCGCCGCGAATGGTGGCCTCGCCAGGCTCGCCGCACACCTTCAGGCACTCATCCTCCAGGGTGAGGGTGAGCGCCACGCCGAGGTCCTCGATGGCCAGGGTGATGCGACGCCCCTCCAGGGCGTCGAACTCCCCCTCGGCCAGGGGTTCGGCGAAGGTACGGTTCAGCACGGGCTCCACCAGCCGACGCTTGACGGCGATCGGCACGCGGGGATCCACGGCACGGATCAGGCGGTCGGGGGCGGGAAGGCGCGGCAGGGACGGCAACGACAGGGACATGGTACAGCTCTCCTGATGACGGAAACGCGGACAGGGCCGCCGAACCGCTTATCCTGGGCCGAATTCCCCGGGTCTGCACTGATATGCATCAATGGCGGCGCAGACCCGCTGACCCGACGCATGCCTACCATATATAGTCGATATTCCCTCGGCAAGCGCTAGATCTGGTGCTGAGCGCGAGACAACATGATCGATTTTCATTTGACACCCAGCCGCCGAGCCAGCTTGTGCAAGTTGCTGGGGTCGACCTCCAGGCGCCGCGCGGCCTCCGCCCAGCGTCCGCCGGCCTCCGTCAGGACCTGACGGATCGCCTCCCGCTGGGCCGCCTCCACCCGTTCGCGCAGGCTGCCCGCCGAAGGGGCCGGCGGCATCGGCCGCGCCACCGCCGACGGAGCACTCGCCCGAGGCGTCTCGGCCAGGTCGAGCAGCGCCGGCTCCAGGGTGATGATCTCGTCGCGCCCCGCTCCGCGGCCCAGCGCCTTGACCGCCGCCCGGCTGATCGCGTGCTCCAGCTCGCGCACATTGCCGGGCCAGGGATAGGCGAGCAGCGCCCGCTCCGACTCGGGCGAGAGGCGCAGGCTGCGCACCCCCAGCCGGGCACGATTGATCTCCAGGAAGTGGCCGGCCAGCACCAGCACATCGCTGCCCCGCTCGCGCAGCGGCGGCACGGCCACCGGATAGACCGACAGGCGATGGTAGAGATCGGCACGGAAGCTGCCCTCGCGCACCGCCTCCGCCAGGCGGCGGTTGGTGGCGGCGACGATGCGCACATCGACCCGCCGCGGCATGTCTTCCCCCAGGCGCTGCACCTCGCCGTTCTGCAGGGCCCTGAGCAGCTTGGCCTGGATCGGCAGCGGCAGCTCCCCCACCTCGTCGAGGAAGAGGGTGCCGCCCTCGGCGGCCTCAAAGCGCCCCGGCCGCGCCGCCTCGGCGCCCGAGAAGGCGCCCTTCACGTGGCCGAACAGCTCGCTCTCGGCCAGGGTCTCGGGCAGGGCCGCACAGTTGACCTGCACCAGTGGAGCGCGTCGCCGTGGCGAGCCCTCGTGCAGACGCCGTGCGAAGAGCTCCTTGCCCACCCCGGTCTCGCCGGTCAGCAGCACCGGCAGGTCGGACTCGGCCACCACATCGAGCTCCTGAAGCAGTCGCCGCAGGGCGGGGCTGTGCCCGAGCAGCTCTCGCCCCTCCGGGGAGCGAGCCGGCTCGCTGCCGGCGACCGGCGCCATGCGCAGCGCCCGCACCTCCTGCTCCAGACGGGTGACCCGCACCGCCGCCTCCACCAGCAGCACCTGGTGGGCCAGGGCCTCGCGGGCCGCCGCGTCGAAGGTGCCCGGACGCAGGGCATCCAGGGTCAGCACGCCCCAGGGCTCTCCCTCCACGTGCAGGCTGATCCCCATGCAGTCGTGGACCGGCAGCGGCGCGCCGGGCCGCTGCTCCACCAGGCCATCATAGGGGTCGGGCAGGGTGGAGTCCGGCGGAAAGCAGGTGGGCTGGCGGCTGGCGAGGATCGCCGCCAGCCGCGGATGCTGGGCCACCACGAAGCGTCGCCCCAGTACTTCACGCACCAGTCCGTCGGCGGCCAGCGGCGCCAGCACCCCTTCCTGCAGACGCAGCAAGCAGACGGCGCCGCAGCGGAAGCCCTCGCGCAGGGTCCGCACCAGGCGCTGCAGGCGCACGGCGCTGGGGAGGTCGGCGGCCAGGTCCGCCAGCAGGCTGTGATCAAGCATGGTGTTATTCACCCGACATGGTATCCATCACCCGAATGCAATCAGGGTAGTTAATACCATGACAATGGCAACCCATTGAAAGGGTTGACGTCAAGTGAGGTGGCACGGTGATTGCAGCGTAGGGGCAGGTACTCACAGGGCAGCCCCTCCGGCTGCCCCACCCAAGGAGCCCTTCATGAGCCTGCTCGAACAACCCGTCGGTCGTCTCGCCCTCACCCTTCCCGGCGCGACCCGCGTCTTCCATCAGCACAACATCGACTTCTGCTGCGGCGGACGCCTGAGCCTGGCCGATGCCGCCGGGCGCCTCGGGGTGGACCCCGCGTCGCTGGTCGAGGCCCTGGAGGCCCTGCCGGCCGGCAACCCCGGCGACCGCGACTGGCGCGAGGCCAGCAATGACGAGCTGATCGACCATATCCTGACCCGCTACCACGACGTGCACCGCCAGCAGCTCCCGGAGCTGATCCGCATGGCGCGCCGGGTCGAGCAGGTCCACGGCGAGCGCGACACCTGCCCCAACGGCCTGGCCGACCTCCTGACCGCCATCCACCAGGAGATGGAGAGCCACATGCAGAAGGAGGAGCAGATCCTCTTCCCGATGCTGCGCCGCGGCATGGGTGCCCAGGCCCAGGGCCCCATCGCGGTGATGCGCCATGAGCACGACGACCATGGCGAGAACCTCGATGAGGTGATGGCGCTGACCGACAACATCACCCCGCCCAAGGGGGCCTGCACCACCTGGCGTGCGCTCTACACCGGCCTGCGCGAGTTCCGCGAGGACCTGATGGAGCACATCCATCTGGAGAACAACCTGCTGTTCGAGCGGGCCTGACGCTCCCCCTTTCCCCTCGAGCGCCGCCCGACGGCGGTGCTCAACGCCTGGCGGCGCCGCGTCGATGACGGGCGCCGCCCTTTTTGCTGCCTGTCTTGCGGCGTGGCGCGGGTGCCAGCGGGTCAGACGGTGCGCGAGTAGCGCCCCTGGCTCTTCGCCAGGTAGGCATCGAAGGCCATGGCGGCGTTGCGCATCATCAGCCGACCGGCGGGCAGCACCTCGATCTCGCCCTCGCGGATCGCCAGCAGGCCGTCGTCGGCCATCTCCTGGAGCTCCTCCAGGGCATCGGCGAAGTAGTCGCGGAAGACGATGGCGTGCTTGCGCTCGATGGCGGCGAAGTCGATGCGGTTGTGGCACATCAGGGCGTTGATCACGTCCCGGCGCAGGCGGTCGTCGTCGCTCAGGCGGTAGCCGCGGAACACCCCCAGGCGCCCCTCGCCCAGGCGATGCTGGTACTGGGCGGTCTCCTTGACGTTCTGGCTGTAGGTATCGCCCACCTTGCCGATGGAGGTGATGCCGAGGCCGATCATGTCGCAGTCGGCGTGGGTGGAGTAGCCCTGGAAGTTGCGCTGCAGGGTGCCGTTCTCCCGGGCCAGGGTCAGCTCGTCGTCGGGCAGGGCGAAGTGGTCCATGCCGATGTAGACGTAGCCGGCGGCGGTCAGGCGCCGGATGGTGAGCTCGAGCAGCTCGAGCTTGCGCTCCGGCGGCGGCATGTCCTCGGGGCGAATCAGGCGCTGGGCCTTGAACAGCTCCGGCAGGTGGGCATAGCTGTAGGTGGCGATGCGGTCCGGACGCAGGGCGATGATCTTGTCGAGGGTGGTATCGAAGCTGGCCACCGTCTGCAGCGGCAGGCCGTAGATCAGGTCGACGCTCACCGATTCGAAGCCCGCCTCCCGGGCGGCGTGCACCAGGGCGACGACATCCTCCTCGCTCTGCACGCGGTTGACCGCCTTCTGCACGTCGAGGTCGAAGTCCTGGACGCCGAAGCTCAGGCGGTTGAAGCCCAGGTCATGGAGCTCGTGAATCTGCTCGGGGGTCACGGTGCGCGGATCCACCTCCAGGGAGAACTCGCGCTCGGCGGGCGGCGCGAAGTGGAACGCCTCGTCCAGCGCCGCCATCAGCTCGCCAAGCTGGGCGTTGCTCAGATAGGTGGGGGTGCCGCCGCCCAGGTGGAGCTGGGTCATGCGCCGGGACTCGTCGAACAACGCCCCCTGCACCCGGATCTCCTGCTTGAGCCACTCGAGGTACTCGGCGGCACGCTCGGTGTTGTGGGTGATGATCTTGTTGCAGGCGCAGTAGTAGCAGAGGCTCTTGCAGAAGGGGATATGCACGTAGACCGACAGCGGCTTGGGCGCCTCGGCCCGGTTGCTGCGCTCGGCGGCGGCGCGGTAGTCATCCTCGGCGAAGGCCGCATGGAACTGGGGCGCCGTGGGGTAGGAGGTATAGCGCGGCCCGGGGCGGTCGTACTTCTCCACCAGGGGGCGATCGAACAGCAGGGTATCTTGCATCGTGAAACAGCCTCTTGAACCGGAGGTCGGCGCTGCCGGCGCCGCCGTATGGGCAAAGTATGCCATTCAGGGTCCAGCGCGTCGGTACCCTTCTCGAGGTAGCTGACCTGGGTCAAGCCTCCGACGCACCGTGCGGCGACGCCAGTGGAGCAGCCGCCAGGCGGCCAGCCCCCAGGCCAGGCTCCAGGCGAGTGCCGAGCCCCACAGCAGGGCGAGCCAGTGCTGGTCGGCCTCCAGCGCCAGCAGCCGAAGCACCGCGGCCAGGGAGAAGAGCAGCGCCAGGGGCAGCAGCAGCGGCTCCGCCTCGGGGCGCCCCCTGGCGCGCAGGATCGCCTGACGCAGCATGATGCCGGAGGCCAGGGCGCCCAGTGCCCCGATGGTGAAGGCGTGCAGGGTGGCACTGGCATGTGGCTGCTGCCACCAGGCCCGGGCCAGCAGCAGCAGGCCCACGCCCAGCCAGGCATAGCCCAGCATCAGCCCCAGCAGATCGGGGCGCTGCCGGCAGGCCCAGGGCCGCCAACGCCACAGCCGCCACAGCACCAGCCCGCCCGCCACCAGCACCAGGAGAGCCGCCAGCGGCCGCAGGGGCGGCCACAGCATCAGCAGCGGCGTCGCGCCCAGCAGCACGATCAGCGCCGCCTCGATGCGCGGCTGGACCCCGGCGCCGGCCTCGCGGCGACTCGCCATCAGGTGGCCGTTCACCGCCGGCGCCAGCACCCGCCCCCCCATGAACGCCATCAGCAGCACCAGCCACAGCACCCCCTGGTGCATCACCAGCGCCGTGGTGGGCATGCGCCCCAGGTAGCGCCAGGTGAGCGTGACCAGAGCCAGCAGGCAGAGCAGGCCAAGCAGCGGCGACAGCACCCGATTGCGCCAGCGCTTGGCGGCGATGAAGCGGGGCACCAGCCGCCAGCCGAGCAGCAGCACGAAGCCCGCATCGGCCAGGATCACCGGCAGGGCGCTGGGCCACAGCAGCCCCCCCAGCCGTGCCGCCAGCCAGAGGCCGACCAGCAGATGGAGCCAGCGGCGAGGCAGCGGCCCCAGTAGGTAGCCGGCGATCACCGCCAGGGCGAAGCCGAAGAGCAGTTCGCGACCATGTGCCGCAGGGGAGGAGAGCAGCGCCACCCCGCCGGGGTGATAGAGTGACAGCAGGGAGAGCGGCACCAGCAGGGCCGCATGCAGGGCCGCCAGCGGAAAGAAGAGATGCCAGCTCGGCACCGTCGCCTCCTGCGCAGGGTTGAACATGATAGTCTTTGCCCCACTCTTTAACATGCATGTAAAATACTGCTTAATGAACGTCGCCGCCACCGGGAGGTGCCCATGACTCGCCTGGTTTCACGCCTCGCCTGGAGCAGCCTGGCCTACGGCTGCGTGGGTCTCGGCACCGCGGGCCTGGTGGTACCGCTGCTGCCCACCACCCCCTTCCTGCTGGTAGCCGCCTGGGCGGCCCCCAAGGGTTCGCCGCGGCTGGCCCGCTGGCTGCATGCGCACCCCCGCCTGGGCCCGACGCTGCACGCCTGGCGGGAGCAGCGGGCCGTACCGCGAAACGCCAAGCGACTGGCCCTGCTGCTGCTCGCGGCCAGCTGGCTGGTGCTGTGGCTCGGCGGGGCGCCCCTGCCGGTGCTGGCGCTCACGGCCCTGCTGTTCTGTGGCGTGGCGACCTTCCTGCTGACGCGACCCGATGCCGCAGTGCCGACGAGACGCAGCGTGCTAGAGTAATAGAAAGTTAGCGTCCTAAGTTTGATTTGTCTCAAGTCGAGAGGTTACCGCCCTCGTATGCATCTGACACGTTTCACCGACTACTCCCTGCGCGTGCTCATCTTCCTCGCGGTCAAGGGGGAGGAGCGCTCCACCATCAACGAGATCGCGGAGCGTTTCGACGTCTCCCGCAACCACCTGATGAAGGTGGTGCAGGAGCTCAGCCACAAGGGTTATATCACCGCCATTCGCGGCAAGAACGGCGGCCTGCTGCTCAAGAAGGCCCCCGGCGAGATCCACCTCGGGCGGCTGGTGCGCGATACCGAGAACGACCTGGAGCTGGTGGAGTGCTTCGGCGCCAGCAACGAGTGCCGGATCACCCCGGCCTGCCGGCTCAAGCCGATCCTCGCCGAGGCGCTGCGGGCCTTTCTCGCCGTCCTCGACAAGTACACCCTGGCCGACATGCTGGGTCCCCAGCAGCCGCAGCTGGTCGAGCTGCTGAAAATCGAGCCGCTGACCGGCAGCAAGGCCGGCAGCACCCCGCCGCTGGCCTCCTGACGGCCGCCCGGCTTGCGCTGCCGGGCGGCGTCGGCGATGCTTCAAAGTGCGTTCTGCCATGACATGGGTCATGGCTACCCATGGGGCCCTGCGCCATCATGGGCCCAGACATCGGAGGCGTCGGCGCCATCCGATTTTTTCACCGCCTTAAGATGCATTCTGGAGACATGTTCATGAAGCGACTGGCTACCCTCACCCTGACCGGCGTCGCCGCCCTGGCCCTCTCGGCCGCCGTCCAGGCCGAGCCCGACGGCGAGGCGATCTACAACCAGGCCTGCATGGCCTGCCACATGACCGGCGCCGCCGGCGCGCCCATCAAGGGCGACGAGGCCGCCTGGGCGCCGCGCCTGGAGCAGGGTATCGAGACCCTCTACACCCACTCCATCGAGGGCTTCGGCGCCATGCCCGCCAAGGGCGGCTTCATGAACCTCAGCGACGAGGAGGTGAAGGCCTCGGTGGACTACATGCTGGAGCCGCTGCTCTAAGCCGCACGTCAGGCACCCATCACAAGCGCCCCCGGCAGCCAGGCTGCCGGGGGCGCTGCATTTCAGGGCCGGGCGGCAGGCTGCCCGGCACCGACAAGGGTTACATGGTGCGCTGGATATGTGCTCGGGCCAGATCGTTGAGCACCTGGACGTCGACCTCCTCGTAGGCGAGCAGCCGCCCCTCATGCTCGGCCATGAAGGCGCGAGCGTCCTCCTCGCTGCCGAAGGAGGCCAGGGTCGGCCCCATGGCCCCCATCACCGGATGCTCCGTCACATAGACGGCGACCTCGGCGTCGATGAAGGCGTCGTCCGAGGGCTCATCCCAGTCGGTGACGCCCATGTCATGGACAAAGGCCTTGAGCAGCTGGGGCACCGAGTCGGGCTGCAGCAGCCAGACGAACATGTCCGAGGTGGAGCAGAAGGTCAGCAGCCGCCCGTCGCGCAGGCAGGCCTGGGCCTTGGGCCCCGGGTAGTGGGCGATGTACATCCCGCATACCGCACACTCGTCGTCGTCCCGGAAGGGGCGAGGCTCGCAGGCGACCGTCACCTCCTCCTCGCCGCCGCAGCCGGCCAGCCCCGCCAGGGTGACGCCCCCCACCACGATGATGAACTTCCTGCGTGTCAGCATGTGCCTGTGTCCTGTTCAGATTTCGCGGCGACGGAAGATCCACAGCGCCAGCCCCAGGGGCACCGCCACCCAGGCCAGCAGCGCGCCGAGCAGCAGCGCCGGGTGGAAGGCCGCATCGGCACCGATGGAGGCCAGGCCCGCCTGGGTCCGCGCCGCCTCGAAGAAGGTGAGGTTGACGATGCGGAAGATATCGGTGGGATTGAGCAGCAGCAGATAGTGGAAGAGCCCCTCGCTGACCTGGCCGCCGGTGCCCACCAGCACGCCCAGCAGCACCAGGTCGAAGACGATGACGAAGAGGAACCACACCACCAGGGCGATGCCCGCCGCCTTGGACTTCTCCGCCACGTTGACGCTGATCAGGTAGGCGAAGCCGATAAAGGCCCAGCCCAGCAGCATCGCCGAGAGGATGAAGAGCGCCAGGGCCGCCACCAGCTCGCCCAGCTGCTCCACGCTGCCCAGGGCGGCGATGACGGCACCAGCCACGCCGAAGCCCACCAGGGTGGAGACGCCGAGGATGGCCGCATGGCCCAGGAACTTGCCGGCGAGGATCTCGACCCGGCTCATCGGGTAGGTGAGCAGCAGCAGCAGGGTCCCCTGCTCGTCCTCGCCGACGATGCTGTCGTAGGCCAGCATCAGGGCGATCAGCGGTATCAGGAACACCGCCAGGCTCGACAGGCTGACGATGGTGGTCGAGACCCGGGTGAAGCCCACCTGGCCCGAGGCCGCGGCGCCGAAGTAGGCCAGGCCGATGGCCAGCAGGCCGAACACCAGGGTGATGGCCAGCACCCAGCGGTTGCGCAGGCCGTCGCGGAACTCCTTGCCGGCCACGATCATCAGGTTTCTCATGCGCTCACTCCCTGCTGGGCGTCGAGGGTGGCCGCCAGGGCCGACGCGGGCTCCGCACGGTCGCGAATGGTGGCGTCGAAATGGGCGTAGAGCGACTCCAGGGTGGGCGGCTCCATATCCAGGTCGGCCACCTCCGGGTCGGCCATCAGGCTGCGCAGCACCGCCACCTTGGCGCGCACCGGCACCTCCAGCTCGATGCGGCCAGCCGCCGTCTGCCGCGCCAGCACGCCATGGGACCGCAGGGCATCGGCCAGGCTCTCGGGCGACCGGGCCGTGCGCAGGCGCATCACCAGCGGCAGGTCGGCGGCCTCGCGCAGCTCGTCGATGCTGCCGGAGGCGAGCATGCGCCCCCTGCCGAGGATTGCCGCCCGGTCGATATGGCGCTCCACCCCGGGCAGCACGTGGGAGCAGAGGATCACGCTGACCCCGCGGCCACGCAGCTCGTCGACCATGCCGTAGAAGTCCCGGGTGGCCATGGGATCCAGGCCCACGGTGGGCTCGTCGAGCAGCATCAGCCGCGGCTCGCCGATCAGCGCCTGGGCCAGCCCGAGGCGCTGGCGCATGCCCTTGGAGTAGGTCTTCACCCGGCGGTACATGGCATGGCCCAGCCCCACCCGCTCCAGCAGGGGCCTCACCACCCCGGTACCGATGCGCTTGAGGCGGGCGAAGTAGTCGAGCACCTCATAGCCCGAGAGCTGCTCGTAGAACTGCACGTTCTCGGGCAGATAACCCAGGCGCAGGCGCAGGTCGTTGGCCGCGGCACCGCCGGGGTCGTGGCCGAATACCTTCAGCTCGCCGCTGGTCGGGCGGATCAGGCCCAGGATCAGCTTCATGGAGGTGGACTTGCCGGCGCCGTTGTGGCCCATCAGGCCCAGCACCTCGCCCTCCTTGAGGGTCAGGCTTACCTCGTCGAGGGCGGTCAGCTTGCCGAAGCGCTTGCCGACCGCACGCATCTCGATCACGGGTTGGGTCATTGCACTATCTCCGCCATCCAGTCGGGAAGGGCCATCAGGGGATGGCTGTCGCGTACGCCCGGCGGGCGCAGGATCGGGAACTCGCGCTGCACCCAGCGCAGCACCTGTACCGCCGGGCTGTTCATCAGGATCTTGGCCATGGGGTAGGTCCAGATCAGGCGGTCCACCGAGTCGTTGGGCTCGTAGGGGATATCGCCGAGGCCGTCGCCGCTGAGGTCCCAGCCCAGGTAGTCGCTCCAGTAGTTGCCGCGCCCTTCGAAGGACCACTCCTGCTGGCGCAGGGCCACATACTTGACCTGGGTCTCGTTGCCCACGAAGGCGTTGCCGTGGAACTCGTTGTCCTCGGAACCGGCGGTCATGTGGATGCCGATCTCGGTGCGGGCAAAGAGGTTGTCGCGGATCTCGTTGAACAGCGAGTTGTAGACGAACAGCGCCTTGCCCTCGGTGCCGCTGATGGCGTGGCCGTCCGGCGCCGCCGCCACCCCGCCCCGCTGGGCCTCGATGGAGACGTTCTCGGCAATCACGGAGTCGACGATGAAGTTCATCAGGAAGCCGTAGTTCTGGTCGCGCAGGGAGCGGTTGCCCACCACCTCGAGCTGGCGCGACTGCATCAGCGCATAGCCCAGCCGGTTGTTGCGGGTCTCGTTGTCGCGCACCTCGTTAGAGTGCGAGAACATGTAGTGAACGCCGTAACGCTGGTCGCGCAGCAGGTTGCCGACCAGCCGGTTGTGGTTGCTGACGTCGATGTAGATACCGTCCCGGGCCTCCCAGACCTCGTTGTCGCGGATCTCGGCACCGGTGACGTTGTAGAGCTGCAGGCCGTTGCCGCGGTCCTGGGAGCGCAGCGAGGTGTCGCCACTGATGCGGTTGCCGATGACCTTCACGTCGGGCGCGGCATCGAGCCAGATGCCGAAGCCCCGGGCCTCGATGCGGTTGTTCTCGATGACCGCACCCTCGGCCTCGCGGGCCACGAAGATGCCGCTGTCGATGTCGGTGATGTTGGCACCGTCCTCGCGGATGTGCAGGTCGCGCACCGTGGTGCCGGGGGCAGCCACGGTCAGCACGCTGCCGCTACGCTGGCCATCCAGGATAGCGCCGGGCTCGCCGACCAGGGTAATCGGTACCTCGACCACGAAGTTGCCGAGGTGGACACCTTCGGCCACCCGCACCGTATCACCGGGCGCGGCGGCCTCGAGCACCTGCTGCAGCGGGGTCTCGCCCGGTACGGCGCGCCATTCGGCGGCCAGGGCCAGGCCGGGCAGCAGCAGGAGAAGAAGGGGGAGTAACCATCTCGAAGGCATGGTGTTCTCTGCGTGACGAAAGGGGCTGCCGGACCGGCGCTGTGCGCCGGCCCGGCAGTGTCTGGCGATGGTGGATTACGCCGGCTCGACCAGCAGGCGGCCGACCATCTCCATGTGCAGCGCGTGGCAGAACCAGTTGCAGTAGTACCAGAACACCCCGGGCTTGTCCGCCGTGAAGGTGATCGAGGAGGTCTGCTGGGGGCTGATCTCCATGCTGACACCGTGGTCCACGACGCAGAAGCCGTGGGAGAGGTCCTCGATGCGGTCCAGGTTGGTGATGGTGACGGTGATCTCGTCACCCACCTTGGCCGGGATCTCGGTGATGCCGAAGTTCGGCGCCACCGTGGTCATGTAGACCCGCACCTTGTTGCCATCGCGGATGATGGTGTTGTCGGTCTCGACGTTGACGCCATCCTCCTCGGCCTGACGGATGGTCTCGGCGAAGTAGGCATCGTCGCGCTCCCAGATCTGCTTGGTCTGGATCTGGTCGCGACGGATGATCACCGCATCGTGGGGCTCGGCGAAGGTCGGGGTGTCGTGAAGCAGCACCATCTCCTCCCCGGAGATATCGATCATCTGATCGTTCTCGGGGTGCAGCGGGCCCACCGGCAGGTAGCGGTCCTTGGAGAACTTGTTCAGTGAGAACAGGTACTTGCCATCGGCATCCTTGGACTCGGAGAGGGTCGCGTGGTTGTGGCCCGGCTGGTAGTGGACGTCGATCTTCTGACGGATGTACTCCACGTCCTCGCCGTTGTAGTGGCGCACCGCGTCCTCCATGTTCCACTTCACCACCTGGCTGTCGATGAACAGGGTGGTGTAGGCGTTGCCGCGGCCGTCATAGGTGGTATGGAGCGGCCCGAGGCCCAGCTCCGGCTCGGCGGCGATCACGTCGCGCTCGTCGTCGAGGTTGCCTTCGAAGAGGTCGTCGAGCTTGGCGATCTCGATCATCGACACCGTGGGCGAGAGCTTGCCGGCGGCGATGAAGTACTTGCCGTCGGTGGAGGTGTTGAGGCCGTGGGGGTTCTTCGGCACCGGCACATAGCGGGTGACGTTGAGGCCGGAGCTCTTGCGGCCATCCACCACCGGCACCTCGGAGTCGCCGATGGTCATGTAGTTGCCCTCGGCCACCGCCTGCTCGATGCGCTCGATGCTGAAGATGGTCACCCAGTCGCGATCGGCACGCATCTTGCCGGCCAGGTCCACGGCGCCCTCGGAGTTGTAGCAGGTCGCCGCAGCGTACTTGCCGGTGTAGTCGGCATCCATGTTGTCCAGGTTGCCGTCCACCATCACCTGCCACTTCACCTCCATGGTGTCGGCGTCGATGGCGTTCCACAGGGTGTGATACTTCGACGGGTCGTTGATGTCGCGGCCGTCGTTGGGCTGCGGGATCATGTACTCGCCGTTGGCGAAGACGTAGCCGGTGCGCGGCGCCTTCTGCAGGCGCAGGCCGTGGATCGCCTGGACGTTGGGCACGGTCACCATGGCGTCGGTCTTGAAGACGTCCAGGCGAACGCGGGCCACGCGGGTGTTGGCCTTGTCGTTGATGAACAGGTAGCGGCCGTCGTGGCTGCCGTCGGTGTAGCTGATATGGGGGTGGTGGGCGTCACCGTTGGTGAAGCGGTGGCTGTCGCCCATGATGCGCTTGGACTCGTTGGTCATCCCCCAGCCGGTGGCCGAGCAGTGGTTGAAGACCGGGATGCGCATGATCTCGCGCATGGAGGGCACGCCGTAGACGCGCACCTCGCCGCTGTGACCGCCGCTCCAGAAGCCGTAGTACTCGTCGAGTTCACCCGGCGGCACGTGGATATTGGCGGCACTGCCGTTGGCTTGCGCCTGGGCCGGCTGGCTGCGGGTCATGGCGCCCACGCCCGCCACGCCGGCGGCGCCGGCCATGCTGACCGCACCCACCGCAGCGCTACCCGCGAGGAAGCGGCGACGCCCCTCGTTGACGGTTCCGGTGGGCTGATCGCCCTTCTGCTTGTCGCTCATGACGCTTCTCCGTTTCGTTTTCGCTTCTTACTGTGCCGACTCTGCGGCCGGCCTTCTCTTCCGGCGCACCGGCGGCGAGTTGCCGCCGGCGCTACTCGGTTCGCTGCCTGGCAGGGGGCGCCTCAGGCGCCGTCCCCGGGTACCTCGGTTGCCGGGATCCGCCGGCTCTCGGCCACCTTGCTGCTCAGGCGAGTCGCCTTCTCACGCTTCTTGCGCTGCACCACCATGGGCGGACACTTGCGATCGTCGTGGTAGGTGATCTGGCAGTCCAGGCAGTAGTGGCACTCGTTGGGGTTGATCCGGCCATCGGGATGGATCGCCTGGATATGGCACTCGTTGGCGCAGATCTGGCAGGGCTTGCCGCACTCCTTGTGGCGACGCAGCCAGTCGAACAAGCGGATGCGGGCGGGAATCGCCAGGCCGGCCCCCAGCGGGCAGACGTAGCGGCAGTAGAACTTGTGGTTGAAGGCGCTGATCACCAGCAGCAGCACCGCATAGAGGACGAAGCCCCACTCGCGCTGGAACTTGAGCAGCACGGCGGTCTTGAAGGGCTCCACCTCGGCGTAGACCTCGGCCTGGCCCATGGACTGCAGGGAGACGGCGAACAGCGCCAGCAGGATGATGTACTTGAGGGCCCAGAGCCGCTCGTGCAGCGCGAAGGGCAGCTCGAACTGCGGCACCTTGAGCTTGAGGGCCACCGCGCTGATCAGCTCCTGCATGGCGCCGAAGGGACAGAGCCAGCCGCAGTAGACGCCGCGGCCCCAGAGCAGCAGGGTCACCGCCACGAAGCTCCAGAGGATGAACATCATCGGGTCCATCAGGAAGGTGGACCACTGGAAGTCGGTGAACAGGGCGTTGGCGAAGGTGAAGATATTCACCACCGAGAGCTGGGCCAGGGCGTACCAGCCGATGAACACCACGGTGTAGACCAGGAAGGAGTAGCGCAGGGTGTGCAGCAGCCGCGGACGCTTGGCCAGCCAGTCCTGGAACATCAGGATGAAGGTGAGCACGCCGAGGCCCGCACCCAGCACCACGATATGCAGGACGCGGTCTTCCCACACCGAGACCCACAGCGGGCTCGCCTCGTCATCCTCGAGCATGGCGTCGGCCACCGGCTCGGGGATCTCCAGGAAGCGCTCGGGCACCTTGAGCTCGGCGGCGAAGCCGACGAACTCGGTGTCCAGGGCGCCCACCTGGCGACGCACCAGCAGCTCCAGCTCCCAGGGCTGGCCGGGGTCGAAGCGGGCCTCCTCGCGCAGGATGAAGATATCGCGCTCGGACAGGCGGGGGGCGCCCTCGGCCTCGACGCCCCACAGGCGGCGCATGTCGCTGTCGGTGAACTGATCGGAGCGCCCGCCGTGGTGGACCAGGATGCGGTCGTAGATGCCGCCGCGCACGAAGCCGGAGCCCTTGAAGGAGTAGCGGCCGTTGGCCATGATCGCCAGGGCGTGCTCGCCCTCGGCAAGGCCCTCCATCAGCTGCTCGAACTGGCGCTCGCCGAGCAGGTTGCGACCCACGGTGGGCACGTTGAGGTAGGCGAAGTAGAGATCGATGAAGGTCTCGTCCTCGCGACCCTCGGGAGCGGTGTCGACGCCCTCGGCGTCGGTGCCGATGAAGGCCTCGTCCACCTGCCCCCGGGTCAGGTGCAGGTGGCCGACGGCCCCCTCCTCCAGCAGCGTCTCCCAGCTCGCCTCCTCGAAGACATCCTCGCGCACGGTGGCGGGCTCGGCCACGCCCCCCTCGAGAATCTCCAGCGCCCTGGCCACCTGACGCGCCGAGCGCATGATCCCCTCGCCCATCACCACCACGGTGACGGTGGCGCCGGAGATGGCGTCGACGTGCTCGTAGCCCTCGCGTCGCTGGCGCGACAGGCCCACGCGGACCTTCTGGCGCACCGACTTGCCGGCGTACTGCTCGACGAAGTCGTCGAGCACGGTCTCGGGAATGCCCACCAGCATGATCGGCTCGGAGTGGTCGAGCACCTCGACCCCGGTGATGAGCCCCTCCAGGGACATGCCGACGCGCATATTGACCGGGTGCCCCGAGTAGGCCGGGATGGGAGCGATATCGTTGGTCTCGAAGACATAGCCCACCACCTCACCGTCGCGCAGCACCGGCAGCACCGGCGGCTCCTCGATGGGCTCGCCGACGGCATCCGCTTCGGGAAAGACCGTGGGCAGCCAGTCGGCCGCCTGGGCCGTGGTCGACAGGGCGACCACCACTACCAGCATCAGGGTTACCAGCCAGGTACGCAGGAAACTTGTCACGAAACGCTCCACTCCGGGTCAGTCAAGCCGGACAAAACATTCATCCGGAAAACCTCTTTAGTGGTGAAGCATGGGACAGAAAGCCGCACCCGACAATGAACCCAGGTCAAGGTATTCGCCTTTTCCCCCTATGGGCCGGGTGCTATGTTGACCGAACGCCCCTGTCCGGGCGGGTCCCGGCCAACCTCTCAGGAGACTCACGTCCATGGATACTCCGGCCGCCATTCGCCACCCCCTGATTCATCAGCAGCGCTTCCTGGCTGCCGAGATGAGCTTTCAGCTCGGCGAGATCCCCACCGCGATCCGCATCCGCTGCTACCGCGATGCCGGCGCGGGCCGGATCAGCTGCGAGCAGAGCCACTACCTGCAGACGCCGCTGCAGGCCGAGCCCTCCTTCGAGGCAAGCGACGACCACGCCAGCGTCGATGCGGCGCTGGCCGCCATCACCGATGACCTGGTGGCCCAGTACGAGCGGGCCCTGACGGCCGGCCACCGCCCCGGTGACGACTGGCTGATGCCCAGCCGCGACTTCGACTGAAGCGGCCTCCCGGAAGCAACAGGCGTTTCGGGAGCGGGCGCAGAGGCAGGCTGCTAACATCGACGCCTCGTCCCCGAGGAGCCCTGCCCATGCCCAAGCTCGCCCCCATTGCCTGCGCACCGCTGCTGGCCGCCCTGCTGCTCGCGCCGGGCCCCGCCCTGGCCGCCCTCTTCAACACCCAGGACAGCGAACGTCATGACCGCTGGCAGTCGCTGACCCTGGCGCTGGGCGACGAGCGCCACTACCGCGCCATGGAGGCCAGCAGCTACGGCGATTCCCTGTTCAGCGTCAACGTCACCGCTGGGCGCTGCGACGTTCCCTGGCTGGAGCTGCGGGTGGACCTGGGCGAGCGCCAGCCAGAGAGCCGGGTGGTCAACCGCGTGCCCGCCGACCTGCGCGTGGATCACGAGACCATCCACGGCGGCGAGGCCGAGTTCATCACCGAGCGCGCCGACAGCGGCTTCTACGTGCAGTTCTTCCTCGAGGAGCAGGCGCTGCTGCTGGAGGAGATGCGCCATGGCGAGACCCTGCGCCTGCGCCTGATGCGCGGCGAGGATGACCCCTGGTTCATGACCTTCGCGCTGGAGGGAGCCGCCGAGGCCATGGAGAGGGCCCGGCAGCTGTGCCGCGCCGATCGGAGCTGAGCGACCTGACCGGCCTCAGTGGCCGATCATCTCGCGCAGCCGCTCCGGCAGCTCGAGCTCGGTGTCGACGGGCAGCGCCTCGAAGGACTCGGCGTACCAGGTCATGCCGTCCCCGACCCTGCCCGCCATGATGAAGCGCATCGGCGCACCCTCGGCGAGCTCGGGGGCCGTATCACCCTCGGCCAGGTGCAGGTTCATGCGCATGGCACGCATGACCTCGGGGATCTCCTCGTGGGCCACGCTGATGCGGTGCGCCTCGGCGTCATAGCCGAGATAGATGCCACGCACCTCATGGCGGGACTCCGTCATCTCCCCCTGGACATGGCCATGGTGGCCAGACTGGCCGTGATCCGACGCCGGGGCCAGGGTGGCCGATCCCATCAGCAGGGCGGTGGCCAGCAGAACGGTACGCTTCATCTCGATATTCCTCGGTATCAGGGTCGTGGTATCCACGTGCAAAGGGCCGCCCGGATGGGCGGCCCAGGGTGCAACAGGATGGTGGGGGCAACTACTGGCGACCGGAGAGCAGCCCGGTATCCAGGTACTCCACGGTCAGGTACTCCTCGAAGGTCCACAGCCGCACGAAACGGTGGCGCTGCTGCTCGTCACCGCCCCAGGCGGAGAAGCCCAGCGGGGTGGCCGGCATGCCCTCGGCCAGCTGGTCCAGCCACCACTCGGCCATCTCCTCCTCCCAGGGCTGACCATACTCGGCCGTCAGCTGCGCCTTCACCGCGGCGTGGTCCTCCACCTCGGGATGGAAGGCCACCACCAGCGCCAGCCGCTCGCTGCCCGCGGGGAAGACATAGCGCAGATCGGTCTCCACCGCCGGAGCGCCGGCCGCCGGAGCGCCCCCCAGGCGACCGTCGATCAGCAGGTCGCCGTCGGCGGTCTGCTCCTCGCTGAGGTCGGTCACGCCATCCTCGGCCAGGCGCTCGCGCACCTCATCGGGGGTCATGCCGAACTCGGCGCTGCCGTAGCCGGTGATGGCCGGGGCGGCCAGGGCCGCCCCGGCGACTAGCAGCAGGGCCGGCGCCAGGGCGCCGATCCAGCCGCGGAGTTGCCTCGCTTGACTCATTCCACCTCCTTCTCTCAGCGCTCGATGCGCACGGCGTTGATCTCGACCATCTCCTCGTCCACCTCGTCGGCGCCGAACATCAGGCCGTGCTGCCAGGAGACGTGGTGGAAGCGGGAGCCCGCATGGTCGTCGTGAAGCGCGAAGTTGATGTTGTACTTGCCGTCCAGGGAGAGCGGCTTGTCGCCCTGCTGACCGGTGCGCAGGGCGCGGGTCATGTAGGCGGTCCAGACACCGTCCTCCTTGCTGGCGCTGAAGACCACCGCCTCGCTCTCCTCGAAGTGGCGCTGCTCGAGGATATAGCCGGACTCGGTGCGCTCGCTGCCGCTCTTGAAGCGTGCCATGTCCAGGTAGACCCCGCCTGCGAACAGCTCGTCGATCTCCTCGCTCTCCTTGAGCTTGTCCCAGCCGCCGCGAGCGGCGCCGCGACGACCGCGCACCTCGACCTCGGTACGGCTCTCGGTGAGGTACTTGGTCACGCCGTTCATCAGCGCCAGGCGCTCGGCCATCTCGCTCTGCTCCAGGGCCTCCTGCTCCGGGGCGTCCGGCATGTAGGTGGAGTCGTGGTGACAGCTGGCCCAGCAGCCGCCGCGGTCGGCCATGTCGACGCGGTCGTCGGCGAAGCTGACGGTCAGCTTGATCTCGTTCTCCGGGTCCATCATGCCGCCGTCGACGAAGGGCAGCGGCGCATGCTCGGCGTCCTCCCACTGGAAGCGCATGTAGAGGTAGTCGTCGTCGAAGGCGGTCTGCACCGTCATCGGGATATGGCCGCGCTTGTCGCCCAGGTCATAGGTCTCGATCTTCTCGGCACTGGTTGCCAGGGCGCCGATATCCGCCTCCTCGCCGGCGTGGCACCAGATGCAGCGGTCGCCGAAGCTGAAGGCGCGCCCGCCGCCGTGGGAGCTGCCGTCCTGGATCCACTCGATGGAGGCCTGACCCGGCAGGAAGAGGGTCACATCCAGCGCCGGCACCTCATCCCAGGCCAGGGTGGAGGCGATATCGCCCTCGGCGGCCACCGCCTCACCCAGCTCCTCGGCCTCCAGGGGCATGGCCGGCTCGCCGCGCTCGGCAAGGTCGGTCTCCGGCTCGTCGTGTTCGAAACGGGCGGCCCACACCTCGGACTCGTCCCAGGCCTCGGGCAGCTCGTGGGCGATGCCCTGGTGGCACTCGATGCAGGTCTGGCCCTGCTCGAAGGCGCGGGCGTGCTCGCGGGAAGCGCGGGCGGGCTGCTGCTCCAGGTCCATGGCGGACCAGTCGTGGCAGTTGCGGCACTCGCGGGAGTCGGTGCGCAGCATGGAGCGCCAGACGTTCTCGGCCAGCTGCAGGCGCTTGCCGTCGAACTTCTCCTTGGTGTTCACGGTGCCCAGCATCCAGTGCCACACCTCGCGGCTGGCCTGGATCTTGCGAACCATCTTGGGCCCCCAGGCGTCCGGCACGTGGCAGTCGGAGCACTCGGCCCCGACGCCGGACTTGTTGTGGTAGTGGGGGCGGTCCTTGTACTCCTCGTAGACCCAGCTCATCTCGTGGCAGGCGGAGCTGCAGAACTTCATGTTGTTGGTGGCTTCCATCACCGTGTTGAAGCCCCCCCAGAAGATGATACCGGCGACGAAGAAAAGCGCCACGGCCCCCAGCGACGCTCCCATGATGGTGATCTTGCGCCAGTTGCGCAGTCGCTCCCTCAGCATGTCAGTCTCCCGAAAATGTCATGACAGCAGTTGTCTGCTCTCGAGATGCCTTGCTTTCGTTATGATGTCCGGCCCCTTGCCCAGCCACTCGGCGGCCTGTTCCCGGAGGCAGGAATGGCTGGAAAAGAGGCCGGAGCGCCCCCTGGCGCTCCGGCGGGTCGGCTCAGCCGACGTGGTTCTTGCGGTTGTAGACGTTGAACTTGCCGGTCGGCGTGTTCAGGTTCTCGACCCGGGCCTTCTCTTCCAGGGTCTTGTCGTCGAAGACCACGATGGCGCCGTCGTCCTGGTGGCCGCGGCCGCGGGCCCAGATGGAGACCCACACCTCGGTACCGGTCTGGTCGTACTCCATGTGCACCGCCACGGCGTCATGCTCGGCGGGGCGGTCGGCGACGTGGATCGGGGTCAGCTCGCGGGTCTCCTTGTTCATGACCATGACCCACTGGTTGACGTCCGCCTCCGGGTGCATCGCCTGGTCGATCCAGACGTTGTTGGACTCCGGGTGGCTACGCACGAACAGGCCGGGGCCATCGGTCTCGACGCTGCCGCAGATCTCCCAGGCCTGATCCGGATGCCCTTCGGGATCGTTGCCCCAGAAGGTCATGCGGCCCTCGCCCAGGTGGGTGGTACCGGCCACCGGGCCACACTCGGGATCGACCCAGTTGGCACCGGGCCCCGGGTGCGGGATCAGGCCGGTCTCCAGCATGCCCACGCGCTTGCGGGTCTCGGTGTCGACGAACACCATGGTGTTGTTGTAGTTGGCCGCGATCTGGAAGTAGCGCCCGGTCGGGTCGAAGAAGCCGTCGTGCAGGAACTCGGAGGTCTCCATCTGCTCGATGCGCAGGTTCTCGAGATCGCTGTAGTCCACCTGCCAGACCTGGCCGGTCTCCTTGACGTTGACCAGGAAGCTCGGCGCATGGGGCGTGTTGTAGAGCGCCGCCACGCGGGCCTCGTGGACGTAGTTGCCCTCGGTGTCATAGCCGCGGGTGGAGACGACCTTGAGCGGCTCCATGGTCTCGGCGTCGGCGATCACGAAGTGGGGCGGCCAGTAGGCGCCGCCGATGACGTACTTGTCCTTCCACTCGCCGTAGTGGGAGACGGCCACGTCGCGAGCGTCGATGCCGATGAACACCTCGGCGGTCACCTGGGGCGGATCCATCCACAGGTCGATCTTGGAGAGGCGGCCGTCGCGACCCTGGACGTACCAGAAGCGCCCGTCGGAGCTCTCCTTGGCCACGTGCACCGCGTAGCCGGTCTCGGCCTCGGTGACCAGCTCCTTGGTGTCGCCGTCGATGATGCCCATGGCGCCACGGTCACGCAGGATGGTGACCATGAAGTTTTCCCAGTTGCGGTCGTGCTGCGGCTCGGTGGGCCACTCCTCCTGGGGCACCACGATCTTCCAGGTCTCGCGGATATCGGCGAGCGACATCTCCGGCGGCTCTTCCGGCGTCTGCTGGATGTACTTGGCGATCAGCTCGATCTGCTCCTCATCGAGGATGCCGTCGAAGTTGTTCATGCCCCCTTCGGTACCGAAGGTGATGATGCTCTCCAGGCGACGCTGGCCCATGCCGATGGTGCTCTCGGGCAGCAGGTTGGGGCCGGTGGCGCCCTTGCGCAGGGTGCCGTGACAGCCGGCGCAGCGGGAGAAGTAGATATCCCCGGCGCGGTCCAGCTCCTCGGCGCTCATCTCCGGTGCGTCAGCCTGCACGCCGCCCGCCATCATGGCGGCCAGCGGGAAGCTGAGGGCGAAGATTCCCTTGCTCAGTGCTTTCTTGTGCATAGCGTGCCTCGCTCTGTTTCCCCTTGGGGTAGGGTCCGGAGGGAGTCTCGCAAGGCCCCGACCTGCAGCCAGTCAAGCCCGGGCGACACCCTCCACCTGCGTATAAGTAGTAGCAGCTTTACCTCTTTGCTCACTTGACAGCGGTCAAGTGGCAGACCGCAGCGTTGACTTATGTCATGGGACGCGACGAAAGGGTCGCCGAGGCTCCTGTGCCACTGAGGCCGGGACAGGCGGGCAGGGGGCGCGACTCTCCCCCGCGGACCAGCTGGCGCAGGGCCGGCAGGTCCTCGAGGTGGACGCAGTTGCGCTCGCAGCGCACGCCGAAGGCGCGCAGCCGCGCCAGGGCACGGGAGAAGCTCTCGGGCTTCATGCCCAGGCGCCCGGCGATCAGCATCTTGTCGCAGGGCAGGCAGACCGTGATCCGCGAGGCATCGTCGGGGCAGAGGGAGAGCAGGAAGGCCGCCAGCCGCTGATGGGTCGACTGGTTGGTGAGCTGGTCGAGCTGCAGCACCAGGGAGCGCAGCATGCCGGTCAGGTTGGCCAGCAGGTTGAGGGTCAGGTCGCGATGTTCGAACAGGGTGTCCAGGAAGGGCTCGGCCGGAAAGATCATCAGCCGGGCCTCCTCGGCCACGCTGGCGTGCACCGGGAAGCCCTGGCGATCGAACATCGCCGCCTCGGCAAAGGAGTCCCCCCGGGTGAAGAGCCCCACCAGGCACTCGCTGCCGTCGGGGCTGTCCCGGTAGAGCTTCACCCAGCCGTCGAGTACCACATAGAAGCGGTCGGCGGGCTCCCCCTCGGCAAACAGCCGGGTACCGCGGGGGCAGCAGCGCTCGTGGGCCCCCCTGGCCAGCAGGGCCAGGGTGTCGTCGCCCAGCCCGGCGAAGAGCGGCACCTGGCGCACCGTCCGCAGGGTCTCTCGGCTGAAGCGATAGCTCATCTCGGCCTCCTCGCAGATGCCATCAGGGCTGCTGCAGCTGCATCAGGTTGCCGCGGATCACCTCGGCCTCGGCGGTGCCCTCCGGCAGCACGGCCAGCAGGCGCTCCCAGTAGGCGCGGGCTTCCTCATGGGCGCCGGCCTGGTAGGCCCGGGTGCCGGCCAGCCACAGCCCTTGGGCGTTCTCGGGGTCGATGGCCAGCGCCTGCTCGATCAGGGCCGCGGGCTCCCCCTCCAGGGTGCCTTCGATCTCCGCCAGCACGTCGGCGTAGCGCACCAGCACCTCGGGGTCGCGGTCGCCGCCGTGGCGCAGCGCCTCGCGCAGCGCACGCCCCGCCGCCTCGAACTCGTCGAGGAAGCCGAGGGTGCGCCCCAGCAGCACCCAACCCTGCAGGTCGTCGGGGTTCTGGGCCAGACGCGCCTGGAGCCCCTCCACCAGGCGGCTGAACTCGCGCACCATCTCCTCGTCGCTGGGCTCCTCCTGGGGCAGGGGCGGCATCGCCTGGCCGGCCGGGGCCCAGGCGGCAAACACCTCCTCGCTGTAGCCCACCGAGAGGTAGGTGCCCACGGCCAGGAAGGGCAGCAGCGCCATGCTGGCCACGGCGGCGATCCGGGCGACGCGACGCTGCCCGCGGGAGTCACCGCCGGCAGCGGTATCGCCATCCAGGACGCCGCTGTCGAGCAGTTCACGATCCAGATCGGCCAGGGCGCGGGCGTGGCGCTCGGCGGTCAGGGTGCCGCTGGCCAGGTCCTGGTCGAGCTCGACCACCCTGTCACGGTGCACCGTCAGCAACACTTCGCGACGCCCGGGCGCCTCGACGCCGCGCGGTTCGCGCAGCAGCGGTATCAGTACGAAGGCCAGGGCCAGCACGCACAGGCCCAGGGCCAGCAGCAGGAAGACGCCATTCATCTCGTCGGACCTCCGGGGTCAGTCGCCACGGCGCAGGCGCTCCAGCGCCGCACGCTCCTGGTCGGTGAATTCGGGTTCATCATCGAGGCGGCTGCGCCGGCGCATCACCTGCCACCAGACCAGCAGGCCGCCGCCGAAGAGCAGGAAGGGGCTCGCCCAGAGCAGCGCCGTATTGGCCTGCAGCGGCGGCCGGTAGCGCACGTAGTCGCCGTAGCGCGCCACCATGAAGTCGACGATGGCCTCGGCGGACATGCCGTCCCGAGTCATCTGGTAGACGCGGCGACGCATATCGGCGGCGAGCTCGGCGTTGGACTCGTGGATCGTCTCGCTCTGGCACACGGTGCAGCGCAGCTCTCGGGTCAGCGTCTCGTACTGCTGGCGCTGAGCCTCGCTGTCGAACGCCAGCGGCTCGCCGATGGCCGTGGCCAGGGCGATGCCGGGCGAAAGCGCCAGGGCCAGGGCCAGCAGCATCAGCAGGCCTGCCATCCAGCGGCTCATGACGTCCTCCTCGACGGTTCGGCGCTCAGGTTCTCCGCCCTCAGCTTCTCGGCTCTCAGTTTTTCAATCAGGGGCAGCACCTCGTCGAGGAGCAGCTGGCGGGTGAGCGGCCCGATGCGCTTGTAGCGAATCACCCCCTCGGCGTCGAGCACGTAGGTCTCGGGCGTGGCGTAGACCCCCCAATCGATGCCCGCATCCCCCGCGGGGTCGTAGGCGATGGTGCGGTAGGGGCTCTCGGTCATCTCCAGGTAGCGCAGCGCGGCCTCACGCTCGTCCCGGTAGTTGAAGGCGTGGATGGGGATGCCGCCCCGGGCCAGCTCCATCAGCAGGGGCTTCTCCTGGCGGCAGGTGCTGCACCAGGTGGCCCAGACGTTGACCAGGGCCACCTCGCCGATGAAGTCCTGCTCCGTCAGGATCGTCTCGGGATCCTCCAGGGACTCCAGGGTGAAGGCCGGGGCGGGCTGGCCCACCAGGGGCGAGGGGAGGTCCCGGGAGTTGAGCCCCAGGCCCAGCAGCAGCAGGCCGAGCAGGGCCGTGACCGCCACCAGCGGAATCAGCAGCTTGAGCTTCATGACGCGGTCACCTCGCGGCTCACCCCCGGCCTGGCGGCGGCCTCCCGCTCGCGGCGCCGGGACAGGCGGTAGCGCTTGTCACCGGCCGCCAGCAGGCCGCCCAGGGCGAGCAGGATGGCACCGCTCCACATCCAGGCCATGTAGGGCTTGTAGTAGAGGCGGAAGCTCCAGGCGTCCCCCACCAGCCGCTCGCCCAGGGAGACATAGACGTCGCGGGTCGCCGCCCGGTGGAGCGAAGCCTGGTGCATGGGGTTCTGGGGCTGGGTATCGAAGTAGCGACGCTGCGGGTAGAGGGTCGCCACCGGACGGCCGTCGCGGGTCACCTCGACCACGGCCTGGTCGGCGTCATAGTTGGGGCCACGCACCGCCTCCATGCGCAGCAGGGTGAAGTCGAAGCCCGCCGCCGAGGCGGTCTGGCCCGGCTCCATGCGCACGTCGCGCTCCACCTCGTAGGTGTTGACCATGGCGATGGCGACCACCACCAGGGCCAGCCCCACATGGGCCAGGTGCATGCCCAGGAAGCTGGGCCGCAGCACCCGGCGCAGGCGAGTGGCCAGGGGCTGACGGCCGGCCAGGCGCTTGCGGATATCGAGCAGCGCGGTAAGGAGGATCCAGCTGCCCAGCATCAGCGAGAGCGCGGTGAGCGGCCGCCAGGCGCCCATGGTGAGCGGCCAGAGGCCGCCGGCCACGACGCTGGCCAGCAGCACCCAGCGCAGCTGGCGCACCACCTCGGCGGGGCTGGACTGCTTCCACATCACCGTGGGGCCGAGGCCCACCAGCAGCAGCAGCGGCAGCATCAGCGGCGCAAACATCGCATCGAAGTAGGGGGGGCCCACCGAGATCTTGCCCAGGCCGAAGGCGTCGAGCACCAGGGGGTAGAGGGTGCCGATGAAGACCGCCGCGCAGGCCACGGTGAGCAGCACGTTGTTGGCCAGCAGCAGCGACTCCCGGGAGAACCAGTGGAAGCCGCCGCCGAGGCCGACCCGGGGCGCCCGCCAGGCGTAGAGGGTCAGCGAGCCGAGCAGGGTGGCGGCCAGCATGGCGAGCAGGAAGACGCCGCGATCCGGGTCGGTGGCGAAGGCGTGCACCGAGGTGATCACCCCGGAGCGCACGATGAAGGCCCCGAGCACGGTCAGCGCGAAGGTGATGATCGCCAGCATCAGGGTCCACACCTTGAAGCCGCCGCGCTTCTCGGTCACCGCCAGGGAGTGGAGCAGCGCCGTGGCGGTGAGCCAGGGCAGGAAGGAGGCGTTCTCCACCGGATCCCAGAACCACCAGCCGCCCCAGCCCAGCTCGTAGTAGGCCCACCAGGAGCCCATGGCGATCCCCAGGGTCAGGAACACCCAGGCGACGATGGTCCAGGGGCGCGACCAGCGCGCCCAGGCGGCGTCCAGGCGCCCCCCCATCAGTGCCGCCATGGAGAGAGCGAAGACCACCGCGGTGCCCACATAGCCCATGTAGAGCAGCGGCGGGTGCAGGATCATCCCCGGGTCCTGGAGCAGCGGGTTCATGCCGCGGCCGTCGGCGGGGCCGGGCACCAGGCGATCGAAGGGGTTGGAGGTGAAGACCGTGAAGGCGATAAAGGCCACCGACACCATGCCCATCACCGCCAGCATCCGGGCCAGCATCTCCCGGGGCAGGGAGCGGCTGAAGCGAGCCACCGCCACACCCCAGGCGCCGAGGATGGCGACCCAGAGCAGCAGCGACCCCTCGTGGCCGCCCCACACCGCGGTGACCTTGTACATCAGCGGCTGGCTCAGCGCCGAGTGGCTGGCCACATAGCGCACGCTGAAGTCGCTGGCCACGAAGGCCCAGGTGAGGACGCCATAGGCGATCGCCAGGAAGACGAACTGGCCGCTGGCCAGGAAGCGCCCCGTCCGCATCAGCCTGAGGCTGCCGGTTTGCGCCCCCACCAGCGGCAGCACGCTCTGCAGCAGCGCCAGGCAGAGCGCCAGGATCAGCGCGAAGTTACCGAGTTCCGCCACCATATCTGCTGCACCCTCCTGCCGCTGGTGACGCCCGGCCGCACGGCCGGGCCTGGATTCACCGGGCCGGTGATCGGCACCGACCCTCATGCCGCGATGGTCCGGGAATCACCCCATAAGATCCATACGCAATACCTCTTTTCCGCCCTCCTCCGTGACCCATGTCAAACATTGACGGACGCTGGATAAACGCAGTCGTCGGCCAGGCGCTGACAGCGTCGACACGGGGCCTTATGCTGGGAGCCCTGACTTCCCGACCCTCGATTTCCACAACCAGGTGAGACCTCTCGTGAAACGCCCGCTGATTCCCGCCCTGCTGTTTGCCGCCGCCCTGCCCCTGGGCCTCGCTGTCTCCACCGCCCAGGCCGAGGAGGCCGCCGCCCCCGACGTCATCCTGCACACCAGCCACGGCGCCATCGGCATCGAGCTGTTCCAGGCCGAGGCCCCGGAGAGCGTCAACAACTTCCTCACCTACGTGCAGGAGGGGCACTACGACGGCACCATCTTCCACCGGGTCATCGACGGCTTCATGATCCAGGGTGGCGGCTTCGACGCCGAGATGCGCCAGAAGGCGACCCGCGACCCCATCACCAACGAGGCCGACAACGGCCTGAAGAACCGCCGCGGCACCCTAGCCATGGCACGTACCGGCGCCCCCCACTCCGCCACCGCCCAGTTCTTCATCAACGTGGCCGACAACGGCTTCCTGGACCACGTCAGCCCGCAGTCGGGCCAGACCTGGGGCTACGCCGTGTTCGGCCAGGTAGTGGAGGGCTTGGAGGTGGTCGACGCCATCCGCCGGGTGCCCACTGGCCGCCAGGGCCCCTTCCAGGACGTGCCCCGGGAGCCCGTGGTGATCGAGCGCGCCGAACTGCCCTGACCCTCGCCCGCAAGGAGCACGACGTGGCAAGACTGCTGTTCCGGCTGGGCAACGTGCCCGACGAGGAGGCCGAGGAGGTGCGCGCGCTGCTCGAGGCGCACGGCTTCGACACCTACGAGACCCGTGCCGGCTTCTGGGGGCTCGGGGTGGCGGCCATCTGGCTCCACGACGAGACCCAGCTCGAGGCCGCCCGGGAGGTGCTCGACGCCTACCAGGCGGGGCTGGCCGAGCGGATGCGCCGGGAGCGCGACGACCTGGCCGAGCGGGGCGAAGCGCCGACCCTGTGGACGCGGCTGCGCCACCACCCCGTGCGGATGCTGCTGGTGGCCGCGGCGGTGGCGGTGATCCTGGCCCTCACCCTGCTGCCCTTCCTCTGGCTGATCTCCAGATGATCGGCTGACGAAGGTCACAGAACGACGACGCCCCCGCAGGCCTGGCCTGCGGGGGCGTCGCTGTCACAAGCAGGGGCCGGGCGTCACGCCCGAGCCCGCCGATCAGCTGCGGATCAGGTGGTCGAAGGCGCCGAGGGCGGCCTTGGAGCCCTCGCCCATGGCGATGATGATCTGCTTGTAGGGCACGGTGGTCACGTCGCCGGCGGCGAAGATGCCCGGCACGCTGGTCATACCGTGGGCGTCGGTGATGATCTCGCCGCGCTGGGACATCTCCACCGGGGAGCCCTTGAGCCACTCGGTGTTGGGCACCAGGCCGATCTGCACGAAGATGCCCTCCAGGTCGAGGCGCTTGATCTCGCCGCTGGCGCGCTCCTCATAGGTGAGGCCGTTGACGCGCTGGCCGTCGCCGTTCACCTCGGTGGTGCGGGCGCCGAGGATGATGTCGACGTTGGGCAGGCTCTTCAGCTTCTTCTGCAGCACGGCATCGGCGCGCATCTCGTCCATGAACTCGATCAGGGTCACGTGGCCGACGATGCCGGCCAGGTCGATGGCCGCCTCGACGCCGGAGTTGCCGCCGCCGATGACCGCCACGCGCTTGCCCTTGAACAGCGGGCCGTCGCAGTGGGGGCAGTAGGCCACGCCCTTGTTGCGGTAGTCGGCCTCGCCCGGCACGTTCATCTCGCGCCAGCGGGCGCCGGTGGCCAGCACCAGGGTCCTGCTCTTGAGGCTCGCCCCGGACTCGAACTGCACCTCGTGCTCGCCGCCCGGCTGGGCCGCCGGCACCAGCTTGACCGCACGCTGCAGGTTCATGATGTCGACCTCATACTCCTTGACGTGCTCCTCCAGCGCCGCGGCCAGCTTGGGGCCTTCGGTGTGGGGCACGGAGATGAAGTTCTCGATGGCCATGGTGTCGAGCACCTGGCCGCCGAAGCGCTCGGCGGCAACGCCGGTGCGGATGCCCTTGCGCGCGGCATAGACCGCCGCCGCGGCGCCGGCGGGGCCGCCGCCCACCACCAGCACGTCGAAGAGGCCCTTCTCATTGAGCTTGGCGGCCTCGCGCCTGGCGGCACCGGTGTCCACCTTGGCCAGGATCTGCTCCAGGCTCATGCGGCCCTGGTCGAAGGGCTCACCGTTGAGGTAGATGCTCGGCACCGACATCACCTGGCGCTCCTCGACCTCGTCCTGGAAGAGGGCGCCGTCGATGGCCACGTGGTGGACGTTGGGGTTGAGCACCGCCATCAGGTTCAGCGCCTGGACCACGTCGGGGCAGTTCTGGCAGGAGAGCGAGAAGTAGGTCTCGAAACGCATCTCCCCCTCGAGGCCCCGGATCTGCTCGATCACCTCCTCGCTGGCCTTGGGCGGATGGCCGCCGACCTGCAGCAGCGCCAGCACCAGGGAGGTGAACTCATGGCCCATGGGCAGGCCGGCAAAGACCACGCCGGTCTCCTCACCGGGGCGGTTGATGGCAAACGACGGCTTGCGGGCGTCCTGGCCGTCGAGCTTCAGGGTAATCTTGTCGCTCAGGCCGGCGATATCGGTCAACAGACCGTGCAGCTCCTGAGACTTGGCGCCGTCATCGAGGGACGCGACGATCTCGAACGGCTGGGTGACCTTTTCCAGATAGGCTTTGAGCTGGCTTTTCAGATTGTCGTCCAACATGACAGCGTTTTCCTTCATGTTCGCGAAACGGAGTCACAAGGGGACCGTGCGAGCACCGAGGGCGTCGCTTCAGGCATTCTCGTGACGGGTAGAAGACACCCGGGCGGAAGTGCCCGGGTGGGGAGCGGCGAGGCCCGGGGCGGGGCCTCGTAGCAACACCGCTCGGGAAACAGGTGATTCATGTTGCGAGCGAAGAGAGGTTGGCCACCGCCGGAGCGCAGAAACCGGAGCCTATGCGTTACTAGGTGAGGATTTCGAGCACCGCCGGTGGTCAAGATATCGAGCGCAGCAATGAATCAGCGTTTCCTTTAGATCTTGCCAACCAGATCCAGGGAGGGAGCGAGGGTCTCTTCGCCTTCCTTCCACTTGGCCGGGCACACTTCGTTCGGGTTGTTGCGAACGTACTGGGCGGCCTTGACCTTGCGCAGCAGCTCCTCGGCGTTACGGCCGATGTTGCCGGCGTTCAGCTCGACGATCTGGATCTTGCCGTCCGGATCGATCACGAAGGTGCCGCGATCGGCCAGGCCGGCTTCCTCGATCAGCACTTCGAAGTTGCGCGAGATCTGCAGGGTCGGGTCGGCCAGCATCGGGTAGGTCAGCTTGCCGATGGTCTCGGAGCTGTCGTGCCACGCCTTGTGGGTGAAGTGGGTGTCGGTGGAGACGCTGTAGACCTCGACGCCCATCTTCTTGAGCTCTTCGTACTTCTCCTGCAGGTCGCCCAGCTCGGTGGGGCAGACGAAGGTGAAGTCGGCCGGGTAGAAGAAGAAGATGTTCCACTTGCCCTTCAGGGTCTCTTCGGTGACGTCAACGAACTCGCCGTTGTGGTAGGCGGTCGCTTTGAACGGCTTGACTTCGGTGTTCAGCAGGGACATTCGATGATGCTCCTCTAGACTTTGGTAGGGGGTTAGCTGGAATACGGGAGCCATGTTAGCCCGTATTCCCCGATAGCGAAAATTGAATGGTGGCATCGAGGTGATAATTCAACCCTATGGGTCATGACACCCCGATGTCAGCCGATCTGGACGGCCTCGCCCTGGCGGTCCAGCGCCAGGAACTGATCGACGCTGCCCATCTTGAGCGACTCCACCATGCGCTCGAGCTGGGCCTCGGCCTGCTCGGCGCTCGGCGCCTCGCCGCCGCGGCCGGAGAGCGCCCCCACGAAGACGATATCCCACTCGATGCCCGTCTCCTTCGACTCCGCCACCAGGGCGGCCATGTCGGAGAGCTCCTCGGGCGCCTTGTCGACGCAGAGCACCGGTGCAAGCACGCCCCCCTCGCCCTGCTCGAAGCGGGCGCGCTGCTCGGCACTGGGGTTGTCGGGCAACTCGGCGCGGGTGAAGACGAAGAGCAGGCGCTGGGCGTCGGGCTGCAGGCGTGCCTCGCTGAGCAGGTCGGAGAAGTTGGTAATGGCCACGGTTAGACTCCTGGGTCAGTCGAAAGAGGGTCAGTCGAAAGAAGAATGAGCGCCAGCCTGCCCCCTTTGGCGGCGACGCTCAAGGGGCAGGCGGGCGAATCGACTCGGTCAAGGTAGCGAGGACAAGAATTGCTCGGGGCTGTTCCGGCGACTGGCCTTCCTTCCCATCAGCCGTGGCGGGCGGTCAGGATATGGTGCAGGCCACCGCACTCCACCAGGGGGTCATCGCTGTTGACCACCACCTCGGTGTGGCCCAGCACATAGGCCTTGCCGGTGATGGTGTTCTCCACCACCGTGTGGGGCCCCTCCGCGTGGGTGCCGGTGAAGGTGCCGATGAAGCCGGTCTCGCGCAGTGAGATGGTCTCCAGCCTGTCGCCGGGCTTGATCGTGCCCTCGTGGCGCATCAGCGCCAGGCGCGCCGAGGTACCGGTGCCGGTAGTGCTGCGGCAGATCACCCCGGGGTGCACATAGGTGGCCGAACGCGAGCGGTAGAAGTCGTCGGCCACCTGCTCCACCGGCCCCATGAAGTGCAGGAAGGGCAGCGGGCCCACGTCGCCCAGGGTGTAGTGGGAGAAGCCCCGCTCGGCCTGGATCGCCTCGACGATGCGGTGGGCGCACTCGGCCAGGGCCCGCTCCTCCTCCCGCACCAGGGAGAAGCCGAGCTCGGTGGCGTCCACCAGGGCGTAGAAGCCGCCGCTGTAGGCCACGCTGTAGGTCACCTCGCCGATGCCCGGCACCTGGATCGACGCACGGTGGGTGTCGATGTAGCTGGGCAGTCCCTCGCAGGTGATCGCCTCCACCACGCCGTTCTCCACCCGGGCCTCGATCTTGACCCGCCCCGCCGGGGCCTCGAGCGTAAAGTGCTGCACCCCCTCCCGCTTGGGCACGATGCCGGCCTCCAGCACCGCGGTGGCGGTGCAGACGGTGTTGGAGCCGGAATAGATCGGATAGCCCATCACTTCCATGATGATGTAGCCCGCGGCGGCCGCGGGGTCGGTGGCCGGCACGATCAGGTCCACCGACATCTCGGGGATGCCGTAGGGCTCGAAGAGCAGCAGCTTGCGCAGGCCGTCGGCATCGTCGCGCAGGTAGTGCATCTGGTCGCGCACGGTGTCGCCGGGCAGCGGCTCGATGCCGCCGAGCACGATGCGGCTGACATCGCCGCCGGCGTGGGTGTCCATCATCTGGAAGGTCAGCGGGCGGCTCATGGGCGCGGCTCCGGAGAAGAGGAAGAGGAGGCCAGGGCGAAGGGGGCACCGTGCTCCTCCCACTGGCTATCGGGGACGATGACGATCTTGCCCAGGAAGTTGCTGCCGCGGCTGACGAAGTAGCGCTCGGCCTCGTGCAGCGCGGAGAGCGGGAAGGCCGCGTGGAGCACCGGCCTGAGCTGCCCCCCGCGGATCCACTCGACCAGCTGCTCCGCCTCCTCCCGGGTGCCGTGGGAGACGCCGAAGAGCTGCACCTGGTAGAGGTAGATGCGCGTCCAGAGGATCTCGGAGATATTGCCGCCGCTGGCGCCGGCGATGGAGAGCCGCGGGTAGGTGGTACGCACCCTCATGTCCTGGATCATGGTGTCGATGAAGCGGTCGGTCATCTCGCCGCCGACCAGGTCCATCACCGCATCGATGGGCGCGCCGCCGGTGGCCTCGAGCACCCGCTCGGCGAAGCCATCGAGATCGCCGCGATCGATCACCGCCTCGGCCCCCAGCGCCATGAGCGCCTCGGCCTTCTCCGGCTGGCTTACCGCGTAGGGCACGGCGCCGACGATGCGGCAGAGCTGGATCAGCGCGGTGCCGACCCCGCCGCTGGCCCCGCTGACGAGAATTCGTTCACCCGCGCTAACTCGGGCGGACGTCATCATATGGTAGGCGGTCTGGTAGGAGCACATGCCCAGGGCGGCGAGCTCGGCGTCGGCAAGCTCCGGGTTGGGCACGTGGTGGAACTGGTCGGAAGGCACCGCCACGTACTCGGCGAAGCCGCCGTCGGCGCCGTGGCCGTAGTAGTCCGGCGTCAGGTTGATGTCGCGACGGGCATCCGGGTAGAGGTTGAAGTCGAGCAGGCCGCGCTCGCCGAGGCGGGCCGGATCGACTCCCTCGCCCACCGCCGCCACCCGCCCGGCAATATCGGCGCCCTGGATGCGCGGAAAGGCCAGGGTCGGCTCGCCGCCCATGGCAAAGGAGGTCACCTGGCCCTTCTTCACCGGGTAGAGCCCCTCCCGGGCCTTGCGGTCGGTGTTGTTCTTGGCGGTGGCGGTGACTCGCACCAGCACCTCGCCCGGGCCGGGCCGGGGCACGGCCACATCGTCACGGTAGACCAGCCGATCGACGTCGCCGTGCCCGGTCAGCAGCATGGCCGACATGGTGGCGGGTAGGGATACATCCGGGACGTGACTTGCCATCTGCTGCCTCCTCCTGACGGGGCCCGGCAGGATGCCGGGCGCGTGAATGCTGAACGAGACAATAGCAGAGCACCGCGGACCTACCGAGAGGCCGAGACGCGAAATGAGGGCAGAATCCTTTCTGTTCTCGCGAGGCGTGCTTGCGCTTTTTCCTGCACCCCTCGTCGCATCCCGGTTACTACCAGTGGTGCGGATAGCGGCGATGGCGGGCCAGGTTGTTGACCAGCATGGCGACCAGCACCATGACCGCGCAGCCGATACCGATCGGCATCACCGGATACCACCAGCCCAGGCCGGTGATCTCCGGCCCCCCGATTACCGCCACCAGGGAGGCCGCGGCTCCGGGCGGGTGCACGCTATGAGTCAGCTGCATTAGCAGGATGGAGAGGGAGACCGCGAGGGTTACCGCCAGCGCGGTGCCGCCCAGCAGCTGGAAGCAGGCAACGCCCACCACGGCGGAAAGCAGGCTGCCAAGCAGCACGTTACGCGGCTGCGCGAAGGGGCTCTCCGGGGCCGCATAGAGCAGCACGGAAGTTGCCCCGAAGGAGGCGACGATCAGCAGGTGCTGGGAGAGCCAATGGGTACTGAGCCAGCAGATTGCTCCCATGCCTGTGGCAGCCCCCAGCCATGACCAGAGAGCGTCCTGCAGGTCGGGAATGCCTCGTTGCGCACGTTCGCCGCGCATCTTGCCAATATATGTCTTCATCTTCCATGAAATAGCCAAGGGTGAGCGGACGAGTCTCACACATCACAACATGATATCAAAGGCAATATTTTTTATAACAACATGAATGAAATTTGATCTCGATCAGCCGACGCCTGGAGATCAGGGAGTAAGGACGCCAGACATGATCTCCGTCAACCGACAATCCCGGGCGGTATGGCCGAGCGGCCTCCTGCTGCCTCCGTGCCGGGGCATGGATGGAAGCGGGGCATGGATGGAAGCGGGGTATGGATGGAAGATAGACGTCGAGGGGGAACGGAGCGGGAAGAGAGAGGAGAAAGAACGAGGAGAGATAGAGTGGCAACCGAAGTCACGGATGCAAAAAGGCCCGTGGAGAGACTCCACGGGCCTGGCAAGCTGGCGCGCCCAGCAGGATTCGAACCTGCGACCCCTGCCTTCGGAGGGCGTTCACCCTATATTTCAGCAGAAACTAAGAGAAACAAAAAGAGCCTACAATATCTTTTGAAACAACAGGATACGCATATATCGCCGTTTGCTGTTTGTTGCCCGTTAGCGCCCGTTATATCCTACCCATGGAACCTATTTGGAACCTAGAAACCGAGGCCAAGGGTATGAGCAGCAAGACAGAAAGGCTGACCACAAGGGCGCTGGAGCGTCTCGCCAAGGAGCTTCCCGAGGGCGCCGAGGTGTGGGACAGCGAAGAATCGGGCTATCACGTCCGCGCCGGCAAGCGCGGCCTTTCCCTGCGAGTGTCTTACTACAACCTGGCCGGCAAGCGTCGCGTCCATACCCTTGGCCGCTACGGCGTCGGCAACATGACCGCCGCCAAGGGCCGCAAGGATGCCGCCGAGGTGCTGGCCATTGTTGCCCAGGGCGGCGACCCCCGCGCGGTGATGGAGGAGGCCAAGGCCGAGGAGAAGCGCCAGCAGCAGCAGACCTTGGGCGCCTATCTGGATGGCCCGTACACAGTGACCCAGCGCCGCAAGAAAGACGGCACCGCGACCTTGCAGCGTATCCGCCGTGCGTTTGCCGACTGGCTTGATACGCCCATGGGCGAGATTACCCACGCCGATGTCGAGCGCTGGCAGGGCGAGCGAGAGGCCAAGGGCGAGGCGCACAGCACCAGCCGGCGCCACCTTGGCGCGCTCAAGACACTGCTGGCCCACGCTGCCGAGCGCAAGGTGATACCCAGCAACCCCCTGGCAGGTATCAGCCTGCAAAGGCCGGCCATGACCGAGGAGGAGATGGCCGAGCAAGCCTCCCAGCGGCGCTACCTTGAGGCCGAGGAGGTGCTGGCACTATTTGCCGGGCTGGAGGCGTATCAAGCGGCCAAGCGAGAGCAGCGGCGCAACAGCCGTGCCCACGGCAAGGCGTATCTGCCAGACCTGGACGGCGTGGCCTACGTGGATCACGTGGCGCCATTCATCAAGCTGATGTACTTCACCGGCTTTCGGCCTGGCGATCTATTCGGGCTGCGCTGGGATCACGTCAACCTGCCCTTCCGCACCATCCGCAAGACCATCGAAAAGACGGCCCACCACCGCGAGGAGCCCCAGACCTTCCCGCTTTCCACCGAGGCCGTGGACGTGCTGAAGGCATGGCACCAGCAGCAGGGCGAGCCAAAGACCGGGCTGGTGTTTCCTTCACACCGCAGCGGCAAGCGCATGGACAAGAAGGCGATGCAGAAGCCGTGGGCCGCCATCCGCAAGCTGGCCGGGCTGCCTGATGACCTGCTGCTGTACAGCCTGCGGCACAACTTCGCCAGCCAACTGGTAATGGCCGGCGTTGACCTGCTGACGGTTTCCAAGCTGATGGCCCACGCTGACATTCAGACCACCATCAAATACTACGCGCACCTGCGGCCGGACCATTCCCGCGATGCTGTCGAGGCATTCGCCAAATCGGCGCCCACGGCGCCAGCCATGGCGGCCAGCAGGGAGGGGAGCCCTAGTGGATCACCCCCAGGCCGCCCACCAAGGCCACTGAGAGCTGAGAGGAAATAGCACCATGACGATGACCACTTTCACCGTTCACCTGGCCCGCACCGGCGAGCGCCAGCAGGTAGCCGCCCAGGACTGGCGATCCGCGCTCAAGGCCACCGGCCGGCTGTTCCGTGCTGGCGCCAGCACCGGCCAGCCGGCGACCGATCAACACCACCTGGCCCTGGTGGCCCACCGTGCCGCCCGAGCCCAGCGCCAGCCCGAGGAGGTGCGCCCATGGATGACGAGCTGAAGGCAAACCGCTACAGCGAGCATGACAAGCAGCGCGATGATGCCTTGGTGAGCGCAGCAATTGATGCGCTGCGCGCCTTGGAAAATCGCCTTGAGGAGCTGGCGCCTGGCATAACCGAAGATCCCGATAACGTGCTGCCCGAATCTGCCGGCAGATGGAGGTTTGATAGCTTTCCGCGTGTGGGGCTGGCACTGCTGTCGCACATGATGCAGACGGGCAGCCATGATCTGGTGGGCAGCGCGTCTGTGTGGGAAATCCACCGCGAGACGATCCAGAGTGTCCGGCAGGTATATCAAGCACGTTACCCACGTGAGCCGTTGCGGCTGGCGCTGGCAGAGCATGGCTACTCCCGATACCGAGGATTCCCACCGTCATCTTCCAGCACAAGCGAGATAGACCGGCATTTTATCGAGTATGCCCAAGAGCTGGTGAAGCACTACGGCGAGGGTGCTATCAGCCCAAACAGCGGGCAGGCCGTGAGGAGCCGGTGCAAGGAAGAGGAATACAAAGACATAGCCGAGCGGTTTCATGAGCTGCATACGGCCGATCCCGAGCAATTCCCGAGGTCTGGGACCGGCTACACGGCTGCGGCCGCCGTCATGGCTGATGAAGGCTTCAAGAAGGTGAGCAAGACCAAAGTAGAGTCAGCTTACACGAGTTCTGACCTATACCTGTCCGCCGTCATGTTCGGCGTTCTCAAGAGTCCTAAAAGCAGGCGTTAATCGGTATCCCAGAATTTCGCCTGACTTTCTGGGACTGATCTTCCAAGACCATATACCAGCCTAGAAGAGCCACGACCGGCAACCACCGGATTTAGGAGGCTCTTCAATGCCCACCAAGACACAACCCCCCAGCGACATGCTGGCCAGCGCCCTGGCCCGCTACCGCGACGGCTTCGACCCGGCGCTAATCGAGTTGCCTGAAGCTGCTGTATTCCCCCACCTGATACCCGCCCAACCGGCGACCGCCCGTAAGGCCCGCACCACCGGCAGCCTGTTAGGCCGGCCGGCGCCGCGTTTCGTCAAGCGTGGGCGTGCCGTCCGCTACCGGCTCAAGGACGTGCTGGACTGGCTGGCCGATGGTGACGCCTACGGCAGCACTGCCGAGGCCCACGTGGCCGGGAGGGCGTCGGCATGACCACCATCGACCTGACGTTGCACGGCGAGAGCGCCAGCGACCTGGCCCGCTACCTGCGAGCCGTGGCCGAGCGATTCGATGCCGAGGGCGAGGCCGCCTTACCCCCTGCCGGCCATGAAAGGCCCGTGCGTGTGAATGATGCCCTGGTGGGCGCGATCACCGTGCCGGGCCGGCGGAGCTTCGAGGATGTCGCCAACCTGGCCGGCGCTGAGCGTGTCGGCAATATCCGCACCCTGGACCAAGCCCATGCGGCGCTGCTGGCGCTGGTGGACGTGCTGCGCGATCACGACATGCCCCCAGCCCGTTACCACGGGCTGCTGACGGCTGTGGACCTTGTGGGCGGCACCTTGGGCGAGCGAGCCGAGTTCCTGCAAGAGATAGCCGAGGAGGGCGCCAGCCATGTTTGAGCTTTCGCACCTGCTGGCCCGCGCCTGGCGCCGGATCACTGGCCAAGGTGGACAAAGTGGACGCGGTAGACGCATGGAGGTTCGCAATGGGACGCGGTAAGTCTAAGCAAACCCTGGAGCTGGTCGAAGCGGCACGCGCCTTTCTGGAGATCAACGCCCCGGCGACGGTGCGGGCCTGCTGCTACCGGCTGTTCATCGACGGCCACATCAAAAACATGGGCCGCAATGAAACCAACAAGGTGTCGCGCAACCTAGTGTGGGCTCGCGAGGTGGGCATCATCCCATGGAGCTGGATTGTCGATGAAACCCGCGCTGGTGAGCGGAGATCGAGCTGGGATAACCCCCAGGAGCTAATCGAGGCCGCTGTCTCACAGTACCGCCGCGACTATTGGCAGGATCAGGCAGTCGAGGTCGAAGTCTGGAGCGAAAAGGGCACTGTGCGGGGCACCTTGTGGCCGGTACTGAGTGAGTACGGAGTGACCTTCCGCGTCATGCACGGCTACACCAGCGCCACGACTATCCAGAGCTTTGCATCACGTTCGGCATGCAGCGAGAAGCCCATCCATATCTGCTATGTGGGCGACTGGGACCCGAGCGGCATGGCGATGTCGGAGATCGACATTCCTACGCGCCTTGCCAGATATGGTGGCCGCGCCGACTTCCAGCGCATCGCCATCACGGAAGGCGACACCCGTGCCGGCCTACCCTACTTCGATGCCAGCACCAAGAAAGGCGACAGCCGGCATAAGTGGTTCGTCGAGCGTCACGGTTCAAAGTGCTGGGAGCTTGACGCCATGGCGCCCAACGACCTCCGCCAGCGTGTCGAGGAGTTCATCGTCGGGCACTTGGACCTTGATCTATGGAATCGCGCCCGCGAAGTCGAGGCGGCTGAAATCGAGTCGATGCAGACCATCACCGCGAGGATGCAGGAGATTATTTCAGGGCAAGCCTCAGAATACGGAGGTGGCACATGACCAGCACAACGCAAAAGGCCCGGCCCCCCGCAAGGGACCGGACCCATACCGAAGCGCCGCCGAAAGCGCCCCCCAAGCATAGCAGCATCGAGGCCGCACTGGCTGAAGCCCTGGCCGCCCATGGCGTGACGCTGACCCCCAGGGCGTCAGGCCGCTTCGAGCGATTCGACGCGCCTGACAAGCCCAAGGGCAATGGCAACGGCTGGTATCGCATCCATACCCCCCAGGCGGCAAGCTTTGGCATCTGGCATCTGGACGTGTCCGAGGTGGTGACGCTTCACGGCGCCAGCGACCCCGAGGCCGCCGCCCAGGCCCGGCTGGACGCCATGCGAGAGCGCGAGCGGCAAGAGCGAGAGCGTCAGCGGCAAGCGGCCAAGACTGCCGACAAGGCCCGGCGCTGGTGGGCCGAGGCCGGCCCCGGCGATCCGGCCCACGCCTGGCTGGCCGCCAAGCGACTACCGCCCCACAACCTGCGCCAGCGCGGCGAGGTGCTGCTGGTGCCGCTGTACTTCGAGGGCGAGCTGGTGAATCTGGAGCGCATCTTTCCCGATGGCAGCAAGCGACCCTTGCAGGGCGGGCGCGTCAAGGGCGTGGCGAGCCTGATAGGCCGCCTGGCTGGCGCTGGGCGCGTGCTGGTAGCCGAGGGCTGGAGTACCGCCGCCGCCTTGTATGAGGCCATGGGCTGCCCTGTGGTGGTGGCCCGCAATGCCGACAACCTGGCCCCCGTGGCGCGGCGCCTTCGCCAACGGCTGCCGGCTGAGGTGGGCATTACCGTGTGTGGCGACGATGACCGGCACCTGCCGGCCCAAGGCAAGCCCAACAAGGGCGCGGTTGAAGCCCGCCACGCTGCCCTGGCCATTGGTGGCAACCTGCTGATGCCGCAATTCTGCGACGGCTGCGAGAGCTGCACCGATTTTGCCGACGTGCGCCTGTGCCGGCTGGGAGGTGGCCATGGTGAATGAATACCGCGACCCCGATACCTGCGACATGTTCGGACAGCCTGATGTTGAGCCCGCCCATACCCCGTTGGACGTGTCCCACCTGTCCCACGTGTCCCAGCCCAGCAATGACGCGGCTTCCCGCCGGGACACCACCGGGACACCACCTGTCCCAACCTGTCCCATCGCCCGCGAGGTGGACCCCGGCGAGGCCGAGCCGACCAAGGTGAAGGAGCCCAGGCGCCCCACCTTCGCCTGCTACCTGGCCCCCAGCCAATACGGGCCGCCGGGGCTGTACTACCACGGGCAGCGCCAGCCCAAGGGCGACGGCGACCCGGCCCCCTTCGACGTGTGGATATGCAGCCCTATCGAGTGCCTGGCCGCTACCCATGACGAGCGCGGCGACAACCACGGGCTGCTGCTGCGCTTCAAATCCCCTTACGGGCCGTGGCGTCAATGGGCGATGCCCCTGCGGCTACTGAAGGGCAGCGGCGAGGAGATGCGCGGCGAGCTGCTGGATATGGGCGTTCGGATCAATCCCGACGGCTTCAAACCGCTGCACCGCTGGGCGTCCCAATGCCGCCCCGATGAGGTGGTGGTGGCCGCGACCCGAGTAGGCTGGCACCGCGTCGAGGAGGCGCTGGTATTCGTCATGCCCCGGCGCACCATCGCCCAGGGCGAGCTGGCCCGCCGGATCACCTATCAAAGCGAGGTGGCCGGCCAAGACGAGTACGCCACCGCCGGCAGCCTGGTGAGCTGGCGCGAGGCCATAGGCCGGCTATGCAGCGGCAACCCACTGGGCGTGCTGTCCGTGTCCACCGCCCTGGCCGGCCCGCTGCTGCACCTGTGCCACCGGCCAACCGCCGGTATTCATCTGGTGGGCGATTCATCATGCGGCAAAACCACCTGGCTGGAGGTCGCGGCGAGCGTGTGGGGCGGTCCCGACTTCAAGCGCACCTGGCGCGCCACCGGCAACGGGCTGGAGGGCGTGGCCGCCGCGTTGAGCGACACGGCGCTGATACTGGACGAGATAGGCGAAGCCGATGGCCGCGAGATCGGCGCCACCGTGTACAGCCTTGGAAACGGCGTCGGCAAGTCCCGCGCCAGCCGCACCGGCAACGCGAGACGCGCGCACCGCTGGCGCATCGCTGTTTTGAGCAGCGGCGAGCGCACCCTGGCCGCCCACATGAGCGAGGCCGGCAAGCGCCCCCATGCCGGGCAGGCCGTCCGGCTGCTGGATATACCCGCCAAGCGCCAGCATGGCGCCTTCGACCACCTGCACCACCTGGCTGATGGCCGGGCGTTTGCGGATCACCTGAAAGGCGAGGTGACGCGCCACCATGGCCACCTAGGGCCGGCGTTCATCGAGCGGCTGGTGGCCGAGGAGCGCGACCTGGCTGCCAAGGTGGACGAGTTCGCCCAGCTACCCGGCTTCGCCACGTCCCGCCCGCTGCAAGGCCGGGCCGCCAAGGTGCTGGCGCTGATAGGTGTGGCCGGCGAGCTGGCCACCGAATACGGGCTGACGGGCTGGCAGCCGGGCGAGGCCATGGCCGCCGCGATTGAGGCTTTCCGCGCATGGGCCGCCGGGCAGGGCGGCGTCAGGTCCGAGCATGAGCAGATATTGGCCAACGTGTCCGGCTTCATCGAGCGACACGGCGATGCCCGTTTCAGCAGCGTCGAGAGCGACCCGGCCCACACCCCCACGGTCTACAACCGGGCCGGCTGGTGGCGTGATGATGCCGAGGGCCGCACCTACCTGTTCAGCGGCGACGGGCTGAGCGAGGCGCTGGGCGGCTTCGACCTGAAGCGCGGCACCGAAGCCCTGGAGGTGGCCGGCTGGATAGTCGAGCGCGATGCTGGCGCGCGGTCCGTGCGCGTGCGGATCAACGGCAGCCGGCGCCGCGTCTACGCGATCCGCCCGGCTGAGGCCGAGGAGGGCGTGGCATGAGCCTGGACGATGTTTACCGCGCCTTCGCTGGGACACGTCGGGACACCACCTGTCCCGCACCTGTCCCGCCGAAAACCCGCATGGTTGAGCCATCGGGACACGTGGGACACGTGGGACACCACCAAGAGCAGGTAGGGCAGGACACGGCAGGCCCGGCGCATGAGGTCGAGACGCTGCTGGCCGCCCTGGCTGATGCAGGCCGCGACCTTGGGCCGGCGCTGGCGCATCGCCTACGCGAGACGCTGGCGCCCCTGAGCCGGCAGGTACGGGCCGAGCTGGTGGCTGTGATAGACGATGCCTTCGAGGTGGCCCCCGATGGTGAGGCCGCCCGCCGGCAGGCCCACCGGCTGCTGGGCGATCCTGCTGCCGTGGAGGCCGCCAAGGCCGTTTGGCCGGGATACCCTGCACCACCGCCCACCGAAGCCCCAGCGCCAGTCGCAAGCCCCCTTGAGCCGCCCTGGCTGGCCTATGTCGCCCACCGCTGCGAGCTGGTGCCGGATGACCGGCGCTATCTGCTGCACCACCTGGCCGCCCGCCCCGAAGCCGAGGCCGAAAAACTGGCCCGGCGCTATGTCGAGACGTGGGCCGCTGCTGCTGATGCCGAGCCCCAGGCCCACCGCCGCGCCAATGCCGGCAGGCGGGCCGCTAACGCGATGCTGAGAGGTGCGATACCATGAGACGACGCAACCGTAAGGGCCGCCCGTCAAAGGCCGCCTGTGACGCCTACCGGCGGCTGGTGGCTGATGATTCTTTCCGACTAGAAAAGGGCGGCTTGGACCTTGAGACGCTGCCGGCCATCGACTTGGACACCCCGCCCCAGCTAGACCTGGCGCTGCCCCCGCTAGACCTGACGCTGCCCGAGCTGGCGCTAGACTCCGACACCGGAGAGGAGCCGACACCATGAGCAAGAATCCCAGGCGGTTTGCCGAGCCCGTGCGGCTGATCGTGAGCGTCGAGGCCGAGGTGGTGGCCGTGGCGGTTGAGGTGTCGGCAGAAATCCAAGGTACTGGCCAGCTACTACCCCACCGGCCACGGGGCGCCGAGTGCCTGGCCGCCGGCATTTTTTCGGCATTGCCTGGCCGTCAGCAGCAGCCCAGCCAAACCCGCATGGTTGAGCGTTTCCGAGGTGTCGAAGGTGGCGAAAGCTGGGAATCGAACCGGGGAGGATTCGAGGGAATCACAAAGGCCACCGCCTGCTGGCACTGCTGCCCAGCCTGGCCCCAGGGTAGGGGGGGAGCGAATCCCTGGAGCGCCAAGGGCCGGACACCGCCGCCCCAAGCGTATTTTCACACCCGCGAAATAAGAAACTTGTTCTGGAGGTTTCGGCCATGCCCACCATGACCTGCCAGCAGTGTGGCGAGCCGTTCCGAGGCCGCCCAAATCGTCGCTACTGTTCACCCCGGTGCCGGCGACGCATGGAAGCCAAGCGCCAGCGCTGGGACATGCTTACCGCGCGAATAGAGCGCCTGGAGGCCGAGGCCAGCACCGCCGAGCCCGAGGTTGGCGCGATCCTGGCTCAGAAGGTGGAGCGGCTGCGCTGCCGACTGCCGGCCACTGTAAGGCCATGATCTGACGCAATTCCCGCAGCCGGCGGGAGAGCCCAGGCCAGCAGCCGGGCAGGCTAGGGTGAGCGCCCCGCGCGGCAGACAGCGGGATTTGAGAGTGTCTTTAAGACACTCGCAAATCGTCGCGGTCGGGTAGACCGGGCGATTGCTCGTCCCGGCCCCCCACAGATCCGAGCGTGCGCGATTGACGCACTCGGCTCCTCAATCATCAGCTTCGCTGAAAGACTCCCCGGTGTACGATCCTCGCCTTGGGCAGCGGTAAGCGC
>WPCG01096887.1_pt1 | contig 77388 bp, 73 predicted proteins | sample 5403311 | NCBI WGS metagenome assembly WPCG01 (sample SAMN12869467, study PRJNA574797) | sludge metagenome | isolation source: wastewater treatment of Control | place: China:Beijing | collected 2019-05-17
AAGCCGGCGCCGACGCGCTGCGCATCAATGCGCAGAACTGCGTGCATTGCAAGACCTGTGACATCAAGGACCCGACGCAGAATATCGTCTGGGTCGCGCCCCAGGGCGGCGAAGGGCCGGTCTATAACGGCCTGTGATGCCGGCCGGAGCGTTGCTCCGGCTGCCGGTTCGTGCCGCCAGAGGGAGCTTGGCGGGTCGGCTCAGGGGCTGCCGGCCGGTTGCCACGCCAGTTGCCATTTGCCTTCCCAGGCATTTTGCAACCAGAGCGCGCAAGCCAGCGTTTTGGCATCAGTCACCAGGCCGGTGCGGCAGGCATCAAGGAAATCCGGAATGGCGCAGCGCGCCACGTCCAGGAATTCGCCTTCATCCAGCTGGCGTTCGCCGCCCTGCAGGCCGCGTGCGAAGAAAATATGGATGACTTCATCGGAGTAACCGATCGCCAGATGCAATTTTCCGGCATAGGCCCATTCGCTGGCCCGGTAGCCGGTTTCTTCCAGCAGTTCCCGCTGGCCGCAGACCAATGGAGCTTCGCCTGCATCAAGCTTGCCCGCGGGAAACTCGACAATTACCTGGTCTACCGGATAGCGGAACTGCCGTTCCAGCAGCACGTGGTCGTCATCGAACAGCGGGATCACCACTGTTGCGCCCGGGTGCACCACATATTCCCGACGTGTCAGCTTGCCATCGGGCAGGCGCACGGTATCCTCGCGCAGTCGCAGCAGCCTGCCCTGGTAGATTTCCTTGCGTTCATGAAGGGTTTCACGCAGATGTGCGTCGCTCAGGGCCTGGGCATCGAGTTTCAGCAAGGGGGGCAGCGCGCCGCCGGCAGTGGTGTGGTTCATGAAGTGGTTGGGGTAAGGGAAGAAGAGAGGGGCTCTGCGCCTGTTGTTTGTTGCCGCTGCGCCTGGGCCCAGAACAGCTGGCGCAGCAGGAAGAGGCGCTCGCGCCGCAGGGCATCGGCGATGGGTTCGGGCGTGCCGCCCAGATCGCTGGCATCCTGCGCCATGCCTTCCAGCGCCGCCAGCAAAGCACTGGGGGCGGCATACCAGAAACGCGCCAGCAGCGTATCCGGAGACACCGCCTGCAAGCCCAGGCGGCGCAGCTCGGAACGGTTGAAATCGCGCAGATTCCAGGTGGCAATGGCAATGCTGGCTTCGGGGGAGCGGGCCTGGGCATCGCGGGCGGCGGCAATCACGTGCCAGTCCTTGGGGTCGCTATAGCGCAACCCGGCTTTCCATTCCTGCAGATTGCCGGCGCAGGCTGTGGGGAATGCGGTCTGCATGTCATGCCATTCCTGCTGCAGGCGTTCGGCTGGAATGGACCAGATGCGGGCGGCATTGCGTCGCCATTCATCGCCGATATATTCGCTCCATATCGGTTCGTACAGCCCCATGCCAGCCAGGCGCAGCCAGAGGCGGCGCAGGATGCCGGGCATCAGTACACAGGCATCCAGCACCACATGGCTGGGCGGCGGCAACGTGGCAGTGGTATTCATGCGTTTCAGCCAGCGCTGTCAGTTAAAGTGAGAGGGCAGAGCGATGCCGGGCAGGCGCAGGCTGTAGAGCACGGATTGCTGCACGGCAGGCGATGCGCAGAAAATGACGGCCACATCACCGTCATTCATATTGTCGAGCACGTCGGAGAGCTGCTCTGGCGCCTGCTCGGGCATATCCAGGCCGCAGACATGCACCTCGCCACTTTCCTCGAATACTTCGGCGGGCAGGATTTCCGTGACGGCATCCAGATCGGCTTCGCCGATGACGACATAGATACGGAAGCGGAGGCCGTCCTGGGTGGTTTCCAGGATGACGCCGCGCAGACAGGTGCCGGTTTGTTTACTCAGGACAGACATGAAAATCCCGCAATTCGCTCAACTGCCAGTTTAACGCCGAACCAGGCTGTTATCCGCAGGCACCCATTTCAGGGGGCGGGGCGCCCGAGTCCTTGCCGGGGACGCGTCGAAGTCTGCTAGAATCCCGTCTCTTGAAATGTTGCAGTGCTGCCAGGGCCCGTTCCGGCAGTCGCTGCAGCAGAGCGGGAAGCGTGGCAGAGTGGTCGATTGCACCGGTCTTGAAAACCGGCAACGGGCAACCGTTCGTGAGTTCGAATCTCACCGCTTCCGCCAGAATAATACCCAGCCCGCTGATTCCATTGCCCGGATCAGCGGGTTTTTGATTTCCGGTCCGGCAGTTCCCGGTTTGCCGCGCTCGCGCCTGCGGTCATGCAAGCACCGGGTCATTGCCCTGCATCTATATTGGAGAACATCATGGCAGATCAGGACGCGCTTGAATCCAGGCTCCTGGAATTGGAAGAACGGGTCAGGGGTATGCAAATCGGATTGCAGAATCTGGTTGTGGCCATTTGCGCGAACGGTTCCATTGATGTCTCCAAGGTGGCGACGTCCTACAACCGGCTCAATGACACCATCCGTGAGCGCGTCGCCAGCGAAGACGGGCCGTGCCGGAATGCCATGGATCATATCGGCAAAGTGCTGGAAGCCGCCGGCTCTGTGATTGAGCAAGGCCTGCAGGAAGCCCGTGAAGCCGGAAACAAGGCGCATTGACCTGGGAGGTGTTTCTGGGCATGTTGCGCTCCCGCGTGAAGTGCCAGACCCTGGAGTGAACCCAGCCCAAATGCTGAATCTCCTTTCGACTGACGGAATCGGTGAGCTTTCTGTCATGGATTTGCTTGCCTGCTATGCAAGGATCTGTGACCAGCTGCGCCAACGGGGTGTGTTGCGCAGTGGAAATAATCCGACCGGTGATTTGGCTGAGTATTTATTCTGCCGGGCATTTGGCTGGCAGCAGGCAAAGAATTCCGTGCGCGGATATGACGCGACGGATGCAGATGGGGTGCGTTATCAGATCAAGGCGCGCCGCATAATGGGCAGGGGATCGTCGCGCGAGCTGTCTGCTATTCGGGACATTAAGGATGGGCACTTTGATGTCTTGGCGGGGCTATTGTTCGATAGCGAATTCAAGGTGCAACGGGCAGCTTTGATCCCAATCTCCTGTGTGATCGAGCGATCAAGCTTCAGTGCTCATACCAAGAGCAGCAAATTTATGCTGAGAGACGAGGTCTGGCGTCTGCCGGAGGTCCGAGACGTGACGATGGAACTCAGATCCGTGCGGGTTTGATTGGTGCGCGTCTGTCGGTGTGGCTGCGTGTTTTGGTTGAAGGGCTATAACAGCTTGAATCCGGCCCAGCCGGGCAGCAGCAAGGTGCAGGTCCATAAAAACGCGGACAGCCAGTTGGCAACGTGAAAGCGCTGTTGTGGCATTTTGAAGATGCCAGCGACCAGCGGCACCGTCGCCCGCAGCGGCCCGAAGAAGCGGCAGAGCACAATGCTGGCCCAGTCCCAGCGGTCGAAGAAGCGTTTGGTCCTGACGTAGAGCGCCTGTCGGCACTGAATCCAGCGGGAGTTCAGGATCACAGGGCCGTAGCGCTGCCCCAATGAGTACGAGATCCAGTCGCCCAGCCCGGCGCCCAGTGATATGGCCAGCCAGATCGGAATAAATGGAATGTCGCCTGCGCCCAGCAGTGCGCCGATCGAGAGCAGCAAGGCCGTGCCTGGAATGACCAGGGCGACAAAAGGCAGGGATTTGAGCAGCGCCAGCACAAAGCTGATGCAGGCCAGCCAATTGCTGTGCTTGGCGCCAAGCGCCAGGATGCTGCTGGACATATCCTGCAAGAGGGGCAATAGGGAAGCGAACATGGCCGTACTGCAGTCCTGGATGGGGCTCGAGCCGCTGACGGGGCGGCGCCGCCTGTATCGCGCCGCCGGGATCATGGTGCCAGGGCCGGCTATTCCGCCGGCGCCATGGCCATGCCATAAGCATACGTGAGATTTGCACCGGAAGTTTCCGATGCCGGTGTCATTGTGTCGCCCGGCACAGGGGCTGTTGCTGGCTGAATGGGGTGTCGAGCCTGGGGGGCGTGAGGGTTGCGCTATCGGCAGGCTGTCATGGCAAGTGGCAGGTTTTGCGGTAGCATTCCTGGCAGCCGGCCTTGCAGGCCAGCGAGCGACCTGGCGTGTGGTCAGGACAATCTAGGCAAGGAGAGATGGATGGCAGAGCAGGTATCCCCGCATCATCAGGAAGCGGCGAAGGCACTCGTGAAGGCAGTGCAGGATCTGGGGCATGACATGGACCAAGTGGTGGACCGTGCTCGCGCCAATCTGATGGGCAACCCTGACACGGGCGAGGTGCGCCATCCGTACATGACGCAGATCATCACCCTGATCGAAGAGTTGGTGGCTGATACCAAGTAGGATGCGGCTTGTTTGAATCATTGGCCGGAAGCGGGGCGGTGCCGTGTTTCCGGGCCAGCCTGGCTGAGGTGTTGGATGAGGAGGCGCGCGTGGGCCTGCTTGCCTGGACTGGATAAGGGAAGGCCGGGGTAGATAAAGCCATGCTGGCAGGCTTCGGACGCAAAAAAGCCACCAATGAACGGTGGCTTGCTTGGCAGGAATTCTGGTAGGCGGTATTGGATTCGAACCAACGACCTCCACGATGTCAACGTGGCGCTCTAACCAACTGAGCTAACCGCCTGTAAAGAGAAATGATTCTACAACCATTTTTTTACTACTGTCAACAAGATTTTCGTTTCGGGTGAATTTTTTTCGTCCCTGGCGATTTGCCTGTTGCCTTCCGTCGCACCGCGTTTGTGGTGCTGAACTGAAGAAGCAGAATTATATACATATTTTTTGGTTTGTGTAAATTTCAGCTGTTTTTTTGAGGCGGCCATGGGGCTTTGATGGATTGCGCGAATGGCGTGTCAACGGGACATCAGGCCTAGCAGTTTGAGCCAGCCGTAGTCGAGCGGTAGCAATACCAGGAAGGTGACTGCCGCCAGCGCCAGGCAGAGTCGTATGCCATCCCAGGTCTTCACATGGGCCATGCCCATGGCGACAACGATGGGGGATGCCTGGTAAGGCAACAACGGCGTGGCATAGCCTATGACCTGTACCATCAGAATGGTCAGTAGAGGCAGGCCGGAGGCCTCGGCCATGGACTTTGCGAGCGGGGTGAACAGCGCTGGCACGCCATTGGCCGTAACAGTGAAGTTCAATGCGCTGCTCAGGGCTATCAATGCCCCGAAACTGCGTGCCGGGCTGGCTGGATCGAGTGGCAGCAGGTGCAGCAGCCAGTTGCCCATGGCTGTCCCCAGCCCGGAATGGTTCACCAGCGCGGTCAGCCCCAGGATGCCGGCAACGTAAATACAGGTGCGAATATTGAGGCCAGTGGCGAATTCATCACCGGTCAGGAAGCCAATACGAGGCAGCAGGCAAATGCAGGCTGCGCTCAGGCCGATCCAGGCGGGCGAGATGCCATGCACGGCATCCGCCATCCATAGCGCCAGCGTCGCGAGCAGCAATGCGCTCAAGCGCTTTTCGGCTGCGCTCAAGGGCTCGCCAGGTTCTATTCGCAAGACGGTACAGGGTTTCGCCGGGAACAGCAGGCACAGGCATGTTGTCAGCGCCAGCCCCTTGAGCAGTCCGAGAACGGGGGCGTGCAGCACCAGGTAGGGCAAGTATGAAAGATGGATGCCATAGGCGCTTTCGGCGGCGCCTGACATAACCAGGTTGGGCACGTTGGCAGGCAGGATGCTGGCGGAAAGCTGGAAGGTTCCGAGTCCGACCGCCAGGGCCAGGGCTGTACGGCCACGGCTGCCCTCGGCCAGTCCGGCGCGATCGGCCAGCGCCAGAACAATAGGCATCAGCAAGGCGATACGCCCCATGTTGGACGGCATGACGAAAGCCAGTGCATAGGTCAGCAGCACCACGCCCCCAACCATGCGAGGCCAAGAGCCAGTCAAACGGCCTGCCAGGCTACGGGCGATGCGATCCGCCAGGCCGACCTTGCGGATCGCAACGCCGAGGATAAAGCCGCTGAGTACCAGCCAGAATGCGGCCGAGGAAAAACCTGAAAACAGAACGTCGGGCGGGGCGAGGTTCAAGACGGCTGCGGCGGCAAAAAACAATAAGGCAACGAGGTACTCCGGCAGTCTCGCTGTTGCCCAAAGTCCGATTGTTACGACGATAATGCCCGCGCTCGTCCATGCCTCTGCCGTCATTGGGTATCCTGATTGTTATATATTTGCGAAGGATATCTGAGCGGTAATGACATATGAATCCGCAAATTTTCATGGATTCCTTTCAATAAAACGAAGGATTGCGATGGCCAAACTCGATCTTGCCGATCTCAGTCTGTTTCGCCACGTTGCTGAGGCAGGCAGCATCACGGGCGGGGCGGTGCGTGCGCATACCGCGTTGGCCGCGGCCAGCACGCGTGTGCGCGGCATGGAAACCATCCTTGGCACCTGTCTGCTGGAACGCAGCAGGCAGGGTGTCACGCTAACGCCAGCCGGTCATGCCTTGCTGGCTCATGCACGCAATCTGCTGGCGCAGGCCGATCTGATGCACGAGGAACTGGGCGCGTTCTCGGGCGGTGCCAGTTCGCAAATTCGGTTGCTGTCCAATACGAATGCACTGACTGAATTTCTGCCGGAGGTGCTGGGACGTTTCCTGGCGGATTATCCGGGTATCGCGGTTGACTTGCAGGAGCGCCTCAGTGATGAAATTGTCGTGCGGGTCGCGGAAGGCGCGGCCGATCTCGGCATTGTCGCGGGTACGGTCGATACCGGTGCCTTGTTGACCCTGCCTTTCAGGTCCGACCGGTTCGTGATTGTCGCCCCGGTGAGCGATCCCATCGCCGGTGCGGAGAGCGCCAGTTTTGCCGAGGTATTGGATCGCGACTTCATCGGCCTGGATCGTGAAAGCGCCTTGCAGCGATTTCTGGCCGATCGGGCCTTGCGCGAAGGCCGTCGGCTGCATTTGCGCGTACAACTGCGCAGTTTCGATGCCATCTGCCTGATGGTGCAGGCAGGTGTGGGCATCGGCATCGTGCCAGAAACGACGGCTAGACGCGCGCAGCACAGCATGAGCATTTCAGCCATACCGCTGCGCAATGATTGGGCGCAGCGCGACTTGCGCGTGTGTCTGCGGCGGCGTGAGGCGAGCAATGCCGCGCTCTGGCGCCTGGTGGGCTATCTGTGTCCTGGTTCTGACCTGGCGGGGCGTGGAGGGCTGTAGCGCGGTATTTGTGTCAGGCAGGACCTGTATCAGGTGCGCTGTGAACCTTGTGCTTGCGCACCTGTTGGGTTTCTGTCGAAGGCGCAGCGCGTAGAGGGGGGGTCAGCAGGGGAAGCTTTTTCGGGGCTGGCCGTATCGGTCTGCGGTTTGAGGGTCTGGGCGCGGCTGGAACGGCGGATGGCAGGGCGGCTATGATGCAAGGGAGCAAGGACGGCAGAATATGAGCGATAAGGTCAGACTGGATAAATGGTTGTGGGCCGCGCGTTTCTACAAGACGCGCAGCCTGGCGGTGGAAGAGATCGGCAAGGGCAGGGTCGAGGTCAATGGCCAGGCCGCGAAGCCTGCCCGGGAGATCGGCCCGGGGGACCGCTTGCGCATACGCAAGGAAGATCCGCCCATCGAGGTCGTGGTTCGGGTGCCAGGGGCGGTGCGCGGCCCGGCGACGGTCGCCCGTACCTTGTATGAGGAAACAGCCGAAAGCGTGGCGGCGCGCGAGCGCGCGGCCGAGATGCGGCGCCTGGCGCCGGAACCGTCGCTGGAGATTGCTGCGGGCCGGCCGACCAAGCGCGACCGTCGTCTGATCGGGAAACTGCGCGGCAAGTAACGGCGTTTGCTCGCGAGTGTGCGGCAGGCAGTTGGGGATGTTTGCTAATATGGTTCTGGTGTTTGCAAGCCTTCTATTGTCGTTGGTTCGATTTTCCCTTGAGAGGTGCTGCCATGCGTATTCCGAATTGCCGTCTTTCCTCTTTCGTCCTTTCTGCCGTGATCGGCGCCGCTGCATTGACCATGATGGCCGCGCCTGCCGCCGCGCAGTACGTCGGGCCGGGCGTCGCGGCGACGCCGAATGTGCGCGGCATCCTGGCACAGCCCCAGGATGATCAGTGGGTCAGCCTGAAGGGCCACCTGCTGCGCAAGACGGGTAAGGAGCGCTACGTGTTCTCGGATGGCACCGGTGAAATCCAGGTGGAAATCGACGACAAGGATTTTCCGCGTGAGCCTGTAGACGAGAAAACGCTGGTGGAAATATCGGGCGAGGTTGATACTGGCCTGACGCGTCCGCCCGAGATCGACGTCGACGTGGTGCGCATCATTCGGGAGTGACGCCGGGTTTGCCTGACTGGCGGACCTGTGTGACACAGGCGCAGGTTTGTGGCGCCGGCGGGGCTGCCGGGCTGCCTGTCGGCCCGCCGTAATGCTACAATCGGCATAAGTGATAGGGGTGGCATGTCCATCCGTCCGCCGGCATCCCCGGTCCGTGTTCGCACGGGCCAGGACATGAAAGCGTATTCCCAATCCTGCGATGCAGGTTATCAGCGTGTACTGACATGGCGTTCTCGACGACACGAACTACTACCTATTCTCCGCGTGCAGCCGTGTGCACGCCGGGAGAGTCGTGGTCGCGCTGAAAAGCCGGGATCTACAGGCAATCCACGAACAAGACGCGGCCCACTGGCCGCGTTTTTTATTGCTCAATCAGGAAGATGAAATGGTGCAGATAGTTTTGCCAGACGGCTCACAGCGTGACTTCCCCGCTCCGGTGACGGTCGCGGAAGTTGCGCAATCCATCGGCTCGGGCCTGGCGCGTGCCGCGCTGGCCGGGCGTGTTTCCTATGATGGCAAGCCTTCCACTCTGGTCGATACTTCGCATTTGATCGAGCGTGATGCCCATCTCGCCATCGTGACCGGCAAGGACCCCGATGGCCTGGAGATCCTGCGCCACTCTACTGCCCACTTGATGGCTTATGCCCTCCAGGACCTGTTCCCCGAAGCGCAGGTCACGATCGGCCCGGTCATCGAAAACGGTTTCTACTACGACTTTGCGTACGAGCGCCCGTTCACGCCGGAAGATCTCGAAGCCATCGAGAAGCGCATGATGGAACTCGCTCGCAAGGACGAGGTCGTCACGCGTGAAGTCTGGAGCCGTAACGAGGCCCGTGATTTCTTCCTGAGCGTCGGTGAAAAGTACAAGGCCGAGATCATTGATTCGATCCCGGAAAACGAAACGCTGACCATGTATCGCGAAGGCAGCTTCATCGACCTTTGCCGTGGCCCCCACGTGCCGTCGACGGGCAAGCTCAAGGTGTTCAAGCTGATGAAAGTGGCCGGCGCTTACTGGCGCGGCGACAGCAAGAACGAAATGCTGCAGCGCATTTACGGTACGGCCTGGAATTCCAAGGAAGAGCAGGACGCCTACCTGAAAATGCTCGAAGAGGCCGAGAAGCGCGACCACCGACGCATCGGTCGCGAGCTGGATCTCTTCCACTTCCAGGAAGAAGGTCCGGGTCTGGTGTTCTGGCACCCCAAGGGCTGGACACTGTGGCAGCAGGTTGAGCAGTACATGCGCCAGGTGTTTCGTGACAACGGCTACCAGGAAGTGAAGGCGCCGCAGATTCTCGACCTGTCGCTCTGGAAGAAAACGGGGCACTGGGACAACTACCGCGAGAACATGTTCACGACGGAGTCCGAGAACCGCGTCTATGGCCTGAAGCCGATGAACTGCCCGGGCCACGTGCAGATCTTCAATTCCAGCCTGCATTCCTACCGCGATCTGCCGCTGCGCTACGGTGAGTTCGGCCAGTGCCATCGTAATGAGCCTTCCGGTTCGCTGCACGGCATGATGCGTGTGCGCGGCTTCACGCAGGATGACGGCCATATTTTCTGTACCGAAGACCAGCTGCAGGATGAATGCGCTGCCTTCACGGCCTTGCTGAAAAAGGTCTATGCCGATTTCGGTTTCGACAATGTGCTCTACAAGGTGGCCACGCGCCCGGAAAAGCGCATCGGCGACGACGAAGTCTGGGACAAGGCCGAGCACGCGCTGATGGAAAGCCTGCGCCGCACCGGTTGCGAGTTCGAAATCTCGCCGGGGGAAGGGGCGTTCTATGGTCCGAAAATCGAATACACGCTCAAGGATGCCATCGGCCGCCACTGGCAGTGCGGCACCATCCAGGTGGACTTCTCCATGCCGGTACGCCTGGGGGCCGAGTATGTCGACGCCAATGACCAGCGCCGCACACCGGTCATGCTGCACCGTGCCATCCTGGGCTCGTTGGAGCGTTTCATCGGCATGCTGATCGAAAACCACGCCGGTGCATTGCCTGCCTGGCTGGCGCCGGTTCAGGCGGTTGTGTGTTGTATTTCCGCATCTTCGTCCCCATATGCTGATGAAATTGCTCAATCCTTGAAAAAACAAGGATTTAGGGTTGAGTCGGATTTGCGTGGGGAAAAGATCACTTATAAAATCCGCGAACACAGTTTGCAGAAGGTACCGTACATCCTGGTTGTGGGCGATAAAGAAAGCCAGGCCGGGACAGTCGCGGTCCGTGCGCGCGGGGGCAAAGACCTTGGCGTCATGCCGTTGGCAGAGTTTTCTGCCCGGTTGGCCGAAGAGGTTGCCACCCGCCGCGATGACATTCGTACCCAGCAGGAAACTGCTTAATTTTTCTAGGAGTCTTCAACATCGCCACCGAAAAGCCCAATCGCATCAATGGTGAAATTCGTGTTCCCGAGGTGCGTCTGATAGGTCTCGACGGAGAGCAGCTCGGCATTGTTCGCATTGCCGAAGCATTCCGCCTGTCCGAAGAGCAAGATGTGGATCTGGTCGAGATCGCGCCCAATGCGTCTCCGCCTGTTTGCCGCCTGATGGATTATGGCAAGTTCCGTTATCAGGAACAGAAACGCCAGGCCGAGGCGCGCGCCAAGCAGAAGGTCATCCAGGTCAAGGAAGTGAAATTCCGTCCTGGTACCGATGAAGGCGATTACCAGGTGAAGCTGCGCAATCTGCGCCGTTTTATCGAGGATGGCGACAAGGCCAAGGTGACCTTGCGCTTCCGTGGCCGCGAAATGGCGCACCAGGAATTGGGCATGCGGGTGCTGGAACGCATTCGCGAAGACATGGGGGAACTCTGCCAGGTCGAAGCCATGCCCAAGCTCGAAGGGCGCCAGATGGTGATGGTGCTGGCCCCCCGCAAGAAAGCCGCCAAGCCCGGCGAGTGATGCGGGATGGCGGGCGCGCCCCTGGTGGGTGTGCCTCGCCGCCAGTGTTTCAAGATGCTGCGCGCCCCTGACCGGTAGCGTGGTTGTATCCTGCGGCTGCCATCAGGCATGGGGCGTGAGCCAGCGCGAATGGACGTGCCGGCCGTGGGTGGCTTTCCAGGAATGTCCATGCGCATTTTGTTCATCGTCGATCCCTTGCCCGGCCTGAAGGCCTACAAGGATAGTTCCGTGGCCATGATGCGTGCGCTCAGCGCACGCGGCCATGAGATCAGCGTTGCCCTGCAGGGTGATCTGTTCATCGAAGGTGGCGCCGTTCTGGCGCGCACCGAGCCTGTTCAGCTCTTGGCCGATGCCGATCTGCACGGGCAGGACTGGTGGCGCGCCTCGGGTGCGCCAGCCGTCATCGCCCTGAGCGATTTCGGTGCTGTCGTCATGCGCAAGGATCCGCCCTTCGATATGGAGTATGTCTACTCCACCCATTTGCTCGACTTTGCCCAGGCCGCCGGCGCCAGGGTCTTCAATCAGGGGGCGGCGATCCGCAACCATCCTGAGAAGTTGTCGATTACCGAATTTTCCAACTTTACCGCGCCCACGCTGGTGACGCGCGACATGGCGCGGCTGCGCGCCTTTCATGCGGAACATGGCGACGTGGTCGTCAAGCCGCTGGACGGCATGGGCGGCATGGGGATCTTCCGCGTGGCGCGGCAAGACCCCAATCTTGGCGCCATCCTTGAAACCCTCACGGATAACGGTACGCGCAGCATCATGGCGCAGCGCTATATCCCTGAGATCGTCAAGGGCGACAAACGCATCCTCATCATTGATGGAGAGCCCGTGCCGTATGCCCTGGCTCGCATTCCGCTGGCGGGCGAGTCGCGCGGTAACCTGGCGGCCGGTGGGCGTGGCGTGGCGCAGCCGCTGTCGCCCCGAGACCTTGAAATTGCCCAGGCCATCGGCCCGGTTCTGGCCAGTCGTGGCCTGCTGCTGGTCGGGCTGGATGTGATCGGCGACTACGTGACTGAGATCAATGTCACCAGCCCGACCTGCTTTGTCGAGATCACGGAACAGACCGGCTTCGATGTTGCGGCGCGTTTTGCGCAGGCGCTCGAGGCCGCCGTGCAACGCCAGCATGGAGCTGCCTGAGTGGTGGGCGTCGTGCTTGTGGCGCATGCGCCGCTGGCAACGGCCCTGGCTGCCTGTGCCCGGCATGTGCTGGGAGACGTGGCGCTGGCGTGCGTGGATGTCGAGGCTGACGCTTCCCCGGAGGCCCTGTTCGAAGACATCCTGGGCTGCATTGCGGCCGAAGACCGCGGCGACGGGGTGCTGGTGCTGGCCGACCTCGTCGGCGCGACTCCTTTCAACGTGGCGCTGCGCGCTGCCCAGGCCGCTGTCGAAGCCGGGCGGCGCTGCGAGATCCTGGCAGGCGCCAACGTCCCGATGCTTTTGCGAGTTCTGAACTATCGTACCAGGCCGTTGTCCGATCTGGCGGAGTGCGGCGCAGCCGGTGCGACACACGGCGTCGCCGTCTTCAAGCCCTGAGTGGCCCAGGCCTGGCGTTTTTCTGATTACCTTTCACAGTCATTCGAGTTCATGCCTTCCGTAGATATCGTTATCAGCAACCGACTGGGCCTGCATGCGCGGGCGGCAGCCAAGCTCACGCAGTTAGCAGGTAGTTTCAAGAGTGAAATATATATCGCGCGCGAGCAGCGACGCGTCAACGCCAAGAGTATTATGGGCGTCATGATGCTGGCGGCTGGCAAAGGGATAACCGTGACGATAGATGCCGAAGGCGAAGATGCCGACAAGGCGCTGGCAGATATCAAGGCATTGTTCGATGACAAGTTCGGTGAAGAGCAGTAGGCCGGAGGGCCTGCACGGAGACAGTGTTTTCACCTTGCATGGCCTGGCTGCTGCACGCGGCTACGCCATCGGCAGGGCTGTTGTCATGGGCGCCGCCACGCTTGAGGTGGCGCACTACCGGATTGCACCGGAAGACGTGGACGGCGAGTGCCGCCGCCTGGAACAGGCCTTGCATGCCGTCCGGGAAGAGCTGGAAGGCCTGATCCGCAGCCTGCCCGACGACGCCCCCAAGGAACTGGCGGCGTTGCTGAATGTGCATGTGTTGCTGGTCAGCGACCGTATGTTGTCCGAGCATACCTGCGCCCTGATTGCCGAGCGCCACTACAACGCCGAGTGGGCGTTGACGGTGCAGGGGCAGATTTTCAATGATCAGTTTGCCGCCATGCAGGATGAATACCTGCGTGAGCGCGGTGCGGACATCCGCCAGGTCATCGAGCGCGTCATTCGCGTGCTGTCCGGCTGGCCAGCATTGTTCCCGCTGGATGAGGGCAGGGCCGACGCCGAGCCGCTGGTTGTCTTCGCCAACGATATTTCCCCGGCGGACATGATCCGCCTGCGTGGCGGGCGTTTCGCTGCATTCGTGACGGATCTCGGCGGCGCCACCTCGCATACTGCCATCGTCGCGCGAAGCCTGGGCGTGCCTGCGGTCGTGGCGGCCAGCCGCGCCAGCGAACTGGTGCGCGATGGCGATTCCGTGATTGTCGATGGCGCCGACGGCGTCATCATCGTCAATCCGACTGACGCCATCGAGGACGAATACCGGGCGCTGCAGCAACGCCATGCTGAGCAGCGTGCCGCGCTCAGTCTGTTGCTGGACGAATCCGCCGTGACGCTGGACGGTGTTTCCGTTGTGCTCAACGCCAATCTGGAATTGCCCGACGAAGCGCAGCAGGCCCTGGCCGCCGGCGCGGACGGCATAGGCCTGTTCCGCAGCGAGTTCCTTTTCATGGGCCGTTCCGAACTGCCCAACGAAGAAGAACAGTACGAGGCCTATGCATCCGTCGCGCGCATGATGGACGGGCGGCCTGTCACCATTCGCACCCTGGACCTGGGGGCGGATAAGGAGTTGGATGGCGAGCATAGCGTGGCGCTGAATCCGGCGCTGGGGCGGCGTGCCATCCGCTATTGCCTGGCGCGCCCGGATATGTTCGCGACACAATTGCGCGCCATCCTGCGGGCTTCGGCGCATGGCAATGTGCGCATCATGATTCCCATGGTGTCCAACCTGGCCGAAGTGCGGGCGGTCAAGCTTGCCCTCAATGAAGTGCGGGCCGAATTGCGCGAGCGCGGCCAGGCCTTCAGCGACGATATCCCGTTGGGCGCCATGGTTGAAGTGCCTGCCATGGCCCTGGCGCTGGAGCCATTCGCGGACGAACTGGATTTCTTCTCCATCGGCACCAATGACCTGATCCAGTACACGCTGGCGATAGATCGCGGTGATAACGACGTCGCCAATTTGTATGACCCGCTGCACCCGGCTGTCCTGCGTCTGATCGCGCAGGTCATCAATGCGGCCGACCGCTTTGGCAAGCCGGTAGCGGTGTGCGGTGAAATGGCCGGAGATCCCGCATTGACGCGCCTGCTGCTGGGGCTGGGGCTGCGTGAATTCTCGATGGACCCGCAACGTCTGCTGGAGGTCAAGCGTGAAATCCGCAATGCCCATACGCAGGCCTTGCGCGTGCAGGTAGCGGCGGTGCTGAACCGGGCCGCCACTATCGACCTGGAAGCCTTGCGTCAGAACCACGTTTCGGTCACTGCGCGCACCCGAAAATAATCGGTGTCAGGATCAAGGCAGGGGCGCGTCGTCCGCAGGCGAGCCCCTTGCATGCTACTGCGTGGCACGCGCAAATCTCAGGTACCCGCGTTCGCCACCTTCACTCCGTACCGCTTTTACTCTTTCCGGATAGGCCGGGCTCGCCGGGGCCTGGCGGTCTGAGCCTATGCCGCTGTCTCGTGTTGCCGCTCAGTCCGCCGGAGGCGGCGTGGATGACTGCGAGTGGCCGGGCGTGGCGCTGGCAGCGCCTTCCTTCAGAAAATCCGAGGGCGCTTGCCCCAGTTTGCGGCGGAACATCGTGGAAAAGGCGCTGGGGCTGTCATAGCCGAGGTCCAGTGCAATGCGGGTGACCGACGCCCCAGCGACAGATAGCCGCGCCAGGGCGGCCATCAGGCAGGCCTGCTGACGCCATTGGCTGAAGGATATGCCGGTTTGCTGGCGGAACAGACGGGTAAAGGTGCGCGGGCTTTTATTGAGGCTGGCGGCCCAGTCTTCCGGCGGGCTGCGCAGTCTGGGGCGGCGCAGAAAGGCCTTGCACAGCCTGGCCAGCGCCGGATCTTTGGGCATGGGGGCGAAAAGCGGCATGGTTGGCGCCGCGCGGACTTCATGCAGGATCAGTTGCACCAGGGCGCCGTCCCGGCCCTGTTCGTCATACTGCGCGGGCAGGTCGGCGGAGGCCAGCAGCAATTGATGCAGCAGGGGTGTGATGACCAGCACCTCGCAGTGCTGGGCGTGGCGCGGCGCTGCTTCAGGGGCAATGTACAGGCTGCGGGTGCTGACGCCCTGCATGAGCACCTGGTGTGGCTGGCCCGCCGGTATCCAGACGCCGCTGTAGGGCGGGATGACCCAGTTGCCGTCTGCCGTTTCCACTTCCATCAGGCCGGTCATGCCATAGAGCAACTGCGCGCGGCGGTGCGCATGCGTGGGCAGCAGGGTGCCTGGCGGATAGTCTGTGCCTATGGCCAGCACGATGCGCGGCGTGGCATCGACAGTACTCAGGGGAATGTTGCGCATGGGGAACGCGTACGGGTGGCGGGGCCGGACAAAGGGTGGCTGAAATACAAGCATAGTTGTCTTTTGCTCGAAAGTCAGCCAATAGATGTCAGCCTATCCTGATGTTTTTCAGGAATGGTTCCAGCCATGGTCTATCTGCTTTTGTTGGGTTTCGGGGTGCTGGCCGGCTGCACGACGGTGCTGTTCGGCTTTGGCGGCGGCTTTGTGGCGGTGCCTGTTTTGTATTCGGTGTTGTTGGCCGCGCATGGGCCGGACAGCGCGATCGGGCAGGCAGCGATGCATATTGCGGTGGCCAGCTCCACCTGCGCCATGATTTTCGGCGCTTCCCTGGCGACCTTGCGGCACCGCAAGGCTGGCACCCTGCGATGGGAGCATGTACGGCCGTTGATGGCCTATATCGCCATTGGTGCGGCGGTTGGCGCGGCGGCGGCCATCCAGCTGGGCGGGGCGTGGTTGCGCTGGGCCTTCATTGCCTACCTGGGGCTGACCATACTGGATTGCCTGCTGCGCGACGGCTTCCGCCAGGCGGGATGCGCCAGCATGCAGCCGATGGGGCCAGGGCAGACCGCGGGCGCCGGGCTGGTGATCGGGGCGATTGCGGCCTTCCTGGGGGTGGGCGGCAGTGTCATGACTGTGCCTCTGATGCGCCGGCGCGGCGCCAGCATGACGGAAGCCACGGCCATGGCCAATCCGTTGTCGCTGCCGATGGCTGTGGCCGGCACGCTGACCTACATCGCACTGGCCTGGCATGGCGCAGCAGGGATGGGCGCCGGGTATGCCGGTTTTGTCGATTTGCGAGCCTGCGCGGCGCTGGTTGCGGGCTCATGGGTGGGCATACGCCTGTCTTCGCCCTGGATCGGCCGGATATCCGATCGCGCCCATGCCAACGCCTTTATTGCGCTGCTGTGCCTGGTGCTTGGGGTGATGCTGCTGAGCTGAAGGCAGTTGCCGCCATGGGCTGCCGATGCGTGGACAAATTCAGGCTTCCATGGCCTTGATGATCTGGTAAAGCGTCTGGTTGACGGGGGTAGCCACGCCATAGCGCTGACCGAGTTCAATGATGGTACCGGCAAAAAGATCGACTTCGGTTGGTCGGCCGGCTTCGATGTCCTGCAGCATGGAGGTCTTGGCGGTGGGCGTCAGGGAGTCCATGATGCGAACGAAGTTCTGGATGTCTTCCGGCCCCAGGCCGATGCCTGCGTGGCGGGACAGCGTGACGACTTCTTCGGCGGCGGCGATCATCAGGGCCCGGGCATGTGGATTGACCTGGAAGGTGCCGTAGGGAGCGCGCAGCACGGCCGACGCCTGGTTGATGCCGGCATTGAGCATGAATTTGGCCCAGTGGGCCCGCATCATGTCAGCGGGAACCACGCAGGGAATGCCGGCGCGCTGGAACAGCGCCTCGATGGCATCGACCCTTGCGCAGCGGATGCTGTTGTCCTTCTCGCCAAAGACGATGCGGCCGATGTCATGGTAGGTGACAGCATTGCCGCTGCGCACGGCGTCCATGTAGACGTTGGCATACAGCACATGCTCCGGGCCGATGGCGGCGCCTATCTGGTCTTCGCTGCTGATGCCATTCATGAGCGAGACCACGCAGGTATCGGGGCCGACGAAGCCGCGCAGGTCGTCAATCGCCTGCGGCAATTGCCCGGCCTTGACGGCAACGAAAATCAGGTCGGCAGGTGGCGCCGCCTGGCCAGGTTCGACGAACTTGAAGTCGTAGCGTTTGCCGTTGACGGTGGGCGGGGTGGCGCGCAAGGCAGCGATGCGTGCGGCAGATGCAATCACCGTGACCAGGCTGGGGTCCAGGTCGTGCAGGCGGGCCGCGTACTTCAGGCCGATGGCGCCCAGGCCGATGAAATAGACACGTTGGATACGGTATGGCGTGGCGGAATGAGTCATCAGGAATGGAATGGGGAGGCGCTCGCTTGGCTGGGTAGCGAGAAATGAGTGGAAAAAGGATCGCATCTCGTGCCGCAGCGCCAGGCAGGGCAATCAATGGCATCGGTCCTGCTGGAGCTGCGGTATGCCTGATTGGCATGGTGTGCGTATGCGGCGTATGCGTGATGATATCGCGCTGGCGGGCGCGTTGGTGCTGATCTGGAAAGGCGGCCAGGGGGTAAAAAAGAACCCCGCCGGCCAGAGGCCGCGCGGGGCAAAGGGATGGACGACTGGAGGGTTTACTTGCGGTAGGCCGATTCCCCGTGGGCGGAGATATCCAGGCCGGCGCGTTCATCTTCCTCGGAGACGCGGAAGCTGCCGCACAGGACCTTGGCCACGTAATAGGCGACGATGGCGACCACGCCGGACCAGACGATGGTTAGCAGCACGCCTTCCACCTGGGTCCAGATTTGCGCCGGGATTTCCGCACTGGTGATGCCAGGGCCGCCCAGGGATTGGGCATTGAAGATGCCGGTCAGGATGGCGCCGATGATGCCGCCGATGCCGTGGATGCAGAACACGTCCAGCGCGTCGTCGATGCGCAGCCAATGCTTCACGTAGGTCACCGACCAGGCGCAGGCCACACCGGCGATGAGCCCGATGATCAGCGCACCCACCGGGCCGACCAGGCCAGCTGCCGGGGTGATGCCGACCAGGCCGGCGATGGCACCCGAGGCCGCGCCCAGCAGCGAGGAACGGCCCTTGAGCAGTTTTTCCGTGGCCGACCAGGCCAGGACGGCAATGGCGGTGGCGATCAGCGTGTTCATGAAGGCCAGCACGGCGGTGTTGTTGGCGGCCAGCGCCGAACCCGCGTTGAAGCCGAACCAGCCCACCCACAGCACGGCGGCGCCGATATAGGTCATGGGCAGGTTGTGCGGTTGCAGCGCTTCCTTGCCATAACCCAGGCGTTTGCCGACCAGTGCAGCGGCCGTCAGCGCGGCAATACCGGAGTTGATGTGCACCACAGTGCCGCCGGCGAAGTCCAGCGCACCCGCTGCAAACAACAGGCCGGGAACATCGCCGCCGTACCAGACCATGTGGGCGATCGGTACGTAGGCCAGCGTGAACCAGACCACGGTGAAGACCAGCACGGCCGAGAAGCGGGCGCGTTCGGCAAAGCCGCCGATGATCAGCGCGCAGGTGATGCCGGCGAATGTCGCCTGGAAGGCGGCAAATAGCAGTTCGGGCACGCTGCCTGATTCCGCGAAGCCGTCAGGGGCGTTGAACAGGCCGGACAGGAACAGTTTTGAGAAGCCGCCGAAGAATGCGTTGCCATCGGTGAAGGCCAGGGAATAGCCGTAGACGAACCACAGGACGACTGCCAGGCAGAACACCGAAGTGGTCTGCATCAGTACGGAGAGCACGTTCTTGGAGCGGACCATGCCGCCGTAGAACAGCGCCAGGCCGGGAACTACCATCATGAGAACGAGCAGGGTCGAGACGCTCAACCAGGCGATGTCTGCGTTTTCCATTTTCAGTTTCCTTTATGCGGGATGGAAAGAGGCTCAGAGAGCGGACTCGTCGGATTCACCAGTACGTATGCGCACGGCGCGTTCCACGGGAACGACGAACAGCTTGCCGTCGCCGATCTTGCCGGTGTAGGCCGCGCTTTCGATGGCTTCCAGGGTGGTGTCAAGCTGGGCATCCGGCACCACGACCTCAATGCGCAGCTTGGGCAGGAAGTCCACGGCATATTCGGCGCCGCGATACAGTTCGGTATGGCCTTTCTGGCGGCCGAAGCCGTTGACTTCGCTGACGGTCATGCCTTGCACGCCAGCGGTCGAAAGTGCCACGCGCACCTCGTCCAGCTTGAACGGCTTGATGATGGCGATGATGAGTTTCATATGGGCTCCTTGCGGGTTTGGGCTGTCCTGAACCGAGCAAAGCAAGATGCGTGCCAATCTGCGCCGGCAGGCGGGAAGCGGCATGCGCAATCGCTGCCTGCCTGCGGTGCGTGCGGGCAAATGCGCCAGCCCGGCAGGGTGCGGACGGCAGCGTGTGTGGCGGTTTGCACGCAGATGGTGCGCGGATTGGGTCAGCTGCACGGCGCAACGCACTGAAATGGTGCGGCTGCTGGCCGCCAGTGCGGCAAGGGACGCTGGAAAGCGGCAAGTAGCTTAAACTTCCGTCATTGGATCCTTTCTCTGGAACGAGCATGAACCGCAACGATTTCCTCGCAGACCTGCAGCAAAAATTCTCCGATCTGATCGCCCGCACGCCGGCAGCCGATATCGAGCGCAATGCCAAGGCTTTTCTCAGCCAGGCCTTCAGCCGCGTTGATCTGATCACGCGTGAAGAGTTCGATATCCAGGCGGACCTGCTGGCTGCCACGCGTTCGCGGGTGCGTGAACTGGAAGCCCGGCTGGAAGCGCTGGAGGGCCGCATTGCCGCGCTGGAGCAGCCCCAGGCGTCGGGCACGCAGCAGAACTGAGTCCTTGTCCTGATGGGCGCTGCGTCGGGGCAATAGGAGCGCAGCGTGACATTTCCAGCACGTCTGGCCTGTTCCCGACGGTAGTCGCAGGCCATACTCCGGACATACTTGTACCGGAGGAAATTCATGTCGTTAGCCGTACTGGGAAGCCGGGCGTTGGTGGGCCTGGATGCGCCTGCGGTATGGGTGGAGGTGCACCTGGCTCCAGGCCTGCCGGCGTTCCAGATCGTCGGGCTGCCCGACGCCGAAGTGCGTGAAAGCAGGGAGCGGGTGCGTGCTGCGCTGCAAAGCAGCGGCTATGAATTTCCTGCGGGCCGCCTGACGGCCAATCTGTCGCCGGCAGACTTGCCCAAGGAGTCTGGCCGCTTCGATCTTCCCATTGCGCTGGGCGTGCTGCTGGCATCGGGCCAATTGCAGTTGCAGGGCGGCGTGGCTGCCCAGGAAGCGCTGGTGCGCGATATCTTCGCCGGCGAACTTTCGTTGAGCGGCATGCTGGTGCCGGTAGCCGGCGCCCTGGGTCTGGCTCTGGCAGCCGCCGATGCCGGCGCCAGGCTTTATATGCCTCTGCAAAGCGCGCGTATCGCTGCCAACGTACCTGGCCTGGATGTGCTTGGCGCCACTAGCCTGCGGGCGCTGGCCTTGCACCTGGGCGGCCAGGAAAGCCTGGCGCCAGTGAAGGCCGCGCCGCTGGAGGCGGCAGAACCTGTGCCGTGTCTGTCGGATGTGCGCGGCCAGGCGGCGGCGCGTCGGGCGCTGGAAGTCGCGGCAGCAGGCGAGCACGGCCTGCTGATGATAGGGCCGCCGGGTGCAGGGAAAAGCATGCTGGCGCAGCGCTTGCCTGGCATTCTTCCGCCGTTGGCGCCGCGCCAGGCGCTGGAGGCAGCAGCCCTGGCGGGTTTGCTGCGCACTCGTCCAGTCTTGAGCGGGCAGCCGCCATTCCGCGCGCCTCACCATTCGGTATCCACGGCTGCCCTGGTAGGGGGCGGCAGCCGTCCCCGTCCAGGGGAAATCACGCTGGCGCATCATGGCGTGCTGTTTCTCGATGAATTGCCGGAGTTCAGCCGGGTGGCGCTGGAGGCCTTGCGCGAGCCGCTGGAAACCGGCGTGGTCGCCATCGCCCGGGCGGCGGGCAGGGTGGTGTATCCCGCCAGGTTTCAGCTTGTGGCCGCCATGAATCCCTGCCCGTGCGGCTGGCTTGGGCATCCGGTGCGCAGTTGTCGCTGCAGCCCGGAGGCACGCGAGCGCTACCGAATGAAGCTGTCCGGTCCTTTGCTGGACCGCATTGACCTGCAACTGGAGTTGCCCGCCACCGAGGCGGGATGGCTGGACATGCCGCCGGGCGAGACGAGCGAGGCCGTGCGCCAGCGTGTGGCCGCTGCCAGGCAGCGCCAGTTGGCGCGCCAGGGGTGCAGCAATGCCCGTCTGGCGCCGGCCATGCTGCGCGAGGCCTGCCGTTTGGCGGACGAGGCGCAGCGCATGCTGGACGCAGCCATGACGCGGTTGGGTTGGTCGGCCAGGGCAGCGCACCGCGTGCTGAGTGTCGCGCGCACCGTTGCCGATCTCGACGCGGCTGATGCTGTGCTGGCGGTGCATCTGGCACAGGCCGTGCAATACCGGCGTCCGCTGGGGTAGCATGGCTTTTTTTTCGACAGATCACACGCTAAAAAAGGGGCGCCACGTGCTGTATATCGTTCGTTTCTATGACAATCCAGCCATGGCGCATGTGCGCCAGGCGCAAATGGAGCCGCATCTGGAATGGCTCAAGGCCAACAGCGAGCTAGTGCGCATCGGCGGTGCGCTGCGCGAACAGGAAGACGGTCCTTCCGTGGGGGCGTTGTGGATTCTCGAATCGCCGGACCGCGCCACGGCGGAACGCCTGTTGCGCGAAGATCCGTTCTGGGTCCATGGCCTGCGCGAGCGCTATGAGCTCTACTCCTGGCACAAGGGCATTCCGGACCAGGTGCTGATCTGAGCTTTCGGCCTGTGGGGATAAGGGGGCGCCCGGCGCGGCAGGAACGCTACAGGCCCAGCGTTAAAGCAAAAAACGCGATATAATCAAAGGCTTTCCTAGGTCTATTGCGGTTGTTTGCCGCAAGGGAGTAGGGAATCCGGGCGGTTTGCAGTCGCCTTGGCCGGGGTCTAGCGTCCGTGCCAGGGGTTCAGGAACAGCCCATCCAGTGATGTCGGGTTTCAAGTCTGCCTGTCCGGTTTCCGGTCGTGTGGCACCCGCCGTCTTATTGTTCAAACAGCAGGAATTCAGCAGGAATTTTCATGCCTAAGATGAAAACCAAGAAAAGCGCTGCAAAGCGCTTTGTGGTTCGCGGCAGCGGATCCATCAAGCGGGGCCAGGCCTTCAAGCGCCACATCCTCACCAAGAAGACGACCAAGAACAAGCGCCAGCTGCGCGGCTCCACCGCCGTTCACAGCGCTGACGTGGCATCGGTGAAAGCCATGCTGCCTTTCGCCTGATAGGAGAGATATAAGATGCCTCGCGTAAAACGTGGTGTAACGGCACGTGCCCGTCACAAAAAAGTCCTGAAGGCTGCCAAGGGTTACCGCGGTCGCCGCGGTAATGTATTCCGGATCGCCAAACAGGCGGTCATGAAGGCCGGGCAATATGCCTACCGTGACCGTCGTGCCAAGAAGCGCACTTTCCGCGCCCTGTGGATCACCCGTATCAACGCCGCCGTGCGTGAACATGGCGTGACCTACAGCGCCTTCATCGCTGGCCTGAAGAAGGCTTCGATCGACCTGGACCGCAAGGTTCTGGCTGATCTGGCCGTGCGTGACAAGGCTGGCTTTGCTGCTGTGGTACAACAAGCCAAGGCGGCACTGGCTGCCTGATAGTGCGGTGCAGCTGATGTAGTGGCAAACGGGGCCGTAGCGGTCCCGTTTGCGTTTTGAAGGCCGTCGTCCCGCCAGGGAGACGGCCCTTGCTGCAAATCGGGGAGCTTTCCGGCTCCTGTTGAATATCGCCTTGCCAGACCTTGCGCAGAGACGCGCAGATTGTGCTCAGGCACGTGTTCAAAGGTTTATTTCCATGACGACGATGGTCGAAGACCTGATTGCCCAGGCGCGTGAATTGTTCGCGCAGGCCGCCGATGCGGCAGCGCTGGAAAACGCCAAGGCCCGCTTTCTCGGCAAACAGGGCGCCTTGACGGCGCAGATGAAGGCTCTGGCGCAATTGACGCCGGAACAGAAGCGCGAAGCGGGTGCCCGCATCAACCAGGCCAAGCAGACCATTGAGCAACTGCTCAATGAGCGCCGCGATGCATTGGCCGAAGCCGAGCTGGCCCAGCGACTGGCATCGCAGACCATCGACGTGACATTGCCCGGCCGTGGCCGGGGCGTGGGTGGCATTCATCCGGTGATCCGCACCTGGCGCCGGGTGGAAGAGATTTTCCGTTCCATCGGTTTTGACGTGGCCGACGGCCCCGAAATCGAGAACGACTGGACCAATTTCACGGCGTTGAACAATCCAGAGAACCATCCCGCGCGTTCCATGCAGGATACGTTCTACGTCGACATGCAGGATTCGGGCGGATTGCCGCTGGTGCTGCGCACGCACACCAGCCCCATGCAGGTGCGCTACGCTCGTATGAACAAGCCGCCCATCAAGGTGATTGCGCCGGGACGCACCTACCGCGTCGACAGCGATGCGACCCACTCGCCCATGTTCCACCAGGTGGAAGGCCTATGGATCGCCGAAGACATCTCCTTTGCCGACCTCAAGGGTGTCTATACCGATTTCCTGCGTCGTTTCTTCGAAACCGATGATCTGGTGCTGCGTTTCCGCCCGTCGTTCTTCCCATTCACGGAACCATCGGCCGAAATCGACATGATGTTCACCTCAGGCCCCAATCGTGGCCGCTGGCTGGAAATTTCTGGCTCGGGACAGGTGCATCCGCAGGTGGTGCGCAATTTCGGGCTGGATCCGGAGCGCTATATCGGCTTTGCCTTCGGCTCCGGCCTGGAGCGCCTGACCATGCTGCGCTATGGCGTCAACGACCTGCGTCAGTTCTTCGAAGGCGACCTGCGTTTCCTGCGCCAGTTCAACGATTGAGGACGGTATTTCACCATGCAAATTTCAGAATCCTGGCTGCGCACGCTGGTCGATCCCGATCTCTCCAGTGAAGCGCTGGCGCACAAATTGACCATGGCGGGTCTGGAAGTCGAAGAAACCGAGACAGCCGCCCCTGCTTTTTCTGGCGTGGTGGCCGCAAGAATCACGGCCATTGCCCCCCATCCCGATGCCGACCGCCTGCGCGTCTGCCAGGTCGATGACGGCTCGGGCGAATTGCTGCAGATCGTTTGCGGCGCACCCAATGCCGCTGCCGGTCTGCTGGTGCCGCTGGCCCGTGTTGGCGCGGTGCTGCCTGGCGGCATGAAGATCAAGACTGCGAAGATGCGCGGCGTCGCGTCGGCCGGCATGCTGTGCTCGGCGCGTGAGCTGGGCCTGTCGCAGGAACACGATGGCCTGATGCTGCTGCCCGAAGGGCTGCAAGCCGGGCAGGACTTGCGCGCCGCGCTGGACCTCGACGATACGCTGATCACCCTGAAACTGACGCCCAACCGCGCCGATTGCCTCTCTATCCTTGGGGTTGCACGCGAAGTGGTGGCGCTGACTGGCGCCGCGCTGAAGGTGCCGGGCGCCGATCCAGTGCCGGTGAGCATTGCCGACCGCCTGCCGGTCAGCATTGAGGCGCCGGACCTCTGCGGCCGTTTTGCCGGCCGTGTCGTGCGTGGCGTGAATGCAGCGGCGCAGACGCCCGACTGGATGAAAACGCGCCTTGAGCGCGCCGGCCAGCGCAGCGTGTCGGTGCTGGTCGACATCTCCAACTACGTGATGCTCGAGCTTGGGCGTCCGTCGCACATTTTCGATCTGGACAAGGTGCCCGGCAACGACACCGGACTGGTCGTGCGCTGGGCCCGCGAAGGTGAAACCCTGGAACTGCTCAACGGCCAGACCGTGACGCTGCAGGCCGATATCGGCGTGGTTGCCGCAGCCGGCCAGCCGGAAAGCATGGCGGGCATCATGGGGGGCGAGGCGACGTCGGTCAGCGCCGCCACCACGAATATCTATATCGAGTCGGCCTTCTGGTGGCCGGACGCGATTGCCGGCAAGGCACGCCGCTACCGCTTTTCCTCGGAAGCCAGTCATCGCTACGAGCGCGGCGTGGATTTTCAGGGCATTCCGGAAGGCCTGGAATACATCACCCGCCTGGTACTGGATATCTGCGGCGGGCAGGCTGGCCCGGTGGATGACAATATTGCTGCCTTGCCGGAGCGCCAGCCTGTGCGCCTGCGTGCGGCTCGTTGCCGCAAGGTGCTGGGCCTGGATATCGCCAGTGAGCAGATCGGCGCGATTTTCCGCCAGCTGGGCCTGCCGTTCGAGCAGGACGGTGACGATTTCATCGTGACGCCGCCTTCCTTCCGCTTCGATATCGAGATTGAAGAGGACCTGATTGAAGAGGTTGCTCGCATCTACGGTTTTGAAAATATTCCCGACCTGCCGCCGGTCGCGCGTGCTGCAATGCGCGCCCAGCCGGAAGGGCAGCACAGCCCGCATGCTGTGCGCGAGCTGTTGGCCAGCCGTGATTACCAGGAAGTCGTGAATTTCAGCTTCGTGGAAAACGACTGGGAGCGTGACTATGCTGGCAACACGGACCCTATCCGACTGCTCAATCCGATCGCCAGTCATCTGTCGGTCATGCGTTCCAGCCTGATCGCGGGCCTGGTTGCCAATATCCGCTACAACGCCAATCGCCAGCAAAGCCGTGTGCGTGTCTTTGAGCTGGGCCGCGTGTTCCGGCGCGACGCAGCAGTTGCCGATGGCGGCCTGGATGTGGCTGGCATTGCCCAGCCCTTGCACCTGGCTGCCGCAGCCTGGGGCCCGGCAGATGCCGAGCAGTGGGGCCTGCCTGTGCGCCAGGTTGACTTCTATGACGTGAAACGCGACCTGGAAGTGCTGTTCGGCCAGCGTGCCGCGAGCCTGCGTTTTGTCGCGGCGTCCTATCCGGCGCTGCATCCTGGCCGCAGCGCACGCATTGAACTCGATGGCGTGGCGGTGGGCTGGGTGGGCGAGGTCCATCCGCGCCTGGTGCAACAGGCGGATCTGCGCCAGGCGCCAGTGGTGTTCGAAGTGACGCTGGATTCGGTATTGCCGGCATCGGTGCCCGAGGCCGTGGAAGCCTCCCGCCAGCCTATGGTGATCCGTGACCTGGCCCTGCTGGCGCCTGCCGCACTGAGCGCGCAGGACCTGCAGGATATCGTTGCGGCCCAGCGCCAGTCCGATGCCAGCCTGGCCATCCTCAAGGATGTTCGCCTGTTCGACGTCTGGCGTGACCCAGCAGCGCCGGCGGATGCGGAGAAGAGCCTGGCGTTCCGTTTCTGGTTGCAGGACAATACCGAAACCCTGTCCGACGAACGTGTCGATGCCTGCATGAACAGCCTGATTGGCGCCTTGCAGGCACGTGGCGTCCGTCTGCGCGCCTGAATCCCGCTAGGAGTGATCGGATATGACGACAGAAACCCGTACGCTGACCAAGGCTGAATTGGCTGACATGCTGTTCGAACGTGTCGGCCTGAACAAGCGCGAAGCCAAGGATCTCGTCGATACATTTTTTGACGAAATTCGTGAGGCGCTGGCCAAGGGCGATATGGTCAAGCTTTCGGGCTTTGGCAACTTCCAGGTCCGGCAGAAGCCGCCGCGTCCCGGGCGCAATCCCAAGACTGGCGAGGCGATCCCCATCGCTGCGCGCCGCGTCGTGACTTTCCATGCCAGCCAGAAGCTCAAGAGCGCGGTCGAGTCCACCGGTTTGACCCCGGAAGACCAGTCCGTTTAAGCTAGGGGATGACCGGCGGGGCAGGGCGCTGCAGTAATGGGCGCGGCGCCGCCGGCTATCTTCCCGATTAGCGGCCGAGCCGCGCCAGCCTCGGGCCGGCGCCAGACCGCAGCCGGCGTTGCCGGCCTTACATGATGCAGCCTGAACGTTCAGACATGACACGCACTGAAGAACAAAGCAGCACGGCGGCCTTGCCGCCTATTCCGGCCAAGCGTTATTTCACCATCGGTGAAGTCAGCGATCTGTGTGGCGTCAAACCCCATGTGCTGCGCTACTGGGAACAGGAATTCACGCAGCTCAAGCCGGTCAAGCGGCGTGGCAACCGGCGTTATTACCAGCATCATGAAGTGCTGCTGATCCGTCGTATCCGCTCCCTGTTGTACGAAGAGGGCTTCACCATCAGCGGCGCCCGCAATCGCCTGGGTGATGCCAGGGATGCTGCCGCCCACGATCCGGAAGCAGCAGTGCGCCTGAGCGGCGCCGAATTGCAGGCGCTGCGTACGGAATTGCAGGATATTTCGGCCTTGCTGGCATCGGTGCCCCGTTAGGTTCAGCTGGCCGTGCGGGGTGGTGCCCCTGTCTGGTTCGGGTGTCATCCAAATTATTTCGGGATTTTTTCTCGAAACACTTGCAAAGATCAAAATCACTGCTATAATTTAATTCTTGTTTCGGAGCGTAGCGCAGCCTGGTAGCGCACTTGCATGGGGTGCAAGGGGTCGCGAGTTCGAATCCCGCCGCTCCGACCATTATTACCAAAAGCCCACAGTGGAAACACTGTGGGCTTTTGTCTTTTCCGCGGCCTGTTCCAGCCGCGCAGGGCATGGTCGCTGTTTAGCCTGGGACCAGAAAGCCTGCCGAAGTTAGCGCATGTCCTGTCCGTTCGGTGCAGAACCCTGATTTTCCAGGGCTGGGCGAAAGGAGATGGAATAGGGGGAGGGCAGCCCTTTCTGGCTGGCCAGATTGGGGCGCAGGCCTGGAGTCCCGAACCGCTCCCCGAGCCTCCTTCCCCTTTCCTTTTATGCCCTTTGCCGCTTTTATTGACGTGCGACCTGCTGCCCGAACAGGCTGCCGTTGACCAGCGGGAAGCCTGCTTCGGGCTTGTAGCGGACCTGCCAGTTGGTGGTGTCGCGTATGCGGGCTGCCAGCGCCACGGGATCTTGGGCATCCAGGGCGCCGCCGTAGATGGCACTGGTCTGGTTGGCTGGCTGGACCACAAAACGCAGCGCGGTGCCTGCCGCATCCAGTGAGGCCGGAATGACGTTGTCCTTGTCGCCTCCGAGGGTGATGCTGGCGACGAAGGTGCCGACGCTGCGGATTTCTCCCGCCGTGCCATCGCCCAGGTCGTCGATGACGGCGCCGGTCATGGCGTAGATGGTTTCTTCCTTGCCCAGGCCGCCAGGCGCACCGAGGGTGAAGCCGACGTCGGTTTCCGGATTGCCGGTGACATCGGTGGCGATGGTCACGATGGTGCCTGCAGGCAGATAGCGGTCCGCGGTCCAGTCCATTGCCGTCTCGTTGGTCAGGCCTTCGAATTCCTGGATGCCTTTTTTGCCGCGGTCACGGTCAGTGAACTGAATGCGGGTGCCGCCGTCCACTGCCTTGAGCAGCATGAAGGCAAAGGCATCGGGTGCCTCGGCATTCGCGCCGACGAACATGACGTCGCCCGGCTGCAGCGGCGTCGGCGCGCCGGCAGTGCGGAAATCCAGCGCAGTGCTGCCCTGCAGACCGGCGTAGGGCAAGCCGGCATGGCCAAGAATGGCGTCGGTGTCGATTTCTATGTAGTAGCCAGTGTTGAAGTCCAGCGTGGCGGCAGGTTGGATGCTGACCTGGTTGTATTCAGCCTTGACGCGTCCGGGCGTGCCGCCTGCAGAGAAGCTTTCCACCAGCGAGCCATCGGCGCGGCGCAGATGGATCTTGCCCTGGCCCAGGGCAATGCCCTGGTCGAAGCGGAACTGCAGGCGGGTATCGACATTGACGCCCTGGCGGTCATCTGCCGGCGTGCTGGCCGACAGCTGCGGGCCGCTGTCGGCGGCACGCCAGTCGGCCAGGTCGAAGCTGACGCCCAGAAAGCGTTGCTGGTCTTCCGGAAGATCCTTGGCAGCAGAACTGGTGCCAGGGAACACGGTGTCGCCATTGTCCATCAGAAGCTGGACGCGGGTACCGGTAGCGACCGGGCCGGCCACCTCCACGATGCTTTCCAGGCTGCCGCCGCTGCTCAAGCGCATGGCTTCCAGGTTGTTGGCGATCTCGCGCGGACTATCGCTGGCCGCGCCGCTCCAGGCATAGAGCGCGAAATTGCGCGCGGCATGGCTGCTGGCGGCGCCTGCCGGGCCTGCCAGGATCAGGTATTGACCGTCGCTGCCCTGAGCCATGGCGCGTATGCCGCGTCCGCCGAGATTGAGTTCGATGGGATTGCCGAAACCGGCCTGGCTGGCCGTGCCGGCGATCAATTCCTGCGGGTTCCGCACCGGGACGATAAGCGCGCGATGGCGGACATCCTGATCCATTTGCGGCGCGCGGAATCCCAGCCAAAGGGTTTTTCCATCCGGGGCGGTGGCGGCGCCTTCGATGGCGAAACCATCGACGCGCTCGGGCGCCAGGCCCGCAGCGCTGGAACGCGCAAAGCCGAAGTGGCCTGCGCCCAGGCCGTGCTGGTTGCCGCTATCCCAGGCCACCAGCTGTTGCTCAAGTTGCGAGAACATGCCGGCATAGGCGAAGCGCGTGTCGGCACCGGTGCCGTTGATCTTCACGGCAAACAGGTGGCCCCGGGTATCGACGGCATCACCGCCGTCCTTGCTGTTGCCATGAGAGCCCAGGAAGAAGGCAAGATCTCCGATAAGCGTGCTGGATTCGACGTCCAGTTCCTTTGCCAGCGCCGGGCCTTCGGCCGAGAAGTCCCATTCCAGCACGGCGGCGCCGCCTTGGCGGGGGTAGACGCGCAGCACGTTAGCCTCGTCGTCCGCGACAACCATCCAGTCGGCATCCAGGGCGATGGCGGTCGATGCGTCGGCCGAGCCATACTGGGTGCCAGGGTTGGGGCGGAAGGTATGCTCCGCGACCGGGGTGTCGGTCACGGGAGGCGTACCGGGATCGGGATTGCCGCCATTATCATGCTTGTTGCTGCCACCACAGGCGACCAGCAGGCTGGCGGCCAGGACAGCAGCCAGGGCGGTGCGGGGGAAGTGACGGCGAACGCGGACGGCTTGGAGGGAATAAGGCATTGCTGGCAGGGCTCCTGTTGAAGAACCATGCACGATAGGAGGGGAATATGACCTGCCTGTGAATATGGCCGGCTGCGTCCGCAGCCGCCAGGGCAGCGCAGACGCTGCTCCGGCTGACGGCGGCTAGTGCTGCGGCTACACTGTCACGGCAAGTGTTGGCCGCTGGCAGGCCCATTGCTGTCTGGATGATCTGACGGGAGCAACCATGAAGTCCTTGCGAGTATTCCATATCCGCCCGGGAAAGTCGGTCGAGGAATTGGCCATGCCGCCGGACGAACCGCCAAGGGAAGGGTATCTCTGGCTGGCATGCTCGCATGATGATTTCGTGGCCGAAACGGAAGCCGTGCAGACGTTCTGCCTGCGCCTGGGCGGGATACGGATTCTGGACCTGCATGTGTCCGATCTGTCCAACCTGCAACTGCCGTCGCACCTGGATTACACCTCGGATTACGACGTGTTGGTGTTCCGCAGGCTGGCCTTGCACGATGGCCTGCAGAACGAGGCCGCCAGTACGCGTGAGCAGGGAACGCCGCGCCGGCTCAAGGAAGTGGCCGTGGCCCTGGGAGTGGAAACCGTGCCGGTGGGCTTCGTGCTGTTCGACCGGCTGCTGCTTAGCGTACATCCTGAGCCCTGCGTGGTCCACGAAGCCTATATTCGCCGCTTGCTGTCCCTGGCGCGCGGGGAGCCGCGCCAGCCCGGCAGCCTGGCGCGCCTGCCGGCTTCTCCGGCGGAATTGATGTTGCGTGTCACCAGCCTGATGGTTGACGGCTTTCTGGACCTGCGCAAGCATCTGACGCGCCAGCTCGAACACTGGCAGCAACGCCTGATGCGGCCGCGCAAGAACTTCGACCGCTGGGATGCCCTGCTGCGATCCAGGCAGGTGCTGCACTACCTGGACGAATGCTGCGAGGATCAGAGCAATGCGCTGGCCAGCTGGATGGACACCCTGGATGACTGGCCGGTGCCCGACACCAAGGAAAGCCGCCATGAGCGTGAGCAATTGCTGGTGCGGGGCCGTGATGTGCTCGAGCACATCGAACGGGTGGCCCACCATGTGCGGCGGCTGGAACAGAGCGCCGAAACGGCGGTGCAGATACATTTCAGCATCCAGAGCAATCGTACCAATGACGTCATGCGCGCACTCACGGCAGTGACGGCGGTCTTTTTGCCGCTGAACCTGATTGCAGGGATCTTCGGCATGAATTTCGATTCCGTGCCGTGGCTGCATGGCGCGCACAGCTTCTGGATCACCATGGGCATCATGCTGCTGATTGCATTCGGGCTGCTGGGGTATTTCGTCCGCAAGAATTATCTGTCTTCGACCGAGGATGACTGAGCCGCGGCGCTGTTGTCAGGGTCAGCCAGCAGGGTGATGACGCGCTGGCGCAGCCAGACGGTGCCGGGGTCGGTATCGAAGCGTGGATGCCAGTGGACGGTGACTTGCAGCGGGGGCAGGGCGACGGGTACGGGCAGGATGTCGAAGGCCTCATTGCGATTCAGCCAGAGGGCGGCACGATAGGGCAGCGTCAGGATCAGGTCCGTGCGCCGGGCAATTTCCGCGGCGGCGGAAAAATGCGGCAGGGTCAGCGCAGGCCGGCGCGGGACGCCCGCTTCGGCCAGGATGCCGTCGAGCGCGCGGTGCGAACTGCCACGCGAATCGACCAGAATGTGATCCAGCTTGCGGTATTGCGCACGGGTCAGTTTACCGCTGGCCAGCAGCGGGTGCCCGCGCCGCCCCATACAGCAATAGTGTTCATGGAACAGATGGGCATGGCAGGTCTGTTGCCTGAGACCGGCCAGATTGCCGATGGCCAGGTCTATCTCGCCGTCCCGCAGCGCCTGGAGCAAATCCTCCAGCGGTACATCACGGATTTCCAGTTGCAGCCGAGGGGCTTCGGTGTGCAATTGCTCCATCAATTCAGGCAGGAACACCATGACGCCGATGTCCGACATGGCCATGCGGAAACGCCGGCTGCTGCGTTGCGGGTCAAAGGCCTGGCGCAGGCTGATGGCTTCGGCAAAGCTGTTGAGCCCGCGTTCTATGGGTTCGGCCAGCGCCAGCGCCACAGGTGTGGGCTGCATGCCATTGGGGGTGCGCAGGAACAAGGGGTCGTCGAATTGCTCGCGCAAGCGATTCAGCGCATAGCTGACAGCGGGCTGCGTCAGGCCCAGGCGCTGGGCGGCGCGAGTCACGCTGCCTTCGTCCATCACCATCAGGAAAACCCGCATGAGATTCAGGTCAAATTCCATGTTTGCCCTTGATATAAATTTAGCTTATTCAATACATAATAGCCATAAATTTGACGGATATATAGTTGACTCCTAGACTAATTTCCATGCGATCCAGGCAGTCACAGGCCGGAGCGAGATCGCGGAATAACAGGAGGAGTCTTATGCGTGTTTCATCCACGCAGCAGGAGGCAGCAGTACTTGAGCGCGAGCACCCGGTTTGCGCTGCCCAGGCGGGCGCTGAAGGGCAGCAATGCCAGGGGAACGTGACCGTGCCGCAATTGCTGTGCCGGCAGGCGCGGCAATACGGCGAGCGGCCATGGCTGCAGGCGCCGGGCGGCCAGCTTAGTTTCGGGGAGGCTCCGGCCTTTGCTGCACGGTGGGCCGCGCTGCTGGCGCATCAGGGCGTGGCGCGTGGCGACCGGGTCGTGCTGATGATGGGCAACCGGATGGAGTTCCTGGGCGCGGTACTGGGATGCGCCTGGCTGGGTGCTGTCGCCGTCCCGGTAAATACGGCATCGCGCGGCATGCAGCTGCAGCATATCCTGTCCAATAGTGCGGCCAGGCTGGCGCTGGCCGATGCGGCGGCGTGCGGCGTGCTGTCTGCCGTGCAAGATACGCCGCTGGCATGCATCCTGCTGGTTGGTGGCGGGCTCGAAGCCGACGCGCCGGCGCAGGTGCAGCCTTTGCCGGACTTGCCGCAGGCGGGTCTGGTAGCGGCGGATCTGCAAGCCGGCGATACCCTGGCAATCCTCTATACCTCGGGGACTTCGGGGCTTTCTAAAGGTGTTTGCTGCCCGCACGCGCAGTTCTACTGGTGGGGCGTGCTGACGGCGCGCAACCTGGAAATAGGCGCGGAGGATGTGCTTTATACCTGCCTGCCGCTATTTCATACCAACGCGCTCAATGCCTGCTTCCAGGCGCTGGTGACGGGCGCGGCGATCGTCTGCGACGAGCGCTTCTCCGTCAGCCGCTATTTCGAGCGCCTGTGCGCCACCGGAGCGACCGTTACCTATCTGCTGGGCGCCATGGTGCCCATGCTGCTGTCGCGCGAGGCCACGGCGGACGAGCGCAGGCACCGCGCCCGTATCGCTCTGGCGCCGGGCGTGCCCGCGCGCTTCCATCAGGTTTTCCAGGCGCGCACCGGTATTGCCTTGCTGGAGGGCTATGGGTCGACCGAAACCAATTTCGCCATCGGCGGCACGCTGGCGCAGCAACGTGCAGACAGCATGGGGCGCGTGATGCCGGAGTTCGAGGCCTGCGTGGCGGACGACAATGACCAGCCCTTGCCTGATGGCGAGCCTGGCGAACTGCTGCTGCGTCCGCGCCTGCCATTCCTGGTGGCGACCGGCTACTTCGGCATGCCCGACAAAACCGTGGAGGCCTGGCGCAATCTGTGGTTCCACACCGGGGACCGCGTGGTACGCGATGCCGACGGCCATTTCCGTTTTCTCGACCGCATGAAGGATGCGATTCGGCGCCGTGGCGAGAATATTTCTTCATTCGAGGTTGAACAGGTGCTGCAGGCCCATCCGGCCGTGGAGGCTGCTGCGGTCTATGCGGTGCGCTCCGAGCTGGCTGAAGACGAAGTCATGGCGGCGCTGGTGTTCAAGCCCGGCCAGCAGGCCAGCCCCGAGGCGCTGCTGGACCATTGCCAGCCGCGCATGCCGTATTTCTCGGTGCCGCGTTATCTGCGCATCATGACGGCCCTGCCACGTACCGAGAACGGCAAGATCCGCAAGTTCGGCCTGCGCGACGAGGGTGTAACCGCAGATACCTGGGACAGGGAAAGCGTGGGCTATCAGGTGCTGCGCTGAGCAGCATCTGGCAGGGAGTACCGGATTGTTCCCGGCAACAGAACAGACAAAAAAATCCATCAAGGAAGAAGGAGAGGAGACATGAACAAGACAGCACGGGCCGGCAAGACCGGACAGGGCGCAGGGAGACGGCTATGAGCGGCGTGGCGACACAGGGCAGGCAGGCCGCCGGCGCAGCGGCGGCGCTGGAAGACGACGCAGCACGCAAGAAGCGCACGCGCCGCGTGGTCATGGCATCGGTCGCGGGCAACGCGATGGAATGGTATGACTTCTTCATTTACGGCACGGCGGCCGCGCTGGTGTTCGGTAGCCTGTTCTTTCCAAAGGGAACAGACCCGCTGTTGGGGACCATGGGTGCGTTTGCCGGGTTTGCCGTGGGTTTCCTGGCGCGGCCGCTGGGCGGCGTGATCTTCGGCCATATCGGCGACCGCTATGGGCGCAAGCTGGCGCTGGAATGGACGCTGGGTATCATGGGGGCAGCCACCTTCCTGATCGGGTTGCTGCCGACTTACGAGCAGGCCGGTATCTGGGCCCCGATTGCCATGGTGGCGCTGCGCATTCTGCAAGGGATGGCGGCTGGCGGCGAGTGGGGCGGCGGTGTCCTGCTCATCAGCGAAGCCGTGGGCGGCAAGCGGCGTGGGTACTTTTCCTCGTTCAGCCAATTGGGGGTGGCGGGCGGCTTCGTGCTGTCCTCGGGGGTTTTCATGCTGGCGCAGCAATTGCCGGATGAGGCATTCATGAGCTGGGGCTGGCGCCTGCCGTTCCTGCTGAGCATCATCATCTTTGGCGTCGGGCTGTATATCCGCAAGCGCATCCCCGAGAGCGAAGAGTTTGTGCAGGCCAAGAAAACCGCCAAGCGCGGCATGCCGGCGGTCGAAGTCTTCCGCCGCTATCCGCGTCAGGTGTTCACGGCCATGGGCTTGCGCATGGCGGAGAATGGCGGTTCGTACATGTTCCTGGCGTTTGCGCTGGCCTATGGGAAATTCCTGGAAATTCCCAATGACATCATGCTGGGGGGCGTGCTGCTGTCCATGTTCATCGAGCTGGGCACACTGGTCTGGTTTGGCCACCTGTCAGACCGCATCGGGCGGCGGACCGTCTATCTGATTGGCTCGGTCGGCCTGATGCTGGTTGCATTCCCGTTCTTCTGGCTGGTGCAGACCAAGGAGCCGCTGTGGATCTTCCTGGCCTTCTTCCTGGGCAATACCATTTGCCACGCGGCCATGATAGGAACGCAACCCGCGTATTTCGCCGAGCTGTTTCCGGCGGAAGTCCGATATACCGGGCTGGCGCTGGGGCATGAACTGGCATCGGTGCTGGCGGGTGGGCTGTCGCCGCTGATCGCCATGGCTTTGCTGCGCAGTTATGAATCGGCTACCCCGGTAGCGATCTATCTGTTGTGCCTGGCGGGCATCACCGTAGTGACGCTATTGTTGACCAAAGAGCCGGAAAGACAGGAGTGACCATGGATCCAATGTATGCGCCGGGCATCGTCGGCACGGGGGAAACGGCCTTTATGCGCCATCCCGATCCGGCTTGCAGCACAGCCGGCCTGCTGGCCGAGGCGGCGGAGCTGGCCCTGGCCGATGCGGGCCTGGCGCTGGCGGATGTGGATGGCCTGGGCGTGGCGTCTTTCACGCTGCGCCCGGACCGCGCCATCGACCTGGCCTGGCAGATGGGGCTGGGACTGCGCTGGTGCATGCAGGATGAGATGGGGGGCGCCAGCGCTGTCAACCTGTTGCGCCAGGCCTGGCTGGCGTTGCAGGCGGGTCAGGCGCGCACTATCGTGCTGGTAGCCGGCGACCATTTCGCCGGGGCGGATTTCGTGTCGCTGGTGCAGGCCTATAACGTCAGCGCCAGGGATTATCTCAGCCCGCTGGGCTGTCTGGGACCCAACCCCTTGTTCGCCATGCTGACCCAGCGGCAGATGGCTGCGCACGGACTGGACCGCGAGGATTATGGCGCCCTGTGCATGGCGCTGCGCCGCCATGCCGCGGCCAACCCGCGTGCGGCCTACCGGCAGCCGATGACACTGCAGGACTACCTGGATGCGCCCCTGGTGGCGCCGCCGCTGGGCCGGCTGGACTGCGTGCCGGTGGTGAGCGGTGCGACAGCGCTGGTGCTGCAGGCGCAACCGCAGGGCGTGCATGTTCGCCTGCTGGCGGGGGGAGCGTCCTACAACCAGGACAGGCACGAAGGCGATGGATTGGCGACGGGCATAGCCGGCTTCGCATCGGATCTCTGGGCCGAAGCCGGCTGCCAGCCGGCGCAGATGGACGTGGTCGGAGTCTATGACGACTATCCGGTGATGTTGCTGGCCCAGATGCTGGACCTGGGGCTGGCGCCTGCCGACGGGCTGAAGAATTTCATCCATCAGCGGCTGGCCAGCGGGGCGTTGCCTTTCAATACCGCAGGCGGACAGTTGTCTGCCGGGCAAACGGGGGCGGGGGGCGGCATGCACATCCTGGCGGAAGTGGCGCGGCAGTTGCTGGGCCGCGCCGGCCAGGGCCAGGTGCCTCAGGCCCGGCTGGGGGTGGCCAGCGGCTATGGCATGGTGCAGCAGCGCTACTGCATGTGCGCTAACGCGGTGGTGTTGCGCAGGGAGGAGATTTGATGGAAACCCGGGCTTTGCAGGTTTTTGAATGCAGCGCTTGCGGCCACCGGGTTTATCCGGCACGGCTGCGCTGCCCGGCTTGCGGTGCGGCCGGCTGGCGCCATGTGGCTGTGGCTGAAGGGCAGATCCTTGCCTGGACCCAGCTGGCGCAGCCGGACGGCGACCTGGCCACGATCGCGACCGTGCGAATTTTGCCTGCCGGGCCGGATCTGGTCGCGCGCCTCGTGCAGCCGCCCCGGCAGGCGGGGCAGAGGGTAGCGCTGGCGGCGCGGACCACCGGCGGCCGCCTGCTGCCCTGGGGCGCCTGGGACGATTGTGCCGCCGAACCGGAGGCCTAACCGGACAGTGCGGCCTCGCGCATTTGCGTGGGCGTGAGTGCGTGGCGTGCGCGGAAGGTGCGGGCGAAATGCGCCGGGCTGGAGAAGCCGCAGCGCCAGGAAATTTCCGCGATGCTGTAGCGTTGCATGTCGCGGCGTCGCAGCAGGCTGGCGGCGCGGTCCAGGCGCCGTTCCAGGATCAATTGCGATACGGTGCGTCCTTCCGGTTCCAGCAGCCGGTTCAGGTGGCGCAGCGTGATGCCGGCCGCCCCCGCCACCCGTTCCGCATCCAGGGTGTGATCGTCCAACTGGCTGTCGATATGGCTGCGCGCCGCCTGCAGATAGGTGGCGCGCAGCGCGCTGCTGTTGCCGGTGTCGCCAGCCAGCAGGCTGCGCAGCAGTTCTCCGGCCTGCTGGTGCATCTGGTCTGCACTGGTGCTGGCAGGCTCGGCGAAGGTGCCGGCGGCCAGGCGGCGCAGCGCCGCATTGAGCACGCGTCCGGGCCCGCTGCCGCCCGGGACGTGCAGCGGCCGCGTGAGGCTGGAGTGGCTACAGGACTGATAGAACCAGTCTGCGGGCGTATCCAGCAGGAACTGGCGCATGCTGCCGGTGAAGCCGAACAGGTAGGCATGGCGTGTGTCGTACAGGATCAGGTCGCCCGGTTCCAGTTGCGTGCAGCTGCTGCCCTGGTAGAAAAAGGCGTTGCTCTCCAGGATCAGCGAAGCGAAGACCGAATCCTTGGGATGGCGGCGCACCATCTGCGGCGTGCGCTCGATCACGTGTTCATTGGCCTGGATTTCCGCCAGACGGATGTCGCCCATCATCAGGTTGCGCTGGGTGGCCAGCAGGCCATCATCCGAAAAGGCCGAACATTTCAGGCCGACCAGCATGGAGGCGTTATAGGACTCCCAATAGTCCAGCCTCTGGCTGGGCGGCAGGGTATTGGTTGATATCTGGCTGACGGGGTGGGCGGCAGTTGGCTGCATGAATGTCTCCGTGCGGCTGGCAGTGGTGTCCGGCACCTGGTGGGCAGGCGCGGCGCAAGTCTGGCCTTTTCTTCTGGTTGTCGTGGGCCGGCCGGTGGCCGCAACGGCTAGTGTACGCAGCCGCAGCGCGCAGAGAGATCCTGATCTTCCCTTATCTTCCGGCTGTGTCCGCCCGGGGCAACCGACGTGTCCGTTCTGGACAAATGGCGGCGGGAGGCGCTTGCTACATTGGCCTGTCGTTTCAACAAGAACAGGAGACTTCCATGCCCGAGCTGCCTTCCAATGAATTCTGGCGCGGCCTCAAGCCCATTCCCAACTGTTTTCAGCCGGATGCCAAGCCCGAGGTCTATATCTCGAACGCCCCCACCGAAGACGAGCGCATGTACGTGCCGTTCACGGATACCGTCTCCTCCCGCCCGCTGTGGATTTCCCCGTCGGAAAATCGCTGGTGCGACATCCTGATGGCCAAGGAAGCTGGCCTGGTGAACCGTCACTATCATCCGCACGAGGTGTTCGCCTACACGATCTCGGGCAAGTGGGGCTATCTGGAGCATGACTGGACGGCGCATGCCGGCGATTTTGTCTACGAAACGCCGGGCGAGGGCCATACGCTGGTTGCCTATGAGCATGAAGAACCCATGCGCGCCTTTTTCATCGTTAAGGGGCCGCTGATCTGGCTGGACGAGAACGGCGAGCCGGAAGGCTATTTCGATGTACACAGCTACATCGACATGTGCCGCAAGCATTACGACAAGGTCGGCATAGGCGCCGATTACGTCGATACCCTGTTCCGCTAGGCAGGGTGCTGCGCCGGCCTGCCAGACCATGCTGGGCCGGCGTGCTTTTTCTCCAAACAAGAATAAGGTGAGCGCCCGCAGGATTGCGCAGGCCCGCCAGCTGGAGCGAGACATGAGACTATTCAAAGAGGCATCCTACGAAAACAGGTTGTTGGCGGTGCTGTTCCTGGCCTTCGGCTTCGTTTTCTTCGACAGGCTGGCCCTGTCCTATCTTTTTCCCTTTGTGTCGGCCGAACTGGGCCTGAGCAATACCGAGCTGGGCATGTTGTCGTCGGTGCTGGCACTGGCCTGGGCGGTGTCGGGGGCGTTCATGGGGGCCTATACGGACAGGCGCGGTCGGCGCAAGACCATCCTGATCGTATCGGTCGTGCTGTTCTCTGTTTTTTCCGCGCTGTCCGGCCTGGTGACGGGCTTTGTCAGCCTGCTGTTGTTCCGCGCCTGCATGGGGCTGACCGAAGGCCCGGTGCTGCCCCTGTCGCAGACCATGATGGCGCAGGCGTCCTCGCCCCATCGGCGCGGCCTGAATATGGGCTTGCTGCAAGGCTCATCCGCCGGCCTGATGGGCGCGGTGATCGCTCCGCCGGTCATGGTGGCGCTGGCGGAAAACTTCGGCTGGCGCACGGCGTTCTACCTGACCTGCATTCCCGGCCTGATCGTGGCCTGGCTCATCTGGCGCTATGTGCAGGAGCCGGCCCCGGCCCGGCCAGACGAGGCGGGCGCCACGACAGATGCGGCGCAAGACCGAGCGGCGCTGCCGGCAGGGCCGCAATGGGGAGTGCTGCGTGAACGCAATGTCATTCTCTGCATCCTGATCAGCTGCTTTTTCCTGACCTGGTTCATCAACATCATTTCCTTCGCGCCCACTTTCCTGGTGAACGTGCGGCAGTTCAGCCCCGGCACCATGAGTGCATTGATGAGCTGCCTGGGCCTGGCCTGGGTGATCTGGGGGTTCGCCGTGCCGGGTATCTCCGACCGTATCGGCCGGCGTCCGACGCTGTTCATCTTCTCGCTGGTGGCCGCCTGCTGCCCGCTGGCATTCCTGTATGCGCCGACGGCAGTGGCGCTGGGCACGCTGCTGTTGCTGACCTATACCGGCCTGGGTTGCTTCACGCTGTTCATGGCCACGATTCCGGCAGAGACAGTGCCGCGCGGGGCCATGGCGACGGCGCTGGGCCTGATCATGGGCATAGGGGAACTGATAGGCGGGTTCCTGGCCCCGGTGGCGGCTGGCCGGGCGGCCGACCTGTACGGCCTGCCGGTGGTGATGTGGATTTCGATGGCAGGCGCGCTGATCGCGGGGTTGCTGGCGCTGGGCCTGCGTGAAACGGCACCGGCGGTGCTGGCGCGCCAGGTTTCGGGAAACATGACCCAAGGGAGGCAGGCATGAAGGCATGGTTCTGGCATGGGGCGCGTGACCTGCGCCTGCAGGAAACGGCGCTGCGGCCATTGCAGCGCGGGGAAGTGCGCATCGAAGTCGCCTATTGCGGTATTTGCGGCAGCGACCTGCACGAGTACGCCGACGGCCCGCATTCCATTCCGGTGGTGCAGCCTCATCCCTTGTCCGGTCGCCAGGCGCCGCTCATTATCGGCCACGAGTTCTGCGGCACGGTATTGGAAACCGCGGCCGACGTGACCACGCTGCGCCCCGGCGCACGGGTGACGATAGAGCCGGAGTACCGTTGCGGGCATTGCACGCATTGCCTGGCGGGCGACTACAACCTGTGCGTGTCCATGGGGTTTGCAGGATTGATGGGCGATGGCGGCATGGCCCAGCAGGCGGTCGTGCCAGCCTATATGGCGCATGAGTTGCCGAACGAGGTACCGTTCGAGCAGGCCGCAGTGGCGGAACCCGCTGCCGTGGCGCTGCATGCCGTCAGGCGCAGCCGTCTGCGGCCTGGGGATACCTGCGTGATCTTCGGGCTGGGTGCCATCGGCCAGTTGCTGGTGATGATGGCGCGCCTGCAGGGGGCCGGGCAAATCATTGCCGTCGATGTCGTGCCCGCTCGCCTGGCGTTGGCAAGGCAGTTGGGCGCCGACCTGACCCTGGATGCCCGCCATGACGATGTGCGCACTGTGGCGCTGGCGCACACCGATGGCGCCGGGGCACCGGTCAGTTTCGAGGCGGCAGGCAGCCAGGCGACCTTCGACGGTGCGTTGCAGGTGCTGTGCAAGGGCGGGGAAATGGTGCTGGTGGGGCTGGTGCCCCAGGTGAGGCTGGACAGTTTTGATCTGCTCAACCGGGAGTTGAGCATTACCAGCAGCGTTGGCTATCGCGGGGTCTATCCGGACCTGCTGGCCTGGATTGCAGAAGGCCGCCTGGATCTTTCTCAGGTCGTGACTCGTATTGTGGCATTGGAAGATGCCGTGACAGATGGCTTTGAAGCGCAGTTGCAAAGCCGCGACGAGATCAAGATTCTGGTGCGGCCTTGTGGTTGAAGCTGTGTCGTGTGGCCTGGTGCTTTCCGGGCCGCACGGCGCGTGGTGTGGCGGCTAGCGGGGCGTTCGGTCAAGCACCCGTGCGGCAATAGCCTGGCCGACTTCGGCGGTATTGGCCTGGCCGCCCAGGTCGCGCGTGCGCGGGCCGGCGCGCAAGCAGTCTTCGAGGGCGGCCAGGATGTCGTCATGTGCTGCCTGGTGGCCCAGGAATTGCAGCATGAGCGCTCCCGACCAGATCATGGCAATGGGGTTGGCAATGCCCAGGCCGTAGATGTCCGGGGCAGATCCGTGCACCGGTTCGAACAGCGAGGGAAAAGCACGCTCCGGATTCAGGTTGGCGGACGGCGCCAGGCCGATCGTGCCGGTGCAGGCCGGGCCGAGGTCGGAGAGGATATCGCCGAACAGGTTTGATGCCACCACGACATCGAAGCGCTGCGGCTGCTGGACGAAGCGGGCGCAAAGGATGTCGATGTGTTGCTTGTCCACGGCGATATCCGGATATTCCGTGCCGATGGCTTCGGCGCGGCCGTCCCACCAAGGCATGCTGATAGCGATACCATTGCTTTTGGTGGCGACGGTCAGGCTGCGCCGGGCGCGCGAACGTGCCAGCTCGAAGGCGTAGCGCAGGACGCGGTCGGTGCCCTTGCGGGTGAAGACCGACTCCTGGATAACCAGTTCGCGGTCCGTCCCTTCGAACAGGCGGCCGCCCAGATTGGTGTATTCGCCTTCCGTGTTTTCGCGCACGACGAAGAAGTCGATGTCTCCGGCCTGGCGGCCTGCCAGCGGGCACGGCACGCCTTCGAACAGGCGTACCGGCCGCAGGTTGATGTACTGGTCGAATTCACGCCGGAACTTCAGCAGCGAACCCCAGAGGGAAACGTGGTCGGGCACACGCTCGGGCCAGCCGACGGCGCCGAAGTAGATGGCGTCATAGCCCTGCAGCTGGCTTTTCCAGTCGTCGGGCATCATGGCGCCGGTGCGTTCGTAGTAGTCGCAGCTGGCCCATTCGAAATGATCGAACTGCAGGGTCAGGCCATGGCGGCGGGCGGCAGCTTCCAGGACGCGCAGGCCTTCGGGCATGACTTCCTTGCCAATGCCGTCGCCAGCCAGCACGGCGATTTTATGAGTGGGTTCCATGGGGTGTCTCCTTCCTGTTTTGCGAGGGATGCCAGGTATGCTACAAGCGCTTTGGCTTCGGATAATCCCACCGAAAGAGAAAACCTTGTGCATGAATCATGAACAATGATCCCAGCCCCGAAGATTTGCGGGTGTTTTGCGCCATTGTGCGCAAGGCGAGCTTCACCAGCGCAGCGCAAGAGCTGGGCGTGTCGCGTTCCTATGTGACCAAGCGGGTGCAGGTGCTGGAAGCGCGGTTGGGCACACGCCTGTTCCATCGCACGACCCGGCGTATTGTGGTGACGGGGGAGGGCGAGCGGGTCTACCACTGGGCGCTGCGCATCCTCAATGATATGGACCATCTGGTCGAGGAAATCGGCGTGACGCGGCAGACGCCGCGAGGTTCATTGCGCATCTGCAGCAGTTTCGGTTTCGGCCGGCGGGTGGTCGCGCCGGCCCTGTCCGCCTTGCTGGCGCGCTATCCGGCCTTGCAGGTGCGCTTCGAGGTGTTCGACCGGCTGGTGGATATTGCCTCGGAAGGGTTCGACCTGGATATCCGCGTGGGCGACGAGATTGCACCGCATCTGATCGCACGGCACCTGGCAGACAATCATCGGGTGCTGTGTGCTGCGCCGGCCTACCTGGCACGCCGGGGCGTGCCGCGGACGCTGGCGGATCTGGCGGCGCATGATTGCCTGGTGATCAAGGAGCGAGATCATCCGTTCGGGGTGTGGCGCCTGGATAACGGGCGCGAGACGCAGTCGATCAAGGTGCGCGGGCCGCTATCGTCCAACAATGGCGAGATCGTGATGCAGTGGGCGCTGGATGGCTGTGGCATCGCGTTGCGGTCGGCTTGGGACGCAGGGCCTTTGCTGCAGGCGGGGCAGCTGGTTCAGGTGTTGCCGGAGTATCGCCAGCAGGCCGCTGTGTGGGCGGTGTATCCGTCGCGGCTGGAAACGTCAGCACGCCTGCGGGTTTGCGTGGAGTTCCTGCAAGCGTATTTGCGGGGCCGGGACGTACAGGCCATGAACAGGCCAGAAGACAGGCCCGCTGGTTAAATCATCTATGATCTGTTATCGAATGATTTAATTTCCGGAGGCGGGCATGGGCCTGGTCAAGATTTCCGATTCCCTGCATGAGCAGCTGCGTACCGCCAGCAGCGCATTCAGCCGCTCCATCAATCAGCAGGCCGAATACTGGATGCGGGTGGGGATGCTGGCGGAGCTGTATCCGCATTTGAATTACGCGGAACTGTCGCGCCTGCTGCTGGAGGCCGAGCGGGTGTCCGGTGACCTGCACGAGATGGTGGCAGCGCTGGATGAACAACAGGCCGGACGGGAGCCTGATAAGCGTCAGGTCGCCTGAGCGGCAGCGGGTTCAGACAACAGGCGCCAGGCAGGCGGATTGCCTGGGCGTGTTGCCAGGATGGCTATCGGTTGAGGGGCAGCCGATAGCCATTTGTCATTGTGGCCGCGTTGTTTTACAGCGCCTTGCCGGCGTCCGGGCCGGAGCGCAGCGTGTAGATGGCGTCGAGATGGACCAGGACGGCGAATTTGGGCGTCTTCATGCCGTTCTGGCTGGCGAATGCCACGGCGTCGTCGAAAGGCTGGCCTTCGCTGAAGACTTCCGGCGTGCCAACGAAGCGGTAGCCGTCCAGGGCTTCGCGGTCGATGACGGCAATGGCCATTTTCGAGCCGTCGAGGATATTGCGCAGCGTCTGGCCGCCGGTATTTTCGTTGTAGATCAAGGTCTGGTCGTCATAGGCACGCAGTGAACGCTTGGGGCCGATATCCGGCAGGCCATCCTTGCTGACGGTGGACTGGATCGGAAGCTGTTTGGCCAGCATGGCTTTCATGGCGTCATTGAGGACTTGCATGGATGGGACTCCTGTTTGAAACGTAGGGGAAAACGGGGACGCGGGCAGCTCAGGTGGTGCTGCCGATAGAGAATATATAATTTGTTATTGAATTATATATAGATTGTATATTTTCTGCTGTCCCGTGTATGGCATGCGCGGCGGGGCGGCTCGGGGATGGCGCAAGCGCTTCCACGCTGCGCCTTCGGCTTGCTGTACCCCCGGAGGGCATTTTTGTCTTGGGGCGGCCCCAAGACAAAAATGCCAGGGGTTTGATATGGATCTGCCATCCCCCTTGTGTGTCATGAGGCTTCGTGCTGGAATGAAAACTCAGTTCCTCACCACGTTTCCTCACTACAGGATGGGCATCATGAGTCAATTCCGCATTGCTGTTGTCGTGGGTAGTTTGCGCAAGGATTCGTTCAACCGGCAACTGGCCAACGCGCTGGCGCGCCTGGCACCGCCGGACCTGGTTTTCGAACAGGTGGAAATCGGCAATCTGCCGCTCTACAACCAGGATGACGACGCCAACACGCCGGAAGTGGTCCTGAAATTCAAGGAAAAGATACAGTCGGCCCAGGGCGTGCTGTTCGTTACGCCGGAATACAACCGTTCCATTCCTGGGGTGCTGAAAAATGCACTGGACCAGGGGTCGCGTCCTTATGGCACGAATGCCTGGGCTGGCAAGCCTGCCGGCGTGATCGGCATTTCCATCGGCGCCATCGGCACCGCACTGGCCCAGCAGCATCTGCGCAATGTGCTGGTGTTCCTGGATATGCCTACTCTGCAGCAGCCTGAGGCCTTCCTGCATGCGAAGGAAGGCTTCTTCGATGCCGATGGCGGCATCGGCGCGGGCAGCAAGGATTTCCTGCAGAATTGGGTCAATCGCTACGCTGCCTGGGTCAGGAAGAACCAGTAAATCCGAACGCCCCTGGGCAGGCCACCCTGGCTTGCCCGGTTGGCCCGCAGCCATTCCGCCGGCAGGCCAGGCTTGCCGGCGTTCGTGCCGCATGGCTGTGCTGGCGAGCCGCATCCGGGCTATCCGGCATATCCGGGCTGTCCCGAATGGGGCCAGCGTTGTCGGCAGCAGGAGGCTGCCGGTGCATGCCTTCAGGTCGGGGACAGGGAGCTGATCACACCGATCAGGATGACGATGCCGGCGGCAAAAATGACTTCAAAACGCGTATTCTTCGCCATGGCCTGCAAGGCCTGCGGCTGGTTGCGCATGCGCGGCACGAGGACATAGCGGTTGAACAGCGCCAGCGCCACCATGGCAGCCACGGCCAGGAACTTGGTTTCCATCAGGCGCATATAGAGTGTCGCCCAATTCCAGGGCCATGGCCCCAGGATGAGGAAGAGATTGCCCAGGCCGCTCAGGATGGCAATGGCCACGGCCCAGTGCCCCAGGCGGGAGTAGCGCACCAGGGTCTGGATGATGGCGCCATCGGGATGATGCGCCAGGCGGCGCAACTGCACCAGAACCCAGGGCAGGCCGCCGGCCCAGTAGGCAATGGCCCAGAGATGCAGCGTCTGGTTGCCGCGATGCAGCCAGCCCAGGGCACCGTCCATGGCAGCGGCATGGCCGGTGGCGGCCAGTGCTGCCAGCATGGCGCCGCTGGCCAGGGCCATGGCGCGATGATGCTGCCGGTCTTGCCTGCGATACAGCCAGGCCAGCAACAGGACGGGCAGCAGGAAAAACTGCCATTGCCAGGCCTCTCCGTAGCGCGTGGCCAGCAGGACGGCTTGCCAGGTATCTGGCGACAGAATGTCTGCCATGCTGCCGGCCATGCGTCCGGCCTGCAGGGGAATCATGAGCAGGGTCCCGGCACAGGCCAGGAGCGTACAGGCCGCATAGACGCGGCGCGCCGGGCGTGACAGTTCAAGCGCCAGCGAGGGCGCTGTCAGGAAGCCGAGATAGATACCTGTGCCGCAGCACAGCAGCAGGCCTGCGACATGCAGCTGGCGCAGCAGGATGGGTAACAGTTCCAGCACGACGAGGCGCGCTCAGGGCTGCAGCGTGAAGTCGTATTGTCCCGAAACCTTGTGCGAATCGGCAGACGTGACGTTCCATTCGACCTGATAGCGGCCGGGGGCCAGTGTCGTGGGCAGGGGGAGAGTCAGGCTTTTGCGGTCATCGGAGGCATAGGACAGCTTCCCGGTTTCCAGGGACTGGCCGTCCGGGCCGGTGACGGTGATGGTGCTGAAAGGCAGTTCGACACGGCCGTCGAAGACGATGGCAACGGCGGCAGGCGTATTGCTGACGGTACTGCCGGGGGCGGGGGTCTGTTCGATGGCGTGCGAGTGGGCCTGGGCGAGGCCATGAACACCGGCCAGCAGGCTGGTGGCCAGCATGGCTGCGGCCAGGCGGCTGCGGGATTTGGACATGATGAGGGCGGATCTTTGTATTGCGGAAAACCCGATAGTAATACATCTCAGTCTCGCACATGGATTGCGGCCTTGGCATGCCGATCTGAACGGAACGACTGACGCAGGATGAAATACTGTTTATTTATACAGTAAAATAGAGCGTCAGCCATTCAGATATTCCTGCCATCCATCATGTCATCGCCGTGCCCTGATTCCGTTTCGGTGCACCCCCTTGTTTCCGGTGCCGGACAAGAACCCCTGCCGCCTGCCATGCTGCCGCATCCTGATGTGTGGCGTGGTGGACAGGGGTTGGCGCGCGAGCCAGCCTGCGTGGCAACCGGCTGGCCGGAACTCTCGGCGCAGTTGCCGGGAGGCGGCTGGCCGCGTGGCGCCCTGGTGGAAATCCTGTTGCCGCACACGGGATGCGGGGAATGGCAATTGCTGCAGCCCGCCTTGCTGCCGGGAGAACGGCCGGTGGCGCTGGTGCGCCCGCCGCATATACCCCAGGCCGCCGCCTGGGAGCAGGGCGGTGGAGACATCGCGCGCCTGATGTGGGTCAAGGCCAGCCAGGACGGCGATGCCCTGTGGGCGGCGGAACAGATCCTGCGCAGCAGTGCGCTGGATGCGCTGCTGTTGTGGCAAGGGGCCGCCGAATACCGCCAACTGCATCGCCTGCACCTGGCGGCGCAAGGCTGCCATTCGCTGTTTTTCATGCTGCGGCCGCAGTCCATGGCCTGCCAGCCGTCGCCGGCTGCCTTGCGCCTGGCCTTGATGCCCCTGCAGGGCGGCAGCTTTCAGGTCAGCATACTCAAGCGGCGCGGCGGGTGGGCCTCACAGGCGGTCAGGCTGCCAATGGCAGGCCAGGCGGGCATGCCATTGGCATCATTGTTGGAGAAAGAATCCCATGCAGGTCTGGCTAGGCGTGCATCTGGTCCGTCCCGGACTGGATGCCTATCGCCACAGCATGTCTGATCCGCAGCTGATAGTGCTGCATCAGGGCAAGGTGTGGGCCTGTGGCGGGCAGGCCTGGCAGGCTGGCGTGCGCCCGGGCATGCGCCAGGCGGGCGCGCGAGCGCTGGCCCCCGAGGCCTGTTTCATGAATCGCGACCTGGCCAGCGAAAAGCAGTTGCGCGAGGAACTGGAACTGGCCTTGCTGCCGTACACGCCCATGCTGGCCTGGAAGCGCGACGATGCGCTGGTGCTGGATATTTCGGCCAGCCTGGCCTTGTTCGGCGGATTGCGGCGCCTGTACGCCCAGGTGCGTGACAGTCTGCGGCAATTGGGCGTTGCCGTGCGCCTGGCACTTGCGCCCAGTGCCAGCGGCGCCTGGCTGCTGGCGCGGGCCGGGCAGGCAGCCAGGCGCCGTATCCTGCGGCCATCCCGCTTGGCTATGGGCCTGGATGGCTTGCCGCTGGCCTTGCTCGATGGCGCCGGCCCCCATCTGTCCTGGCTGGAAAGCCTGGGTTGCCGGACGCTAGGGGCGGTGCGCCGCCTGCCGCGCGATGGCCTGCGCCAGCGTCAGGCCGATACCTTGCTGGCGCAGCTGGACCAGGCCTATGGCGTGCAGGGGGAATGGCATGAGTGGGTCCGGCCGCCGGAACATTTCCGCAGCCAGGTCCTCAGCCTGTTCGCGGTGGAGCGGCATGATGCCTTGTGCTGGCTGGCCCGGCGGTTGCTGGTGCAATTGCAGGCCTGGCTGGATGTGCGCCAGCAGGCAGTAACGGAATTGCGCTGGAGCCTGCATCATGAAAGACGCCAGCAGGCCGGCCCGCGCACGCATTTCGACCTGAAACTGGCGCAGCCGGCCTGGGAGCCCGAACACCTGCTGCGTCTGCTGGCCGAGCGCCTGGCACGCAGCCAGCTGGCTGCGCCGGTCAATGCGGTGACGCTGGAGGTGCTGGCCTGTCAGGCGCGTCCGGGCGGGACCGGCAATCTGCTGGCGGAGCCAGGCGCGGCAGGAGATGCGGCGGCGCTACAGGACGTGCTGGCGGCCCGTCTGGGGGCCGGAAATATCCTGCGGGCCAGCCCGGTGGCGGATCACCGTCCGGAGCGGGCCTGCCGCTGGCTGCCCTGCCAGGGGCAGGTGGGCGGGCCGCCAGCGGGTTCAGGGGCGGATGGCGGGCTGGCGGCCGGGGCGGCAATGTTGCCGGACCGTGCGCAGCGGCCTTTCTGGCTGCTGGAAACCGCACAATTGCTACCCATGGCGGGCGAGCAGCCCGTTCATGCCGGCGCCGTGCTGCGCCTGCTGGCGGGGCCGGAACGTATCGAGGACGGCTGGTGGGATGGCGGTGTGGCTCGGGATTATTTCATTGCCGAGCATGAAGCCAGCGGCGTGCGCTACTGGGTATACCGGCAACGGCAGGCGGGCCTGCCCGGCATGGACATGGCCTGGTTCCTGCACGGCGTCTACGCATGAGCGACGCCGCTGGCTTGTCCGCCTTGCCTGCCTACGCGGAATTGTGCTGCCTGAGCAATTACAGCTTCCTGCGCGGCGCCTCGCACCCGGAGGAACTGGTGGCGCGGGCGGCGGAACTGGGGTACGCCGGGCTGGCGCTGACGGATGAGTGCTCCGTGGCGGGTATCGTGAAGGCACATGTCGAAGCCGGGCGGCAGGGCCTGCCGCTGCTGGTGGGGGCGTCCTTTGTGCTGAGCCGGGCCGATGGCACGCGCCGGCTGGCGTTCGTTGCCCTGGCTGAGTCCCTGGCAGGCTATGGCAACCTGTGCGAACTGATTACCCTGGCGCGGCAGCGTGGCGCCAAGGGCAGCTACAGGCTCTATGATTCGGACCTGGACCCGGATGAACCAGCAGTGCTGGCTGTAGCGGCCGCACAGGATGCCGGGGCGGAGGGCGCGTTGCCGGATGCCGCAGCCGCGCATCCGCTGCCATGGCGGCACCTGCTGGGCCTGCCAGGGTGCCTTACCCTGCTGCTGCCTGAATACGCGGCGCCGTTGCCGGAAGTGCAGGCGCAGGCCGCCTGGATGGCACGGGTATTTGCCGGGCGCGCCTGGGCCGGCATAGCCTTGCACAGGCGTGGTCGGGATGCCGCGCACGCGCAATGTGTTGCCGCTGCGGCGGCGGCAGCCGGCCTGCCCGTGGTGGCCATCGGCCAGGCGGAAATGCATGTGCGCTCCCGCAAGCCGCTGCACGATACCTTGCTGGCGATCCGCACCGGGCAGACGGTGGAGGCGTGCGGCCTGGCGCGGCTGTCCAATGCCGAGCGCCATCTGCGCAGCCGCCTGCAGCTGGCAGCCCTGTATCGGCCGGAATGGCTGGCTGAAACCGGGCGCCTGGCGGCACGTTGCCGTTTCCGCATGGATGAAGTGCGCTACGCCTACCCGGAGGAAATCTGCCCGCCCGGCCATACGCCAGGCACGTATCTGCGGCAGGAGGCCATGGCAGGCGCCCGGCGGCGCTTTCCAGACGGCGTGCCGGAAAAAGTGCTGGCCCTGGTGGAAAAAGAGCTGGGCCTGATCGTGGAGATGGGTTACGAGGCCTATTTCCTGACGGTCTATGACATTGTCCGCTATGCGCGCCGGCAGGGCATTCTTTGCCAGGGGCGCGGTTCTGCCGCCAACAGCGCCGTGTGCTTCTGCCTGGGCATCACCGAAGTTGATCCGGTGAACGGCAATTTGCTGTTTGCCCGCTTCATCAGCAAGGAGCGCGGCGAACCGCCAGACATCGACGTGGACTTCGAACATCAGCGGCGCGAGGAAGTCATCCAGTACATCTACGAACGCTATGGACGGGACCGCGCTGCGCTGGCGGCTGTGGTCATCACCTACCGCATGCGCAGCGCGCTGCGCGATACTGGCCGGGCGCTGGGCGTGGACCCTGGCATCATCGACCAGGTGTGCGCGGTCTATCGCCATTGGGACGGGCGCGCCCGCCTGGCTGAACGCATGCAGGATGCCGGCTTGCAGGCGGATGCGCCGGTCGCGCGCCAGTGGCGCGTGCTGGTCGAAACCCTGCTGGGGTTTCCCCGGCATCTTTCGCAGCACCCAGGCGGCTTCGTGATTGCGCGCGACCGTCTGGTGCGCCTGGTGCCGGTGGAAAATGCAGCCATGGAAGGCCGCAGCGTGGTGCAGTGGGACAAGGACGATCTGGACGCGCTGGGGCTGCTCAAGGTGGATGTCCTGGCGCTGGGGATGCTGAGCGTCCTGCGCCGCGCGCTGGAGTGGGTGGGGTGGCGTCGTGGCCGGCACTGGAGCATGCAGGATATCCTGCCGGAAGACGCGGCTACCTATGACATGATCTGCGCGGCCGATACCGTGGGTGTGTTCCAGATCGAATCGCGGGCGCAGATGAGCATGCTGCCGCGCTTGCGGCCCAGGACCTACTACGATCTGGTGATACAGGTTGCGATTGTCCGGCCCGGGCCGATCCAGGGCGGCATGGTTCATCCTTATCTGCGGCGCCGCCAGAAGCTGGAGGACAGCAGCAGCCCCGGCCCGGAGGTCGAACAGGCCTTGCTGCGCACACTGGGCGTGCCTATCTTCCAGGAACAGGTGATGCAGATTGCCATGCTGGCGGCCGGTTTCACCGATGGCGAGGCCGACAATCTGCGGCGTTCCATGGCGGCCTGGCGTCGGCGTGGCGGCCTGGGCGGTTTTCATGAAAAGATACTGACCGGCATGACGGCGCGTGGCTATAGCGCTGAATTCGCGGAGCAGATTTTCCGGCAGATGCAGGGCTTCGGCGAATATGGTTTTCCGGAAAGCCACGCCGCCAGCTTTGCGTTGCTGGCCTATGCCAGCGCCTGGCTCAAGTGCCATGAGCCCGAGGCTTTTCTGGCAGCCTTGTTGAACAGCCAGCCCATGGGGTTCTACTCCCCGTCCATCCTGGTGCAGGATGCGCGCCGGCATGGCGTGCAGGTATGGCCGGTATCGGTGTGCGATAGCGCCTGGGAAACGGTGCTGACGCCAGCCGGCGAGCGTCCGGCCGTGCGCCTGGGGCTGTCGCGGGTCAAGGGGCTATCACAGGAGGCGGCGCAGCGGCTGCTGGCAGCGCGAGCGCAGCGGCCATTCACGGATATCCAGGATGTCGCGCAGCGGGCGCTGCTGGGGCGGGCGGAATTGCAGGCGCTGGCCGCATGCGGCGCTCTGGCGGCATGGCACGGCAACCGCCGCACTGCGCTTTGGGAAGCCGGTGGCGCCAGGGTGGAAACCGGCCTGCTGGCCGGTGTGCCACGGCAGGCTGAGCAATTGCCCTTGTTTGCGCCCATGAGTGCGGGGGCGGAGGTGCTGGAGGATTATCGCCACCTGGGCCTGAGCCTGGGGCCGCATCCCCTGCGCCTGTTGCGAGCCGAATTGCAGGCCAGGCGACTGATGACGGCTGCCCAGTTGCGCGGGTTGGAACATGGCCGCCTGGTGCGGGCTTGCGGCATCGTGGTGGGCCGGCAGCGTCCAGGGACGGCCAAGGGCGTGATGTTCGTGACGCTGGAAGATGAAACCGGCAGCGTCAATGTCATCGTGCGGCCGGAATGGCTGGAACGCCAGCGGGCCATCCTGCTCGGCGCGCAATTATTGGCCGTGCATGGCGTCTGGCAGTCGCACGAAGGGGTCTGCCATCTGGTCCTGGGACGTGCGGAGGACCTGAGCCCCTTGCTGGGCGGGCTGGAAACCCGTAGCCGTGACTTCCAGTAAGGGCCTGGCCCTGCGGTAGCCGGCTCAGGGGCCTTCGGTCGCCTTGAGGCTGTCCGGGCGGCAATTGGTTTGCGAACCGTCCGCGGCGATATCGCAGGTGACGCCGGGCAGATCTTCCAGCTCTTTGACGAGTTGCTTTTCCTGGGTCGTACAGGCGGCCAGCATGGCAGTGCCCAGGGCGAGGAACAGGGGGAGTCGGTTCAGATTCATGGATGGGAAAGGGCTGGCCCGCCACAGCCATCCTGGCAGGGCGGGAAATTGGGCGCCGGACGGCAGGGCTATTATCGGCGATTTCCCTGGCCTGCCAAGGCTCAGGCGTGCATGAAGTCTGTCATGGTTTGATAAATGCGCTCGCAGGCTTCGGGCACCAGTTCATGCAGATTGAGGCAGGCATGGATCATGTCTGGCAAATGCAGGTGCTGGCATGGGATGCCGTGTTGCCGCAGCTGCTGCAGGTAGGCCAGGCCTTCGTCGCGCAGCGGGCACAGGCCTGCGGTGATGACCAGCGTGGGCGGCAGGCCATCCATGCCCATGTAGAGCGGCGAAGCCTGGCGGCGGTCTTCGCCTTGCTGGAAATAGTGATCGAAGTACCAGCGTATCTTGCTGGTTTCCAGCAAATAGCCGGTGCCGTTTTCCTGTAGTGAAGGGTAGGCCGGCAGGGTGTAATCCAGGCTCGGATAAACCAGCAGCAGGCGGTCCAGCCGCAGGCTCTGATGCCTGCGCAGCAGTGACGCCAGGGTGGCGGCCAGCGCGCCGCCGCCGGAGTCGCCCGCCAGGGACAGTTGGCCGTTTGTGAGGCAGCCCGCCGCGTCCAGCGCCTCCTGCAGGTGTACGAGCACGCCCAGGCAGTCGGTCAGTCCGTCCGGGTAGGGATATTCGGGCGCCAGCCGGTAGTCCACCGCAGCCACCAGGCAATTGCCGGCGGCGGCAAGGCGGCGACAGATCGGGTCGTAGACCGCCACGCTGCCCGCCATATGGCCGCCGCCATGCAGGTAGACGCAGACCGGCTTGGGCAGGTCGGGAACCGGGTCGTAGAGTCGCACCGGCGTGTTTTCCGGGCCTGCTGTGATGTCGCGTTCCCAGGCCATGGCCGGGCCCGTGCCGCAAAAACGGCGGGTCATGGAAGCCAGGCCGTCACGGGCCGCCTGAGGGCTGTCGGGCAGGCCGCGTTCACGCGCCTGCGCCGCCGCCCGGTTGGCCTGCGCCAGCCAGGTGGCCAGAGCGGGGGGCGGCGCGCTCCGCAAGTCGGTTTCAGGACGAATGAGGTCGGCGATGACTGGAGGCAGATGGGTCATTGGCGGAACAGGACGAGCGCTTCGCCGTGGCATATCAGGCGTCCCTCGGCGCCGGTGCAGCGGGTGCGCAGATTGACGAGCGCCTTGTCGGCGCGCAGGCGGCTGATTTCGACACTGGCCGTCAGCAGTTCGCCGGCCTGGGCCGGCGCCAGGAATTGCAGCGACTGTTTCAGGTAATTGGTGCCATGGCCGGGCAGTTCTTCACCCAGCAGGCAGGAAAAGAGCGCTGGGATCAATGGTTCGGGCAGCGTGGCAGGCAAGCCGGGATAGTCCGCGAGCGCGGCCCAACTGGCGATATCTGCCTGGGTGTAGCGGCGTTCCAGGCTGGCTCGGTCGCCCAGACGCAAGTCCAGGTAGCGCGACAGGCCGGCAGCGGGCGTGGGCGCCGCGCCCGATGGATTGGGCTGCCGGGCCGGCAGGGGCGCGCTGCTGCCGGCTGGCGAGGCCGGCGCGGTGTTTGCATCCGCCATGGCGTGCAAGGTACAGGTGCCGCTCAAGCCCAGGCGGCCATCAGCCTTGCGAACCTCCGCCTGCAGCACAATGGCTGAGGCAAACACCGCGCCGTCCGGCCGGGGGGCAGGCGTCAGGGCCAGGGTCAGCGGTTCGTCGGCATAGCAGGGCGCAGGAAACATCAGGGTCTGGCTTGCCAGCGTCAGGCCGGGATAGTGCCGGGCCAGCAGGCCGCGCAGGCGGCTGAACAACAGCATGCCATGCGAGACTGTACCGCCGAAGGGCGTGCCGGCAGAGAACACCGGGTCCACGTGGATAGGATTATGGTCACCGCTCAGGGCAGCGAAACGGTTGAAATCCTGCTGCGTCAGGACAAAGGGATGGACGATGGTGGCAAGGTCAGTGACGGGCGGCATCGCGCAGCTCCTGTTTGATAACTTTGCCCATTGCGTTGCGGGGCAGTGCTTCGCGGACCTGGAAGACTTTCGGCACTTTGTAGCCGGCCAGGCGTTCGCGGCAAAACCGCCGTAGCGCTTCGGCGTCCGGCGTGTCGGCGCCGTCGGCGATAACGACGCTGGCATGGCCGACCTCGCCCCAGCGTTCGTCGGCCATGCCGACAACGGCCACTTCGGCGACGGCAGGATGCTGCAGCAGCACGGCTTCGACTTCGGCGGGGTACACGTTCTCACCGCCGGAAATGAACATGTCTTTCCAGCGGTCGACAATGGTGTAGTCGCCGTCTTCGTCGCAGCGCGCCACGTCGCCCGTACGCAGCCAGCCGCCTTCCAGCATGGTTTCCGCCGTGGCATCGGGCCGTTGCCAGTAACCGGGCGTGACGCCGGGGCCGCGCACCAGCAGTTCGCCGGCCTCGCCCGGCTCGACATCGCGGCCGTTACGGTCGACGATGCGCACTTCGGTGACCAGTTGCGGTCTGCCCGCTGCGCCGGGTTTGCGCAGGACCTGATCTTCATCCAGCAGGAAGACGGTCGGTCCTGCTTCGGTCATGCCCATGCCGGTACGCACCAGAATGCCCGCGTCGGCATAGCGTTGCGAGACGGCAGCCGGCATGGCCGCGCCACCGCAGCTCCAGGAGCGCACACGCTGCAGGCGCGTGCCGTCGAAACCAGGATGGGCCAGCAGGGCCTGGTAAATGGCGGGGACCCCGAAGAACAGGGTGGCGCGCTGGCTCAGTATCTCCAGGGCCTGCTCGGCATCAAAGCTGCGCTGTACCAGGACTGTGCCGCCCAGCATCAGCACGCCGGAGGAATACAGGTTGATGCCGGCTGTATGGAAGACCGGCAGCACGTTCAGCAGGATGTCATCCGCGCTCAGGCGCACGGCCAGCCCGATATTCAGGTAATTGGCCATCATCATGCGGAAGGTCTGGATCACGCCCTTGGGACGGCTGGTGGTGCCCGAGGTATAGAGCAGGTACCAGGGGCTATCGGCATCGCGGTCGGCATGGGGGTGCGGGTCCGGGGTGACGGCGGCCAGGTCGGCGGCGTAGTCGCGGGCATTGGCGGCGGTATGGGCGGCAGTATGGGCGGCGCCAGCAGCACCATCCAGGCTGACCAGGCGCAGCGGCGCCGGGTGGCGCGTCGCCAGCTCGATGGCGACGGCAGTGAATTCGCCGCCATGGATCAGCACTTCCGGTTGGCAATCCGTCAGCAGGACTTCCAGCTCTGGCACGGCCAGCCGCCAGTTGAGCGGCACCAGGATAAGACCGGCCTTGGCGCAGCCGAACAGCATGGCAAAAAACTCGGCGCGGTTATGGCCCAGCCAGGCTACGCGTGCGCCCGGCGCCAGGCCCCAGTGCTCCACGGCGGCAGCCGCAAAACGGGCGGCACGTTCATCGAGTTCTCGATAGGTGTAGCGCGTGCCGTCGGCCAGATCTTCCAGCGCCAGCCGGTCCGGTCCCAGGCGGGCGCGCCTGGCAGTCAAGTCGAACATGTTCATGCGTATTCCGGGGAATGGATGAAGGAGCCTGGCGGCCTGCATGGCGCAGTCACCGCCACGTGTTCAAGGCTGCAGTTCGCTCCAGTCGAAGCGCGTGATGCGATTGCTGATCAGGGAGAACACATAAACGGCGTCGCCGCCCGAGGTGACCAGTTCAGTATCGAACATGCCGCCAGGGCGGGTGCCCAGTGCGGGGTTGAGCCAATGGCCCAGGTAGGCGGGCGAGATCTGGCCGTTGCCGTCGGGCGAGACGCCGTCCGGGTTGTGCCAGGCGCGGGCCACCATATTGAAGCCGTCTGCCACGAGAAAAGCGTCGCGGGCAGTGTCATGGGCCAATCCGGCAGGCAGGAAAAAGCGTTGCGGATCCAGGCTGGAGGGATGGTCATAGGTGCCGCCACCGATGCCGACCTGTCCGATGAGAGCGCCGGTGGCGGGGGCCAGCGCCTGTATGCGCTGGTTGCGGCGGTCGGTCACATAGATGCGGTCGCCCAGTGCCAGCACGCTGCCAATCTGGTCGAAGCTGCCTGGCTGGCCCTGCTCGTAGAACGCCGGGCCCAGGCTCCAGCTCGCGCCCAGGTCGTTGCCCTTGGCGCTGTCGGCGCCGCCGCTGTGCCAGATGCGCGTCAGGCTGCCGCTGGAGGCGTTGTAATCGAAACGCCAGACCAGATTGGAAAAGCTGCTGATGTAAATGGCGTGCTGGCGGCCGGTGGCCGTCTGGGGCCTGACGGAGACCGAGACCGGGTAATTGCCGTTGCCCAGGCCGATGGCCGGGACGCCCTGTCCGGTTGTGCGGGTATTGAGGTTGAAAATATGGCGCAGGGAGCCGCCGGCGTCGTAGATGCGCAGGCTGCTGTTGCCGCTGTAGGGCCAGGGCAGGGTGAGGTCGGCGCCGACCAGCACCGCCACGGCATCGCCAAAGACCGGGTCGCGGAAGCTGCCGATGCCGGTGACGCCCAGGCTGATATCGGTGCCAGTGAAACGGCCCTGGTAGACCCCGGCGGCGTTATAGATGTTGATGCGTGAGTTCGGCGTATCGCTGACCAGCAGGCGCTGGCTGGACGGCAGCCAGGCCATGCCGCTGGCGGAATGAAGCTGGCCGGGCAGGGTGCGCGGATAGCCCCAGAATTCGTTATCCGCCACTGTGCCCACGCCACGCGAGACCGAGCAGCGCAGCAGGCTGGTGCCGGCATCATTGGTCCAGCATTTCTTGATCCGGTTATTGCCGCTGTCGCTGACCAGGTGCACGCGTGCATTGGTGTACAGCATGCCCCAGGACCAGATGTTTTCGCGCTGGATGCTGCCATCGGGACGGACCAGCGGCACGAGATCATTGGGTAGCTGGAAGGCGGCGTCTTCGTTGGCGGCGGTGCTTGGGCTGCGCATTTCCACCTGGTGAATGCCCAGGTGGCCGTATACCCAGGTGGCGCGGGCATCGTCGGCGCCGCTGGCACGGTAGCGCACGGCATGGGCCTCGCCGGGCTGGGCCAGGTTCGGCAGCCGCAGGATGCGGCCATTGTAGGTATCGGCGATATACAGGTTGCCTTGGGCATCCGTACGCACGCCGCGGGGCCGTTTCAGGTGGTCGACCGCATTGCCGGCGTCGCGCAGCCGGCCGATCATGTCCAGCAGGGTCAGCTGGCCGCTGGCGGCATCCAAATGGTAAATCTTGACGCGGTTGTTGCCGTTGTCCGCCACGTAGATATAGGTGGCGCCGGATGGCGCACGGTAGTAAGTCAGCCCTTGCGGAATGCGGAAGCCGTCGCGCTTTTCCGGCGCGGCGGCGTAGTCGTCGTAATTGGACGACGGCGCGCCGTAGTCGCGGTCCGTGCCCCGGATGATGGGGCCGGCGCCCGCAGGGTGGCCGCTGGCGTCCTGCCAGCCCAGTGTCTGCAGCAGGGTGGCCTGGTAACCCTGGTCCGGGTCGAGGCGGAAGACCTTGATACGATGATTGAACTCGTCGGAAACCACCATATAGCCTTGCGGCGTGATCACCACGTTGCGCGGCATCTGCAGGGCATCGCCAGCGCCGCTGCCCGGCGTGCCGAACGCGGTGACATACTGGAAGGTGTCGGCGTTATCGGCCACCGTACGGAAAAAGAGGATCTGGTGGCGGCCTACGTCATTGACATACAGGCCAGCCAGGCGTTCGTCCTCGGCTTCGCTGCGCGAAAGAAAGGCGATGCCCAGTGGCGCCTGTATGCCGGGCACGCTGCTGGCGGGGCTGTCGCTGGCGAGCAGGGTATCGGCGTCGTCCAGCGTGCCGATGCTGCGACCGCTCAGGTCCAGCACCTGGATACGGTGGTTACCCATGTCAGCCACATAGATGCGTGCCTCGGCCGGGTTGCTGCCCAGCGTGTCGGGGTCGTAGGTGACGGTCGTCGGGGTGTTGAACTGGTAGCGCTGATGCGCGCTCTCGCCGAGCAGATCGGCGCTGCGGTCTTCATCAGCGAAAGTCTGGAAGGCGTGAGCCGGCAGGCCGGGCAGCAGCAGGGCGCCGAATATCAGGACGCGCCAGCGGTACAGTCGCACACGTTTTTTCCACAGCATGGGGTGTCTCCTCGTTTTGCAGGACGGGCCGTATGCCTTGCCTGGCGGCTCAGCGGCGTTTCAGGCCCAGGAATTCCTGCATGCCGCGTGCGGCTTCATCGGTATCAATCTGTTCCAGGAAATGTTGCAGCTCGCGCGCCAGGCCAGCGGCGACGGTTTGCGGGTCCGGGCGCACCTGTTCGAGCGTGTGGCGCACGCTGCCGGGGCGGCCGGCAGCCATGCGCGTGGCAATCTGGTGCGCCAGAGGCAGGACGCTTTCGGTATCCGGCGCCATCTGGTGCAGCAGGCCCAGCCTGGCGGCTTCCGGCGCTTCCAGGCGCTCATTGAGCAACTGTACGGAGAGGGCGCGGGCACGGCCGATGCGCTCGGGCATCAAGGTGGTCCAGCCGCCATCCGGGCTGAAACCCACGGCCGTGTACCAGGGGGCGAAAGAGGTGTCGGGCCCGCCCACCGCGAGGTCGCAAGCCAGCACCAGGCCGGCGGAACCACCGGTGACCAGGCCTTGTACCGCCGCGATGGTGGGGCAGGGCAGTTGCAACAGCGTCAGGATGACCTCATTGAGCGCACCCACGACATGCCGCGCATAGGCGCGGCGCTCCGGTCGAGGCACGCTGCTGAAGCCGGCCACATCGCCCCCGCTGGAAAACGAACGGCCCTGGGCCGCCAGCACGACGGCGCGCGGTTCGTCGGCGCGCACATCGTCCAGGGCCTTCAGTAAGGCATCCAGCAGCGCGGGCACCAGCGCATTGTGCCGATTGGGACGATTCAGCCGGATCTCAGCGATGCCGGCATGGATTCTGGTCAGTACCAGTTCCTGGCTCATGGTTTCTCCTTGCGGTCCAGCGCGAGTCCGTGGCGGAACATGCCGCTCATGGTTTCTACAATGGCTTCAAATGGCATGTCCTGCTTCCAGATGGAATATCGCAAGCCGAGGAAATGGGCCATGCCCATCAGCGCCCAGACCCGTATCTCGTCGTTGCCGGGGCGGATTTCTCCCTTGCGTGTGGCATCGGACAGTAGCCGGACATAGCCGCGGCCGAAGGATTCGTAATATTCGCGATAGATGGATTCGTCGACGGATTGCGCCTCCTGCAGCACCCGGTATAGCGAAGGGTGTTCCATCAGGTATTTCAGGAAGGCATGCAGGCCTTTTTCCTCGGCTTCCAGGCGATCCCTGGCATGCAGTGTCTCGGCGGCAAGATGGGCGCGAACTTCACGGCCCATATCGCGCACCAGTTCCCGCAGGATTTCTTCCTTGCCGGAGAAATAGCAGTACAGCGTTCCTTGCGCCACGCCGGCGGCACGGGTGATATCGCTGATGCCGGCGCGGTGATAGCCCAGCGTACCTATGGTCGATTCCGCTGCGCGCAGGATCTGCGCGCGAGTGCGGGCACCTCGCGCCGTTTTCGGGGTGCCTGGGGATTCCCGCACCGTGGAAGCTGCCTGGGTATCTTCAGGCTGAGGGGATGAGTCGGCCATGTATCGGTCTTTAAATATGAAACATGAATCGGTAGTCATAAAAGCTAAAGCTTGTTCAATCAGGAGTCAAGCTGTGTTCATATGGCAAAACATTGGCGTTTTCCCTTGTAGATTAAGTCGCTCTTCGCATGATGGAATGCAAAAAAGATAAGTCATTCAAAATAAACATGACTACTTATTCATGTTTTTCTTGTTTGCCGCAGGCTGGGCAGAATTGTCAGCCGGCACCGGATAGTCCACCGAGGAGATTCTCCATGAAACGCCTGTCCTGTCGTGCCGCGCTACTGCTGGGGGCTTTCGTTCTGAACGGCAGTGCCTGGGCCGCCGATCCCTTTCGCGTGGTCCATGTTACCGACTTTACCGGCCCATTATCGGCTTATGCCCAACAACTCAGCACCGGCATGAAGATGGGCTTCGAGTATGCCACGCAGGGCAGCATGGAAACGGCTGGCCGGCAGATTGTCCTCAGCAGCAAGGATAGCCAGGGCGACCCGGCGCGTGCCCGTACGCTGGTGGAGGAGGCCTATGCCGAGGATGACGCCCATATTGTCGTCGGCCCCGTGGCCTCCGGTGTGGCACTGGCGACCCTTCCCATCGCTGAAGAATATGAACGGGTGATCATGCCCGAAGGGGTCGCCGATGCCATTACCGGGGCGGCCTGGAACCGTTATGTGGTCCGTGTCGGGCGCAATTCTTCGCAGGATGCTGTCTCCAACGCCGTGGCGTTGGGCAAGCCTGGCGTTTGTGTGGCTACCATCGCCCAGGATTATGCGTTTGGCAGGGATGGCGTGGCTGCGTACCGCGAAGCCCTGGAACCTACCGGCGGCAAATTGGTGCATGAGGAATACCTGCCGACTGACGCGACCGATTTTACTGCTGCGGCGCAACGTTTGTTCGGGGCCCTGCGTGATCGCACGGATTGCAGCGCAGGAAAATTCATCTTCGCCATCTGGGCCGGCGCGACCAGCCCGCTGGCCCGCATCCAGGATCTGCAACCGGAGCGCCATGGCATCCGGCTGGCGGCCGGCGGCAACATCCTGCCGGCATTGGTGTCGTATGCCGACCTGGAAGGCATGGAAGGCGCGGGTTTCTATTACTTTGAATCTCCCGACAACCCGATCAACGATTGGTTTGTCGCCGAGCACTTCAAGCGCTACCAGGCCGCACCGGACTTCTTTACGACGCAGGGTTTCGCTCAGGCCATGGCGATTGTTGCCGCCTTGCAGAAAAGTGGGGGTTCCAGTGATACCGAGGATCTCTTGAAGGCCTTTTCGGGACTGCGCTTCGATACGCCCAAAGGCGAGATGCTGATCCGTCCGGAAGACCATCAGGCGCTGCAATCCATGTATCACTTCCGCATCCAGCGCGAAGAACGCAAGGACTGGTTTGCCGACCGTGCGGTAACGGCCGGGGTGCCGGTGCTGATACGTGAGATTCCGCTGGAGGAAATGAAGATTCCGGTGCGCAACGCTCGCTGATTTGGTATTCAGGGGAGCTTCAACATGACCCGCAGTCACGGCGCAAGCCCAGCAGTTCCCGTTCTGGAAACCCGTGGCCTGACCATCCGCTTCGGTGGCCATACGGCCGTGGACCACGTGTCCTGTGCATTTCATGGGGGCACTCTGACAGCCATTGTCGGTCCGAATGGCGCAGGCAAAACGACCTGGTTCAACCTGATTTCCGGCCAGTTGCGCGCCACCAGCGGCAGCGTGCTGGTACAGGGCGAAGATGTGACCGCGCTGGGCGCACCGGCGCGCGCCGACCGGGGGCTGGGCCGGGCGTTCCAGCTGACCAATCTCTTTCCCAGCCTGTCGGCGCAGGAAAACGTGCGCCTGGCCGTGGCGTCGCGTTACCGCATCGGCCATGTGTTCTGGCAGATGACGGCACGGCGGCGCGATATCAGCGAGCGTGCCGCGGCGTATCTGGCACAGGTCAATCTGGCCCATCGCGCGGATACGCCGGTCGCCGGCCTGTCGCATGGCGACCAGCGCAAGCTGGAAGTGGCGCTGATGCTGGCGCTGGAACCGGAGGTTTTCATGTTCGACGAGCCGACCGCCGGCATGAGCGTGGACGAGGTGCCGGTGATCCTTGATTTGATTGCCGAGATCAAGCGGAGTCAGAACAAGGTGATCCTGCTGGTGGAGCACAAGATGGACGTAGTGCGCGCGCTGGCGGACCGGATTGTGGTGCTGCACAACGGCCAACTGGTTGCCGACGGCGAGCCGGGCACGGTGATCGCCTCGCCGTTGGTCCAGGAAGCCTATCTGGGCGCCAGCGCGGAGGCGGCATGAGCACGATGCCGACTGACCACAGGCAGTCAGCCCCGTCGCAGCGACAGGGTGGCGCAGGGGCGCCCATCCTGAGCCTGGCCGGAGTGCATGCCGATATCGGTCAGTACCACATACTGCATGGTGTCGACCTGCTCGTGCCCAAGGGCGAGTTGACGGTGCTGCTGGGGCGCAATGGCGCGGGTAAAAGTACGACGCTGCGCACCATCATGGGCCTCACGACGGTCACGCAAGGCGAGCTGCATTTCCAGGGGCAAAGCCTCAAAGGGGTCGAGACACCGGCCATTGCACGGCGGGGTATTGCCTTCGTCCCGGAGAACATGGGCATTTTTGGCATGCTGACCGTGCGTGAAAACCTGGTGCTGGCGGCTATCGGCGGCGCCATGGATGCGGACCGCCTGGACTGGATACTGGGCGTGTTTCCGCCACTGAAAAAGTTTTGGGACCGGCCCGCAGGCAATCTGTCGGGCGGGCAGAAACAGATGCTGGCGATTGCGCGGGCCGTGATCGAACCGCGCGAACTGCTGTTGGTGGATGAACCGACCAAAGGCCTGGCGCCGGCCATTATCAATGATCTGGCCGAGGCCTTCGAGCAGCTCAAGGCACAGCAGGTTTCCATCCTGCTGGTTGAACAGAATTTCAATTTCTCGCGCCGCCTGGGGCAGTCCGTTGCCGTCATGAATGACGGCCGCATCGTGCATACCGGCAGCATGGCAGCGCTGGCCAGCGACGAGGCCCTGCAGCATGAATTGCTGGGCCTTGGGCTGGGGGCGCATCAATAGCGATAGGGGGCAAAGCATGCCTGTACCCGATACCCGTGGCGCAATCCCAGCGGCCCAGGCCGGGCCGGATGGCCCGGACCGCACGTCCTGGCGCCAGCTGCTGCAATTGCCGGCAGCCCATCCTCCGGTTTTCCTGTTGGGCCTGATGCTGCTGGTTCCCCTGGCCTTGATGCCTTGGCATACCTGGGTCGTGCTGACCATCAGCGGCCTGGCGATGGGGGCCATGGTCTTCCTGATGGCCTCGGGCATGAGCCTTACGTTCGGCCTGATGAATGTACTCAACCTGGCCCATGGCGCCTTTATTTCCGTCGGGGCGTTCGCGGGAATGACGGTGCTGGGCATGTGGCTGGCCGATGCGGCGCGCAGCACCTCGGCGGCGGCCAATCTGCTGGCCGTGCTGGCTGCGCTGGGGTTTGCCGCATTGCTGTCCGGGCTGCTGGGCCTGGTATTCGAACGGCTGGTTATCCGGCCGGTCTATGGCGACCACCTGAAGCAGATTCTGATGACCGTGGGTGGCGCCATCATCGTTTTTGAATTGATAGAAGTGATCTGGGGCCATAGGGAAATTCCGGTGCCGCGCCCGGAAGTGCTGCGTGGCGCCGTGGTGATCGGCGGGATGGCATTGGAAAAATACCGGTTGGCCGCCGTGGTGGTTGGTCTGGCGGTATACGCCGGGCTGCGCTGGGTCATAGAGCGCACGCGGCTGGGCATCCTGATCAGGGCCGGGGTGGAAAGCCGTGAAATGGTGGAAATCCATGGCTATCGCATCCGCTTGCTGTTCCTGGGCGTGTTCATCGCCGGTTCGGCGCTGGCCGGCCTGGGCGGCGCCATGTGGGCCATGTATCGCGAAATCATCTTTCCGCAAATGGGTGATGAACTGATGATTTCCGTGATCGTGGTCATCATCCTGGGCGGGTTGGGTTCGATACGGGGCTGCTTTTACGGCGCAATCATGGTGGGGCTGATCAATCTTTATGTCGGCTACCTCGAACCCCGGCTGGCGGCGGTGGCAACGGTCGGGCTCATGGTGGCCGTGCTGATGTGGCGGCCGCAGGGGCTGATTCCGGTCATCAAGGTTTAGCCAGGCCTGGCGCGCACCGGTCTGTGGTTATGGGGGGTATATGCTGCAAAACCTGTTGTCTGCCGATTTTCCGCGTAGCCGCGCACTGGTCGCGCTGCTGCTTCTGATCCTGTGCTGCCTGGCATTCGGCCCCTTTCTGTTTGATGGCACGCGGGCCTTCACCATGATGGGGATGATCTGCATCTTCATCATCGTGGTGGCGTCCTACGACTTGATGCTGGGCTATACCCATATCGTTTCATTCGCCCATACCATGTTCTTCGGCATAGGCGCCTATGGCGTGGCCATGGCCCTGGGGGCCCATGGCAGCAACTTCGGCGCTGTGTTCACCGGCCTGGCACTGGCTTTATTGCTGACGCTGGTGCTGTCGCTGCTGCTTGGTTTGCTGTCCTTGCGCGTGAAGGCCATCTTCTTCGCCCTGGTCACGTTGGCCGTGGCATTTGCCTTCCTGAGCTTGGTCAACCAGCTTTATGCTGTCACTGGCGGCGAAGATGGCCTGCGCGTGCAGGTGCCTCGCGAACTGGGGCCGGCCTGGCGCGTCAGTGACGCAGTGCTGTATGGCTGGAGCCCCGGACGCTTCCTGGGCGCCTGGCTGGCAGGCGATGCAGGCTGGGTCGATGCCGTGCGCAATGCCGTGTTCCAGGTGCGGCTGACGGGCAGGGTCATGATGTATTACATCGTCTTCGGCGCCAGTGTCATCGTGTTCCTGGGCTTGCTGCGCATGGTCAATTCCCCGTTCGGCAGCGTATTGCAGGCCATTCGGGAAAATGAATTCCGGGCTCAGGCGCTGGGTTACCGCACCGTCCTCTACCGCACGGCGACCGTGTGTTTCGCCTCTTTGCTTGCCTGTCTGGCGGGGGCCTTGTTCGCCTTGTTCAACCGCTACGTCAACCCCGAAAATACGCTGAATTTCGAGCTGATGGTCTTCATTCTGCTGATGTGCGTCATCGGCGGCATGGGCACCCTGTATGGCTCGGTCGTGGGCGTCGTGGCATTCCTGCTGGCGCAGAATTATTTGCAGGACGTGCTCAGGGCGATCGCCGTGGCCTTGCCCGCAGACTCTTTTGTGGCGGCCCTGGCTGCGCCGGAACGCTGGCTGCTCTGGTTCGGCGTACTGTTCGTGCTGAGCGTGTATTTCTTTCCCGCCGGTATTGCCGGGCAGTTGCGCTTGCGGGCGGCCCGCCGCCGCAGCCGGCGCACGGACAGCGATAGCGGCAGCCAGCGGTAAGGCGCCAGGGCATGGCAGGCATGGCCTTTGCCGCCCTGGCGTGACACAGAAAAATCATGAATGTTTGCTTGCCGTAATGGCAGGCGCTGTGGCGTGCGACAACCCGAAAGCATGGGGCCATACTCCGCCATCAGCGAACCGTTGGCATTGACCCATCAGCCCTGTGGCGCGGGCAGGTTCTGCGGCTGAGCAGCGGCGGTGGCCTGAGTAGTGACTTGTGTTGTGGCCTGCCGGGCCGCAGCCGTGGCCTGTTGGTAGGCTGCCTGTTTTTCGGCCAGTTGTCTTTTCTTCTGCCTGTCGTTCAGGTTGTGGATGACGGTGGTGATGTAGGCGGTGAAGATGGGGAAGGTCGTCATGCCCACCACGGCCAGCGTGGCGGTACAGATTTTGCCTATGGTGGTGGCCGGGATAATGTTGGAGCCGACGGTGGTGACGGTCATTGAGGCCCACCAGAGCGCATCGGGGTAGGATTTCACCAAGGGATTAATGCCGGCTTCGAAGACGTAGAAGATCAGTGTTTCGAAATAGGTGATGGAAAAGAAGATGGCCAGATAGGTGATGAAAAGCCCCGATACCCGATTGCTGACCACCATCTGCACCAGGATGATGAGCGCGGCGCCGCCACGGATGATGGGCAGGAAGCGCAGCAGGTAGAGCACTTCGCTGGAGAAATTCAGCGAGAATCGCGTGATGAGATAGGAATAGGGAACGGAAAGAATAATCAGGACAAAATTCTTGAAGAAGAATTTCAGCCGGTCCCGGGCAATGATAAACAGCAGGAAAAAATCCAGCAGGAAATAAAGACAGACACCCAATTGAATCTTGGTGTAAATGGTGTCGCCGGTAAATGCTGAATTGGAAAATGCCTCGAAAGAAATGCTGACAATCAGGACAAGAGAAGCCAGCACACCGAGTAGATTCAATGTGCGGGCCATCAGAGACTTCCAGCGGGATTCAGTGTTATTCATTCTGCCAACAATGGCGCTAGCGGCCGGCGGGATGGAAAGGCGCCCCTCGCGGGGCTGGTAATGCGCAAAAGTAACGGATATTCGCTGCCGTCGCCAGTCTGTTGCGCCGTTGGCGGGTTCTTGCCTCAAGCCGGATGAGCGAGAGGATGGCAGCCGCTTGTACGGCATGAGAGTAGCCAGAATGGCCGGGGACGGGGAAAATGGCGGATTGACTCGGGAAGATGCTGGATTGATGCGAATGAAAGTTAAATACACTTTGCTGGTTCTGGGCATGGTGGCAGGGTTGGGCGGATGTGCGGCCATGTCTGAGGAGGAGTGTCTGACAGCCGATTGGCATGAACAGGGAATGCGCGAGGCCGTCAATGGCAAGCCACGCTCCAACTTCATCAAGGATCGCGAAGCCTGCGAGAAAGTCGGTGTCGAAGCCGATGAAAAACAATACATGGCTGGTTACGATGCCGGCATCCTGCTGTTCTGCACGCCGGAAAATGGCAAGCGTTGGGGGCGTGAAGGCCGTTATTACGCCCAGACCTGCCCGGTGAAGCAATCCATGGCATTCGAGACCAACTACCGGGCGGGGTACTCGGTGTACCAGGCGGAGGAAGCCATCGTTTCCCTGCATACAGAGCAAGACAGGCTGGAAAGCAAGCTGGACAAGGCGGATGACGACAAAGAGCGTCAGCGCCTGCGGCGTGAACTGCGCCGCCTGGATGAGCGCCTGCGTGATGCCCGCAACGATCTGGCCAGGCTGGAGCAGCGTTTGCGGGATTGAGGCGGCGCCTGCCAGACGCCGTATCCATAGATAGGCCGGCAGTGGCCGGCTGAAGCGCCGGACGCGCTTGCCGGCGCATGCTTACTGAATGTTTGGACCAAGATATGCCTGGTAGCGATGGGGAACGTTATCGCTGCATGGGCATCCATGAATCATGACTGAATATGCATCCTGGGCTGCAGCCCATCCCTATTATTGGCTTTTTGTCATGCCGGCCGGTGTGGCCGTGCTGGCAGCGCTATCCTGGCGTTGCCTGGCGGGTTTGCAGCCAGGGTGGCGCCGTACGGCGCTATATGGCGGTTTCGCGCTGGCCATGACAGCGCTGTTCCTGCTGCTGGCGGCTGCCGTCGCCCAGCCCGGGGGAATGGTGGCCTTCGATAACGCGCTGGCGCAGGCCCTGGGCGAGCAGATGCCAGGCAGCCTGCTGGCCGGCCTGTCATGGTTTACCTTTCTGGGCGACCGCTATTTCCTGCTGCTGTTGTCTGTGCTCATGCTGGCTTTGCTGGCATGGCGCCAGCGGTGGTTGTTGTTGGGAACGGCGGTGCTGGCAACGGCTGGTGGCGGGGCGCTGAACTGGGTGCTCAAGCATATTTTCCAGCGGGTCCGTCCGGAGCACAGCCATGGCTACATCGAAGCCACGGGTTTCAGTTTCCCCAGCGGCCATGCGTCCGCATCCTTGATCGTTTATGGCTTCGGCTGCTATCTGTTGCTGCGCTTGTTGCCCGAGCGCTGGCACATGGCCTGCGTCGCCGTGTCGGCCGGCCTGGTGGCAGCCATCGGTGCCAGCCGCATTCTGTTGCATGTCCACTTTTTCAGCGATGTGGTGGCAGGTTTCGCGGTGAGCGCGCTCTGGCTGGCCTTATGCGTATTCCTGGCAGAACGCTGCTTTGCGCGCCAGTGGGCGAGCCCAACCATCGGCCGAGGGATCGGCCAGTCCAGCGGCCAATCAGGTAACTAGTCCTGTTTTTCCGGGTGGGCTGCCGCGTTTTTTTCCGGCATTGCCTGGCCCGCCAGGCGCAGGGTTCTGGCCAGCAGGACTTCATAGATAGGCTTGCCACCCAGGCCGGCTGCGACCAGATGCGCTGTGATGGCGGTCAGGAGCGAAGGGATGGCAAGGGCGTAGGTGCCTGTCAGTTCCAGCACGAGCACGATGCCGACCAGCGGGGAGCGTACCGTGCTGGAGAATAATCCGGCCATGCCGGCTGCCGCAAAGGCAACCATGGCGCCTGGCGGCAGTGTGACGACATGGCCCAGCAAGGTTCCGAAAAGAATGCTGCTGGTTGTGGCCAGGGCCAGGATGGGCGCAAAAATGCCGGCCGGGGCGCCGGTGGAGTAGCTCGCTGCCGTCATGAAAAAACGCAGCAGGATCACCAGACCCAGCAGTCCGATGGGCAAGGGGTTGCTGACCAGCGCGACGGCCAGGGATTCGCCGCCTCCGGTGGCTTCGGGAAACAGGACCAGCATGGGGCCGATAATAAGGCCCAGCAGCGCCGGGATCAGGTAGGGTGAAGCTTTCAGCCCGACGTGCCGGGCAATTTCCAGGCCAGCGATGATGGTGCGGTTGAACAGGACCCCCAGGACGCCCAGCACCAGGCCCAGCCCGACGAAGGCCGGCAGGAAATATGTGGGTATTTGATCGGCGCTCATGGCCATGTAGGGCGTGGCACCTGTCAGGGAGGTAGTGGTCAGAGCGCTGAAGCCACAGGCAATGATGACCGCGCCATAGGTATTGATCCGGTACGGGAATGCGTCGCGTGCTTCTTCGATGATGAAGGCAATGGAAGCCAGGGGCGCATTGAAAGCGGCGGTCAGGCCTGCGGCGCCGCCAGCGCCCCAGAGCGCGCGAGCCTGTTCGGCGGCCAGGGAGAAACGCGAAGTCATGGCCTTGGCGATGGACGCCCCCATATGGATGGTCGGCCCTTCCCGGCCGCCGACCAGCCCGGCGCCCAGCGCCATGGTGCCGCCAATGAATTTGACGGGCAGGACGCGCTGCCAGCGGATGTCCCGCAGCCCCTGCATGGCGCCTTCTATTTCCTGTACGCCGGAGCCGCTCGCTTCAGGGGCGAAACGCCGCACCAGCGCAACGGCGCCACAGAACATCAAAGCCGAGAACACGCCCATGACGACATAAAGCGCCGGGCCGGAGAGTTGCAAGGCCGTGGGCAACTGGCGGCTCCATGCCAGGGCATGGTCGATGAGGCTGTGGAAGGCGCTGCCCAGCAAGCCAGTCAGGGTGCCAATGAGGGCGGCGAGAAAATAGTAGGTCCGGTCGCTGATCTGGCGCGGCATAAGTCTTGGGTGCAAGCGAGTCTGGGGGAACCGTCGGGCCGCGTGGGCATGGCCGCCTGGCGTTGGGAAAACTCTTATTCCCTTATTCTAAAGGGGTTTATCGAAGTCCCAAAACTGCGCTGCTTTTTTTCGTTTGCTTTGTGAAGAATTGCAAAAAAGCTGTTGGAGTTCAGGGAATGTCCGCTTGATTTTTGCCATGCATGGTTAAGGGTGCCCGGAAAAATGTGGGATTAATGGCGACGTGAAAAAACGTTAAATAAATTCAGGCTGCAAAATTATGCCGATAGCGGCATTGTTGTGGGTGGGATTCAATCTTGGTATTCCTGGTCAAAAAACGAATGCTGGTATTTTTCCGGCGCCGGGATGGTGTGGCCGGAAATATATGTGCGCCGGGCTTGCGCTGTATCAAACAGGGCGGGTAGAGATTCCGGCGACGCTTCCTATAATGGAATTGAAAGATTGACGCTTCGGTTGGGGAATCGAAATTCCTGCTCCGGGACGAAATGGTTTTTGAATGGGAGCCCAAGGCTCCCCAATCCTGGCGGTGCCAAGCCGGCATGGCTCCGGCGTGCCGCCATTAACGGGAGAACGCAATTGATCAAGGAAGTGACTGGCGATATTCTGCTGACCAAGGCTGACCTGCTGGCGCACGGTATTGCGGCCAATGATCCTTTTGACAGCGGCCTGGCGCTTGCGCTGCGCGAGCGTTGGCCTTCGCTGGTGCGTGATTACCGTCACGACACGCGTTCCAAGGCGATCGAGCCGGGCGAGGTATGGGCCTGGGCAGGTGTGGATGAGCAGGGTGGCACGCGTCGCATCGTTAACCTCGTCACGCAAAACAGCGTGGGCGAAGGCCCGACGGCCAAGCCTGGCAAGGCAACGCTGGAAAATGTGCGCCACGCTTTGCAGAACCTGGTGCGACTGGTGCAGAAAGAAGGCATCACCAGTCTGGCACTGCCGCGCCTGGCGACGGGTGTTGGCGGTCTGGAATGGGATGAAGTACAACCCCTGGTGCAGCAATATCTGGGCGAACTTTCGATTCCGGTGGTGGTTTATACCGTGTACCAGAAGGGCCAGCAGGCTGACGAAGGCCTGTAAGCGAAAAATGCACTGCCTCCGGCCAACTCGGTAGGGGCTTTGCTGCAGCACCCCGTATGCCGGACTCGAAATCCGGTATACGGGGTGTTTTCATGTCCGGCATCCATGGCAGATCGAGCCAGCGACTGCATGGGAAGGCAGGGTTCAGTCGAACCAGCGCTTCCAGAAGCCTTTGCGCGCCGGGCTGGCGGGAATTTCCTGCTCGGGCGTCGCCTGGGACGGTGCGCCAGCCGGCGCCAGGGGGGCCGGTTCAGGAGAGGCGGGTGGCGCGAGGGCCGGGGCAGCGGGCGTCCCGGCTGTGCTGGAGGGCAGGGTCTCCTGCGCATCGGCCAGTGTCTCCAGGCGGGCAGCGTGAATGCGTTCACCTTGTTGGCGCCACTGCTCGAAGCGGGCCAGCCGCTGGCGCAGTTCGTCGAGTTCGCAGGAGATTTCCTGTAACTGGGCCTGCAAGGGCGCCAGGCTGGGGAAGAAGCTCGCCTCGAAGCTTTCGCTTTCGATGCTGGCGACGAGGTTGCGGCTTTCTTCAGCCATCTGTTCGCATAGCTTGTCGACGGCAGCGCGGAACATGCGTTTGCGCTGTTCCTGTTGCCAGGTGTCCCAGACTTCCAGCGCCAGACCCAGGATGGAGAGCATGCCATTGATGCCCTTGGCGAGATTGACCGCACCGAAGGACTTGAATACCAGGTACTTGCCGATATCCATGCCCATGGTTTTGGCGATGCTGCTCAGGCCGTCACGCGCGGCCAGGATGTTTTGCGTGCTGATCAGGTTGCTGCCCGTCAGGTAGTGCAGCCCGTGTTTGCCCAGTGTCGCTGCCGTACTGTTGAAGTGTGAGATCCCGGATTCCAGCGTGATCTGTATGCGGTTCAGGTCTTCGGTAATACTGCTGACTTCTTCGACAAAGTATTCCTTGAGGCGCTGGCGCACCAGGCTGGCTTCCGAGCCGATCTCACGGTGATAGAAATCGGTGAAGGTATCGGGGGTCGTGCCCTGGGCCTGAAGAATCAGTTCTTCGAAATAACGCACAATCTTGCCGCTCAGGCGAACGCGGGCCTGGGCGATTTTCTGCTGTACCAGATGGATTTCACCTTGCTGGCCCTGGCGTATGGCGTCCAGTTGCCTGCTTTCTTGCAGCAGATCGGCCGCGCTGCGGCGCGCCAGCGGCAACTGTCGTTCAAGCAGATCGGAGACGATGCTGTGCCGCATGGCCTGGGCCAGCGCCAGCGGGCCGCCACTCTGGCTGATGCGCTGTTGTGTGGCGGTCTGCAGTGCGCCGATGTGGGATAGCTGCCGAAATTGTTCCAGGTGCTGCAACCAGTGCGCCGTGCCCAGGCCGAAAGGATTGGCAGCAACCGCGACGATGCTGAGGGCTGCGCGTTCCTGGGCGGAAAGCGCCAGGATGGCATCCAGGCGCTCCGTGACGCTGTGTTGCTTGATGGCGAGTTTTTCCTGGTATTCCTCTTCGTCCTCAAGGTCGGCGACCTCGTCGAAGCGGCCCAGCACGAACAAGGTGCGAGGCAGGAGGCCCAGGGTACGGAACAGCCATTGAAGCTCTTCCTCATGGCTGGCTTTTACCGGATTGGTGGCATTCATGACATACAGCACCAGATGCGCTTCGCTGACATATTGGCGGGTGATGTCGCGGTATTTCTCAATGGCGCGGCTATCCGGGTTGAATTGTTCCTTGAAGCCGAACAGTCCCGGCGTATCAACCAGTTCGAGCATGTCGCCGATGTCGTAGCGTTGCACCTCGTTGGAGGATTCACGCTGGCTGATATGCATGGTGCTTTCGTCCAGGCGCTCCAGCCAGGCGGCCGCCAGTGCCGTTTTGCCTTCCGAGAATCCACCCACCAGGGCGATGCGCAATTTTTCCTGGCCGATGTCCTGCCTGGCTTTGTCCAGCTTGCCTGCCAGCGCAGCGGGCAGTTCCACACCCAGTTCCCGGCCCTGCTGCAGGAAGCTGGCAAGTTCGTTCAGCAAAGCCAGGGCTTGCTGTTTCTGGCGGTTGAAGGTGTCCAGCGTCTGGCTCATGTTGCTATCCGTGAAAAGGTCAGGGCAGGCGTCTGCGCAGGCCGGCAATACCGTCGTGGGCCTGCTGCATGGCGTTGCGTATCAGGCGCACGGATTGCACAGGCGCGTCCAGGCGGCTGCGCACGGGTTCCGAGGCCTGCCGGATCTCCTGGGCAAGTGTTTCCATCTGCTCATCCAGGCTTTCCGTCAATGTACCGAACATGCGGCTGATATTGTCATCGGCTGCCTGGCGTTGTTGTGCCTGCCTGTGACTGGTGCTGAGGAAGCCTCGTACTGAGTTGTAGAGACTGAGCGCCAGCGTTGCCGCGCCAATGGCGGCCAGGATCCAGCCTGCCGGGTTCCAGGCCAGCAGGGCGGCGCCACCCAGGGTGGAAGCGAGGCTGACAGTCGAAATATTGCGGCGCAAGTGGAATTTGAGATCCACGGGCGGCAAGGCAGGATGAAAGCGCTGGGGCAGGGCCTGGACCAGCATGTGTTCGGTCTGCATGGCCGAGCGTTGCGCCAGTTGTTCCAATTGCTGCTGGTACGCCGCGAGTATCGGGGTAACCGCGGCCGTCAGCGCCTGGGCGAGCGCTGCACCGCTGTCTTCGGTATGGCGGCGCAGCTTGCGCTTGAAGGCATCGTTGCCGATGTTCTGGTCGATATCGTCATGGATGCGGCGCCGCAGCTGTATGCGTTCGTTCTCCAACACGTCATGGCTGGCGGTGCACAGGTGCTTTTCCGTACTGGTGCAGATGGCATCCAGTTCCCGCCTGTCATTGGCGGCCTGTTTGGCCAGGCCGGATGCCGCTTGCGCCAACTGGTTGCTGATATCCTGCAGCAATTGTTGGCCGCGCAGCAGGGCCGCGTTGATTTTGCCGGTATTGGCCTGGCGGATTTTCTCGCGATAGCCCTGACAAAGGTCGATGCTGATGAAGCGGCAGAAAGCATGCATATTGCTTTTTTCCAGCAGCTGTTCCGGCGTCATGGCAGCCCGGAACTTGGCGCGTGCGCGGTAGGCGGAACTGCCTGGCAGCAGGCAGTCGGCTACAGCATAGAATGCGGGCAGTGCACTGATGCTGATGGTATCGCGGTAGCTGCTGCCCAGTTGCGCGCGCAACTGCGTTTCGAGTTCCAGCAGGCCCCGTGCTTCATCCGGGTCGGTGAGCGCCGCGCCCTGCAAGGCCAGTGGGTTGGTGATCCGCTTGTTGAAAACGGACCAGACTTCGGCCTGGTCGGACAAATGGTCGGCGATTTTTTCCAGCGTGCCAGGGGCGTCGCCATCGCCCTGGTTGGGCGGTGCAGCCTTGGGGGTGATATACAGCACCGCGTGAGCCTGGCGGATGGCATCCTGGATGTTTGCCAGGACCTTGGCTTCCTTGCCTTCTATGCCGGGTACATCTATCAGTGCGAACTTTTGCCCATTGGCTGCGAATTCGTACCGCCTGGCGGCGCGAGTGAAATCGGCATGGCCCTGGCCGATGATGGCGCCATCCTGCAGTTCGGCCAGCGCGGCGTGGCGTGACAGCGAATCGCGTTGGTGTGCGACTGCGGCTGCCAGGCGGAGATCCAGCGCAGCGATCTCGGCCGTTTCCCGTTCCTCGGCCTGGGCTTGCGTGCTCAGTAGCGCTTCCAGGTTCCGCGTAGCCTGGGCCAGGCCAAGCGCTTCGGGCAAGGGACGGAACCATCGCATGATCTTCTGCCACCACCCGAGGGCTTGCTGCCTGGCCTGCCATTGTTGTTGCAAGCTGGCCAGTTCCTGGCGTGCTACGGTCCGTGCTTCGGCGCGTTGTTGCTGCGCCGCATCCTGGGCGGCGCGGGCCTGCTGTATATCCCGGGCCAGTTGCTCCGAGGCCTGTTCCTGGCTCTCAAGCGCAGGCTCGTCCAGGCGAGTGTCCTGCGCCAGCGCCTGAAAACGGGCGCGTTCTTCCTGCTTGCCGGGTTCGCCCAGCAGGATGCGCAGGGTTTCGATAATGGTCGACTTGCCGGCGTTGGTTTCACCGTAGAGCGCGATGGTAAAGACATCCCATTCGGCTGCGTTTTCCAGGTTCTCCAGTTCGCGGTCCAGCTGTGCCCGATAGGCGTTCAGCTGATCCAGGGCTGCAGCATGGGCGGCGCGCGCGGTCTGGCTGGCCCCTGCGCCGGCATGGGCTGGCGCAGGGGCGCTGGCGCCGATCTGCGCGATCAGTGCATCAAGTTGCCGCCTGACTTCGGCATGCAGCGCGGCGGAATGCCGAGGGGCGATGGCGGGTTGGGACGTCATGGCTCACCTGTAAAGGCCGTGCGGTTGATGAATGCACGGCAACGCCTCAGGGTAGAATTCCCTGGCCTGGCAGGCCCCCCTGGGCAAATGGAATAACGGTGCAAGCGGCACCCTGCAGGCAGATGGTATCAATATGCTTGCGGGCTGGAACTTAAATGATGGTCATGAAGCAAAAATTCAAGTCCCGGGCCCTGCTCCTGGGCACGATCCTGCTGGCAGGTACGGCCACAGCGCAGGCTGATGAAGGCCGGCAATTGCGGTTCGATACGGCGGCAAGGCCCTCCTGGGCCTTGCAAATCACGCCCTATCTTTGGGCGGCAAGCCTGGATGGTTCGGTGTCGCCGTTTCGGCGCAGCCCCACGCTGACTGTCGACAAACCCTTTTCCGAGATTTTTGATGATCTCAATTTCGGCGGCTTCATTGATGTCTGGGGCCGCCGCGGCGATTACGTCTTTTCCGCCAACCTGGCCTATACCGATATTACCGATAGCCGCACAAGTGGGCCGTTGCCGGTGCTTGATGGTACGCAAGGGGTGGACGGCAAGGCGGATACCCGGCAATTCACTGCATCCATGAAAGCGGGCTATCGGGTGCATGAGGGCGAGCGGGAAGTGCTGGAACTGGTGGGGGGACTGCGTTATTGGCATATTTCCAATGACGTAAACGTGCACTACGGAAATATCAGCCGGTCTTATGGCGAAAGCTTTTCCTGGGTAGACCCTGTTCTGGGCGGGCGCTTCCGCTATCGCTGGAATGACCGCTGGCAGGTGCAGGTGCAGGCCGATATCGGCGGCCTGGGGGCCGGGGCCCGGTTCACCTGGGAACTGCTGAGTGTTGTCAGCTACAACGTTTCCGAGCATTTCTCTGCATCGGCGGGTTACAAGGCGCTGGGCGTGGACTATCGCTCGGGCGGGCATGTTTTCGATACCACCATGCGTGGCCCGGTGCTGGGCCTGACCTACCGGTTCTGACGTATCTGACGCGGCAGGTGCTCTTGGTCTGCTGGACGTCTTGCGCCGTGCGGTAGCGGCGGCGCAACGGCCAGGCGGGCCTATTTTTCGTTTGTTTGCAATTTAATTATTCTGTCCGCCTGCTCAGGGTTTTCTCGGGTTGCAGCGGGATCATTCCGCTTTTTTTTAATAGTTTTCGTTGTTTGTTGCCAGAATGACAGGGCTATTACTAATTTAATTAATATCTGTTGAGCCCATTAAAAGATGGAATGAATTGGCTCGGCATTTAACTGTTCACATTTTTTTGAATATCAAAAAACAGCAATTTTATTGTTGCTAGAATTTTTCCTGGAATGGCTTGCCATAGGTTGAAGAAACCATGATGCCCGTATGGAAACAGCGTTTATACGTTGTGCCGGGCGAGCGGAAACAACTCGGCAAGCGCAGTGATGACGCGGCCTGCAAAGGCGGCGGTTGCGCATTTTCGCTAGTCGAACCCCCGGTGATCCGTCAGCCCTTGCTGGCCCGGTGGTTCTGCGCCAGGTAAAAATTTATTCAATTAAAGGTGATGAGTATGCCGACTGTTGCAGATGAAATCGGGAATTTCCCTGGCAGCAATATATCCCTGGTAGAGCCCAGCATCGTCAAGTTGCCGATTTCGCCGGAGCTGGTGACGGCATACGAAAAATCTGGCAATAACCTGATATTGAAACTGGAGAACGGAAAAAATGTTTCCGTTCTTGATTTTTTCAAGGTTGCCGAAGACGGCACGCGTAGCGAACTGGTGCTGGAAGCCGCGGACGGAACGCAATACTGGGGGCAGTACGAACAGCCCTGGTCTGAGTTTTCGTTCACGCAGATTGATGAAACCGAACGCAATGCGTTGGCCGAAGCCGAAGCAGAAGCGGCTGCGCGTGGGGATAGCGCAGCGCCGGTGGAATTGACGGGCGGGGCCGCTGAACATGATTTCAACTGGCTGGTTGGTGCATTCGCCGTTCTGGCCGGAGCCGGGATCGCGATCTTCCGCGACAGCCTGTCTTCCTCCGGCAGCTCCGGTGAGCCCTCAGACAACGAGGCGCCGGGTGCTCCGACCGACGTTGGCTTTGCCGACGATGGCAAAACTCTGGTTGGCAAGGGCGAGCCGGGTGCGACGGTCAACGTCAAGGATCAGGACGGCAACCCGGTGCTGGATGCCAACGGCGATCCGATTACCGGCAAGGTGGATGATGACGGTAATTTTTCCGTCGTGATCGAGCCGCCGCCCGCAGCGGGGACGGAATTCGACGTAACGCTGACCGATGGCGCGGGCAACGAGTCTGACCCGACGAAGGTCGTGGCCCCTGGCGAACCGACCAACCCGGATACGGAAGCCCCGGCGGCCCCGACGGACGTGGCCTTTGCCGAAGACGGCAAGACGCTGACGGGCAAGGGCGAAGCGGGCGCCACGGTGGTGCTCAAGGACAAGGATGGCAACCCGGTGCTGGGTGCCGATGGCCAACCGGTGACGGGCCAGGTGGGTGCTGATGGCAGCTTCTCGGTGGTGGTCGAACCCGCACCAGCGGCTGGTACGGAAATCC
>WPCG01170247.1_pt1 | contig 77100 bp, 60 predicted proteins | sample 5403311 | NCBI WGS metagenome assembly WPCG01 (sample SAMN12869467, study PRJNA574797) | sludge metagenome | isolation source: wastewater treatment of Control | place: China:Beijing | collected 2019-05-17
GCGGCAACTGGTCTCTGAACGACGAGCCAGTTCAACGGCTTCCCGCTTGAATTCGGGACTGTATTTCTTGCGTTTCATGAACACTCCTATGACTCCGTATGAGTCTACTTGAAAGTGTCCGTGTTAGCGGGGTAGAACCCGCATGATCATCGAGAGATCCTGATTCGAGACGTCAACCTGCGTAGGGCGACACTCGACATACTCGATCGGCTTGTCGACGCCGGGTCGTCGCTCGGATTCCAGCTTCGGGACTACTTGGCGACTTCGCCTATAGCGGTTAGCAAAGTTCATTAGTCCAAATACTTGATTCTGCCAGTGCGTATGCGGGTCGCCCTATAGCCCCACTGAGCCAGATAATCGATTGGTTATGGGGCTTTAAAATCAGATGGCTGCGATCGCTGCAAGCGGGCTGTCCCCTCGATCATAGAAATAGTCCATATCGTCCACCGCTTAGAGCCCGCAACCTGCAGCAACTCATCTATCGTCAGCTCCACATTCATACCCCCCAAAGTCATGTAACCATCCCTGAAGCCAGTGTCACCAGCAGGCACAAACCGGCAAAGCCATAAAGCGCCCTAGCGGCACCACCGATCAGCGTGAACCTCAAATACTTCATCCCATGCCCTCCACGGTAAAACCCGCAGTCCAAGGTTCGTTTCATATGTGTCACGCCGGTCCCTAACCCACCGCTCAAAGTTTTTGCGGGATATGTGGGTACTACCTTGGTGGAATACGAAGCTTTTGGGGGATACGCAGTGCTAAACCGGGGGAAGTGGAGTGGTAACGCGGTGATTTTTTGTTGACAGTCTGCTGCACAACTGGGATTTAGTGGGATTTACGGTGCAGAATAGGTGCCAGTGTAGGGGTATGGCAAAGCAATGCTAAGCAAGCCTGGTGGAAACCAAGTGTATTCCGAAGCCAACCGCTGCAAGATGCCATCGTGATCGACATCAGGTTGGTTAGGCAATGCCTGCGGAAAGTAATGCAGTTGCTACCTGTCCGACAGGTGCGGACGTATAATTGCAGCCTCTCTGAGTGGACCATAATGATTTCAAAGACTATTGGCGCACTCGCCAGGATACTAGCCACATCAAAGGAAAGTCTGTTAGTCTGATTCTGATTCGGCAAACGCGGCTAGAGGTCAAAACGCGATGTGCCAAAACTCGTTTTTTGTGCCCAATCCATTTGGGTATATGCGATATGAGGCGATGTTAATCGGGTAGTAGCCTTTTTCCTCTAGGCCAGATACCATGCACCTTAGAGCCAATTTACGCCTAGCAAAGCATACTCGCCTCGCTGTACCAGATTGCACTCCGAAGGCAGGGGTCACAGGTTCGAATCCTGTCGGGTGCGCCATCTTACCTTGACGATCGACCACTCGAATGCGTCGCCTTCGCCATCACCGGCGGATATCAGCCAAGCAGATCCCTCAGCGCCGCCTCCAGCTCGGCATGGCGAAACTCGAAACCCAGTGCCTGCAGGCGTTCCGGCTGCAGATGCTGGCCGCCCAGCAACATGCCGGACAGCTCACCCAGCATGGCCTGCAGCGCAAAGGCCGGCAGCGGCAGCAATGCCGGCCGGTGCACAACCCTGGACAGGCAGCGGGTGAACTCGATGTTGCGCACCGCGCCGGGCGCACAGGCGTTATAGGCACCGCTGGCATCGGGGTGGCGCAGCAGAAAGTCAATAACTGCCACCTCGTCGTGCAGATGAATCCAGGGCATCCATTGCTGGCCACTGCCGATGCGCCCGCCCAAGCCCAGGCGGAACAGTGGCAGCAGCCGGGCCAGGAACCCCTTGCCGTCCGCCAGCACCGGTGCCGTGCGCACCAGCACCACGCGCACACCCAGCGCCTCGGCGCGCAATGCACTTTGCTCCCAGTCCATGCACAGCTGACTGGCAAAATCCTGGCTGGCCGGCGGACCGTCCTCATGCAACAGCTGTTCCCCGCCATCGCCGTACCAACCGGTGGCGGAGCCGGAAACCAGGGTGGCTGGCGGTTGTGACAGCGTGCCCATCCAGCGGACCAGTCGGTCGGTCAGCTGGATGCGGCTATCCCGCAGTTCAGCCTTGCGTTTGCTGGTCCACCGCCGGTCGGCAATGGGCGCACCGGCCAGATTGATGATGGCGTCCAGCCGGATATCACCCAGCTCCTCCAGCGTAGCCACGCCACGTACGCCGCTGCCGCACAGCCTGGCCACCTGTTGCGGGCGGCGACTGTAGACGATCAGTTCATGGCCCTGCTTCAGCCAGAGCTGGCACAGCGCCTGGCCAATCAGTCCGGTGCCGCCGGTCAACAAGATACGCATATCGCTTCCTCCGGTCGTGGTCAGTGGCAAGATACGGGGCAGCCTTCGCTGCTCGGCTATCGCCAGCAACGGCGGCTTACTGTGATGCTAGTATCGCGTTGGCTGATGTCCATTATGTGCGAGTCGCAGCGGTGCATTACCGGGAGTCGATGCCCCTTTGAGCATTTTCCAAATGGGTGGCCAGTCAGAGCTGTTGAACTGCTGCAGATTGCCGATGATGGCCTGCTCCAGATCAGTTTCCTGGGCATACCACTCCCTGGCTGCGGCATTTTCAAGCCTCATCAGCACTCGGTAGTGGGTCCAGCTCAAAACACTACTCAGTGCGTAGTGTTTTGGGAACGTGAGGTAAAACTGTCGCATATTGCGTAAGTTGCCGACATCAAAGCCTTTGCTAAAATCCGCCTGCAGGCGTTCCGACAACCGCTTGAGCTGCTGCTTTCCATATTCCGCCCGCTCCTGCCCCCGCTGATCTTCTTCAACAATCAGACCGCCAACATGCCAATAGGCTTGCACCATTTGCTGATTGACCACCTGGCGAAGCTGATGGCGCGCCTGCTGGATAACACCGGCAATGGCGATGTACAGGGTTGCCGTTAGATTCTGATTATTCCTGGGTGACTTCCTGTCTTATGAAAGGTTTGAGCACCGCCAACACTCAGCCGCTGACCAATGCCTGCATCAACTCGACTCGCAACTGTGCACCATTCTGGTCATTGACGCGGTGCCCAGCATTGGCGACCTTGCCCACCGCCGGGATATCGATGCCGGCATAACGAGCGTAGCGCCCTTTCTGCGTACCGTAATGCAGCAGGTTGGCGGCGATGACCAGGTCCACATAGTCGGGCAGGGGATTACCGGTCTCGCGCAGAAGGGATTCGTGCCAGCGAGCCATCTGCACCAGTTCGTCAGGCATCTGCCAATGGCGCAGCAGCATGGCCCCGACATGGGGATGCAGCATCAGTTCGAATTGCAGCCGCTCCAGTGGACTCAACTCCGGCTGGCGTTGCAGAAACTCACGCAAAGGCAACTTGCCGATATCGTGCAGCAGTCCACCCAGGGCAGCCAGCTCAGCATCAAGATGGGGAAAGGGCTCCGCCAGGCAGTGGCACAAGGCACTGATATACACGCCTCCGGCAACGAAACCGCGCAGCCGCTCCCTGTTGCCACCCCCGCTCTGCATGGTCTGCAGTACCGCCAGTTGCGTGACCAGCGAGCGCACCAGGTTCATCCCCAGACAGGCGACCGCCTGTTTCAGGGAGGTAATGGGCACTCCCCGCCGCAGCAATGAGCTGTTGGCCACCTTCATCACCCGGGCAGCAATACCCGCATCCCGCGCGATCTCCCGTTCCAGCTCGGCGAAGGTAGTACTGTCCATGGTAGTGAGCGTGCGCACCCGCAATGCCACCTCCGGCAGAGAGGGCAGGATCAGCCGGTTGGCCGCGACCTCTGCCTCCAGGAGCCTGAAGATGTGCCTGGCCCGCTCTTTCACCTCGGTTGTCCTTTTCATTGATAGGCTTTGCGGCTGCTCACCGAGCAGCCGCGCTACCGTGACGTCTGAGCAACCCCGGCGTGCTGCCCCAGTGACGACGGAAGGCATGGGTCAGTGCGCTCTGGCTTGAGAAGCCGACCTGTTCCGCTATGCAGCCCAGCCCCAGGCGGGTATGCAGTATCAGTTCACGAGCACGTTCCAGGCGGGCCTGCAATACATAGTGCGCGGGTGTCCTGCCCGTCGCCTGGCGGAATATCTGATGAAAGTGACCGGTACTGACACAGGCCACCTGTGCCAGCTCCGCTACCGTCAAGGGCGCAGCCAGGTGCTGCTGGATATAGGTTTCCAGCTGAACCAGATCCAGACGCTGCCTTGGCGGTGGAAGACGCGGTACGGGCTCAAACAGGCGTTGATGCAGACTGGAAACGATAACCTGGGCCATGCCCTCTGCCGCCAGTGCGGACTCCTGCCACAGGCTTTCTTCCTGATCGACAAAGTTCAGCAGCAGGCGCAGGCTGGCATCGGCGGTAAAGTAGCGCGGCCGATCAAACAACCGCTCCAGCTCCGGCATGGAGGGATTGTAATGGTCAAGCACCACATGGCGATTGTCCCCCTTGCCCTGGTAGAAGTGCACTTCACCCGCCGGCACCAGGCAGCCGTGCATGGCATCCACCCGGCCACCGTGGCCGGCAATCTCGAACTCGGCCTGGCCGGACAGGGCAATCACCATCTGATGCCAGGGGTGGTCATGGTGCATACCGCTGGTCGGTAGCGTGCAGTGACGGATTCTGGCCTGCATATCCAGTTCCTTTTCCCCCAAGTCTGTAACGGTCAACTATAGTGAGATCTGACACATTTTGACACCATCAACCCCAGTGAGGCGCCCCGAGGTTTCCGAGCCTCGAGCAAAAACAACCGAGTTCTGATCAAGACAGCGTCCGCCCCTTCCCGTCACACTGCTGATCAAAACCAAAAATACCAAGGTATACCCCATGCCTTTACCTCATCCGCTGCATGATCAGAACAGACAACAACACGGTACCGCTGACGAACTGCTGCATCCCGATCTGGAGCAGCAGAACCTGCCGCAACTGGCCCGACAGATCAGCCACCATTACATGGTGGATGAAAATACCCTGATGCCGGAGCTGATCCAGCTGCTCGATCATCAGCCAGCCCACATCCAGCTGCTTCACCAACGCACCGCCGAGCTGGTCGAGCGGGTACGCAACCAGGGTGATGCCATAGACAGCCTGGACCAGCTGCTGCAGCAATACAGCCTCGACACCCAGGAAGGCGTGCTGCTGATGTGCCTGGCCGAAGCGCTGCTGCGCATCCCCGACTCACGCACCGCAGAAGCGCTGATTCGCGACAAACTGTCGGTGGCTGACTGGAAAAGCCATCTGGGACAGAGCGATTCGCTGCTGGTCAATGCCTCTACCTGGGGGCTGATCCTGACCAAGGGCGTGGTGAAGATGGACCCGCGCGACGACCAGCCGGTGCCGGTGCTCAATCGCCTGGTCAGCCGCATGGGTGAACCGGTTGTGCGTCAGGTCATGTCCCATGCGATGAAGCTGATGGGACACCAGTTCGTGCTGGGCCGCACCCTGCCCGAGGCCCTGGCCAATGGCAAACCGCTGTTCAAACAGGGCTACACCTACTCCTTCGATATGCTCGGTGAAGCGGCACGCACCCGTGAGGATGCCCAGCGTTACTTCGCTGCCTACCTGGATGCCATCGAGCGCGTCGGCCAGGCCGGCGCCAAGGTCACCGCCGCGGCCCCCGCACCCTCCATTTCGATCAAGCTGTCCGCCCTGCACCCGCGCTACGAGCGCAGCCAGCGTGACAGGGTACTGAAGGAACTCGGCGATACCCTGGCCCAACTCGTGGTCCGTGCCCGTGAGCTGGATGTCGCCATCACCCTGGATGCCGAAGAGGCGGACCGCCTGGAGCTGTCACTGGAGGTGTTGGAGCAGGTCTATCGTCAGCATGCCAAGGGCTGGGGCAAGCTGGGCCTGGTGGTGCAGGCCTACTCCAAGCGAGCGCTGCCGGTACTGCACTGGCTGACCCGCCTGGCCGCGGAGCAGGGCGACGAGATTCCCGTGCGCCTGGTCAAGGGCGCCTACTGGGATACTGAAATCAAGCTGGCACAGATCGAAGGGCTCGCCGACTACCCGGTGTATACCCGCAAGGCCAATACCGATATCGCCTACCTGGCGTGTGCCCGCTACCTGCTCTCGGATATCACCCGTGGCCGCCTGTTTCCCCAGTTCGCCACCCACAACGCCCATACAATCATCTGCCTGCTCGACATGGCCGGGAACCGGCCCCTCGAGTTCCAGCGCCTGCATGGCATGGGTGAGGCGTTGTACAAACAGGCCCTGAAGCTGGCGCCAGCGGGCAGCTACTGTCGCATCTACGCCCCCGTGGGGGCGCACAAGGACCTGCTGCCCTATCTGGTGCGCCGCTTGCTGGAAAACGGGGCCAACTCGTCCTTCGTCCACCAGTTGGTCGATGAGGATGTACCAGTGGCGCAGCTGTGCCGCCATCCACTGGAAGCCCTCGCCGGCAAGCCAGCCTATCGCAATACCAGCATTCCCTTGCCCCATGACCTCTATGGCCCGCGCCGTCCGAATGCCAAGGGTCTGAACCTGATGATCAATAGCCAGCTCGAACCTCTGCTGCAGGCCATGCAGGCCTGGGATCGGCATCAGTGGCAAGGTGGCCCCCTGCTGGCCCAGTCTGTCACAGCCAAACCGGGGCCAACCCACGCCGTGGTCAGTCCCTTCGACCGTCAACAGCAGGTCGGGCAGATCCAATGGACCAGCCCTGACCAGGTGCGGCAGGCACTGGATGCCGCCGCACTGGCCTTTGCACGCTGGAATGCCGTTGCGGTGGCGGAACGCGCCGCCAGCCTGCGCCGTCTGGCCGATCTGCTGGAGATGCACTTTGCCGAGCTGATGGCGCTGTGTGCCCGTGAGGCCGGCAAGCAGCTCAAGGACGGTGTGGCCGAGATCCGTGAGGCGGTGGATTTCTGTCGCTACTATGCCGATCAGGCCGAGCAGAAGATGGGCCAGCCAACCCGGCTGCCGGGTCCGACCGGCGAGTCCAATGAACTCTATCTCTCAGGCAAGGGCGTGTTTGTTGCCATCAGTCCGTGGAACTTCCCGGTGGCCATCTTGCTTGGCCAGGTGGCTGCGGCCGTTGTCGCCGGCAATACGGTACTGGCAAAACCCGCCGAGCAGACCTCGCTGGTCGCCCATCGCTGTATCGAGCTGCTGCATGAGGCCGGCATTCCGCGGGATGTAGTACAACTGGCTCCCGGCTCCGGCAAGGAACTCGGTCCCCTGCTCACCAGTGATCCGCGCGTGGTCGGTGTGGTGTTTACCGGTTCGACTGCGACGGCGCAACAGATCAATCTCGGCCTGGCCCAGCGCCAGCATGGCCCGCTGGCGACCCTGGTGGCTGAAACCGGTGGTCAGAACGCCATGCTGGTCGACTCCACCGCCCTGCCGGAACAGGTGGTCGCGGATGTGCTGGAGTCATCTTTTGCCAGCGCCGGACAACGCTGTTCCGCCTTGCGGGTACTGTTCCTGCAGGAGGATATCGCTGACAAGGTGGGAGAGTTGCTGGCCGGGGCCATGCAGGAACTGCAGCTGGGTGACCCGCGTGACCTGGCCACCGATGTCGGCCCGGTGATCGACAGCCAGGCCAGGCAGAAACTGCAGGCGCATATCGAGCATTACCGCCAGCAGGGCCGGGTACTGGCGGCCACCTCGGTGCCTGATGCATGGCGGGCGCAGGGCGAGTTCGTGGCTCCAGTTGCGCTCAGGCTGAACAGCATCGATGAGCTGACCGCGGAGCATTTCGGTCCCGTGTTGCACATCGTTCGCTACCGGGCGACAAATATCGGCCAGGTTATCGACAGCATCAACCGTTGCGGCTATGGCCTGACCTTTGGCATTCAGAGCCGCAATGAAGGTCTCGCCGCCGACATCGAACGTCGAATTCGCGTGGGCAATGTGTATATCAATCGCAATATGATTGGTGCTGTCGTGGGCGTTCAACCCTTTGGTGGCATGGGGCTTTCCGGTACGGGCCCCAAGGCGGGCGGGCCGCATTACCTGCTGCGCTTTGTCACCGAGAAAACCCGTACCATCAATACTGCGGCCATCGGTGGCAATGCCAGCCTGCTGGCGCAAGGCGATGACTGAACCTGTGCCCATCGTCTCCCCTTCTACAAGGAGCTGTTGCAATGCTGGATAACAACAATAATCCCTGCCCCACCCGCGGGGCCTCCCCACAGCAGAGGGCATTCCCATGACCGACCAGACTTATCAGTTGATCGCCATCGGCCTGTACTTCGTGACCATGCTGGGCATCGGTTACTACGCCTATTTCAAGACCACCGACCTGGACGACTACATGCTCGCCGGGCGCAAGCTCTCGCCGGGGGTCGCCGCGCTGTCCGCCGGGGCGTCGGACATGTCCGGCTGGCTGCTGATGGGGCTACCCGGGGCTATCTACGCATCGGGCCTGGTGGAGGCCTGGATCGCCATTGGGCTGACCGTTGGCGCCTATCTCAACTGGCGTTTCGTGGCACCACGGCTGCGCTCCTACACGGAAGTATCCAACAACTCGATCACCCTGCCGAGCTTCATGGAGAACCGTTTCAAGGACAAGACCCGCCTGCTGCGCATCACCTCCGGCATCATCATCCTGGTGTTCTTCACCTTCTACGTGTCCTCCGGCATGGTCGCTGGCGGGGTGTTCTTCGAGGCGTCGTTCAATACCCACTACCTGTTCGGCATGCTGCTGGTGGCCGGCATCACCCTGACCTATACCCTGTTCGGTGGTTTTCTCGGCGCCTCCCTGACCGACGTGGTCCAGGGCCTGCTGATGCTGGCCGCGCTGATTGTCGTCCCGATCATCACCGTCTTCAGCATGGGCGGTCTGGGCGAGACCATCGATGCCATCAATGCCGCTGATGCCGCGCACAACCTGGCCAACCCGGGTGCCGAACTGCACCGTACTTCCCTGCTGTTCGGTGGCAGCCTGCTGGCAATCATCTCGGCCGCGTCCTGGGGCCTGGGGTACTTCGGCCAGCCGCACATCATCGTGCGCTTCATGGCGCTGCGTTCATCCGCTGACGCCAAGGCCGGTCGCCGGATCGGCATCGGCTGGATGATTCTGGTCGCCAGTGGTGCGGTGTTCACCGGCCTGATCGGCGTTGGCTATTTCCATGCCAGCGAGCGCACCCTGAACAATCCGGAAACCGTGTTCCTGCTGCTGTCGCAGATCCTGTTCCACCCACTCATCGCCGGGATGGTGCTGGCAGCGGTGCTGGCCGCCATCATGTCCACCGTTTCCTCGCAACTGATCGTCTGCTCCTCGGCACTGGTCGAAGACCTGTACAAGATCATTGGCAAGGAGCTGACGGCCCAGCAGCAGGTTCGTCTCGGACGCCTGGGTGTACTGGCGGTCGCCGTGGTAGCCGCGCTGCTGGCCATCGACCCGCGCTCCAACATTCTTGGACTGGTCGCCTTCGCCTGGGCAGGCTTCGGTGGCGCCTTCGGCCCGATCATCCTGCTGTCGCTGTTCTGGCGCCGGCTCACCGCCATGGGCGCTCTGGCCGGGATGATCACCGGGGCCGTGGTAGTGGGCATCTGGGGCTATATTCCCAGCCTGCAGGCACTGATGTACGAGATCGTACCCGGCTTCCTGGCCTGTACCCTGGCCGCCGTGGTGGTTTCACTGCTGATGCAGCCCCGCCACAATAAGGAGATCCAGGCCGAATTCGACACCATGGAATCGCATCACTGAACCAGGCCATGCCCGCGCCTGCCCAGCGGCAGGCGCAGGGTCTGCAACAGCAGGCTGAGCATGATCAGCGGTATTCCGATCCAGCCCACCGGTGAGAGCCATTCACCCACGATCAACACCGCCAGCAGCACGGCAACCACAGGCTCAAGCAGCGTGATCAGGGTTGCCGTGCTGGCGGCGATGTATCTCAAGCCATAGCTGAAGCACAGGTAGCCGCCGAACATCGGCACCAACGCCATGTACAGCGCCACGCCCGCATTGCTCGCCGTGGCGAACAGGTTCTGCCCGGTGACCAGCAGCGTGGGCAGCAGAAGCATGGCGGCCAACCCGAACATGCTGGCCATGGCCGCCTTTGAATCCACACCCTGCTCGATCATGTGCCTGGCCACCCACGAATAGACCGCATAACTCAACCCGGCCAGCAACCCCAGCCCCACCCCCAGGTAGGACATGAGCACAGTACTCCCGGTAGCGGATACCGGCTGTTGCCCCAGCGCCAGCAACACGATTCCCACGGCCCCGATCACAAAGCTGAGGCCCCAGCGCAGGGATATCCGTTTCCCGCTGAAAAGACACTCCAGCACCACAGTGAACAGGGGAGCACTGGCAATGGAGATCACGGTGCCGATGGCGACGCCGGACAGGCGCATGGAGCTGTAGAAGGCCAGCGGATAGACAGCGACGGACAACCCGCCGAGCAGCAGGCTGCGACGGTGGCGAAGCAACAGCGCCCTGTCCCGCAGCAGTTCGCTCAGCGCGTTGATGACCAGCAGGATACCACCGGCGCCCATGGCGAACGCGCCTATGGCCAGGGCGCTGACATCCGGGGCAAAGGTGGCTGCGGTGCCCGTGGTGCCCCATATGACACTGGCCGCGATGATGGCGACAACGCCACGGGAATACTGCTCTTGTCGACTCATGATGCACCTGGCAAAGCACTGGTTTGCGATACCGGCATTGTATGGGTCGAGAGACCCCTGCTTTGTGCTGAAAGGACGCTCTTTGCCGCTGATCAGACGGATCAGGGGGCGAACCGGGTCGGTGACATGCCGAAACAGGCGGAGAAACGCCGGCTGAATGCCGACACATCGGTGTAGCCGACCTGCTCGGCAATCCGCTGAATCGAGTAGTCGGTGTGCTGCAGCAGCGCCCTGGCCCTGTCCATGCGCATCTGGGTCAGATACTGCATCACCGTCATGCCAACCTGCTCGCGGAACAGCTTCTTGCACTGTGTTTCGCTGAGGCAGGCAACCCGGGCCAGCTCGTGAATCGCCAGTCTCTGCTCCAGCCGTTCAGCCATGTAGCGCAGCACCCGGCGAATCCTCTGGTCGACCTGGGGCATAAGGCGCTGCTCGGCCAGCAACTGGGCAAAGACCTGGGACATCGACTGCTCCAGCCCCGGGTTGAGCTGGTGCTGCAGCTGCGCTTCGATGAAGTCCAGATAGCGTATCAGCGGTGGACTGATCGAGAACACCACCGGGCTGCTGCCCGCCAGGTTGCCCGGCAGGCTATCCATGTCGGCGACAACGAACCGGGCCTCGGTATCCGCCGTGAAGTGATGCACCTGCCCCCGCCGGATCAGTACACACTCGCCGGGAGCGACATTCCCGCTATAGGCCTCGAACTCGATCTCGATGACCCCGCGCAGCGGCAGTACCAACTGGTGAAAGTCATGGGCATGCCCATGGCGCTGGCGGCTGTAGGATCGTATGGAAAGGTGGGTGGCCACAGGCTGCATCTCTTGAACATGGCACCGGCAAACGCAGCAACCGGATCATCTCGATGAAAAACAAATTTAACAAATTGCCGCCCAGTGCATAAGCTGCCTTCACTGGCCCACAAAATCAATGATAACCAGAGGCACCAGACCATGAGCTATCACTCCCTCGACTTCGACCTCGGCGAGACCATCGACCTGCTGCGCGACTCGGTCCAGCAGTTCGCCCAGGCCGAGCTGGCTCCACGCGCAGCGCAGATCGACCGCGACAACGCCTTCCCCATGGATATGTGGCGCAAGTTCGGTGACATGGGCCTGCTGGGCATGACCGTGGACGAGGAATACGGTGGCACCAACCTGGGCTACCTGGCCCATACCGTCGCCATGGAGGAGATCAGCCGTGCCTCCGCCTCGGTCGGCCTGTCCTACGGCGCGCACTCCAATCTGTGCGTGAACCAGATCCACAAGAACGGCACCCGTGAGCAGAAGCTCAAGTACCTGCCCAGGCTGTGCAGCGGCGAACACGTCGGCGCCCTGGCCATGAGCGAGCCCAATGCCGGTTCCGACGTGGTGTCGATGAAGCTGCGCGCCGACAAACGCGGTGACCGTTACATTCTCAACGGCAACAAGATGTGGATCACCAACGGGCCGGACGCCGACACCTACGTGATCTATGCCAAGACCGACCTCAACGCCGGTTCCAGGGGCATCACCGCCTTTATCGTCGAGCGCGATTTCAGGGGCTTCTCGCGCCAGCAGAAGCTGGACAAGCTCGGCATGCGCGGCTCCAACACCTGCGAGCTGGTGTTCGAGGATGTGGAAGTACCGGAGGAAAACATTCTCGGCCAGGAAGGCCAGGGCGTGGCAGTGCTGATGAGCGGCCTGGACTACGAGCGCACCGTGCTCTCCGGTGGCCCGGTCGGCATCATGCGTGCCTGCCTGGACGTGGTGGTGCCCTATGTGCACGAGCGGCGCCAGTTCGACCAGGCGATCGGCGAGTTCCAGCTGATCCAGGGCAAGCTGGCCGACATGTATACCGGCATGAGCGCCTCCAGGGCCTATCTCTACAGCGTCGCCCGGGCCTGCGACCGCGGCCGGGAGTCACGCAAGGATGCCGCGGCGGTGATTCTCTATACCGCCGAGATGGCGACCAAGATGGCGCTGGATACCATCCAGATCCTCGGCGGCAACGGCTACACCAACGACTACCCGGCTGGTCGCCTGCTGCGCGATGCCAAGCTCTACGAGATCGGTGCCGGCACCAGCGAGATCCGCCGCATGCTGATCGGTCGCGAGCTGTTCAACGAAACGAAATAACGGCAGCTGCAAGCCGCAAGCGACAAGCTGCAAGCAAGAGCCCCGCTGCTCTCCTGCTGCTTGGGGCTGGTAGCTTGCAGCTCATGGAGAAGACATGATCCTGCCTACCCAGATCAACACCCGCTCGCCTGAGTACACCGCCAACCAGGCAGCGATGCTCAGCCAGGTCAACGAATTGCGCTGCCTGCTCGCCCACATCCATGAAGGCGGCGGCACCAAGGCCCAGGAACGCCACAGGTCGCGTGGCAAGCTGCTGCCGCGCGAGCGCATCAATCGCCTGCTGGATGTCGGCGCGCCCTTCCTCGAGATCGGCCAGCTGGCCGCCCATGAGGTCTATGGTGAGGACGTGCCAGCCGCCGGCGTGGTCGCCGGTATCGGCCGGGTCGAGGGAGTCGAATGCATGATCGTGGCCAACGACGCCACGGTCAAAGGTGGCAGCTACTATCCGCTGACCGTCAAGAAGCACCTGCGCGCCCAGGCCATTGCCCAGCAGAACCGCCTGCCCTGCATCTACCTGGTGGACTCGGGCGGGGCCAACCTGCCACGCCAGGACGAGGTATTTCCCGACCGCGAGCACTTTGGCCGCATCTTCTTCAACCAGGCCAATATGAGCGCCATGGGCATCCCGCAGATTGCCGTGGTGATGGGCTCCTGCACCGCCGGCGGGGCCTATGTGCCGGCGATGAGCGACGAGACCATCATGGTGCGCAACCAGGCCACCATCTTCCTTGCCGGCCCGCCGCTGGTGAAAGCCGCTACCGGAGAGGAAGTCAGCGCTGAGGAGTTGGGCGGTGCGGATGTGCACTGCAGGATCAGCGGTGTGGCCGACCATTATGCGGAAGACGACGAGCACGCGCTGGCCCTGGCCCGCCGCTGCATCGCCAACCTGAACTGGCGCAAGCAGGGCCAATTGCGCAGTCGCGCTCCGCTGCCCCCGCGCTACGCCGCCGAGGAGCTGTACGGCATAGTCCCGGCTGACAGCAAGCAGCCGTTCGATGTACGCGAGGTGATCGCCCGGCTGGTCGATGACAGCCAGTTCGATGAGTTCAAGGCGCTGTTCGGCACCACCCTGGTCTGCGGTTTCGCCCACCTGCACGGCTATCCGGTCGCCATTCTGGCCAACAACGGCATCCTGTTCGCCGAGTCGGCGCAGAAAGGCGCGCACTTTATCGAGCTGGCCTGCCAGCGTGGTATCCCGCTGCTGTTCCTGCAGAACATCACCGGCTTCATGGTCGGCAAGAAATATGAAGAGGGCGGCATTGCCAAGCATGGCGCCAAGCTGGTCACCGCGGTGGCCTGCGCCCAGGTGCCGAAGTTCACGGTAATCATCGGCGGCAGTTTCGGTGCCGGCAACTATGGCATGTGCGGCCGCGCCTATGACCCGCGCTTTCTATGGATGTGGCCGAATGCACGCATCGGCGTAATGGGTGCCGAGCAGGCCGCCGGCGTGCTGGTGCAGGTCAAGCGCGAGCAGGCGGCCCGTTCTGGTGAAGCTTTCTCCGCCGAGGAAGAAGCACGCATCAAGCAACCGATCGTTGCCCAGTACGAGCAGCAGGCGCATGCCTTCTATTCCAGCGCGCGGCTGTGGGATGACGGGGTGATCGATCCCGCCCAGACCCGTGACATCCTCGGCCTGGCGCTGTCCGCCAGCCTCAATGCTCCGATCGAACCGACCCGGTTCGGCGTGTTCCGGATGTAAGCCATGACCGATTTCAATACCCTGCAGCTGGAACATGATCCGCGTGGCTTCGCCACCCTGTGGCTGAACCGCCCGCAGAAGAACAATGCCCTCGACGCCGAGATGATCGACGAGGCGATCCGTGCCGTGCAGTTGGTCAATGCCGATCCGCAGTTGCGCTTCCTGCTGTTGCGCGGGCGTGGCAAACACTTCTCGGCCGGCGCGGATCTGGCCTGGATGCAGGCCTCGGCCAGGCTGGATTACCAGGCCAACCTCAATGATGCCCATCAGCTGGCAGAATTGATGTACACACTGCAGGCACTGAGCATACCGACCCTGGCGGTGGTCCAGGGTGCGGCCTTCGGTGGTGCGCTGGGATTGATCAGTTGCTGCGACATGGCGATCGGCGCCACCGATGCGCTGTTCTCACTGTCCGAGGTGCGCATCGGCCTGACACCCGCGGTGATCAGCCCCTTCGTGGTCCAGGCCATCGGCCAGCGCGCCGCACGCCGCTACGCGCTGACCGCCGAGCGTTTCGATGGCCAGCGTGCCCGCGAACTGGGCCTGCTGGCGGAGGTCTTCCCCAGCGCCGAGCTGGATGTGCAGGTCGAAGCCTGGGTCGTCAATCTGCTGCTCAACAGCCCGCAGGCCATCCAGGTGACCAAAGAGCTGTTGCGGGAAGTCGGCAATGGCACACCCAGCCCGGCCCTGCGCAGCTATACCGAACAGGCCATCGCCCGCATTCGCGTCAGCCAGGAGGGCCAGGAAGGGTTGAATGCCTTTCTGGAGAAGCGCACCCCATCCTGGCAGGAGAAAACACCATGAACATCCGGCATATCGATACCCTGCTGGTGGCCAACCGTGGCGAGATCGCCTGCCGGGTCATGCGCACCGCCAAAGCCCTGGGCCTGAAAACCGTGGCGGTACACAGCGCCACCGACGCCCAGGCCCGGCACGTGCGTGAAGCCGACCTGGCGGTGAACCTGGGCGGCGCCAAGCCGGCTGACAGCTATCTGCAGATCGACCGCATCATCGATGCGGCCAGGGCCAGTGGCGCCCAGGCCATCCACCCCGGCTACGGTTTCCTGTCCGAGAACGCCACTTTTGCCCGGGCCATCGAGGCCGCCGGCCTGATCTTCCTCGGCCCGCCCGCCGCTGCCATCGACGCCATGGGCAGCAAGTCCGCTGCCAAGGAGCTGATGGAGAAAGCCGGCGTGCCCCTGGTGCCCGGCTACCACGGCGAAGTCCAGGACCTGGAGACCTTCCGCACCGCGTCAGAGCAGATCGGCTATCCGGTGTTGCTCAAGGCTGCCGCTGGTGGTGGTGGCAAGGGCATGAAGGTGGTCGAGGCCCCGCAGCACCTGGCTGACGCCCTGGCTTCGGCCCAGCGTGAAGCGCTGGCAGCCTTCGGTGATAGCCGCATGCTGGTGGAAAAGTATGTATTGCAGCCGCGCCATGTGGAAATACAGATATTTGCCGATAGTCATGGCAACTGTCTGTATCTCAATGAACGCGACTGCTCGATCCAGCGCCGCCACCAGAAAGTCGTGGAAGAAGCCCCCGCCCCCGGTCTGAGCGCCGAACTGCGCCAGGCCATGGGCGAGGCGGCGGTCAAGGCCGCCCAGGCTATCGGCTATGTCGGTGCCGGCACCGTGGAGTTTCTGCTGGACGCCCGTGGCCAGTTCTTCTTCATGGAGATGAACACCCGGCTGCAGGTCGAGCACCCGGTCACCGAGGCCATCACCGGCCTCGATCTGGTTGACTGGCAGATTCGTGTCGGACGTGGCGAAGCGCTGCCCATCACCCAGGCACAGGTGCCGCTCAATGGCCACGCCATTGAGGTACGCCTGTATGCCGAGGATACCGAACAGGATTTCCTGCCCGCCTCCGGCACCCTGGCGTTGTATCGCGAACCCGGCACCGGGCCAGGGCGCCGGGTCGACAGCGGCGTGGCCGAGGGCGACAGCATCTCGCCGTTCTACGATCCCATGCTGGCCAAGCTGATTGCCTGGGGCGAGACCCGGGAACAGGCGCGTCAGCGCCTGCTGGCCATGCTCGAGGATACCGCCGTCGGCGGTTTCGCCACCAACCTGGCATTCCTGCGCCGGGTCATTGCCCACCCGGCGTTTGCTGCTGCCGAGCTGGATACCGGCTTCATTGACCGGCACCAGCCGCAGTTGCTGCCCGCCATCGGTGAGCTGCCGGACAGCTTCTGGCAACTGGCTGCCGAAGCCTGGCGCCAGAGCGAAACAGCGCCAGGCTGCCCGGAGGATAGCTATTCACCCTGGCAGGTCAGCACCGGCTGGCGCGCCGGTCTGCCCTGTGAGACCGACCTGCATCTGGTCTGTGGAGACCAGCGCCGCAAGGTGCAATTGCGCGGGCCGGCACAGGCGCAGCTGCGCGGCGAACGGTTGTGGTTTGCGCGCCTGGCCCCCACCTTTGACGATGCGCCGGCGCACAGCGCACAACGTCATTGCGAGCCCGCAGGGCGCGGCAATCCAGCACTCGCCGGCGACTCCGCAGCCTTGGATTGCCACGTCGCTGCGCGACTCGCAATGACGGGCGCGGCGGATGCGGGCAAGTCCGGGGGGATGCGTCACTCAGTCCAGGCTATCCGCCGCGGCGCGGCACTCTACCTGGAATGGCAAGGCGTCCTGCGCGAGGTGCGCCGCGTCGACCCGATCGCCGAGGTACAAGGCAGCCATGCCCACCCGGGCGGACTGGCTGCACCAATGAACGGCAGTATCGTGCGCGTACTGGTCGAGCCCGGTCAGGCGGTGGAGGCCGGTACCACCCTGGTGGTGCTGGAAGCCATGAAGATGGAGCATGCCATCCGGGCGCCCCGCACGGGTGTGGTCAGCGCCCTGTATGGCAGTGAAGGCGAGCTGGTGGCCGAGGGTACCCTGCTGGTCGAACTGGAAGAACTGGAAGAGGAGCAGTGACGATGAACGCGCCCCTCCCACAACGGGTACACCTGGTCGAGGTCGGCCCGCGCGATGGCCTGCAGAATGAACAGCAACCGATCAGCGTGGCCGACAAGGTACGCCTGGTCGATGACCTGAGCGCCGCCGGCCTGGAGCATATCGAGGTGGGCAGTTTCGTCTCGCCCAAGTGGGTACCGCAAATGGCCGGCAGCCATGAGGTGTTCGCCGGCATCGCCCGCCGGCCGGGAGTTACCTACGCCGCACTGACACCCAACCTCAAGGGTCTGGAAGCCGCACTGCAGAGCGGCGCAGATGAAGTCGCGGTATTCGCCTCGGCGTCGGAAGCGTTCTCGCAGAAGAACATCAACTGCTCGATCGCCGAGAGCCTGCAGCGCTTCGTTCCGGTGCTGGAAACCGCCCGGCGGCATGGCCTGCGGGTACGCGGCTACGTTTCCTGCGTGCTGGGCTGTCCCTATGAAGGCGAGGTGGCGCCGCAGGCGGTGGCCAGCGTGGCCCGCGAGCTGCATGCCATGGGCTGCCACGAGATATCGCTGGGCGACACCATAGGCGTGGGCACCGCTGGCGCCACCCGGCACCTGTTCGAAGTAGTCGGCCGCGACCTGCCCCGCGACCGGCTCGCCGGCCATTTCCACGACACCTACGGCCAGGCTCTTACCAATATCTATGCCAGCCTGCTGGAAGGCATCGCGGTATTCGACGCCTCAGTGGCCGGCCTCGGTGGCTGTCCCTATGCCGCCGGCGCCAGCGGCAATGTCGCCAGCGAGGACGTGCTGTACCTGCTCAATGGCCTGGATATCCATACCGGTGTCGATCTGGACCGGCTGGTCGCCGCCGGGCAGCGGATCTGCCAGGTTCTGGGACGGGAAAATGGCTCGCGGGTGGCCAGGGCGCGGTTGGCTGGCCCGCGGTGAGTTAGCCAACCGCGAACTCTGCGACCATGGGCTAATATCTGATGGGCACGTCCCCTGTTAGCCTGAGGAGTCCTGCAGTAGAGCGACTGACAGAGCGTCACCCCACATACAACGAGGTCAATAAATGCTCATTTTCTTTGCCAGCCTTGCCATACTCATTCTCGGCTACAAGTTCTACAGCCCCTTCGTCGAAAAACAAGCGGGCATCGATCCCACAGCCATGACGCCTCAACAGCGCCTGCACGATGGTGTGGACTACGTTGCCATCAGCCCTGCGCGGGCATTCCTGATCCAGTTCCTGAACATCGCCGGCATCGGCCCTATTTTCGGCCCTATCCTCGGTGCCCTGTACGGCCCGATCGCGCTGGTCTGGATCGTCATCGGCAACGTGGTCGGCGGCGCGGTGCATGACTACTTCTCCGGTGTCATGAGCCTCAAGGAAGATGGCAAGAGCCTGCCCGAGATCGCCGGTCACTACTACAACGTGATCTTCAAGGGCTTCATGCTGGTGTTCACCTGCATGCTGCTGTTTTTCGTGGGTGTGGTTTTCATCATGAGTCCGGCCGGGCTGCTGAGCAACCTGTCCTATTTCGAAGGCACTATCCTGGCGGGCAATACCTTCTGGGTACTGGTGATCCTCGCCTACTACTTCTTTGCCACCCTGCTGCCCATCGACAAGATCATCACCAAGCTGTACCCGCTGTTTGGCCTGCTGATGATAGTGATGACCACCCTGGTGGCGCTGGCGCTGCTGTTCGAGGCACCCCACCTGCCGCAGGTGGGCGATATCTTCGATTACTTCCACGGCCACCATGAGCATGACTTCCTGGCCCCCAACCCCGATGGCCTGCCGATCTGGCCATTGTTGTTCCTGACCATCACCTGTGGTGCCATCAGCGGCTTCCACTCTACCCAGTCACCCATGATCGCCCGCTGCCTGACCAACGAGAAGTACGCACGGCCGGTATTCTATGGCGCGATGATGTGTGAAGGCATCGTCGCCTGTGTCTGGGCGACAGCAGGTATCGCGGCGTTCCCCGGTGGCTATCCCGAGCTGAAGGCCATGCTCGACCAGGGTGGTCCGGGCCTGGTGGTGAATCATATCGCCACCGGCTATCTGGGTGTCTTCGGTGGTGTCATGGCCATCCTGGCGGTGGCCATCTTCCCGATCACCTCCGGTGATACGGCGTTCCGCTCATTGCGCCTGACCATTACCGATGCGTTCAACATTCCCCAATCGGCCATGCGCCGACTGGCGCTGGCCGCCCCCTTGCTGGGCGTGGCCTATCTGATGACGCTGCTGGACTTCTCGTTGATCTGGCGCTACTTCGCCTTCTCCAACATGCTGCTGTCGACCAGCGTGTTGTGGCTGGCCACCAAGTACCTGCTGGACAGGGGCACCTTCCACTGGATCGTCAGTATCCCGGCCGTGATCGGCACCGCCATTACCGTTTCCTATATCGCCACCGCCGGTATCGGCCTCAACCTGCCGATGGAATACAGCAAGCCGATCGGTATCCTGATCGCCGCAGCCTGCTTTATCGGCCTGGTGATTCAACACAATAAGCGCGGCTCCAGTGCCTATGCAGGGCCGGGCGCATGAAAGCAGGCGTAACCCACAGGTACAAATAGCCAGGTGCGCGGAGCCACTCAGCCAGAGTCAGGCTCCGCCAGCACCCGCCTCTTCGCGCCCTGAGCCACCTGCCCCTGCCTCAACAACCAGTCCAGCGCCTCATCCCAGAAGGGTTGCGCCTCGCTGCGGAAATAGCCCATATGCCCGATCGCCGGCTGGCCAGCCGCCGGCTCGATGTCGTAAATGGTCTGCGGCGCGTTGCGATAGCCCTTGGCGAAGGCATCCCGCGACCGGGGCGGCGCCCAGGGGTCGTCACGGGAGGTGACGAAGGCGCAGGGGGTACGCACGGCAGCGTAGCGCTCATGCACCTGGGGCATCTCCGGGTCATCGAAGTAGTAGTGGGGGAACCGGCACCAGCGCTTCCAATCGCGATAGACACCACGCGGCAGGTCATCGCCCATGCCCAGCAGGCTCCAGGCCATGTAGCCTTTCCAGGCGACGATCGCCGGCATGATCAGGTTCCAGAACAGGCGGATCTTCAGTGCTTCGCCCCTGGGCATCCAGCCGGCCCAGCCGGCACCGGTGCCAAAGGTGTAGCAGGCGGTGAGCCGGTCATGGTTGGGCAGCATGCCGATGGCGTGGCCACCGAAGGAATGACCGACCCAGTACAGCGGCAAGTCGTCCTGGCTGAGCAGGTCCACCGCGGCCGGCAGATCCTTCTGCGGCCAGTCCAGGTAGTCCATCTCGAAGCCTTTCAGCGAGGCGGGGCGCGATTCACCGGTGCCGCGATAATCGATGGTCAGCACATTGAAGCCCCGCTGGGCGGCGTACTCGGCGAACCGGCGGTAGAAGCGCTGCGGCACGCCAGTGCCGCCGGCGACCAGCAGGTTGCCCCTGGCCTGCCCCTGGGCCTGGAAGCGCGTAGCGCCCAGGCGGTAGCCGTCACGGGCCTCGATGCTGATCTTCTCGCAGCGGATATCCGCCTGGGCGATGCTGGAAGCGCTACTCATGGCCTGGTCCCATTGTCTGCTGTTGTTATCGGCGCATTCGATCTACCTGCGGAGCGGAGATCAAACGACCGTTTGATTCCACTAAGCTAGAGTATCCCTGCCGCGCAGTCAAACCGCAGGAGCCGGGCCTGCTTCCTTGAACACGACCCATAGCGCGTTGGTTCGCCCGCTGACGAAGCCGGCCTGGCCACCGGCGTTCTCCACGATACGACGCACGATGGCCAGCCCGAGACCGGTACCGGCGCTACCCTGGCGCCCCTTGCGAAAGCGCTGGAACATCGCCTCCTGCTCCGCCGCCGGCACACCCGGCCCCTGGTCGGCCACTTCCAGGGCAATACCATCGGCGCAGCGACACAGGCTGAGCTGGACGCTGCCGGCGCCATGTTCCAGGGCATTGTCCAGCAGGTTGACCAGGACTTCGCGCAGTTCATCGGCATTGCCCCGGCACAGCAATCCATCTTCGATGCGGACCTCGATGGCCCGGCCCTGCGCTTCGAACAGCGGCAACAGCGAGGCCGTGACTTCCCGGCTCAGGCGCGACAGGTTGGTCTGCTGCGGCGGGCCACCGCGCTCGGCTGCACCCTCCTGGCGCGCCAGCTCCAGCAGCTGGCCGACCAGCCGACGCATCTGGCGCATCTCGGTTTCCAGGGTCGGCCAGTCCAGCTCGCCACTGCGGCGCGCGTCCTGCAGCCGCAGGTCGAGTACCGTCAGCGGCGTGCGCAATTCATGCGCAGCATCAGCGATGAAGCGGCGCTCGGCCTGGTAGGCGTGCGCCAGGCGATCCAGCGCGCAATTGGCCGCGGCGGCCAGCGGGTGGAACTCGCCGGGCAGGCCCTGCAGCGGTATGCGCCGCGCCGGGGTGTCCGGGCCGATGCCCTGCGCCAGGCGCGCCGCCCGGCGTACCGGGCGCAGGGTCCAGTTGAGCAGCAGCAGGATCAGCAGGATGCACAGCAGCCCCAGCGGCAGCATCAGCACCAGGCTGTGGCGCAGGCGATCGAGCAGCAGTTCGTCGAGCATGGCGCGCTCGGCCTGGTCATTGCGCGAGACCATCAGGATCGCCCCGTCCGGCAATCTTACCGGCGCATTGATGCTCTCGCCGCCGTAGGGGCTCCAGCGCCACCAGGATGACTCACGCGACAGCAGCTTGGTACGCAGGCGTCGCGGCCGCTCCATGTAGTCGGCATAGCCGAGCAGCTCGCCGTCCGCCGCATACAGGGTGTATTCCATCTCGCCGCCGGCATGCTGGCGCGGCAGCACATCCAGTGGCTGATCGCTGGTGAAGCCCTCGCTGACCGCCCCGGCCTGGATCAGCAATACCGCACGGCGCAACTCATCCCGGGTGCCATAGATGTGCATGGCGGAGACCCCGAAGCCCAGCACGAATACCAGCGACAGGGCGATCAGGGTGCGGCTGCGCAGGCTGCGTCCAGGCAGGGCAATCGCCACCCTCGTCAGGTTGGTGTCAGCTGATGATGGCATATTCGCCGCCGACCAAAGTGAGAATACCTATCATTTGTATTACTTCTTACAGGGAATGACCTGCGCATGCCAGCACAAACCAACCACAGCTACAAGATATTTCCGCCCGCCGCCCTTGCTCTGGCGATTGCCGCGGCGCCGGCACAGGGTGCCGAACCGGGCACAACCGAGACCGTTCAGCTCAGCAATATGGTGGTGACCGCCGCCGGCTATGAGCAGCAACTGATCGACGCACCGGCTTCCATCACGGTGATCGGCAAGGAAGACCTGGAAGGCAAGTATTACCGCGACGTCACCGATGCGCTGCAGGACATCCCCGGGGTGTCCATCGAGGGCGGTGCCGGCGGCAAGCTGGAAAGCACCAGCATCAACATTCGCGGGTTGGGCGAGTCCTATACCCTGTTCCTGATCAACGGCAAGCCGCTGGGCGCCTCCACCGAGGCCTATTACAACGGCTTTGGTTCGGCCACCCAGGTCGGCTGGCTACCGCCACTGTCCGCCATCGAGCGCATCGAAGTGATTCGCGGGCCGATGTCTTCACTGTATGGCTCCAGCGCACTGGCTGGGGTGATCAACATCATCACCAAGGAGGTCGGTGACCAGTGGAGCGGGCGCCTCAGCCATGACCGGCTGTTTCATGAGGACAGCGATGCCGGCGGCTCGCAGCAGACCAACTTCTACCTCAGCGGCCCGCTGGTTGCCGAGCGCCTGGGGCTGACGCTGTTCGGTTCCCAGTACCAGCGCGACGAGGACAGGATCCAGGGCGGCTATACCGACAAGGAGCGCATCGACGGTACCGCCAAGCTCAACCTGGTGCTCAATGAGGCCAACAGCATCGAGCTGGAGGCCGGCCGCGCCGAGCACGACAACGAGCGTACTGCCAAATCCGGCGCGCCGGGCGAGATGAACAATATCCGCACCCACTACGGGCTGACCCACAAGCTGGACTGGGGCAACGACTTCGAGACCCGCAGCTTCGTCATCAACGAAGAGGTCGAGATCGAGAACGGCAGCGTCGAGTCGCAGTACAGCAGCACCCTGGTCAATACCAAGACCGTGCTGCCGCTGAGCAACCAGACCCTGACCCTCGGCGGTGAATACAAGTGGGAGACCACCGACCATGACGCCAGCCGCTTCTACGGCCGCGCCGACAATCTGGAACTGGAGCGCTGGCAACGCGCGCTGTTCATCGAGGACGAGTTCCATGTCACCGATGACCTGTCGATCACCGGCGGGCTGCGCTATGACGAGAACGAACATTACGGCGAAGAACTGATCCCGCGCCTGTATGCGGTGTACCGGCTGACCGACGAGTGGGTGGTCAAGGGCGGCGTGAGCGGTGGCTACAAGTCGCCGACGCTGAAGCAGTCCGACCCCAATATCGTCGAGAATGCCGCGCGCAGCCGCGCCTTCGACATGGGCAACGCCGACCTCAAGCCCGAGAGCAGCATCAACTATGAAGCCGGGCTGATGTGGGATGCCGCCAACGGTATCAACTCCGGTGTCACCGTCTATTACACCGAGTTCGAGGACCAGATCGGCAAACGCATCATCTGTGATACCCGGGATGGCTCCGATCCGGTGTGCGACGTGAATGGTGTCACCCGCGAATACATCAACCAGTACATCAACCATGACTCGGCTGAGCTGCGCGGCGTGGAACTGTTCTTCAACGTGCCGCTGGGCCCGGTACAGCTGAAGACCAACTACACCTATTCGGACAGCGAGGTCACCGACTCCAAGGACTCGCCGGAAAGCGTCGGCCAGCCGTTCAACAACCTGCCCAGACACATGTTCAATGTCGGCCTGGACTGGGCCGCCACCGATGCACTGGGGCTCTGGGCCAAAGCCCGCTACAAGAGCAAGACCGTGGAAGACAGCGACAGCCGCATCCCCTCCTACACCCTGGTGGACATCGGCGGGCTGTACCGGCTCAGCGACAGCTTCGACGTCTATGCCGGGCTGTACAACCTGTTCGACAAGGAGGTCACCGCCGAGGATTACGGCAAGACCCTGGATGGGCGCCGGCTGAACGTCGGTGTGGCGTTCAATTTCTGAGTGCCTGGGCCGGGGCCGGCGCCAGCCGGTAACCCAGCCCGCGCAGGGTCTCGATGCCGCTGTCGGCGCCAGCTGCCACCAGCTTGCGCCGCAGCCGCGAGACCAGCGCTTCGATGGCATTCGGCGTCACCGCCTCGCTCAACGAATACAGGCGATCCTCCAGATGATCCTTGACCACCACCCGCGGCGCGTTGCGCAGCAGCTCCTCGAGCAGTGCCAGCTCGCGCTTGGACAGCAGCATCGGCCGCGTGCCGACCAGCACGTCGCGGCTGTCGCGGAAGAACGACAGGTTGCCCAGCTGCAGGCAGCTCTCGTTGCGCGGCCCGGCGCGACGCAACACCGCACGCAGGCGCGCCTCCAGCTCCGGCATGGCGAAGGGTTTGAGCAGGTAGTCGTCGGCCCCGGCATCCAGGCCGGCAACCCGGCGCTCCAGCGAATCGTAGGCGGTGAGGATGATGCAGGGCAGGTCGCCGTTGCGGGTCGAGTCACGCGCCGCCAGCAGCGACAGGCCATCCATGTCCGGCAGGCCGAGATCGAGCAGCATGGCGTCGTAGCGGCACAGCCGCAGCATCGCCAGGGCCTGCTGTCCATGCTCGGCCACATCCACCACAAAACCACTGCGCTGCAGGTGTTTCAACAGCAGATCACGCAGCGCCGGATGATCTTCAACGACAAGCAGTTTCATGCATTTCACGCGGCAGGGAGCCTTGTCAGGCTCCGGTCAGTTGGAAAGGGGATAGTCATGTGTAAAGAATGTAACAAAATGCTTATGATTAGTATTCTTATTTGTATAGTAAGCCGCTTTTTCCCAACCGCTGCCCGTTTCGCCGCCAGCCCGGCCCATTGAGTGATGCCCACCATGCTCATGTCGTACCGCTTTTTCACTGACCTGTCGGCGACCGCGCGTTACCGGCTGGTCATACTGTCGCGCAGCCTGCTCGCCATCAGCGGCGGCTATCTGTTCGCCGCGCTGAGTACCGCCAGCCTGGCCCTTGCCCTGCCGCTGCCACGGCCACAGGCGGTGCTGGCCGCTACCCAGCTGTCCTTTGCCCTGTATTGCGCAGTGATCATCTGGGCGTTCGCCGCCGCCAGTGCCCGCCGCGCCTGGCTGGTCACCGCCGGGCTCTGCGCGGTACCGGCCATCCATCTGCTGTTCAAGGGAGCCCTGTCATGAAACAGCTCGGCTTTCGCCAGACCAATGCTTGGCTGCATACCTGGACCGGCCTGCTGCTCGGCTGGCTGTTGTATGCGGTATTCCTCACCGGCACGCTGAGCTTCTTTCATCAGGAAATCAGCTTCTGGATGAAGCCCGAATTGCACGGATCGGTGGCCGATGGCAGCAGTGCCGAGCGCGCCATCGAGCGACTGCAGCAACTGGCACCCGATGCAGCGCAGTGGAGCATCAGCCTGCCTACCGAGCGTAATCCGGCCCTGGACGTGCAATGGTTCGCCCAGGGCGAGCGCGTCGGTCGCGGTGGCGGCCAGCGCCTGACCCTGGATGCCGCAACGGGCGAGCCGCTGGAAGTGCGCGAGACCCGCGGGGGCGGTTTTCTCTATCGCTTCCACTTCGAACTCTATGGCATGCCCCGAGTCACCGCGCGCTGGATCGTCGCCATCGCCACCATGGTCATGCTGGTCGCCATCGTCAGCGGCGTGGTCACCCACAAGAAGATCTTCAAGGACTTCTTCACCTTCCGTCCGCGCAAGGGCCAGCGGTCCTGGCTGGATGCGCACAACGCCACCGCCGTGCTGGCGCTGCCCTTCCACTTCATGATCACCTACAGCGGCCTGCTGCTGTTCATGTACATGCTCATGCCCTGGGGGGTCAGCAGTGCCTACCAGGGTGACATGCAGGCGTATTTCAGCGAAGCCGGCAATCGCCGGGGCGCACCCGAGCGCGGGGCTGAACGGTCGGCCGCGGCGCCAGCGGCGGCAGAGCTGACCGCCATCGCACCGCTGCTGGCCCAGGCGCAGCAGCAATGGCCACGCGGCGCGGCCAGCATCCAGGTCAGCAACCCGAACACCCAGCGGGCACAGATCGAATTGCGTGAGCATGGCGGCGACAGCCTGATCGAACGCGGCCGCGGCCAGCAGATGCGCTTCGACGGCGTCACCGGCGCGCCCCTGGCAATGCCAGCCACGCCGCCGACCTCGGTCACCAATGCGGTGTACAACGTGTTCAGCAGCCTGCACCTGATCCGCTTCGCCGGACCGCCGCTGCGCTGGCTGTTCTTCATCAGCGGCCTGCTGGGTACCGCGATGATCGCCACCGGCCTGGTGCTATGGGTGGTCAAGCGCCTGCCCGAGCGGCGCAAGCTCGGCCGCACGCCCTTCGGCCACCGGCTGGTCGAGGTACTCAATGTCGGTACCGTCGCCGGCCTGCCGCTGGCCATCGCCGCCTACTTCTGGGCCAATCGCCTGCTGCCGGCCGGTCTGGCCCAGCGCAGCGACTGGGAAATCCGCAGCTTCCTGATTATCTGGCTATTGTGCCTGCTGCATCCGCTGCTGCGCTCGCACAAACGCGCCTGGCAGGAGCAATTGGTCGCCGGCGCCGTGCTGTTCGCCGGCCTGCCGCTGTTCAGCCTGGCGCTGCCGCACAGCGGCCTGCCCGCCAGCCTGGCCAGCGGTAACTGGCTGCTGGCGAGCATGGACCTGACCCTGCTGGCCAGCGCCGCGTTGCTGGCCTGGGCCGCCTACAAACTGGGCTGTCATCAGCCCGCCGCCACCCGCAGCCCACAGCGGCCACCGCGCAAGGCATTGGCCAGTGCAGAGGAGGTATCGGCATGATCAGCCTGAGTCTGGCGCTGTGCATCAGCGCCTTCGGCAGCCTGTGCCTGGGTATGCCGCGGCATTTCGAGCAGGTATTCAAGCGCAAGCCCCACCCCTGGCAGCAACGCACGCTGCGCCTGCTCGGCTGGGGGTTACTGGGGTTGGCGATCGTGCCGGCAATCCACGCGCTCGGGCCCTCGGTGGGGCTGGCATTGTGGGCTTCAGCGCTGACGATTGGCGCGCTGCTGCAGGGGTTGCTGTTGACCTACCGGCCAGGTCTGGTGGTGCCACTGAGCCTGCTGGCGCCCCTGTTGGCGCTCCCCCTCCTCGCAACATGACGATCCGCCATCTGCCTCGACGCAGACCGCCGCAGGGCCTTTCTCACTGAAACAATGACCGATTTGCGGGTCATACTCAGTGGGCCCAGGCGGCAGCGTACCGGGCTGCCGCAGATGACCGTCAGAGGTAGTGATGAAGGGGATGTACCTGCTTGCTTGCCGCCTGGCAATGCTGCTGGCGCTGGCCGGCGTAAGCATCGCCAGTACCGCCGAACCGCTGCGTATCACCCAGCTGCAGCGCTGCGGCGACCTGCTGGAGCGCCAGCAACCGACTTTCTGCCTGCGGACCACCGGCCTGCAACCGGGCCAGTGGCAGCTTCGGCTCAATGGCCAGACACTCGACACCGGGCAGCTCAGCCAGGAGCAGGATCAGTTGCGCCTGCGCATCGACGCTGCCCAGGCCGACAGCGGCCCCCTGTGGCTGGAGCAGCAGGGGCAGGCCAGCAATGCCGTGTGGTTGAGCCTGGGTAGCAGCCATGTACTGGCCGCAGACAAGCAGGCGGTGACCAGGAACCGGGATGGCCTCGATACCTATGTCGACCTGGTCAGCCTGATCATCGAAGAAAGCCATGATGGTGCCGAGCAGGCCCGGCAGTTGGCCGAGAAATACGATGCCGAGGTGGTGGGGGCGATACCACCGCTCAACACCTACCAGTTGCGCCTGCCCGCCCGCAACCTGGACCAGCGCGACGCCACTGTGCTGCGCCTGGGCGCCGAGGTCAGCGTCGACGCGGTGGTGATCGAGGAATCCAGTGCCGAGCAGGCCATCGAGCGCGATACCGAGAACCCACCAGCGCAGGAAAGTCAGGAATGGGCGGCCAACCGGTTTCTGGATGCGGTGAATTTCTATCAGCGCCGCCTGCAGAAACAGCAGGATATTGAAGCCCGACCAGTGCGTATCGGCGTGATCGAGCGGGATGTGGACTTCGACAGCCCGGACTTCGCCGACTATGGCGGTGACTGCCGCAGTGACCCGACCCGGGTCTGTGTCTATGCCCGGGATGCGGCCAGGGCAAGCGGGCATGGCACCACGGTCGCCGGCATTCTCGCCGCCGCCTGGGACAATGGCGGCAACAGCGGCTTTTTGCGCGCGCTGGACAAGGTCGGGCCGGGCTTCGATGTGATCGTCGACCGCGGCTCTGATGCAGGCATCACCGCCAATGTCGCCGCCTCGGTCAACCTGGTCGAGGATGGCGCCAGGGTGCTGAACTGGAGCTGGGGCATCCACCGCACTGGGGCCACCGATGTCGAAGGCGATGAGGTCGACTCGCTGGTGCGCTCCGGGATCGCCATGAGTGGTTATGAGGAGCTGCTGGAGGAGTTCTTCCTGTGGCTGCGCCGGGAGCACCCGGAGGTGGTGGTGGTGAACTCGGCCGGCAATGGCTCGTCGTTCTCCGGGCGCGACGAGTATCGCCTGCCCTCCTCGTTCATCACCGAACAGTTGTTCGTGGTCGGAGGTCACCAACGCAGCGACAAGCAGGTCGATGTGGATGACCCCGGCTATGCCACCCGGCGCAAGGCCTCCAATGTCGATATGCGCGTCGATATCACCGCCGCCGCCTGCGTCCGCGGCTCGATGCAGGCAGCCAATGCCACCGGCGCCGTGCATTGCGGTACCTCCTATGCCACCCCGCTGGTCGCCGGACTGCTGGCGGCGATGCTGTCCATCAACCCCGAACTGCAGCCGGAGCAACTGCGCATGCTGCTGCGCCGCAGCGCCATGACCATAGGTGAGGAGAACGACTTCGAGCCCATGGAAGCAGACGACCTGACCGCCCCCATCCTGCCCTCGGAACGCGGCAACGACCTCAATCACCCCGACGTCGGCCATTCGGCCCGGCTGGATATGTACCGGGCGCTGGAACTGGCGGTGCAGAGCCTGGACAGCGTGCGTTGAAATGGGAGGAGTAGCGGGTGTGCCGGGGGTAGCCCTCCGGTCCTCCGGTCCGCGTTCGGATGCTACGCCTGCAAAGGCAGAGCCCGTGCCAACCCGTCGTCGAGCCCGATCGCGGCCCGAGGCGCTCGACAACCTCGGAGGGGCGGGAGCGCCCCTGCGCTATACCCTGCAGTTAATGCGCCGGCTCGGTAGCCCAGCGCAACGCCGGCAGAATGGAGGCCTCCAGCATCGGGCCATGGCCCAGGCCGGGCAGTTCGCGGTATTCGACGTGCAGGCCCGGATGCGAAGCCAGCCGGGCCGCCATCTGCGACGCCGCATCGGCGGGCACCACGGCCATGGCACGACGCCGCTCGCCCGGCTGCTCACCGGCACGCGGGCCGGCTTCGTCGCTGCCACGCAGGATCAGCAGCTGCGCCCGGGCCGAGGCCGGCAGGTTTTGCTCGGTACGCAGCAACAGGCCGGACTTCCACCACAGCGACGGGCTGGCAGCGATATAACGCTGGAATGCCTGCGGCTGGGTGAACAGGGTATTGAGCACGAAAGCGCCGCCATAGGAGTGCCCCCACAACGCCTGGCGCTGGGGATCGACCGCATGCCGCTGCGCCACCCGCGGCTTGATACGTGTCTCGATCAGTTCGAGAAACGGTGCCGCGCCGCCGGCCGGACGCCGCCTGACCTCATCCTCCAGCAGCGGCTGCCCCGGCTGCAGCGCCGGTGTGTAGTCATATACCCGCGAGTCGACATCCAGCCGCCGGTCGGTGGCATAGCCGATCATCACCAGCAGCGCCGGGCCGCGTTGATCCAGCTCGGCCAGCCACTCCTCACGCAGGGCACCCAGCGCGGCGTTACCATCCAGCAGGTAGAGCACCGGATAACCGGCGGGTGGCGCAGCGCGCCGGGGAATGGCCAGATGCACACGATAGCGGCGCTGGCCATCGGCCGAGTCCAGCTCGAACCGTTCGAAGCGGTAGTACTCGGACCCGCTGTCGGCCAGGGTCGGGCCGAGCTTCTGCCCGAAGTCGGGCCGGGCCGTCGCACTCTCAGGCAGCAAGCCCAGCCCCAGCAGCAAGGTCATGGTGAGCAGACGAATAAAAGGCATGGTGATCCCCGTGTTCAATGGTAAGACTGTTCATGCAAGACAATGCGCCGCCTGCAGGAGATTCCATGCCCCATGCAGCTGCTAACTCTCTCCCCGGTCGAACCCGCAGAGCGCAGCAATGACGGCGATATCCACCCTCCCGGTGGGAGCGCCGCCTCGGCGCGAGGCGGGCTACCAGCGAGCACTCGCCTGTCCTGGATACCCGGTACGTCCCAATCGCCGCGAGGCGCGGCTCCCACCAGGCGCGGCGACAAAGAGCTGTCCCAAGAAGCCGCAGCTCACGCCGGGTCGAGCGGGTGATGGATCGCTGTTCCACAGTCCTCGACCACCTGCAGCCTCAGCTGCTGCCGGATGATCCATTCATTCAGCCGGCCCAGCCACTGCGCATTGGCCGCCGGCCCCGGGCGCAGCGGATGGACATGGCCGCGCCACATCAGCATCTGCAGGGACTGCGAGAGCAGGCCGACATTGCCGGCAAAGACCGACAGCTGGCGCAGCTCGCCGAAACTGGCCGGGCGCGCCGCCAGTGCCTGCAGCAGCGGCGAGAATATCTCCTCCGGCCCGTTGATCGGCCCAATCGGTGTGGCGAAATGCACGGCTCCCGAGCCGGGAGCGCCCGGCAGCAGGCGAAAGCGTAGCGCATCAAGCTGCTGCAGATGCTGCTGGGCCGATAGCCGTTGCGGGTCACGCTGGAACAGGTCCCGGCGCTGGTGCTGGTTGCGTGCCAGATCCTTTACCGTCTCCCGCACCGCCGGGGCAGTGATGCTGGCCAGAATCGGCTGCAGGTTGCCGGGAATGGACAGCCGTTCCAGGTTATCGAAGGGCTCGGCGCTGCCCAGGAAGCTGACCCCGGCCTGTGCTGCCAGCCGGTGCACATCTGCCGAATGCTGCGGTCGCCAGTAATCGGTGAGAAAGTCATGGGCCAGATAGGCCGCGCCCTTTTCCGGCAGGGCCTGCAGCCTCGCGCTGAGTCCGGGCTGGTCGACGAAGGCGCCGCCAGCGTCCAGACGGCCGAGCAGTTCGAGCCCGGCCTGGATATTCTGCTCGGCACTCCCGGCCCGCTGGTGTGCCAGTTCATTGAGCAGTTTCTGCACCGGCAGCATCGGCGTCGCGCCGGGATGACACATGTAGTGCAGGTACAGCAGCCCCCTGGGTTTCAGCGATCGTTGCAACAGTTGCAGAATGCTCTGCTGCTGACCCGGGGCGATCCAGGACCAGACACCATGGCTGACGATGAAGTCGAAGAACAGGTTGTTGTCCCGGGCGAAGTGGGCAAAGTCGGCCTGAATGAAGCGGATATTGTCCAGCCCGATAGAACGCGCCGCATCCCGGGCGATGGCCAGATGCCGTTCATTGAAATCCACCCCGACGAACTGCCCCTGGGGGTTGGTCGCCGCGGCCACCAGCAGGTTGATGCCGACGCCGCAGCCCAGCTCGCAATAGGAGTAAGGTGCGGTGATATCCGGCGGTGCCGAGCCCAGGAACTGCGCCAGCGCGGTCAGCCAGACCGGCTGGATCTCCCGGTGGAAATGCGCCGGGTAGGCCACATCCAGAACATAACCCGCTTCCTTCTTCATGTGCTTGCACCCTCGAATCGTCTGCACTGTGCAACGTGAAAAGCCCCTCTGGATATTAACCAGAGGGGCCGGGGCTTTCAGGCGCTAGGATCAGAAGCTCTTGGTCAGAGCGAAGATCAGCTTGCGGCCATCCAGGTTGTATTGGTAATCGCCATCGGTCGTCACGTCCTTGTTGAAGACGTTGTAGATACCGGCTTTCAGACTCAGGTCATCCTGCGGCTTGAATACCACACCCATGTCGGCAAAGGTGTAGGACGGATACTTGATACCGTTGGTCTGCGAGCCACTGGTACCGGTCTGCCAGCGACCGGAGGTCTTGCCGCGGTAGTTACCCTGGACCCACAGATTGACCCGCTCGGTAGCCTGCCAGTCCAGCGACGCGTTGAACATGTGCTTGGCCACGTTGTTCAGCGGCTCGCCCTTGTACTCACCGGACTTCTGCTCGGTATCGGTGTAGGTGTAGCTGTGGCGGTAAGTCAGGCTCTCCAGGATGCGGTAATCCATGGTGAATTCCACGCCCCGCAGTTCGGCCTTGTCGACGTTCTCGTAGGAGGTGTAGCCGAACTGGTGAGCCGGATACTCCTTGCCCTTGTAGAAGCAGGGTTCGTTTTGCAGACAAACACGCCCGGTGCGGTTGATCTTGTCTTCATAATCCGTCACATAGGCGGTCAACGAACCAGCCAGACCCAGCTCGAAATTCTCGTAGTGGATACCGATCTCACGGTTCAGGCTGGTTTCCGGGACCAGCTCCGGGTTACCGATGATCACCCCACCCATGGAGGTGGAGCCGAAGTCGGTGGCGCTGGAACGCAGGTCAGGTGCCTTGTAGCCGGAAGTGACACCGCCCTTGAGGGTGAAGTTGTCGTTCATGTGCCAGACGGCATAGACCTTGGGGCTGAACTCGCTGCCGAAGACCTGGTTGTCGTCCAGACGGCCACTCAGGGTCAGGATCAGGTCGTCGGTCAGGCTCCAGTTATCCTCCAGGAAGACGGAGTTCTGGTAGCGGTTCATCTTGACCACGGCATCCGCATCGGGCACTACCGGCTCACGCAGGCCGTTACTGCCGTGCTCCAGATTTTCATACTTGTGGGTCAGGCCACCGGTCAGGGTATGCGCACCGAGGAACCAGCTGGCCTGGGTGTTGGCGGTGATCACCTCGAACTCGATACCATTACCGGTATTGGCGTTGAGAGTGGTCTTGTTCTCCGACTGGTCATAGTTGATATAGGAGTTGGTAAAGATGTTGCCGTACTTGCCTTCGTGGGACAGGAAGTAGTTCTTCTTGACCGAGTCGGTGTAAGTCGGGTCAGCATCGTCGGCAAGACTGCGTCCCGGGTTCTTCCAGCGCTCCTGCTGGGTATAGCTGTGCCCCAGGGTCAGCAGGTTCTGCTCATTGAGACTCCACGACAGCTTGCCGCCGGCGTTTCTTCTCTTGTACTCGGGGTCGGTGGCGGCACTGTCGCTGCCGCCGACGAAGTTGCTCTCGTCCTGATTGAGGTAGGAACCGGTCAGTTGCAGCCCCAGTACATCCTCGATCAGCGGCATGTTCAGGAAAGCGCTGGTCTGGAAGCCGTCTTCGTTGATGTCGTTGCCGCTGCCAGCCATGGCATATTCAGCGGTGACACTACCGGTCAACTCCTTGCCGACCTTCTTGGTGATGATATTGATCACCCCGCCCATGGCATCGGAGCCGTACAGTGCCGAGGCCGGACCACGGATGACCTCGATGCGCTCGATGGCCTCCAGCGGCGGCAGGAAGTTGATCGGGGTGCCGGCCTGGGAACCGCGCTCGCTGAAGGCATCGTTGCCCTGTGCCGGGCGGCCATCGATCAGGAACAGGGTGTAGTCAGCGGTCATGCCGCGCAGCATGATCGACTGCTCGACACCACCGCCATTGATCTGCACACCGGCGACGTTCTTCAGCGCATCGGTGATATCGGTATAGGACTTCTTCTTCAGCTCTTCCTGGGAGATGACTGTGATCGCCGCCGGAGCGTCCCGCAGGTTCTGCTCGAAACCGGAGGCGGTCACCACCGTCTGACCCAGGTCCAGCGCTTCCTGCGCCTGTTGCGCAGCAGCCGAACAGGCTACCGAGGCCATGGTTACCGCCAACAGCGTTTTTCTGAACTGTGGCTGTGAATTCCCGGCAAAGGGACGCTTACTGCGTGACATGCTTGTCTCTCCAATAAGAATGATGTGAGCTGTTGGCTGTATTTTTATGCTGGAACCGGGCCGCAGGACCGGAGATGACGCGCCGCGGTCTGCGCAGATCGACGCAAATGATATACATTGCTATTTGCGAGTAAATGCAATTTACAACTTATACACTTTGCAAACGCAGGTTCAGGCGCAGACCCGGGGCGCGATTCTCAGCCCACAGCTCTCCCCCTTGAAGTCGCAGCGTGCTGCGCGCGATGGCCAGCCCCAGGCCGAAGCCATCACCACCCGGGCGGGCGGCGTTGAGCCGGGTGAAAGGTTGGAAGATGGTTTCCAGCTCGCCCGCCTCGACGCCGGGCCCCTGGTCCTCGATCCACAGGTGCCAGCAGGCACCCTCGCGCCGGCCACCCAGACGCACTACGCCATCGGCCGATGAATGGCGGATGGCATTGCGCAGGATGTTCTCCATGGCCTGGGCCAGGCCGTTGAGGTTGCCCAGCACGCAGCAGTCGGCTGGCAGCTCGCAGGGCAACTGCTCGGTGCTCCAGCCACTTTCGAAGCAGGCATTTTCCCGCAGCACATCCCACAGGTGCCCCACATCCACCGGCTCCAGCGGCAGGCTTGGGCGTTCGGTGTCCAACCAGACCAGTTCCAGACTATCGGCGATCAGCCGTTCCATGGTCGCCACCTCCCGCTCCAGGCGCTGGCCCAGGGTCTGCACATCCTCGGCTTGCTCACCCGCTACCCGCAGGCGACTGAGCGGGGTGCGCAGTTCATGGGACAGATCGCGCAGCAGCTGGCGCTGAAAGGTCAGGGTATCTTCCAGGCGCCCGGCCATATGGTTGAACGCCCCGGCCAGATCGCCCAGCTCATCCCGGCGCTGGGCCACCTGCGGCCCGACCCGCGCCGCCAGGTCACCAGCACTCAGGGCCACGGCCTGGTGCCGCAGGATCGCCAGCGGGGCGATCAGCAGGCGGTACAGCAGGATGCCGAGCAATACCGCCAACAGTGCCGGCAATACCCGGTATAGCAACGCTTCCCATAGTTCGCGGTACTTGCGCGGGCTCAGGCGTTCGGGCAGGGTCATTACCAGGCGGTTCTCACCATCGCTGAATGGCAGCTCGAAGGTCGGTGTGCCGTCGGGCCGCCCCATCTGCCCATCCAGCTGGCGCAGAAAGCGCAGCCGTTGCCGTTCGCTCTCCTCCAGCGGCCGGGATGACAGTGATTGCCGCTGGCCATCCACCACCACCGCCCAGATCTGTTCGCGGGCGCGCAGACGCAGCAGAAAGCCGTCCACACCCCGTGCACCCTCTGCCTGCCAGGCGGCTTCGGCCTCCCGGGCATAGTCGGTCAAGATGGTCTTGGTCGAGGCCGGCAGGTAGGAAGTTGCGCGTATCAGCAAACGGCCGAGGTCGACGTGCAGGCTGACCAGCAACAGGCAGAACAGCGCCAGCATTCCGGTCAGCCGCCACAACAGCGAGTATCGGCTGGGCAGTCTCATCCCAGGCGGGCCAGCATGTAGCCCTTGCCCCACACCGTCTCCACCCGTGCGCCCTGGTAGCCGATACCTTGCAGCTTGCGGCGAATCTGGCTGATATGCATGTCCAGGCTGCGGTCATGCTGGGCATAGCCGCGACGCAGGGCCTGCTGGTACAGGAAGGGCTTGCTCAATGCCTCGTCCATATGCCGCCAGAGCAGTTCCAGCACGCGATACTCGCTGGGCGTGAGCCCCGCCGACGTGCCGGCCAACGCCACATCACAGCCCATTTCATCGAAATGCAGATCATCGGTGGACTCGCGGGGCGCCTGCTCGCGCCGCTCGTAGGCCACCCGGCGCAGGATGGCCTCGATGCGTACGCTCAGCTCCCCGAGGCTGAAGGGCTTGGGCAGGTAGTCGTCGGCTCCCTGGCTGAAGCCGGCGATACGATTCTGCTCGCCGCCCAGCGCCGACATCAATACCACCGGCACGCCATGCTGGCTGCGCAGCTGCTGCAATACCTCCAGGCCGTTGCGCCCGGGCAGCAGGATGTCCATCAGAATCAGATCGAACTGCTCGCTGGTAGCCAGGCGCAGCCCTTCATCGCCGTCGTGGCTGAGCGTGACATCGTAACCACTGCCCTGCAGATGGGTCTGCAGATGGCTGGCGAGTAATGGGTCGTCTTCAACGGCAAGAATACGGGTAATGGGCTGGGTAGCGTGCAACATGACACATGACCGGCAAATGAATGCGAATCATTCTACACCTTAATTGCATGCGACTGGCAGCCAGCAAGTACCCCGGGCTGTCCATGCACATTGCTCGCCGGTATGCTGGCACCCATGTACAGTCTCGCCCACCCCGTCACCAGTCTCCTGGAAATCCGCAAGAGCCGCTTTCTCGGCTGTGTTGAACCTGTCGCCGACCGGGCCAGCGCCCAGGAGCGGGTGGCGGCGCTGCGCGCCGAGCATCCGGATGCGACGCATGTATGCTGGGCGCTGCTGGCCGGCGGGCACAGCGCGGCGGTGGACGATGGCGAGCCATCCGGTACCGCCGGACGACCGATGCTCGATGTGCTGCGCCATCAACAGCTCGATGGCGTACTGGCCACCGTGGTGCGTTACTACGGGGGTATCAAGCTGGGTGCCGGTGGGCTGGTGCGGGCCTACACCGATGCGGTGGCCCAGGCGCTGCTGCAGGCGGAAAAGATCACCCATGTGCCCACGCTGGTGATCGATTGTGAATTGCCCTACGCGCATGAGGGGATTGCCCGCCATCTGCTGGGCCTGGCCGGTGGTGAGCTGCTGGAAGTCCGGCATGCAGCCACGGTGCAGTTGCGCTTGCGCCTGCCTGCCACAGCCGCCGAGCAACTGCATGAGCAATTGCTGACCGCGACGCGCGGCGAACTACACTGGCGCCTACTCGATCAATAGTGGCAATAACACATCATTGTCGTCATTTGGACTCGCCGCATCCCGCCGATCCCCCTACACTATCGGGCCACAGCACTCGGTAACATCGATATAATTCCGCCCCCGGGCGTGCCGCACCTGTCAGGAAACATACATGCAGCAGAATCTGAAGTCCGTAGCATCGATGCTGCTGGTCACTGTGGTGGCCCTGAACCTGTTCATGATCGCGCTGCTGGCGTATACCCTGCACGCCTCGTACAAACGCCAGATCGAGGAAGTACGCACCAATGTGACCAACCTGGCGCTGCTGCTGGACCATAGTGTAAGCGGCGCAGCCACCGAGATCGGCCTGGTGGTGCAGGAGATCCAGTCCTACCTGGAGACCGAGCTGCGCAACGGTGAGCTACGGGAAGAGGCCGTCAATAATCTGATCACCTCTCGCCAGAAGTGGATCAGCGATATTGCCACCATCCGCGTGGCCGATGCCCGGGGCCAGGTCAGGTTCGGCTCCGACATCGATGCCCCCACCCAATATATCGATGACGATTTCTTCATCGCCCACAGGGACAATGCCAACGCCGGTCTGCTGGTCAGCAGGCTTATCCAAAGCCGCTTCACGCAGGACTGGGTGCATGTATTCTCCCGGCGCTACGATGATGCTGATGGCCACTTTGCCGGTGTCATCACCGCGGCGGTGCCGGCCAGTCATTTCGTCCGGCTGATCTCCGGCCTCGACCTGGGACCACACGGCATCGCTCTGCTGCGCGACCTGGATAAGAAACTGGTGGCCCGCCACCCGCCGCTGGATGCGCCACCCGGCCATACCGGCTCGGTGGGCGGCTCGCAGGAGCTGACCGAGCTGCTGGAGTCCGGCGCAGCGGCCGGCATCTTCTACAGCGACGGTACCGCCGATGGCATAGCACGTACCGATGCCTTCCGCCGACTGGAGACGATGCCGGTGTTCGTGGTCGCCGGGCTCGGCGAGGATGATTACCTGGTCACCTGGCGGCGGGATCGGACCAAGGCCCTGGTGCTGGGTCTGCTGTTCCTGTTGGTCACCTGCATCGGCGCCCGGCTGCTGTGGCGCCAGATCAAGGCCAGTAACCGGGCCAACCGCCGCAGCCGTATGTTGTTGCAACACGCCAGCGATGGCATTCACATTCTCGACAGCCAGGGCCGGTTGCTGGAGGCCAGCGACTCCTTCTACCAGATGCTCGGCTATCCGCTCGGCGACCCCGCCGATCACTCGCCCTACAACTGGGATGCGCTCCACACCCCCAGGGAACTGGAGCAACTGATCAGCAGCCAGCTGCAGTACAACCGCCTGATCACCTTCGAGACCCTGTTCCGCCACCGCGACGGTCACGAGTTCCCGGTCGAGGTCACCAGTGTGCCACTGGAGATCGATGGCCAGCCGCTGCTGTTCAACGCAGCCCGGGATATCCGTGGCCGCAAGCAGGTCGAGGAGGACCTGCGTATCGCCGCCCGCGCCTTCGAGTCGCAGGTCGGCATGCTGATCACCGATGCCGAGCTGAACATCCTGCGCTGCAACCAGGCGTTCAGCCGCATCACCGGCTACAGCGCCGAGGAGATCATCGGCCGCCAGCCCAACCTGCTGCAGTCCGGCCGCCACGACAAGCATTTCTACGCCGCCATGTGGCAGGCCTTGAACCAGCATGGCGCCTGGCAGGGCGAGATCTGGAACAAGCGCAAGAACGGCGAAATCTATCCGCAATTGCTGTCCATCGGTGCCGTCAGCAATGAACAGGGCCAGACCACTCATTACGTGGCCTCACTGTCGGATATCACCGCCCGCAAGGCCACCGAGGAGCAGATGCGCACCCTGGCCTTCTACGACTCGCTGACCAAGCTGCCCAACCGTCGCCTGTTTCTCGAACGGCTCGAACATGCCCTGCGCACGGCCCAGCGCCACCAGACCCGTGGTGCCTTGCTGGTGATCGACCTGGACAACTTCAAGACACTGAACGATACCGAGGGACATGCCGCCGGTGACCGGTTGCTGGAGCTGGTCGCCACCCGCCTGATCGGCTGCGTGCCGCACAAGGATGCGGTCGCGCGCCTGGGCGGCGACGAGTTCGTGGTATTGCTGGATGACCTGGGCAGCCATGAGATCGAGGCCGCCCGCCAGGCCGAGCTGGTCGGCCGGGATATTCTCGCGGCGCTGACCAAGCCCTACCTGCTGGCGCAGAGCGAGTACCGCGGCTCGGCCAGCATTGGCATCGCGCTGTTCGGTATCGGCGATACCCTGGAGTCGGAGGAGCCGCTGAGAAACGCCGACCTGGCCATGTCCCAGGCCAAGGCCGCCGGCAGCAATACCCTGTGCTTCTTCGACCCCAGGATGCAGGCCCAGGTACGCGAGCGCAGCGAGATCGACGCCGGCCTGCGCATTGCCCTGGAACAACAGCAGTTCGTGCTGCACTACCAGCCACAGGTCGATGGTGCTGGCCACGTCACCGGTGCCGAGGCGCTGGTGCGCTGGGCCCATCCGGAACATGGCATGATCTCCCCGGCGCGCTTCATTCCGGTAGCCGAGGAAAACGGCCTGATCCTGCCGCTCGGCCACTGGGTGCTGGAAACCGCCTGCCGGCAACTGGCCCGCTGGGCCGACGACCCACACACTGCCCAACTGAGCCTGGCGGTCAACGTCAGCGCCAACCAGTTGAGCCAGCCCGACTTCGTCGCCCTGGTACGGCAGATACTGCAACGCACCGGTGCTCCGGCGCAGCGCCTGAAGCTGGAATTGACCGAGAGCGCACTGGTCGATGAGATAGAAAGCACCATCGGCAAGATGAACGAGTTGAAGCGCCTGGGCGTCTGCTTCTCGCTGGACGACTTCGGCACCGGCTATTCCTCGCTGACCTACCTGAGCCGGTTGCCACTGGACCAGTTGAAGATCGACCAGAGTTTCGTGCACAGCATCCTACTGGACCCCAACAGCGGCGAAATCGCCCAAATGATCATACTGCTGGCCGAGCGCATGGGCCTGTCGGTACTGGCCGAAGGCGTCGAGACCCAGGCGCAGCGCGACGCCCTGCAGGAGCGCGGCTGCCACAACTTCCAGGGCTATCTGTTCGGTCGGCCGATGGCTATCGAGGAGTTCGAGCGCGAGCTACTGCAGCACTGAGCTCTCATCAGGCAAGCATGGCGGCTCGAATCATGTATGTGGGTTCGGGGCACCATCGGCCCGAGGCGGGCCTCCCACAGCGGAGGGGCAGGCCGCTGTTTTTGTGGCCTGCCATCCCTGGCGGCCACCCTGCGGGTCGCCACTGCGTGGCGTCAAAAATGGCTCCCGGCCATTTTTTGTGGGAGCAGCGCCCCGCCGCGATAGCGGGCCTGCAAATCGCGGCGGGGCGCCCCCCCCTACACAGCTCACACCGTGCGTGAGAAATTGCCCTTCTGCTCGCCGCCCAGGTAGGCATCGAAGGCCATCGCCACATTGCGCAGCATCAGCTGGCCCTCGGGCAACAGCAACAACTCCCGGTCGCTGATCGCCACCAGGCCATCGGCGACCGGCTCGGCCAACTGCTCGAGGGCATCGGCGAAGTAGGCCTGGAAGTCGATGCCGTAGTGCTCCTCGAACTTGCCGAAGTCGATCCGCCCCTGGCACATCAGATCGAGGATTACCTCGCGTCGCAGGCAGTCATCCTCGCTGAGGGTATAGCCGCGGTGGATCGGCAGCAGGCCCGCGTCGATCCGTGCATAGTACTGCGACAGCTCCTTGACGCTCTGACTGTAGGTGTTGTCCACCTTGCCGATGGACGACACGCCGATACCGATCAGGTCGCAGTCGGCGTGCGTGGAGTAACCCTGGAAGTTGCGTTGCAGCGTACCGTTCTCGCGGGCCAGCGCCAACTCGTCGTCGGGCAACGCGAAGTGGTCCATGCCGATATAGACGTAACCGGCGCTGGTGAGCCGCTCGATGGTCAGCTCCAGCAGCTCCAGCTTGCGCTCCGGCGGCGGCATGTCCTGCGGGCGGATCAGCCGCTGCGCGCGCACCAGGTCCGGCAGGTGCGCGTAGCTGTAGGCGGCGATGCGATCGGGGCGCATGTCGATGATCTTGTCCAGGGTGGTATTGAAACTCTGGACGGTCTGCAGCGGCAGGCCGTAGATCAGGTCAACGCTCACCGACTTGTACTGCGCCTCGCGCGCGGCCTGCACCAGCTCGCGGGTCTGCTCCTCGCTCTGCAGGCGGTTGACCGCGGCCTGTACCGCCTCGTCGAAGTCCTGCACGCCGAAACTCAGGCGATTGAAGCCCAGCGCGCGCAGCTGGTGGATCTGCACCGGCGCCACGGTACGCGGATCGACCTCCAGGGAGAACTCGTGCTCGTCGCTGTCGTCCATGTTGAACGAGGCGCGCAGGGTGTTCATCAGGTCTTCCAGCTGCTCGCTGGTCAGGTAGGTCGGCGTACCGCCGCCCAGGTGCAGCTGGGTCAGCTTGCGCGACTTGTCGAACAGCGCCGCCTGCATGGCGATCTCACGCTTGAGGTATTCGAGGTACTCCACTGCCCGCTCGGTCTTGTGGGTGATGATCTTGTTGCAGGCGCAGTAATAGCACAGGCTCTTGCAGAACGGGATATGGATGTACACCGACAGGCACTTGGGCGTTTCGGCGGCATTGCTGGCCCTGGCCGCGGCGCGATAGTCATCCATGGCAAAGGCCTGGTGGAATTGCGGTGCGGTGGGGTAGGAAGTGTAGCGCGGCCCCGGGCGATCGTACTTCTCGATCAGGGCACGGTTGAAGCTGATTTTCTGCGTCATGGGTCTCTCGCCCTCATCATTTGGCGACGTCTGTCTGGCAAATCACATGAGGGAAAGTGTAAAGCAAGGAATCCGGCTTTGCATTGAGGCGGGTCAAGGAGCGGCTAGCCAGGAACTGATCATGAGCTCGCACGCTTCGTTGTTCTGGGTTGTCGAGCGCCTCGGGCCGTGATCGGACCGGGACACGTTGGCCGGGTCGCGATCGACTCAACGACGCAGCGGCTCGGAACCCTCAGGCGTAGCGCAGGCGCGCTACACCCCGAAAACCATGCGCCGCATCCGCCCGGGTTGTCGAGCGCCTGCTCGACGACGCAGTGGCTCGGAACCCGCAGGCGTAGCGCAGGCGCGCTACACCCCGAAAACCGTGCGCTGTTTCGGCCTAATCCTCCCGCAAACCGAACATGATCGAGTGGGCCTGCCCATCGCTGACCGCGACCACCACGCCCTCGCGGGCATAGATCCAGGCCTCGCCGACCTCCACCGGCATGCGCAGCTCGGCCGGGCCGAAGGTGGCCTCGATATCGCGCAGCCTGAGCGGCTTCTCGGGAATCAGGCTGAGGCGCTCCACCGGGTACTGCGCCAGCGCCGCACCCACCGCCGGGGATACCGCCTGGTCCGGCATGTCCGGTTGCCAGGCCTGGGCCTCGACCAGGCTGTCGGTCTGCTGCTGGTCCAGGCCGATGACCGTCTGCACCCGCCAGCGCTGGCCATCGGAGTCCAGCGGATGACGGCTGACCAGGCGCGGCTCACCATCGGCGCTGATCATCCACAGGCTGCCTTCGCCGAGTATCCGGCCGACCTCGGCCAGGGTCAGCACGCGCTCGCGCACCGGCGTCCACAGGCTGGCCTGGTACTGCTGCTTCCAGGCCAGCGGCTGCCCATGCTGCTCCTGCTCGGCGCGCCACTGATCGAGCGCCAGCAGCGACAACAGCACCACTGCAACAAGCGTCCCGATACGTACACCCATGCGTGCGTTCATGCAGTTCCTCTCTGTCAGAAAAACAAAGGGCATCCCTGGGGATGCCCTTGCGCTTCTACCAATAATCTCAGGCAGCGTCGTCGACGCTGATATGCTTCTTCAATTTGTTCATGGCGTTCTTTTCCAATTGGCGGATACGCTCCGCCGATACCTGGTACTTGGCCGCCAGTTCATGCAGGGTGGCCTTTTCCTCGGCCAGCCAGCGCTGGTAGAGAATATCCCGGCTGCGCTCGTCGAGCTGGGCCAGGCCCTGCTGCAGCTGCTGGCTGGAACTGTCGCTCCAGTCGGCGCTCTCCAGCTGGGTGGCCGGGTCGTAGCGCTTGTCTTCCAGATAATGCACCGGCGCGTAGGCGGTGTCGTCATCATCGTCATCGGCGCCGTCGAAGCCCAGGTCCTGGCCATACAGGCGGCTTTCCATCTCGCGTACTTCGCGGGCGGCCACGCCCAGGTCCTCGGCCACCGCATTGACCTCGTCGTGGGTCAGCCAGGCGAGCTTCTTCTTGGCGCTGCGCAGGTTGAAGAACAGCTTGCGCTGGGCCTTGGTGGTCGCCACCTTGACGATGCGCCAGTTGCGCAGGATGAATTCGTGGATCTCGGCACGGATCCAGTGCACGGCGAAGGACACCAGGCGCACACCCATTTCCGGGTTGAAGCGCTTGACCGCCTTCATCAGGCCAACGTTACCTTCCTGGACCAGGTCAGCCTGGGCCAGGCCATACCCGGAATAGCTGCGCGCGATGTGCACGACGAAGCGCAGGTGCGACATGACCAGTTGTCGGGCCGCCTCCAGATCCTGCTGATAGAACAAACGATCAGCCAGTTCGCGCTCCTCCTCGACACTGAGTATCGGGATGCTGCTTACGGTCTGAACATAGGCCTCCAGGTTGGCACCTGGAATCAGGTTATGTACGGGCTGCAAAGCAGTGCTCATGCTTGAACTCCAAATAAATGACGCACCAGTGTATCACCACATGCTAGGACATGGAACGCTCGAACAAGTTCCGCAATCCATAGATTTTTACCTTAAAATCAACATGTTAATAAAAAATACATACTCTGTTACCGCGGTTCGATATCGCGGATATGCCGCCCCACCGCCAGCCACGCACCGGCCAGGCCGAGCAGCATGGCCCCGGCCAGCAGCACCAGGCCATCGGCCAGCGGCATGCCGGACAGGGCAAAATCGCTCTGGTACAACGCCGCCACCTGGCGCACGGTGACGTTCAGCCAGCTCAGCCCAGCCGCCAGTAATAACCAGGCCAGCAGCCCGGCGAGCAGGCCATAGAATACGCCCAGGTACAGGAACGGTCGTCGCACGAAGGCATCGGTGCCGCCGACCAGCTTGATCACCAGGATCTCGTTGCGCCGGCTCTCGATCGCCAGGCGGATGGTATTGGCCATCACCAGTAGCAGCGCCAGCACCAGCAGCACCGCCAAGCCACCGGTAAAACGCTCGAACATGGCCAGGATCGAGGTCAACCGCTCGACCCACAGCAGGTCGATCTGCACCTCATCCACCCCCGGCAGCTGCGCCAGGCGATCGCGCAGCGGCTGCAGCGCCGAAGCGCCACCCTCGATGCTCTGCGGCATGACCAGGATCACATCCGGCAGCGGATTGTAGGCCAGTTGCTGCAGGGCATCGCCCAGCCCGGAATGCTGCTGGAACTCCGCCAGTGCCAACTCACGGTCGAGCAATTGGGTAGAGGCCACGTCCTCAAGCGCCTCGATCTCGGCCTGCAGCGCCTGGGCGGCATCGGCCTCAACGCCGTCCTCCAGGTACACCGACAGCTGCGCCGCGCGCTGCCAGTCGATGCCCAGGCGCTCGACCTGGTCAATCAGTACCGCCAGCCCCATCGGCAGGGCCAGGACGATACTCATGACCAGGACGATCATCAGGGTACTGAACGGATAGTCGCCGATACGCCGCAGTGCCAGCCGGGTGCTGTCACGGTGGCTGCTTACCCAGCTGCGCAGCGGATGCCGCCAGCTGCGACTGGAACGCGCCGCGCCGCTGGCGGCCTTCTGGCTGCGCTTGTCCACGGGTTTCTGATTCGCCGCCATGTCAGTCTCCATCCGCCAGCAGGCGGCCTTCGCTGAGCGTCAGCATGCGGTGATCCAGCTGGGCGATCAACGGCAGGTCGTGGCTGGCGATGATCACCGTTACGCCAACCCGGTTGAAGTCCTCGAACAGCCCCATGATTTCCGCCGACAGCTCCGGATCGAGGTTGCCGGTGGGCTCGTCGGCCAGCAACAGCGCCGGCTTGTGCACCACCGCCCGGGCAATGCCGACCCGCTGCTGCTCACCGCCGGACAGGGAAATCGGATACATGTTCTCGCGCTTGAGCAGACCGACCTTGTCCAGCGCCGCGCGTACCCGGCGGCCAATCTCGTCGCGCGGCGTGCCGTTGATGATCAGCGGCAGCGCCACATTGTCGAACACCGTACGGTCGAACAGCAGCTGGTGGTTCTGGAACACCACGCCGACCTGGCGACGCAGGTAGGGAATGTCATGGCTGCCCAGGTCGCGCAGGTTCTGCCCGCCAACATGCACGTGCCCGGAGGTTGGCCGCTCCATGCACATGATCAGCTTGAGCAGGGTGCTCTTGCCCGCGCCGGAATGGCCGGTGATGAACACCATCTCCCCGGTGCGGATATGAAAGCTCAGACTGTCCAGGCCCTGATGGCCGTTGGGATAACGCTTGCTGACCTGATCGAAACGGATCATGGCGTCACTCGCGACCGAACAGGGCCTTGACGAACTCCGGCGCGGTGAACGGCCGCAGGTCGTCGATCTGCTCGCCGACGCCGATGAAGCGGATCGGCAGGCCGAACTGCTTGGCCAGGGCGAAGATCACCCCGCCCTTGGCGGTGCCGTCGAGCTTGGTCAGCACCAGGCCGGTCAGCCCCACCGCCTGGTCGAACAGCTTGGTCTGGCTGATGGCGTTCTGTCCGGTGCCGGCATCCAGTACCAGCAGCACCTCGTGCGGCGCCTCGGCATCGAGCTTGGCCAGCACGCGCTTGACCTTCTTCAACTCGTCCATGAGGTTGTCCTTGTTGTGCAGGCGGCCGGCGGTGTCGGCGATCAGCACGTCCGCGCCGCGGGACTTGGCTGCCTGCAGTGCGTCGAACACCACCGAGGCGGAGTCCGCGCCGGTGTGCTGGGCGATCACCGGAATGCTGTTGCGCTCGCCCCAGACCTGCAGCTGCTCCACCGCAGCGGCGCGGAAGGTGTCACCGGCGGCCAGCATCACCTGTTTGCCCTCGCCTTGCAGGCGCTTGGCCAGCTTGCCGATGGTGGTGGTCTTGCCGACGCCGTTGACGCCCACCACCAGGATCACATAGGGCTGTTTGCCGGCATCGACCTGCATCGGTTTGGCGACATGGCCCAGCAGGCTTTCCAGTTCGTTCTGCAAGGCACGGTACAGCGCGTTGCGATTGGACAGCTCGCGCCGGCGCACACGCTGCTGCAGCGACTCCATGATCAGGGTGGTGGCTTCGATGCCGACGTCGGCCATCAGCAGCCGGGTCTCCATCTCCTCCAGCAGTTCGTCGTCGATTTCCTTTTCGCCGAGGAACAGGTTGGCCATGCCCTCGCCGAGGTTGGCGCTGGTCTTCGACAGCCCCGCCCGCATGCGCGCAAAGAACCCCTTGGGCTCGGCCGCCTGCTGCGGTTCGGCTACCGGCGCCGGCGCCTCGCCGAGGCCGGAAAACAGCTGTTCAGCCGCCTGGCGGGCAGCCTGGTCGTGACTGGCCGGTGGCGTGGCCGGTTGCTCTGCAGGCACTGCAGAGGCGGCCTGCGGAGCGGCATCCTGTGGCTCTGGTGCCGGTGACGCTGGCGGCTGCTCGGCCGCCGGCTCATCGGCCTTGCGGCGCATCCAGCCGAACAGACCTTTCTTGCCGGCCTTGCCGTCGTCGTTACGCGCGGGGTCCTGTTCGGGGTGTTCTGGCTTGTCTTTGGAACCAAACATTGACGATCACTATCTGAGTCTGGCGCAGGCATTTGGCCTGCGCGTTGAAGGTTGGGTTATCCTACCCCACTTCCGCTATCGACGGTATGACCCTCTAGCCACAGGACTCCAGATGCACATAGCGCGGCGCTCATTATTTTTCATTCTATTACTGCTGGTCGGCCTGACCAGCAGTGTCCAGGCCAACGACACCCGACAGCCAACCCACGAATTCACCCTGGACAATGGCCTCAAGGTCATCGTCCGCGAGGACCATCGCGCCCCCGTGGTGGTCTCTCAACTGTGGTACCGGGTCGGCAGCAGCTATGAGCCACCGGGCCGCACCGGACTGTCCCACGCCCTGGAGCACATGATGTTCAAGGGCAGCGAGCGCCTGGCGCCGGGCCAGGCCTCGCACCTGCTGAGCAGCCTCGGCGCCCAGGAAAACGCCTTCACCAGCCGCGACTATACCGCCTACTACCAGGTGCTCAGCCGGGATCAGTTGGCCATCGCCCTGGAGCTGGAAGCCGAACGCATGCACGGTCTGACCCTGCCCGAGGACGAGTTCCTGCGCGAGATGGAGGTGATCAAGGAGGAGCGCCGCCTGCGCGTGGACGACAACCCCAGCAGCCTGGCCTACGAGCGCTTCCTGACCCTGGCGCACATGGCCAGCCCCTACGCCCAGCCGGTGATCGGCTGGATGCATGACCTGGACCGCCTCAGCGTGGAGGATCTGCGCGAGTGGTATCGGCGTTATTACCAACCGAGCAATGCCATCCTGGTGGTGGTCGGCGATGTCCAGCTGGAGGCGGTGCGCAGCCTGGTCGAACGCTACTTCGGCCCGCTGGACAATACGCCCAGCCCTGCCGCCCGGGCGCCACTGGAACTGCCCGCCGGTGGCGAACGCAGCCTGACCGTCAACCTGCCGGTGCAGATGCCCAGCCTGCTGCTCGGCTTCAACGTGCCCACCCTGAGTACCGCCGAACAGGCCTGGGAAGTACACGCCCTGCGCCTACTCGAAGCGGTGCTCGATGGCGGCTACAGCGCCCGCCTGGCCAGCCGCCTGGAGCGTGCCGATGCCGTGGCCACCGCCGCCTCGGCCAACTATGAAGGCTTCGCCCGCGGCGACAGCCTGTTCTTCCTCTCCGGGGTACCCAACCAGTCCCGTCAGGTCAGCCTCGAACAGCTGGAACAGGCACTCTGGGAGCAGATCGATGAGCTCAAGCAGACGCCGCCAAGCCAGGACGAACTCAACCGGGTACAGGCGCAGATGACTGCGCAGCTGGTCTACGCCCAGGACAGCATCAGTCACCAGGCCAACCAGATCGGCATGCTGGAAAGCATCGGCCTGCCGTGGACCCTGCTGGATGAGGACATTGCCGCGCTGGAGGCGATCACCCCGGAGCAGATCAGCGAGGTCGCCCGGCGTTACCTGGTACCCGAGCGCCTGACCCGCGCGCATATTCTGCCTGTTGCCACCGAGGAGGAGCGCTGATGGCCGCTGCAACATCCAAACGGCGCTGGGCGCTGATTCTGCTGCTGTTGATCGCCCTGGTCGCAGCGCTGTTGCTGCTGCGCGAACCGGCACCAGAGGCACCACAGCCGGCACCCGAGCAGACCAGCCAGCCGGTCGCCGCGGCCGACCCAGAGGCGCAGCCCGATGCGGTAGAGGAACTGCTGCCCGAACTGGATTCGCTGCAGCACATCGACCTGCAGCAACCGCCGGCCCGGCGCAACCTGGACCTGCAGCACTGGACCACCAGCCAGGGCACGCCGGTCTACTTCATGCCCGCCGAGGAGCTGCCGATGCTCGACGTGCAACTTCTGTTCGCTGCCGGCGCCAGCCGCGACGGCGAGCTGCCGGGGCTGGCGACCATGACCAATGCCATGCTCAACGAGGGCAGTGGCAACAAGGACGCCGGTGCCATCGCCGCCGGCTTCGAGCGGCTGGGTGCCGAGTTTGCCAACAGCTCGCACCGCGACATGGCGCTGGCCGGCCTGCGCAGCCTGACCGCCGCCGACAAGCTCGACCCGGCCCTGGCGCTGTTCGCCGAGGTCATCGCCCGCCCGAGTTTCCCCGCGGATGCCTTCGAACGCCTGCGCAACCAGCTGCTGGCCAGCCTGCAGTTCCGACTGCAGCGCCCTTCGGCACTGGCCAGCGAGGCATTCTGGGCCGACCTGTATGCGCAGCATCCCTATGGCAGCCTGCCCGAAGGCACCGCCGAGAGCCTCGCCGAACTGAATCCCGACACGCTGCGTCAGTTCCACCAGCAGTACTACAGCGCCGGCAACGCGGTGATCGCGCTGGTCGGCGCCATCGACCGCCAGCGCGCCGAGCGCATCGCCCAGCGGCTGGCCGATGCCCTGCCCCAGGGTTCGGCCGCCGCTCCCATCGGCGAGCCGCTGCCGATTGCCTCCAGCCACCGGCATATCGACTTCAACGGCCAGCAGACCCATATCCTGGTCGGCCAGCATGGCATCAGCCGGCATGACCCGGACTATGCCGCGCTGTACGTCGGCAACCAGATTCTCGGCGGCTCGGGCTTCGGCTCACGGCTGATGCAGGAAATCCGCGAGAGCCGCGGCCTGTCCTACTCGGTCAGCAGCCGACTGGTACCGATGCAGGCCACCGGTCCGGTGATGGTCAGCATGCAGACCCGTGCCGATCAGGTGGACCTGGCGCTGTCGGTGATCCACCAGAGCCTCGACGAGTTCATCAGCGAGGGGCCGACCGAGGCCGAACTGCTGCGCACCAAGCGACAGATCAATGGCGAATTCCCGCTGAGTACCGCCAACAATGCCGCGATCGTCGCCCAGCTCGGGGTAATCGGTTTCTACGGCCTGCCGCTGAATCACCTGCAGCTGTTCCTCGATCAGGTGCAGGCACTGACCGCCGAGGATATCCGCGACGCCTTCGCCCGGCACTTCCACCCCGACCAACGCCTGGTCATCACCGTCGGTCCGGCGCTGGTCATCCAGCAGGACCCGGAGGATCTACCGGGCCAGGATGAGGCCCCCACACCACTGGATGCCGACCCGGCCCTCGCGGAGCCAGCGCCATGAAGCAAACCAAAGCCCGCCAGAGCCAGCTGCGCATCATCGCCGGCGAGTGGCGCAGCCGTCGTTTCAGCTTCACCGAGCAACCCGGGCTGCGACCCACCCCTGACCGTGTCCGGGAGACGCTGTTCAACTGGCTGAGCGGGGATATCGAAGGAGCACACTGCCTCGACCCGTTCGCCGGCAGCGGCGCCCTGACCCTGGAAGCCCTGTCCCGCGGTGCCGCCCAGGTACTGGCCTGCGACCTGAGCCGCGAGGTGGTGGCAACGCTGCGCGGCCATCTGCAGACCCTGCACTGCGAGCGTGGCGAAGTACGTCAGCAGGATGCCCTGGGCCTGCTGGCCGGCACGCCGGAGGCGCCCTTCGATGTGGTGTTTCTCGATCCACCCTTTCACCAGGACCTGCTGATCCCGGCCTGCACCGCGCTGGAAGCCAACGGCTGGCTGAGCGCCAACGCCCTCATCTACACCGAAAGCGAAACCGCACCGGAGCGCCTGAGCTGGCCAGCGAACTGGCAGCTGCATCGGAACAAGAAAGCCGGGCAGGTCTGGTACAGCCTGTGGCAGCGACAGCAACCTACCGGGGTGTAGCCCCTGGGGGTGTGTAGCGCCCCCACACTACGCCTGCGGCCTCGCCGCCAACCCGACCCTGTCGTCGCGCAGGCGCGCGACAACCCGAAACAGTCAGGCCCGCAGTCTGTGGCCCCCGGAAGGGTAGCCCCCCTGGGGGTGTAGCGCCCCCGCGCTACACCGGGCGGCCTCGCAGCTGCCCCCCGGCCCCGACAGCCTGCCGGGCAGGCTTTGATGCGGTTTTCCGTTTTGCCGCGACGGGGTCATTACGCTACCATCTGCCCTCCGGTACCCACAGGCAGGACTGAAGCCAATGAATACTGTTCTCTATCCCGGCACCTTCGACCCCATCACCATGGGTCACACGGACCTGGTCGGGCGCGCTGCCAAGTTGTTCGATCACGTGGTGGTAGCCGTCGCCGCCAGCCCGAAGAAGAACCCGGCCTTTACGCTCGAACAGCGCGTGGAGCTGGCGCGCGAGGTGCTGAAACAGTACCCGAACGTCGAAGTGGTGGGCTTTTCCACCCTGCTGGCGCACTTTGCCGCGGACGTCGGTGCCAATGTGCTGTTGCGCGGCCTGCGTGCCGTATCGGACTTCGAGTACGAATTCCAGCTGGCCAACATGAATCGCCAGTTGGCGCCCCAGGTGGAAAGTCTGTTCCTCACGCCGTCGGAGAAGTATTCTTACATCTCGTCCACGCTGGTCCGCGAAATCGCTTCCCTGGGTGGCGATGTCAGCAAATTCGTTCATCCGGTGGTACATGAAGCCCTGCTCAAGCGCTTCAACGGCTGAACAGCTTCCCGGAGTGACCCAATGGCCCTGATCATTACCGACGACTGCATCAACTGCGACGTCTGCGAGCCGGAATGCCCCAACGGGGCCATTTCTCAGGGCGAGGAAATCTATGTCATCGACCCCAACCTGTGCACCGAGTGCGTCGGTCATTTCGACGAACCCCAGTGCCAGCAGGTCTGCCCGGTCGACTGCATTCCGCTTGACCCCGGGCATGTCGAAACCAGGGAGCAGCTGATGGACAAGTATCAGTTGCTCACCAGCAGCAAATGAGTATGTTGATGCACCTGCCAATCCTGCTGGCGCTGCTGCTGAGCCTGACAGCCCACGCCGCTCCAGCGCCCGATCAGCAGGCCGTTGCCAGTGCTCACCCGGTCGCCACCGCCGCCGGCCATCAGATTCTCGATCAGGGCGGCAACGCCTTCGACGCCGCCATCGCCGTGGCGGCCACCCTGGCGGTGGTCGAGCCCTACGGCTCGGGCATCGGTGGTGGCGGCTTCTTCCTGTTGCGCCAGCCCGGCGACAGCGCACCCCGCTACCGCTTCATCGACGCCCGGGAAACCGCTCCGCTGGCCGCTCATCGCGACATGTACCTGGACGATGCCGAGCAGCTGCAGCGGGTAATCAACGGCCCGCTGGCGGCGGCCATTCCCGGCCTGCCCGCGGCGCTGGTGCACCTGGCGGACAACTACGGTAGCCTGCCGCTGAGTCAGAGCCTGGCCCCGGCCATTGCCGCCGCCGAACAGGGCTTCCCGGTGGGCGAGAGCTACCGCACGCTGGTGGGCTTTCGCCTGTCGGCCATGCAGCAGGACCCGGAGACTTCACGCATCTTCCTCGATCAGGACCAGGCCCCCGCGCCCGGCGCTCTGGTCCGTCAGCCGGAACTGGCCGCCACCCTGCGCGCCCTCGCGGCACAGGGGTTCGACGGCTTCTATCGCGGCCCGGTCGCCGACCGCCTGATCGACGGGGTCCGCGCCGCGGGCGGCATCTGGCAGGCCGCCGACCTGGCGAACTACCGGGTCATCGAGCGTGAACCGATCCGCTTCAGCAGCCGCGGCTTCGAGGTCATCAGCGCGCCACCGCCCTCGGCTGGCGGCATCGCCCTGGCCGGCATTCTCCAGGGTCTGGAGCAGTTGCCCCGCGCCACGCCGGGTTCGCTGCAATGGACCCATCAGCTGGTCGAGCTGATGCGCCGCAGCTACCGCGACCGGGCCACCCTGCTGGGTGACAGCGACTTCGTCGAGGTGCCCACGGCGCGGCTGATCTCCAGCGAGCATGCGCGCCAGCTGGCCGCCGGCATCGACCTCGAGCGCGCCACACCGAGCCTCGAACTGGGGCCGGCGCAGCCGTTCCATGAGGGTACCAATACCACGCACTTCTCGCTGATCGACCGCCAGGGCAACGCGGTGGCCGCCACCCTCAGCATCAACCTGCCATTCGGCGCGGCCTTCACCGTGCCGGGCACCGGCGTGCTGCTGAACAACGAAATGGACGACTTCGCCGCCGATCCCTCCGGCAGGAACAGCTATGGCCTGGCCGGCAGCGAGGCCAACGCCATCGCCCCGGGCAAGCGCCCGCTGTCGAGCATGACACCGACCATGCTGGAGAACGCCGAGCAACTGGCGGTACTCGGTACCCCCGGCGGCAGCCGCATCATCAGCATGGTCCTGCTCGGCACGCTGCAGGCCATGGATGGACGGCCGGTAGCGGAATGGGTCAGCCGCCCGCGCTTCCATCATCAGTACCTGCCCGACCACATCCAGGTCGAGGACAGCACATTCGACCGCCGCCAGCAGGCCGAACTGGAAGCGATGGGGCACAACATCAAGCCGGTCGGCCGGGATTATGGCGACATGCAGGCGCTGCTGTGGGACAAGCGCAAAGGCGAACTCAGCGCCGCCAGCGATCCCCGGGGTGAGGGCGAAGCCAGCGTCCATCACCCAGCCCCAGCTGCACAATAACCCACCCCCTCACCGGGCCAGTCCCTGCCACCCTTGCCATCCCAAACCTCGTCATCCTTTCCCAAGCCCCGTCATCCTTCCCAAGCCTCGTCATCCTTCGCGCAGGCGAAGGATCTACCGGCCACTCCGAGCCTGCCGGCACCCTGGATCCTTCGCCTGCGCGAAGGATGACGGGGAAGAAAGATGACGGAGCAGAAGGTGACAAAGCCCCCGTCCAGGTCAGGTCAGGCCAGACTGACCGCCTGTTCCAGGCGCTGGGCCTCATCCGCCGATACCCGCTGTGCCAGCCCGAGATGCCCGCGCCGCAGATGCCGGCGCACGCGCAGCATGTAGTGCAGGTCATTGAGCAGCGAGGTGGCCTGCCAGCCATCCAGCTCGCGGTTGCGCAGATGCTGTTGCAGGTCGCGCTGGAAGGCCTCGGCGAATAGCCGGTCCTGTGCCTCGCTGTCCTCCAGCCGTTGTTCACGGTCCGGAATGTCAGCGGCCACGTCCAGCCAGTGGCGCAATTCCAGCAGCGACAGCCCGCCCTGTTCCCGCAGTCGGGTGTACGCCTCGCGGATCACCGGCTGGCTGCTGTCGATCTGCTGGCGCAGGTTGCTCTGCAGGTGCTTGGCCGCCTTCACCGCGCTAACCAGGTCCCGCGCGGCGGTAGTGGCGTTGAGCAGCGCCTGCTGCTGCTCCGGCAACAGCGAGACGTCGATATGCGAGAGGAAATCGACGATATCGGCATACACGCCCTTGATGTGACGCTCATACAACGCATCGGCGTCCTCGCGCATGGCCAGCGGCACCGGCTGGCGTACCTGCTCATGCAGTTCGGCGGGTGTCAGCTCGGCCAGTCTCGAGGGCAGGTACAACGCCGCCCCGACCACCTGCCGGCTCAACTGCGCCAGGTGCTGCAACTCCTGGTCCAGCACCTTGAGCGCGGTATCGGCGTGCAGCAGCGCGGAGTCGTTGATGTACAACGCCCGGGTGCGCGGCTGCTCGCTGAGCATGCCGCCACCTTCGGGCAGCGGCTCACTATCAGGCAACCAGCGCTCCAGTGCGCGGACCAGCAGGAAACTCCAGGGCAGCACCAGCGCCAGGCCGAAGACGTTGTACAGGGTATGGAAGATCGCCAGCTTGAGCATGTGCGCATCCGGCGCCAGCCCGCCCAGCTCGGCCAGCCATTCCACCGCTGCCATCAACTGGTGCAGCAGCACCAGCGCGGCGCCGGCGGTGACCAGGTTGAAGATCAGATGGGTGGCGGCAATCCGCCGGCCGGCGTTGTTGCTGCCGATGGCGGCGAACAGCGCGGTGGCAGTGGAACCCAGGTTGGCGCCGATCACCAGTGCCAGGGCGTTGTCGTATTGCACCTGCCCGGCCGCCAACGCAGCCAGGGTCAGAACCAGGGTGGCATGGCTGGATTGCATGATCACCGTGGCCAGCGCACCGATCAGCACGAACAGCAGCACACCCGCCCAGCCCTCCACAGCGTAGCGGGCAAGATCGAAGGCGCCATCGAAGCCGCTGAAGCCGGTTTTCATCAGGTCGATGCCGAGAAACAGCAGGCCGATGCCCAGCAACGCCAGCCCACCACCGCGCCAGCCGGCCTGCTCGCGCCGGGCGAGGAAGACACCGAACGCCAGCATCGGCATCGACAACTGGGCCATGTTCAACTTGAGCCCGGCCAGGGCGATCAGCCAAGCGCCGGAGGTGGTGCCGAGGTTGGCACCCAGCACCAGGCCGACGCCGCCGAGGGTATTGATCAGCCCGGCGCTGAGAAAGGCGATGCCGAGCAGGGTGACCAGGGTGCTGGACTGCACCATGGCGGTGCTCACCACACCCACCAGCAGACTCCGCCACAGGCCGCTGGTGCTCCACTTCAGCCAGCGCTCCAGGGCGCCACCGGAGAAGGCGCGAAAGCCCTCCTCCAGCCGCCCGATGCCCAGCACGAACAGGGCCACGCCGGCAGCCAGCGTGGCCAGCTGGGCGCTCCATATCATCAAGCCGAGCAATACCAGCAGCAGGCCCGGCAACCAGGCCCGCTCGACTATCTTTCGCATAAGCCCCGACTACCCGACAGACAGGCCCCGGTCACCGCTTCCTGCGGTACCGCTATCGCCTCGCTCAGAGATTCTCGTCGCGCTGCTTGCGACCGTAACCGCTCTTGGTGCAACCCAGACAACGCATGAAGGTTTCCTTGCCCGGACGCACCACCAGTTCCTGGCCCGCTTCGGCGGTATTGCCGGCCAGTGCGGTGAACGGCAGGCTGATGACGAAGGCCGCGGCACCGACGGCGGTGATCGCCGCGCCGATCGGCCGGGCGATGACCAGATCACCGACCATGGCGAAGATACCGGGGTTCTCGACGTGTTCCTGATAACCGAAGTTGGCCTCGGTGGCCATGACGCTGCCGGCCAGCAGCAGACCGGCGGACAGGGCAGTGAAGTGACGTAGCAGGCGCATATGTGTAATCCCTGATGGTGAGCCCGATGGAGCATCGTTTATTGTTCAGGGCACCCCTTCCCGGAGTGCACTCAATGGCCATTGTAGGCGCATTCACGATATTAGGAAACGCGACAAGGGCAAAGCGCTACCAGGCGCACATTTTCTCAGCCGGCCTCGCCTAGCCACTCGCACAGCTCCGCCAGCGACATTGGCGAGGCGTACCAGCAGCCCTGCCCCAGCGTGCAACCCAGCTCCTGCAGGCACGCCATCTGCGCCACGCTATCGATGCCCTGCGCCAGGGTGCGCACGTCCAGCGCAGCAGCCATGTCCAGCACAGCGCGAATGATCGCTCTATCAGTGATGCTGTCGGGCAGATCCGCCGTGAACAGACGGTCGATCTTCAGGATGCTGGCGGGCAGCTCCTTCAGACGGGCAAGAGAGACATGTCCGGAACCAAAGTTGCCCACCCCCAGACTGACACCGGCCTCGGCCAGCGTCAGCAGGTTCTGCCGCGCCGGTGCGCTGGTGTCCATGACACTTTCCTCGATGACCTCCAGCTCCAGATGGCGGGGAGCCAGGCCATGCTCCTCGAGCAGGCCCTGCACCATTGCCGCGAACCCCGGCACCCGGAGCAGAGCCGGGCCGATGCGTACGGCCACCCGTGCGTCCAGCAGCCCATCGGCCATGAGCCGGGCCTTGTCCCGGCAAGCCTGCTGCAAGGCCCAGCGTTCGATATCAGACGCCAACCCATGCGTCCGGGCCGCAGGCATGAACTGCTCGGGCATGACCAGGCCCTGCTCGGAGCGCCAGCGCAGCATGGCCTGAAGACCGGCAGGTTGCAGGCTGTGCATATCGAATTGCAACTGGTAGTGCAGTTCCAGCTGCCCGCGCGCCACGGCCTGGCGCAACCCAGCCAGTTGCCGAGAGGCCATGGCACTGCGCTCGCGCAGCGCTTCGCTGAACATGCCGACCCGATCACCGCCGTCCAGCTTGGCCTGGTACATGGCGATATCCGCCTCATCCAGCAGGTCCTCCGCGCTCTGCTGCCCGGCCAGCAGGCTGATACCAATACTGGCGGTGACCTGCACCGACAGCCCTCTCAGGCTGAACGGCTGCTGCAGGCTGTCAACCAGGCGAGCCCCGAGCCTCTGCGCCAATGCCGGATCATTGTCCAGGTGGGCCAGCACCACAAACTCGTCACCGCCGAGCCTGCCCAGCAGATCGAGATCACGCAGCCGGCAGCGCAGGCGCTCGGCCACCCGTTTGAGCAGCAGATCCCCCAGCCGGTGGCCGTACCGGTCATTCACCGCCTTGAACCCATCCAGGTCGATGAACAGCACAGCCAGACAACGCCCCGCAGCACGGCACTGCTGCAGTGCCTGTGTCAGGCGGCGCAGGAAATGTTCACGATTGGGACAACCGGTCAGGCTGTCATGGGAAGCGAGGAAAGTGATGCGCTCGGTATGCCGACGCTGTTCGGTAACGTCATGGCAGGTAATCGCCAGCATTTCCCGTTCCTGCCACATGAGGCTGCCGATACCCAGACGCAGGGCACGTTCTTCACCGTCGTGGCAAAGTCCCGTCACCTCCCGCCGTACGGACTGCGCGGCAAGCCAGGAGCTCTCCTGCCCCGGGGGAGCGGGCAATCTCATCACGAGCGAGACGGGCTGGTTCAGCACCTGATCAGCGTCATAGCCGAACAGCTCGAGAGCGGCCCGGTTGGCCGAGCGGATGATCCCCCGCTCATCGATGACCAGCACACCATCGGCCAGGGCATCGAACAGGATCGCCAGGAACTCGGAGTCCCGGTCTGCCCGCAACAGATCGGCCACCCCCGCCCCCGTTTCTAGCCTGTCTCCCGGCTCCCTCACCGCAGACTCCTCATCCCCGCCATGACCAGCCGGGAAATACTGCCCACCCGATACCGGGCGGGGCATGGTCATCATCCAATTAAAACTCGCCGCAGCTGCAACGATTCGCCGCTCACCTCATCAAAGCCTCAGCAGGAGCGAGGCATCTGTCCGATGAACCAGGCTCGCTTCCCCATTGTTCCAGCCTTCCGACAGCGAAAGCCACCGCATGGTAGCACGAGAGCACCGATCATTAACCATAAATCACGCTAAAAACGTAACCAAAGACATTTCTCCTGTTACGCCGCCTCCCACCGATAGCCTGTAGTGTTTCCTGCATGGAAAATACCCGCCAACAATTCGCCGAACGCCTGCAACAGGCCATGCAGCATGCTGGCTATGCAGCCAAGCCGGCGGTGCTGGAACGCGAATTCAATCTGCGCTATCTGGGCAAGCCGATGACGCTGCACGGCGTGCGGCGCTGGCTGAAAGGCGAAACCCTGCCCAGCGAGGACAAGTTGCTGGTGCTGGCCCGCTGGCTGAAGGTCGATCCACGCACGCTGCGCTTCGGTGAGCCAGGCAGCCATGAAGTACGCGAGCGGCAGCTGCCCTATCCGGACATTCCCCATCGGGAACGGGAAGTCATTGAGATGTTCCTGGAACTATCACCCTCCCGGCGCCAGGTGATCAGCGATGTGATCATGACCTTCGCCCTGGCCGAGCAGGCGCAGCTCGGCACCGCGCCCGTCAAGTCCGCCAGCGAAGGCAGCAGCAGCGCCGAGCAGGACCCGACTCAGCTCTGACAGCGGCGACAGTACACCGAGCTGCGCTGGCCCAGCCGGCATTCGGACAGGGTAGTACCGCAGATCTTGCACAGCTGCCCGGCCCGGCCATAGACGAACAGTTCCTGCTGGAAATAGCCCGGCTTGCCATCGCCACCAATGAAGTCGCGCAGCGTGGTACCGCCGCTGTCGATAGCCCGCGCCAGCACTTTCTTGATCTCGTCGGCCAACTCCAGATAACGGGCACGACTGATCCGCCCGGCCTCGCGGCGCGGATCGATGCCGGCGGCAAACAGTGCTTCGGTCGCGTAGATATTGCCCACCCCGACCACCACCGCGTTATCCATGATGAACGGCTTGACCGCCATGCTGCGCTTGCGTGACAGCTGGTACAGGCGCTCGCCGTTGAAGTCATCCGATAGCGGTTCAGGCCCCAGTTTGCTGAGCAATGGATGCTGTTCCCCGGCGCGCTGCCAGAGCATGGCACCGAAACGCCGCGGGTCGGTGTAGCGCAGGGTCATGCCCGAATCCAGCTCGATATCCACATGCTCATGCTTGAGCGCCGGCGTCTGCGCCGGCACCAGGCGCAGGCTACCGGACATGCCCAGGTGGCTGATCAGGGTGCCGCCACCAATATCCATCAGCAGGTACTTGGCGCGGCGGCGGATGGCGGTGAAGGTCTGGTTCTCGATCTGGATCGCCAGATCCTCGGGGATCGGCCAGCGCAGGCGCGCATCACGGACGATCAGCCGGGTCACGCGGTGCCCCTCCAGGTGAGGGGCAATACCGCGGCGGGTGGTTTCGACTTCGGGTAATTCGGGCATGGATCTGTTATGCGTGCAGCCAATGGACCACGAACAATAGCAGCAACAGCAGCGGCAGTGCACTGATGACGAAGCGGCCATTCCAGCCGAACGCCACCCGCAGCGGCCTCTCGCCGCTGAAGCGCGCCAGGATCAGTGTCGATGGACCGAATGGCGAGAAGATCATGGCGATCGAGAAACCGCACATCAGCCCCAGCGCCGGAGTCATGATCGGCACACCCAGCCGCGCCAGCTCAGCCAGCAGACCGACCAGCAGCGACAGCGAGACGATGGGCGCCACCCCCGCCATGGCCAGCAGGATGATGCCGAACAGGCTGGCCACCGCCAGCAGCATGTTGTACTTCGGCTCCTGCGCCAGCCAGGCCGCCAGCTCCTCCAACGGCGCGATGGCGCCGAGTACCCCGCCCATCAAGGCGGCGCAGCCGAAGATGAACATCTCGTTGTGCATGCTCACCAGGTTGTCGGTCACCTGGTGCAGCACTTCGCGCGGCGAGCGCTCACGCCACAGCAGGTAGGCGATGATGCCCAGCGGCACCAGGATCATCGCCGCCTGGGACGGCGTCAGCACGGTCAGCCAGGCCAGCACGCCGATCGCGGCCAGGCCAAGCAGGCTGCCGAGCAGCAACTGGCCCATACCGGTAGCGCGACTGTTATCCCCGATGCTCTCGCGCAGGGCCAGCAGGCCGCGGGTTTCCCGCCGCCAACCCACGACCACCAGCAGCACGGTGGCCACCAGTCCATAGGGAAACATCACCGCCCAGGACAGCTCGGGCATTTCCCGGCTGATCATGGCGATGGTGATACTGGTCGGCGCGATCAGCGGTACCAGCGCAAAGCCGCGCAGCGTGGTGACCATCACCGCGCGCATGCCGGCGCGACGCTGTGCGTCGTCCAGCGCATACTGCTGCAGATGCTGGCTGAGGGTGCCACACAGCAGGCTCATCATGCCGAAGTTGAGAATCGAGCCTATGCTGCCGGCGGTCAGCACATAGCGCGGATACAGCCACAACGCCGGCCCGGCGAGCAGCGCCTTGTGCATCTCCCGCAGGTGCGGCAGGTGCCGGGCCAGCAGTTGCATCAGCCCCAGGGCACCGAGAAAACTGGTGTAGTAGGCCGCCGAGCCGGCCAACCGGCCCCACAGTGCCGGGTCGGACTGCCCCAGTACCGCCAGCGCCAGCAACATGCCCAGGGTGAGCAGGCCCAGCATGCGCGGATAGGGCAGCAGCCGGGTGAAATGCAGCAGGAAATAACCAGCCAGCGCCGCCGCCGCAAACCAGCTCAGCTGTTGCCATTGGCCGGCCAGAGCGATCAGCTCCAGGCCGACGCCCAATGGCAGCAGCAGTTTGCTCACGGCAGGTCTCTGCGCAATGCACCCTTCTTGAATACCCCTTCGCCAAAGGCGATCAGGGTATCGTTCTCGTCGAGCAGGTCGCAGCTGGCCATGAAGACCTTGTGGCCGGCCTTGCGGCAGGTGGCGACGGCGCGCAGGCTGGCACCGTCGCTGGCGACGCTGCTGAAGTTGACGTTCAGCGACAGGGTAATGGCGACCCGCCGCTCGTCGGGATCTTCCGCGTAGGTACCGCACAGGCCCATGGCCACATCCAGCAGGGTCGCGGTAACGCCACCATGCAGGTTGCTGGCGTTGTTCAGGTGGCGCGGCTCCAGGGTCAGGCCGATGACCGCACGACCGGGGCCGAATTCCAGCAGTTCACCACCGATATCCTGGAAAAAACCGGTTACCGTGCGTTGTACGGCCAGATTATGATCTTCACTCATGAATGCTGTTCTCTAGGGCTCTTATCGACGGGCAGGCAGTATGCCATGGGCCAGACCGGGCGTAAGCAGAGTCAATATTGGCTGATGGGTCACCATAAACAGCGCTGGCTTGCACTGATGGCCCGCAGGATTTAATCTCATCCCACTTTAAATTGAAATACCATTTCGCCTAGCGGAACATGGTAGCAAGGGGTCTGTATATGTTCAATCGGATTGGAGTCATTGGAGCCGGCGCCATGGGTCGCGGCATCGCCCAGCTGTTCGCCAGCAGCGGACAACAGGTGCTGCTGTTCGACACCCGCGCCGAAGCCATCGAGGATGCCCTGGCATTCAACCGCAACCTGCTGCAGCGCCAGTTGGCCAAGGGCAAGCTCAGCGAGGCGGAGTTCGAGGCGATCAATGCCCGCATGCAGTCGGCGGCCGAACTGCAGCAACTCAAGGACTGCGACCTGATCATCGAGGCCATCGTCGAGATTCTCGAGGTCAAGCAGAAGCTGTTCACCGATCTGGAAGCCATCGTCAGCGCAGACTGCCTGCTGGCCACCAACACCTCCTCGCTGTCGGTCACCCGCATTGCCGCTGGTTGCAGCCGTCCGGAGCGGGTCGCAGGTTTCCACTTCTTCAACCCGGTGCCCTTGATGAAGATCGTCGAGGTGGTGCGTGGCTCGCGCACCGAGGAGCGCTATATCGATGGCCTGGTGGCACTGGCGGAACAGGCCGGTCACTTCCCGGCAATCACCCCGGACACCCCCGGCTTCCTGGTCAACCACGCCGGTCGTGCCTTCGGCACCGAGGCCCTGCGCATGCTCAGCGAAGGGGTCGCCACGCCCCAGCAGATCGACCGCATCCTGCGTGACGGACCAGGCTTTCGCATGGGGCCGTTCGAGCTGTTCGACCTCACCGGGCTGGACGTGTCCCACGCGGTGATGGAGTCGGTCTACGAGCAGTTCTACCATGACCCGCGCTACACCCCGTCGTTCATTGCCGCGCAGCGCGTCGCCGCCGGCCTGCTCGGGCGCAAGACCGGCCAGGGTTTCTATCGCTATGAGGACGGGCAGAAGATCGAGCAGCCCGAGCCGGCAGCAGACAGCGTACTGCTGAACCGTCCCTACTGGTTGCAGACCGAAGATGCTGCCCTGCGCAGTCAGGTTGCGCAGGTACTGGCCGCTGCCGGTGCCACCCTGGAAACCGGTGAGCAGCCGTCCGCCGAGGCCATCTGCCTGATTACCCCGCTGGGCGAGGACTGCACCGCCGCCCTCACCCGCCAGAACCTGCCCGCTGCACGCACCCTGGCGCTGGACAGCTTCGCCAACTGGGACAAGCGCCGCACGCTGATGCGCCAGCCCGCCGCCGCTGCCGACCTGGTCGCCCAGGCCCGCCAGGCGCTGAGTGCCGATGGCGTACCGGTGGAAGTGATCAATGATTCGCCCGGTTTCGTCATCCAGCGGCTGATCGCCAGCGTGGTCAACCTGGGTTGCGAGATTGCCCAGAAAGGCATCACCACCCCGCAGACCCTGGATCGCGCCATTCAGCTCGCCCTGGGCTATCCGCAGGGCCCACTGGCCTTCGGTGAGCATTATGGCAAGCAGGCGATTCTCACTGTTCTGAACAACATGCAGGCCGTGTATGGCGAGCCGCGCTATCGTCCCAGCCCCTGGCTGCGCCGCCGCGTACAGCTGGACCTGCCGCTGACCACCCCCGACTTCCAGGAGTAACCTGATGACTGCCTATATCTATGATGGTTTGCGTTCCCCCTTCGGCCGCCACGCCGGCGCACTGGCCAGCGTGCGTCCCGATGACCTGCTGGCGGATGTGATCCGCGCGGTGGTCGCGCGCAACGCCTTTGCCGGTAGCGACTATGAAGACCTGGTCATCGGCAATACCAACCAGGCCGGTGAAGATGCGCGCAACGTCGCCCGCCATGCCGGCCTGCTGGCCGGGCTGCCACAGGAAGTGGCCGGCGTCACCGTCAACCGCCTGTGCGGTTCCGGGCTGGCGGCCATTCTCGATGCCGCCCGCGCCGTCAAGGCCGGTGAGGGTGAACTGTTCGTCGCCGGTGGCGTGGAAAGCATGAGCCGTGCGCCCTTCGTCATCGCCAAGAGCGAAAGCCCCTACTCCCGCGACTTCCGCGCCTTCGACAGCACCATAGGCGCGCGCTTCCCTAACCCGAAGGTGGAAGCCGAATACGGCGACGACACCATGCCACAGACCGCCGACAACGTGGCCCGCGACCTGGGCATCAGCCGGGAACAGGCCGACACTTATGCCGCGCGCAGCCAGGCGCTGTACGAGCAGGCGCGCGCCGATGGGTTCTTCGCCGAGGAAATCCTGCCGATCGAAGTGCCGCAGGGCCGCAAGAAGCCCAACAAGGTGGTCGATCAGGACGAACATCCGCGCCCCAGCAGCGACATGGCGGCCCTGTCCGGCCTGCGATCATTGTTCGACGGTGGCGTGGTCACCGCCGGCAACGCCTCCGGGGTCAACGATGGTGCCGCCGCGCTGATCATCGGCAGCGAAGCCATCGGCCAGAAATACGGCGTCAAACCGCGCGGTCGCATCCTCGCTGGCGCCGTCTCCGGCGTGGCACCCCGCGTCATGGGTCTGGGCCCGGTGGAAGCCTGCAACAAGGCCCTTGCCCGCGCCGGCCTGACGCTGGACGACATGGACGTGATCGAGATCAACGAAGCCTTCGCCTCCCAGGTACTGGGCTGCGCCAAGCAACTGGGCATCGCCTTCGACGACCCACGCCTGAACCCCAACGGCGGCGCCATCGCCGTCGGCCACCCGCTGGGCGCCTCCGGCGCGCGCCTGGCGCTGACCGCGCTGCGTCAGCTGGAGCGTAGCGGCAAGCGTTATGCGCTGGTCAGCCTGTGTATCGGTCTGGGTCAGGGTGTGGCGGCGGTAATCGAGCGGGTGTGAGGGGCTTTCCCCCTCTCCCCAACCCCTCTCCCGCGAGGGGAGAGGGGCTGACCGTGCCTGCTGGAATATTTGAGTATTCCTGCCATAAGCCGCTGGGGTTTGTCTGAAGGCCCTGCCCAGCTCTCAGTGCGCAGAGAGACTTGGTGATAAACCATACGCTGCCGACCTGATCTGTCACCTGTATTGCCGGCTTGCACAAACTGAGCCCCTCTCCCCTCGCGGGAGAGGGGTTGGGGAGAGGGGGAGCAAACTCTACCCCCCCACATCAACCCCGGCACTGGAACTTCTGGCCGCGCCCACATCTCTGCTATGGTATCGATCCCATCCAACCGGAAGCTTTCCGATGCATGTGAATACCAACCCCTTTGAATGGCTGGGCCAGGCCTTCGGCACCCTGGTCAGGCTGATCGTCGATGGCCTGGCATGGGTGTTCGATATGCTCAGTGGCGCCAGCACCGCCTTCGTCAATGGTTTTTCCCGGGCGCTGGGCGTCGACAGCAGCATTCTCAGCATCGCCTTTGTCGTGCTCGGGCTGTTTCTCATCTATCTTGGGGTCAGCGCCTTTATTCGCAAGCGCTTCATCGGCGGGATCATCTGGCTGCTGCTCGGGCTATGGCTGCTGAGCACGCTGATTCGCTGATGAGCCAGCACGCGTCCAACCTTCCCTCTTCATACTGACAAGGAGAACACCATGGGTTTTGCATTGAATCTCGATCTGCAACTGAGCAGCAGCGCCTTCGCTGCCGACGGCGCGATTCCCACCCGGCATACCGGCGAGGGCGAGGATGTTTCCCCGGCGCTGAGCTGGAACAATGCCCCGGCTGGCACCAAAAGCTTCGCGGTGATCTGTCACGATCCCGATGCCCCGCTGGTCTCGGCCAACGGTACCTACGGCTTCGTGCACTGGGTGCTGTACAACATCCCCGGCACTGTCGACAGCCTTGCCGAGGACTGCAGCGAGCATACCCAGGGCCAGAACAATTTCGGCAAGCCCGGCTATGGCGGTCCGATGCCCCCCGAGGGCCACGGCCAGCACAAATACTATTTCTGGGTATTGGCGCTGGATACCGAGCTGAACCTGCCGGCAGGGCTGAACATGTGGGAGCTGCTGGCCAAGGTCGAGCCGCACACCCTGGCGATGAACCGTCTGATCGGTACCTACCAGCGCGGCTGAGATCTATCTCCAAAATCGGGCCGGCCATGATCCACGGCCGGCCCGCACGCCCTATTGCAGATTCAACTCGACGACCCGCACCGTATCCGCGGCGATATCCGCCTCGGTCACTGCCATGTCGCGCCATTGCTTGTCGCTGAACAGCTCGGTCTGGTCGGCGAAGAACGCCGACTCGGGGTCATGCGCCTGGCTGTAGCTCAGGTACATCTGCGCCTGCGGCTCTCCATCGACATAGGCCAGGGCCAGCACGAAGCTCGAGCCATAGGTGATGCGATAGGCGCTCTGCTCGCCGTTGCCTTCATCACGACGGGACAGGCTGGCGCTGTCCGGCACCGGCTCACCAGTGAGGATGGTGGCCAGATCGGAGGTCGAGCGTGAGCCCTGGCTGATCATGTTGAACAGGCCCTCGAAAGACTGCCCGCCGTGCACCGCTATCTTGTGCTCCGGCGCTGGCGACTTGAGCACATACTGGATGCTGCCCAGCGGTGCATCCAACGCAATGCCCTCGGCCTTGAGCCGCTCGGCGGCATCATACAGCGGCTTGAGCAGCTCCTCCGGCGCCATGGTCTGGCTCAGCCCGCCCGGGGTGTAGGCCGCATCAGCGGCATCGAAGGGCACGGCGAACAGGTCATCGCGCAGGTCGCGGTGCAGCGGCACGCGGAAGCCCTGCAGGTACTCACGCATCAGGTGCGCACCACGACTGTCCAGGTTGTACAGGCCGTCCCAGCGATCGAGTACACCGCAGGCCTCGCTGACATCCAGGGTCTGGCCGTCGACGATGATCTGTGGATGCTGCGTACAACGCTGGACCAGCTGGTTGCGGAAGCTGCCGCCGAACAGCGAGCCGTTCATGTCCAGCACCGCCTTGAGCGAGTCGATATCGAAGCGCTGGTCGGCCAGGGTCAGGCCGAAGGCGTGGGGATCGCTGATCATCTGTGCGTTGTAGCGGGTGCGCGGGCTGCGAATGCTTCGTTCCGGCCCGTAGATGATGCTGTAGCCCTCCAGCGGCGCATCCAGGTTGGATAGCCAATGACTGCTGTTGGCGTTGTACACATAGTCGGTGCTGGTCTGGCGCGGGGCCTGGCTGAACGGCACTATGCCCGGCACCACGGCGTCGGCGTGGTTGGCCCAGGCAAACTGCGACTGATGGCCCGGCAGCAGTATCTGGCCAGCACCGTCCTGCCACAGGCCAGCCAGTTCCGGCGTGTTCATCGCCGCTCGCCAGTAACCTTCGGCCTGGGGTGACAGCAGCGGCGTTACCGAGGCGTCGATATAGGAGGCATTGCCTTCCTTGTCGATCATCATAGTGTTGACCCAGGGCAGCCCCTGGTGAGTGGCGAAGCTGTCCATCACCTCCTGGGTACTGGTCGCCAGCCCCATCGCCAGCCACTGGTCCATCCCGCGATTGTTGTCGATATTGACGTCGCGGTAGGTGATGGCCGACGTGCCGGTCCAGCCCAGCGCGGAACTCAGGCTGGACAGGTCGACCATCGGCCCGTAATGACTGAAGTACAGCTGGTGGGAGTGGGGCACTACCGACCCATTCGGCAGTTGCACGTCGATCTCCACGGTCTTCACCTCGATATCCCGCAGCGCGCCATCATAGTAGTAGCGCAGCGGATCGGACGGATCGAGTTCCAGCTGATACAGGGTGAAGCGCTTGGCCTGGGATACGGTATGGGTCCAGCCGATATCCTTGTTGAAACCCATGGTGATCACCGGCAGGCCGAGCATGTTGGCGCCATGCACCTCCAGTTCACCGGGGATCTTCAGGTGCGCCTCGAAGAAGCGCAGCTCACCGTCCCAGGGAAAGTGCGGATTGCCCAGCAGCAGGCTGTTGGCGTCATTGACCCGCTGCGACCCCAGCGCCCAGCCGTTACTGCCGATGCCTTCGTTGGTCAGCACCTTCTCCGCATCCAGCTGGACGGTCAGCGGATAGGCGCTGCGCAGGGGGCGCGGCCCCTGCTCCTGAGCCAGCAGCGTATCAGCCTGCCGGGCCTGCACTATCGGCGCGGTCGGCGGCTGGGCAATGGCCATGGCCGCGAGGAAGTTGCGAGTGCTGGCCAGCGTGGCCAGATCCAGGTGATAGGCTGCCAGGATGGTAGGTGTGATCGGTTGCACCCACTCGGCGCCACGGCAGGGTGACGGATAGTCCTGGGGACTGTTATAGGCGGCCACGGCCGCGTTGTAGCCCTCGGCATACCCTTCGATCAGTTGCTGCGAACTGTCCGACATGCTGTCGTACAGCGCTTCAGCACGGGTCTCGAAGTCGAGTGCCTTGTAGGCCACATCCGACAGCAGATTGGCCATATTCTCGCCGGGACCGAAATAGCGGGACTTGTTGCCCTGCATTTTCAGGATCTGCTCGGCCAGGGTGCAGAGGTTGTCCTCGGCATGGGCGTGCGCCACCCCGTATCCCAGCCCGTAGTAATCCTGGGCCTGGATGTGCGGTACGCCGTGGGAGGTATAGGTGATGGTGACATCAGGTGAGGGAGTCGATGGCCGGCTCGAAGAGCCACCGCCACCACTGAGACATCCGGTCAGCAGAAACGAACCGACAGCCAGCGCGCTGATCAGCCTGGTTTGCATGGGGAATCATCCTTTCTTATTGTTGTTTCCCGTTCCAATGGACGCATCTGTATCCACTTGGAGCCGTTCGGGTAATATGACCCAGAACCAGTATTGTCGATCCGCGGTCATTCACAAGCGCACCTAGCACATTATTTATGAAATTGTTAATCGCCCATTCAGGGGGTCGGCAAATTGCCAGCATGGGCCGACCCGCTCAGCCGGCCGAATCAAGTGAGGTATCATCCCTGTATCCGTACCCCATTCGCCAGACGAGCCCAGATAGATGAACAATCCGCACCCGGCCTCCCACGTTTTCGACAGCGCCATCAGCCTGCGTCCCATGGATACTCACCGCTACAGCGGCCGTACCGCCGAGACCTACAACAACATGGTCGGGCCCTTCGGCGGCATTACCGCCGCCGCGCTGCTGAACGCGGTGCTGCAGCACCCCGAGCGGTTGGGTGATCCGGTGTCGCTGACAGTGAACTTTGCCGGCCCGGTGGCCGAAGGAGAGTTCGAGATCGAGGCTACGCCACTGCGTACCAACCGCTCGACCCAGCACTGGTTGTTATTGCAGAAGCAGGACGGTGAGGTAGTCACCAGCGCGACGGCGTTCTTTGCCACTCGCCGGGACACCCTGTCCGAGCAACAACTGAGCCCACCCCCGGCCCCGCGCCCCGATACGCTGAAGCGAGTCGATATCAGCATCCGCAACTGGTTCAAGCAGTATGACTTCCGCTTTATACGCGGCATCCCCCTGCAGCCACGCGCGGCGGACCAGCCGGCAGATACCGAGTCACTGCTGTGGGTCCGTGATTATCCCGAACGGCAACTCGACTACTGCTCGCTGACCGCGCTGGGTGACGTGTTTGCACCGCGTATTTTCCTGTTGCGCGACCATTTCACCCCCTCCGGCACCGTGTCCATGACGCACTACTTCCATGCCACCGCTGATGAGCTGAGCAAGGCTGGTACGGGTTTTGTGCTGGGTCAGGCGAAGGCTTCCCGATTGCATGGCAACTATGCGGATCAGGTAGCACACCTGTGGTCGGAGGATGGAGTGCTGTTGTTGACCAGCACCCAGTCGGTGTATTTCAAGGAGTGAGCGCCCCGGTCGGCGAGCAGGCGCTCGCCAGCCCGGGAGGGACGAGCACCAGCTCGTCCGCGCAACGGCTGGATGGCGCAGTGTCTCAAGCCAGTCCGCTCATCAAGCTGGTGCTTGACGTTCCCTGCAGCGCAGCCCTCTCGGTTACCCCAACGCTGCCAGTATCTCGCTCCGCAACGGCGCATTGAGCAGCAGACGGGTTTCCCGGTAGGCCTTGCGGTCCAGTGCCGCCAGTTGCCGGGTCTTGTCCCGGGCACGCTCCAGCAGCTCACCACCGGTCACCAGCTCGTCATAGAAGCCAGCCTCCAGCGCCTGCTGCGGATTGAGGATCTGCGCCTGCAGGGCACAGCGGTTGAGCCATTGCGGCGCCAGTCCGGCCCGCGCCTGGGGCATGGCGGCATCGGGCATGGTCATGCCGATGGCCACTTCGTTCAGGCCGATATTGAAGGCGCCGGCCGCGCCGACGCGATAGTCGGCCAGCAGCAGCATGAAGGCGGCCTTGGCCATGGCATGCCCGGTGCTGGCCATCACCACCGGCGCCGGATAGTCCAGCAGCGCCAGGGTCAAGCGGTCACCGGCGGCGCGCATGGCGTCACAGGCCGGGCCGCCGGCAGCGATCAACTTGCGATCGTAGCCACCACTGAAACAACCCGCCCGGCCATAGATCAGCAGAGCAGCGTCGGCGCTGGCAGCCTGGTCGATGGCCGCCAGCAGCTCATTGAGCATCTGCTCGGACAGCGCATTGACCTTGCCGTCATCCAGGGCGATTTCGGCAATGCCATCGGCGATGTTCAGCGACAAAGCGCTCATGGCTGTACCTGCGCTCGCGCTTCGTCACGCAGCACCCGCCGCAGCAGCTTGCCAACGGTGGACTTGGGCAGGTCGTCGCGGACCTCGATAAAGCTCGGCACCTTGTAGCCGGTCAGTTGTTCACGGCAATGGGCAATGATGTCGGCTTCAGTCAGATTCTGATCGTGCAGGCTGACGAACAGCTTGATCGCCTCGCCCTTGCGCTCATCCGGCACGCCGACCGCCACGCATTCGCGGATACCGGGATGGCGCATGACCGCGTCTTCCACATCATTGGGATACACGTTGAAGCCGGATACCAAGATCATGTCCTTCTTGCGGTCGACCAGCTTGAGGAATCCGTCTTCGTCGATCACGCCGATGTCACCGGTCTTCAGCCAGCCATCTTCGGTGAAGGTTTCCGCGGTGGCTTCGGGACGCTGCCAGTAGCCCTGCATGACCTGCGGACCGCGAATCAGCAGCTCACCCGGCTCGCCGGCCGGGACTTCCTGGCCCAGGTCATCGACGATCTTCATTTCGGTGTCGATCACCGCCTGGCCGATAAAGCCTTCCTTATAAGGCGTGTTGCCGGTGGAGGCGACCACCACGGGTGAGGTCTCGGTCATGCCGAAGCCCTCGCGGACGACACTGCCGGTACGCTCGAACCAGCGCTGGGCCACCGAGAGGTTCAGCGGCGCACCGCCGGAGTTGACCCATTTCAGGCGACTGAAATCAATACTGTCGAACTGCGGGTGGGCCATCAGCGAGACGAACAGCGAGTTGATGCCGGTGAACAGGGTGATGGAGTGCCGCTGCATGTCGGCGATCATGCCGTCCAGGTCCCGCGGGTTGGTGATCAGCACACTGTTGAAACCGGTGAACACCGAGGCCAGGCAATTCGCGGTGAAGGCAAAGATGTGGTACAGCGGCAGCGGCGATACCCGCACCTCGTTGCCGTATTCCACCTCGCCGGGCTTGATGATGCTCACCGCCTGCAGCACGTTGCTCAGCAGGTTGCGGTGGGTCAGCATGGCGCCCTTGGATACGCCGGTGGTGCCGCCGGTATACTGCAGCACGGCCAGGTCATCCAGGCCGCGTCCGGTGTCGATCTCCGGCAGGGTCTTGCCGATCGCCAGTGCCGCCATGAAACGGGTCACGTCGGCGGCATCGCCCTGTTCCTGCGGATGCCGCCAGTCATCCAGACTGGTGACGATGAGTCGCTCGATCTGGGTTTGCGGCTGGATGCTGCGTACCAGCGGGACCAGCTTGTCGAGCACTACCACCGCCTTGGCACCGGAGTCGGCGAACTGGTGGCGGGTTTCCGGAGCGGTGTATTGGGGGTTGGTATTGACGATGACCAGGCCCGCCTTGAGTGCGCCGAAGATGGCCACCACGTACTGGAGCAGGTTGGGCAGCTGGATAGCCAGCCGATCACCGGGTTGCAACCCGGCCTCATGCCGCAGATAGCGGGCGAAACTGTCCGCGCGGCTGCCCAACGCCGTGAAGCTGACCGAGTCCGCGCCACAGGAAAATGCCGGTTTGTCACCATAATCACGACAGGCCTGCTGGAGCAGATCATACAGGTTGGCATGACCAAGTTCGGCCAACTGGCCGGCAACAACGCAGGGAGATGTGGACATCGAAACCTCTTTTTTGGACTATTATTTTGCACAGCGAAACACAATACCAAAAGATGCTATTCTATCTCTCACAGCTGTGCAATCATCCGAACAAATCAAAACAATATCGCTGTGCAGAACCCTTCGTCCTTTGTATCGTTCCGCCCAGCCCACAACAATAGTAGTCCGGCGCTGCCGATCGAATGGCAGGCGCCGCACTCGGATGCCATATCAAGGTACGAATGCTTTATGAATGACGATCTGCCAGAACAAACCCCACCCAAGGACCGCAAATTCGTCGAGGCGCTCTCCCGCGGACTCGATGTGCTGCGCGCATTCAGCCAGGGCGCGGTGGTCATGGGCAATCAGGATATCGCCCGGATCACCGGCCTGCCCAAGCCCACGGTGTCGCGCATGACCTATACGCTGACCAAGCTCGGCTACCTGTCCTATTCGCCGCAACTGGAGAAGTACCAGCTGGATTCTGGCGTGCTGGCCCTCGGTTACGCCTATGTATCGAACCTGCGGGTGCGCCAGCTGGCCAAGCCGTACCTGGACGAGTTCGCCCGTAATACCAACACCTCCGTGGGTCTGACCTGCCGCGACCGCCTGTCGATGATCTATGTCGAGAACTGCCGCCCCGCCGAGATCACCTCGCTGCGCATGGATGTCGGCGTGCGCCTGCCGCTGGCCACCACCGCCGCCGGGCGCGCCTACCTGGCGGCGATGAAGGAAGAGGAACGCCGCCATGTGATGAGTTCGCTGGCGGCACGCAATCCCGATACCTGGCCGGAACTGGAAAAGCAGCTGGAACAGGCGTTCAGCGATTACCAGAAGTACGGCTTCTGTTTGTCGCTGGGTGACTGGGATCGCAACGTCAATGCCGCCGGCGTGGCCCTGCATCTGCAGGACGGCACGCTGATGGCACTGACCTGCGGCGCGCCAACCTACCTGGTGTCCGAAGACAAGGTGAAGAACCAATTGGCGCACCAGTTGGCGATCCTCGCCCGGGATATCGAACGCCTCGGGGTGTAATCATCAGCGCCCGTTATAACGCACCATTTTGCAACGGGCATCGACAATGCTTCCCAAGTTTTGTATTTTGCTATGCGAAACGTGATTTCATTATTTCGCACAACGAAACTGATCTGATTCACAGGAGATTCAGCATGTCGGACGTCGTCACCCTGGAACGGCAAGGCGCCGTTGCCGTAGTCAGAGTCAACAATCCGCCGGTCAACGCCTTGGGTGTGGCCGTGCGTGAGGGGCTGCAGAACAGCTTCAATGCAGCCGAGGCTGACCCTGAGGTCAAGGCCATCGTCCTGGTCTGTGAAGGCAACACCTTCATTGCTGGTGCCGACATCAAGGAATTCGGCAAGCCGCCGCAAGCGCCGGGGCTGCCTGACGTGGTCAACGGCATCGAGGCCGGCAACAAGCCGAGCGTCGCCGTGATCCACGGTACCGCCCTGGGTGGTGGTCTGGAAGTGGCCCTGAGCTGCCACTACCGTATCGCCCGCAAGGACGCCAAGGTCGGCCTGCCGGAAGTCAAACTCGGGTTGCTGCCGGGCGCCGGCGGCACCCAGCGTCTGCCCCGCGTGGTCGGTGTCGAGAAGGCCCTGGACATGATCGTCAGCGGCGCACCTATCGCTGCTGCCGAAGCGCAACAACTGGGCGTGGTCGATGAGCTGTTCGACGGCGAGCTGCTGGCCGCTGGCCTGGCTTTCGCCGAGAAGCTGATTGCCGAAGGCAAGGGCCCGCGCCGCACCGGCGAGCGTACCGACAAGCTCGAAGGCGTGGACAATGCCGCGCTGGTCGCAGCCAAACGCGCCGAGATCGAGAAGAAGACCCCAGGTCTGTTCTCGCCGCAGCGCTGCGTATCCGCCGTCGAAGCCTCCTTTACTCTACCGCTGGCCGAAGGTTTGAAGCGCGAGCGTGAATTGTTCGGTGAGTGTCTGGTCTCCCCGCAGCGTGCCGCCCTGGTGCATGCCTTCTTCACTGAGCGCCTGGCTTCCAAGGTTGATGGCCTGCCCAAGGACACCCCGGTGCGCGACATCAAATCCGCTGCGGTGATCGGTGGCGGCACCATGGGCGTGGGTATCGCCATGTGCTTTGCCAATGCCGGTATCCCGGTGAAGATCCTGGAGATCAGCACCGACGCCCGCGACAAGGCCATCCAGCGCGCCCGCGACACCTACGGCATGAGCGTCAAGCGCGGCAGCCTGACCGAAGCCGCCCTGGAGAAACGCATGGCGCTGGTCAGCGGCGTCACCGACTACGCCAACCTGGCCGATGTGGATGTGGTGGTCGAGGCGGTATTCGAGGAAATGGGCGTCAAGCAGAAGGTCTTCGAAGCCCTGGATGCCAACTGCAAGCCCGGCGCCATCCTCGCCAGCAACACCTCGTCGCTGGACCTGAACCAGATCGCCGCCTTCACCAAGCGTCCGCAAGACGTGGTCGGCCTGCATTTCTTCAGCCCGGCCAACGTCATGCGCCTGCTGGAAGTGGTGCGCGGCGAGAAGACCAGCGACGAAGTGCTGGCCACCGCCATGGCCATCGGCAAGAAACTGAAGAAGGTCGCCGTGCCGGTAGGCGTGTGCGACGGCTTCGTCGGTAACCGCATGGTGTTCCAGTACGGTCGCGAATCCGAGTTCCTGCTGGAGGAAGGTGCCACCCCCGAGCAGGTCGATGGCGTACTGCGCAAGTTCGGCCTGGCCATGGGTCCGTTCGCCATGCGTGATCTGTCCGGCCTGGATATCGGCCTGGCCATCCGCACCCGCCAGCGCCAGACCCTGCCCGCCGAGTTCAAGCTGCCGACCATTCTCGACAAGATGGCCGAGGCCGGCATGCTCGGTCAGAAGACCGGCAAGGGCTTCTATGTCTATGAAAAGGGCTCGCGTACCCCGCTGCCCAACCCGGAACTGCCGGCGATTCTCGATGCCGCTTCAAAAGAGCAGGGCGTGGAGCGCCGCCAGCTGTCCGATGAGTACATCATCGAACGCACCATCTATGCGCTGATCAACGAAGGGGCGAAGATCCTCGAGGAAGGCATTGCCCAGCGTGCCAGCGATATCGACGTGATCTACATCAACGGCTATGGCTTCCCGGCGCACCAGGGTGGCCCCATGTTCTATGCTGATGCAGTCGGCCTGGATCGTGTCTATGCCCGCATCTGCGAATTCCACGAACAGCTCGGCGCCTGGTGGAAACCGGCTCCGCTGCTGGAGAAACTGGCCAAAGAAGGTCGCAAGTTCGCCGATCTCTGAGACTTTTCTGCCGGCGCCGCACCTGACGCGGCGCCGGCAGCTGAATAACAACGAGGACCCAACATGGAAATCCATTACACAGCTGAACAACTCGCCTTCCGTGACGAAGTGCGTGAATTCCTCAAGCAGGAGTTGCCGGCGGACATCGCAGCCAAGGTCAAACTCGGCAAGCACCTGACCAAGGCCGATCATGAGCGCTGGCAGCAGATCCTGTCCAAGAAGGGCTGGTATGCACCGGGCTGGCCAGTCGAGCATGGCGGCACTACATGGGGCGCCGTGGAGAAGCACATCTTCGACGAAGAGTCCTCCGCTGCCGGGGCACCGCGCACCATTCCCTTCGGCGTCGCCATGGTCGCTCCGGTGATCATCAAGTTCGGTACTGAAGCGCAGAAGCAGCAGTACCTGCCGCGCATCCTGTCCGGTGAGGACTGGTGGTGCCAGGGTTACTCCGAGCCGGGCGCCGGTTCCGACCTGGCCTCGCTGAAGACCCGCGCCGTGCGTGATGGCGATCACTATGTGGTCAACGGCCAGAAGACCTGGACCACCCTGGGCCAGCACGCCAACATGATCTTCTGCCTGGTGCGTACCGATCCGGAAGCCCAGCAGCAGCGCGGTATCTCCTTCCTGCTGATCGACATGGCCACCCCCGGCATCACTGTCCGTCCGATCATCACCCTGGACGGCGACCATGAAGTCAACGAGGTGTTCTTCGATGACGTGCGCGTGCCGGTGGAGAACCTGGTCGGCGAGGAGAACAAGGGCTGGACCTGCGCCAAGTACCAGCTGACCCACGAGCGTACCGGCCTCGCCGGTCTCGGCACCTCCAAGGCAGCGCTGAGCAACCTCAAGCGCATCGCCGCCAAGCAGCAGAAGAACGGCAAGCCACTGCTCGAGGACACTCTGTTCCGCGCGCAGATCGCCGAAGTGGAAATGTCGCTGATGGCTGCCGAGGTGAGCACCCTGCGTATCGTCGCCGCCGCCTCCGAAGGTGGTGTACCCGGCGCGGAAAGCTCGATCCTCAAGGTACAGGGCACCGAGATCCGCCAGGCCATCACCCACCTGACGCGCAAGGCCCTGGGACCGTATGCCCTGCCCTTCCTGCCGGAAGAGCTGGAGCTGGACTATGACGGCGAGTTCCTCGTCGACGACTATGCCGCAGCCCCGGCTTCGACCTATTTCAACATGCGCAAACTGTCGATCTTCGGCGGATCCAACGAGATCCAGAAGAATATCGTCTCGAAAATGATCCTCGAACTCTAAGGAGCGCCGACCATGGACTTCAAATTGACTGAAGAGCAGCAGATGCTCCAGGACACCGCGGCCCGCCTGGTTCGCGACGTTTACACCTTCGAAAAGCGCCTTGAGTTCAGCGACAGCGACGCCGGCTTCAGCACCGAATTCTGGCAGCAACTGGGCGAGCTGGGCCTGACCGCCATCCCCTTCTCCGAGGAGCTGGGTGGCTTCGGCGGCGGCGGCGTGGAAACCATGCTGATAATGGAACAGCTGGGCCGTGGCATCTGCCTGGAACCCTACCTGGAGTCGGTGATCCTGGCCGGCGGCCTGATCGGCCAGCTGGGCAACGAGCAGCAGAAGGAAGAACTGTTGGGCGCCATCGCCAGCGGCGAGCTGCAGGCCAGCGTCGCCCTGGAAGAGCCGAGCAGCCACTACTGCCTGCATGATGTGCAGACCACCGCGGTACAGGAAGGCGGCAACTGGCTGCTCAGCGGTCGCAAGGGTGTGGTGATCGGCGGGCAGACCGCCGGCAAGATCCTGGTCTCCGCACGCACCGCCGGTGACGTCCGCGACCAGCAGGGCATCAGCCTGTTCCTGATCGACCCCAACGCCGCGGGCGTCACCCGCCGCGTGTATGCCACGGTGGATGGCCGCAAGGGCTGCGAACTGTTCCTCGACAAGGTCCAGGGCGAGCTGTTGGGCTCTGCTGGCGACGCCTACGATGCGATTCGCTACCAGAGTGGCCGCGCCATTGCCGCGCTGTGCGGTGAAGCGGTCGGCGCCATGCGTACCGCCTGCGACCTGACCCTGGACTACCTGAAGACCCGCAAGCAGTTCGGCGTGCCGATCGGCAAGTTTCAGGTTCTGCAGCACCGCATGGTCGATATGATCAGCGAACTGGAGCGCGGCACCTCGATGGCCATCCTGGCAGCCTGCGTCGCCGACGACCAGGACAGCGACGAGCGCAGCGCCAAGCTGTCCGCCGCCAAGTTCATCGTCAACCGTGCGGCCCGCTATGTTGCCGAGCAGTGCATCCAGCTGCATGGCGGCATCGCCATGACCTGGGAATACAACGGCGCCCACTACGCCAAGCGCCTGGTCATGATCAGCCACCAGTTCGGTGACGACGATCATCATCTGGAAGCCTATTCCAACCAGCTGGTTGTTGCCTGAGGCACAGCAGCAGGTCGGGAAAACAGGGCTTTGTCCTGTTTTCCCGACCAATTCATCGTAAATCATGTGACCGGGTACTATCGAACACGAAAAGTGCCCGGTATGCTAAGACCCCTTTTAAATGTCACACGCCCACCGGGGCGTTTCACAGACTTGCGGAGGACTAACGTCCATGAAAATCCTCGTCGCCGTAAAGCGCGTGGTTGACTACAACGTCAAGGTTCGCGTCAAGGCGGACAACAGCGGTGTCGATCTCGCCAACGTCAAGATGTCCATGAACCCCTTCTGCGAAATCGCCGTGGAAGAAGCGGTGCGCCTGAAAGAGAAGGGCATCGCCACCGAGATCGTCGCCGTCTCCGTCGGCCCGACCGCTGCCCAGGAGCAGCTGCGCACCGCCCTGGCACTGGGTGCCGACCGCGCCGTGCTGGTCGAATCCGCTGACGAACTGAACTCCCTGGCCATCGCCAAGCTG
>WPCG01030956.1_pt1 | contig 77034 bp, 72 predicted proteins | sample 5403311 | NCBI WGS metagenome assembly WPCG01 (sample SAMN12869467, study PRJNA574797) | sludge metagenome | isolation source: wastewater treatment of Control | place: China:Beijing | collected 2019-05-17
ACCCTGCAGCACAGGCGCCGCAGCCGCGCCGCCCGCGAGTCCGCCCAAGCGGGCCAGGGTCTCGCGGCCGAGGCGCGCAGCGGCATCGGCCCGCTCGCTGTAGCGCCCGAGCCAGAAGAAGTTCTCCGCCACCCGGCTCGACAGCCCCAGCCTGCGCAGCCCGCCCGGAGGGGGCGCAAGCTGGCCGGGCACGATGTGCTGCGGTGGTCGCTCCACCGCGGTCGGGCTCAGCACCCAGGCGTCCTTGCTGCTGCCGCCCTGCTGCATGGACACGATACGCATGTCGGAGCCCGAAGCCACGCGCGTCAGCCCGCCGGGCAGCACCCGGAAGCCGTCGGCCCCGGCCGCCACGAAGACGCGCAAGGCCACGTTGCGGGCCACCATGCTGCAGCCCGGGAAGTCCGCCGAACGCCGTCCGTCGGCGCTGCGCTCGCCGGGCGCCTCGCCATCGACCGCAAGCACCGGGGCCTGCGAGATGTTCACCATCTCCTGGGCGACGAAGTCGAAAGGGCGGGCGGCAATGCGGGCGGCCAGCGCCGCCAGCTCGGCTTCCGGCAAGTCGCGGCAGAACACCGGTCCCGCGCCCAGTTTCGGGTAGGCCGGCTTCACCACCAGCTCACGCAGATGCTGCAGGGCGTAGTCGCGTGCCGCGGGCTCGCCGCACCACCAGGTCGCCACCGAAGGCATGCGCAGCTTCTGTCCCAGCACCGCCTCGCACAGGTGCGGCAGATAGCCGAGCAGGGCGCCGGTCTCGAGGATGCCGCTGCCGAGCGCATTGGCCACCGTCACCTTGCCCGCACGCACCGCGGCCACCAGCCCGGCAACCCCCAGTGCCGAATCCTCGCGCAGCTCGAGCGGATCGCACCAGATGTCGTCCACCCGGCGCAGGATCACGTGCACCCGCTGCAGGCCGTCGAGCGTGCGCAGGAAGACGGCCTCGTCGCGCACGGTCAGGTCCTGACCCTCGACGAGCGGGAAACCCATCTCGCGCGCCAGGAAGGCGTGCTCGAAGTAGGTCTCGTTGTAGGGGCCGGGCGTCAACACGACGATGAGGGGATCCTCGTCATCTCCCAGGGCGCCAGCCGGCGCCAGCGCCGCCAGGTTGTCGCGGAAGCGCTCGAAGAAGGGCACCAGCGGCTGCACCCCGGTCGCGCGGTAGAGCTCGGGCAGGGCACGTGCCAGCACGCTGCGGTTCTCCAGCGCGTAGCCGGCCCCGGACGGCGCCTGGGTGCGGTCGGCCACCACCCACCAACGCCCGTCAGGCGAGCGCGCAAGGTCGGCGGCGTACAGGTGCAGGAACAGGTCGCCCGGCTGCTTCGCCCCCACCAGCGGACGCAGGAAGCCGCTGTGGCCGTAGATCAGCGCCGGCGGGATCAGCCCTTCCTGCAGCAGGCGCTGCTCGCCGTAGAGGTCGGCGAGAATGTGGTTGAACAAGGTGGCACGCTGGATGACGGCAGCCTCGATCTGCGCCCACTCCGAGGCCGGCAGCATGAAGGGCAGCAGATCCAGCTCCCACGGGCGCTGAAAGCCACGCGGATCGGCATAGACGTTGTAGGTGATGCCGTTCTCATGGACCTGACGGCGCAAGGCGGCACGGCGCGCCGACAGCTCCTCGGGCGGCATCGCCGCCACGCCGTGGAAGAAGTCGCGCCAATGCGGCCGCACCACCACCACGCTGCCGATGCGCTGGCACAACTCGTCGTAGCGGTCGGGCCGTGCCGTGTAGCCGGCGAGCAGTTCGGGCGGGCGCTGTAGCTGGACCTGCATGGACGCGCTCAGCCGCCCCTGCGGCGCAGATCAAGGGTGAAGGGGAAGTCGGCGTTGCTCTGCGCAGGCACGGGCTCGATCGCCCCCGGGGTGTGCCCCGTGGTGGTGAAGCGCGCCAGCCGCCGGCCTTCGGCCTCGTAGGGATTGACCGGGTAGGTCTCGTGGTTGCGCCCGCCCGGATGCGCGACGTGATAGACGCAGCCCCCCATCGAGCGCCGCATCCAGCCATCGACCAGGTCGAACACCAGCGGCGCATGCACGCCGATGGTCGGGTGCAGGCAGGACGGCGGCTGCCAGGCCCGGTAGCGCACGCCGGCGACGAACTCGCCGACCACACCGGTGGGCTGCAGCGGCACGGCGCGGCCGTTGCAGGTGAGCACATGGCGATCGTCATTGAGGCCGGACACCTTCACCTGCACACGCTCCACCGAGGAATCGACATAGCGCACGGTACCACCGGGCGCGCCCTCCTCGCCCATCACATGCCAGGGCTCGAGCGCCATGCGCAACTCGACATGCACACCACGCGCGGCGAACTCACCGTACTTGGGGAAGCGGAACTCGAAGTGCGGCGCGAACCAGTCGAACTCGATCGGGTAGCCGAACTCGCGCAGCTCGGTGACGACGTCGCGGAAGTCCTCCGCCACCCAGTGCGGCAGCAGGAAGCGGTCGTGCAGTTCGGTGCCCCAGCGCCGCAGCCGGCCGGGCGCATAGGGCTGCTGCCAGAAGCGTGCGATCAGCGCGCGCAGCAGCAACTGCTGGGCGAGGCTCATGCGCGCGTGCGGCGGCATCTCGAAGGCGCGCAATTCCAGCAGGCCGAGGCGGCCGGTGGCAGTGTCCGGGCTGTAGAGCTTGTCGATGCAGAACTCGGCGCGATGGGTGTTGCCGCTGGCATCGATCAGCAGGTTGCGCAGCAGACGGTCGATGAGCCAGGGCGGTACCGCCGCGCCGGGCGCGGGGAACTGCTGGAAGGCCACTTCCAGCTCGTGCACCGAGTCGTGGCGAGCCTCGTCCACCCGCGGCGCTTGCGAGGTGGGGCCGATGAACAAGCCGGAGAACAGGTAGGACAGGCTGGGGTGGTTGTGCCAGTAGCTCACCAGGCTGCGCAGCAGGTCGGGCCGGCGCAGGAAAGGCGAATCGGCCGGCGTGGCGCCGCCGAGCACGAAGTGGTTGCCACCGCCGGTGCCGGTGTGGCGGCCGTCGAGCATGAACTTCTCGGTCGACAGGCGCGACTGGTGGGCCTCCTCGTAGAGCGTGGTAGTGCGCTCCACGAGCTCGTCCCAGCTCGCCGCAGGGTGGATGTTGACCTCGATCACGCCCGGGTCGGGGGTGATGCGGAAGTTCGCCAGGCGCGGGTCTGCGGGCGGCTCGTAGCCCTCGAGCACCACCGGCAGCTCGAACTCGGCCGCGGTGTCCTCGATGGCGGTGACGATCTCGAGGTAGTCCTCCAGCGCCACCGTCGGCGGCATGAACAGGTAGAGCAGGCCGCCACGCGGTTCGGCACACAGCGCGCTGCGCGTGATCCAGGCGGCGGATTCGTGCGGGTTCGGGCGACGAGCGGGATCGATGCGTTCGTCACGCGTCGCCAGCTCGGCCTCGGCCGCGCCGGGCAGCGGCATGGCCGCCCCGCCGTGCGCGCCCTCGGTCTCATGAAAGCCGGCATGCTCGACGCGGCCGGGCGTCCAGCCGCCACCGTGGGCAGTGAAGCCAAGGCCGCTGTCGGCGCCGATGGTGGCGCTGGCCGCACCGCCGGACGGGCGCAACTGCTGGCGCAGTTCGGCATGGGCGGGCAGCACCGGGAAGGCCTGGTTGGGGTCGGCGGCGTGAACCCACGGGTAGTCGCCCTTGGCCGCCCACGGCTGCGAATCCAGCGGCAGGCGGTAGCCGATCGGCGAATCGCCGGGAACCAGGTACAGACGCTCGGCACGCAGGAACCACGGCCCGCTCTGCCAGCGCGGACTGCGACCCGCGATGCCGATGTGCTGGCGCACGATCGGCAGCACGTGGCCGATGACCTGCTTGAGCCCCTGGTCGAAGACCTTGGCCAGGCGCGCGCGCTCGAGCGGATCATCCACGCGCGCGTCGTGCGGATCGACATTGGCCGGCAGCCGGCGCTCGCGCCACAGGTAGTACCAGGCGTCCTCGAAGGCCGGCATCATCCATTGCGTATCCACGCCCAGGCGCTCGCCGACGCGAGCGAGGAAGCGCGCCGCCATGGCCTCGTCCACCGCGGTGCCGGAGAGTTCGCGCGCAAACAGCGCCGAGTTGCGCCAGATCGGTTCGCCGTCACGGCGCCAGTAGCAGTTCAACGACCAACGCGGCAGCTGCTCGCCGGGGTACCACTTGCCCTGGCCGAAATGCAGCAGGCCTTGCGGCGCGTAGTGGTCCTTGAGGCGGAACATCAGGTTCTCGGCCAGCGTGCGCTTGCTCGGCTTGCTCGTGTCGCGCTGCTGCGGATCGAGCGCATCGCTGTTCCAGGCCGCGCCGTCGCGGTCGTCGAGCGACACGAAGGTGGGCTCGCCGCCCTGGGTGAGGCGCACGTCGTTGACGTTCAGGTCGCCGTCGATGCGCTGCCCCAGGGCCTCGATTGCCGCCCACTGTTCTTCGGTGTAGGGCTTGGTGACGCGTGGCGCCTCCCACACGCGTTCGACCCGCATGTGGTGTTCGAACTCGCACTCGCACTCGTCGGTGAAGCCCGTGATCGGCGCAGCGGACGAGGGCTCTGGGGTGCACGCCACCGGGATGTGGCCCTCGCCGGCAAACAGCCCCGATGTCGGGTCGAGCCCGACCCAGCCCGCACCGGGCAGGTACACCTCGCACCAGGCGTGCAGGTCGGTGAAATCGACCTCGGTGCCCGAAGGACCGTCGAGCGATTTCACATCGGGCGTGAGCTGGATCAGGTAGCCGGACACGAAGCGCGCCGCCAGCCCGAGGTGGCGCAGCAACTGCACCAACAGCCAGGCCGAGTCGCGGCACGAGCCGCTGGCCAGGGTGAGCGTCTCCTCCGGCGTCTGCACGCCGGGCTCGAGGCGCACCAGGTAGCGGATGTCCTGCTGCAGGCGCTGGTTGAGGGCGACCAGGAAGTCGACGCTGGCCCGGGGCGTGCGCGGTATCGCGGCCAGATAGTCGTCGAACCTCGGGCCCAGCGCATCCGCGGGCGCATGCAGGCGGTAGGGCGCCAGCTCCACGCCAAGCCCCTCGTCGTAGGCGAATGGGATCTTTTCCGCTTCAGGCTCGAGAAAGAAGTCGAAGGGGTTGATGACCGACATCTCGGCCACCAGATCCACCTCGATGCGCAACTCGGTCGTCTTCTCGGGGAAGACCAGGCGGGCGAGATAGTTCGACTGCGGGTCCTGCTGCCAGTTGATGAAGTGCGTGCCCGGCTCGACCTTCAGCGAATAGGCATGGATGGGGGTGCGGGAGTGCGGCGCCGGGCGCAGGCGCACGAGTTGCGGCGACAGGGCCACGGGACGGTCGTAGCGGTAGTGGGTGACGTGGTTCAGTTTGACGTGGATGGACACGGAGCCCTCGCGGCGTGCAGGTGGTCGATACAAGCTCGACAGCAAGATTCGTGCAACCGACAAACCAACCGCAGCACAAGGCATCGCCAGCAGCAGGGGACGGTTTTTCGCGGACTGGCGCACCACGCCCGCCCGCACGCGCACCAGGTTGGTGCCTGGCACCATCGCGCTGCGCCAACGGCGAGCCTTGCATCGTCCGAGCGCCCTGCGCCGATGCAGCAAGTCGTGTCATTGCCCGGCAACCCTCACCTACCCTGCCTTGTCCACCCTCCGTTGCCGTTACACTCGTGGGCTCGTCTGCCCTCTAACGATGCCCGCCAGCACATCATCATCCCTGCCGCGCGCCCTGGCGCTCGCCTACGCCCTGCTCGTCGCCTATGCCTGCCTGCATCCGCTGACCGGATGGCGCGACAGCGGGCTGCCGGCGTTCGACTGGTTGTGGGCGCCATGGCCGCGCTACTTCATCGTCGAGGACTTCCTGTTCAACATCCTCGGCTACCTGCCGCTCGGCTTCCTGTTCGCCGCCGCGCTGCCGCAAGGCTGGGGCATGGCGCGCAAGCTGGCGGTGGCAACGGTACTCGCAGGCCTGTTCAGCTTCGGCCTGGAAGCGGCGCAGAACTACCTGCCCACCCGCGTCGCCAGCAACCTCGACCTGGGCGGCAACATCGCGGGCGCACTGGTGGGCGCACTGCTTGGCGCACGCTGGGGCGGCGCCTTGTTCGGCCCGCAAGGCCGGCTGCAACGCTGGCGGGCGCAATACGTCATCGGCGGACGCAGCGGCGAGGCCGGGCTGGTGCTGCTGGGCCTGTGGCTGCTCGGCCAACTCACCGCCAACGACTTGCTGTTCTCCAGTGGAGACCTGCGCAGCCTGCTCGGCATCCCTGCCCCCCTGCCCTTCAGCCCGGAACGCTTCATCGCCTTCGACACCGCGCTCACCGCCAGCGCACTGCTCGCCGTGGGCCTGTTCGCGCGCTGCATGACACGCGGCGCCAACCCGGCCCCCGTACTGCTGGTGCTCGGCCTGGGCGTGCTCGCCAAGACGCTTGCCACGTGGACCTTCTTCGAACCCGCCGCGCCGCTGGCCTGGCTCACCCCCGGCGCCGAACGCGGCATGATGATCGGCGCTGCCCTGCTGCTGCCCTGCCTGCTGCTGCCGCGCTATGCACAGCACGCGCTGGCCGGCGCCGGCCTGTTGCTGGCCACGGCGCTGGTCAACCTGATCCCGGAGAACCCTTACCTGCCCTACAACCAGCAGCTCACCAGCTACAGCAACTTCCTCAACTTCCACGGCCTCACCCAGCTGGTCGACAGCCTGTGGCCCTACCTGGCACTGGCCTATCTGTCCGCGCTCGGGCTGTGGCGCGGCGAACGCCTCGCCAGCCCGGCACACCCGCGCCGGCGCCACCTATAATGGCCGCCAGCGCAGCGCCCCCGCCGCTGCCCCGCCCAAGAGAGATGGCATGAGCTACTTCAAACACCACGTTTTCTTCTGCTGCAACCAGCGTCCGGCAGGTGAGTCCTGTTGCAACGACCATCGCGCCAGCGAGTTGCAGACCTACGCCAAGGAACGCACCGCAGCGCTCGGTCTCAAGGGCCAGGGCAGCGTGCGCGTCAACAAGGCGGGTTGCCTGGGACGCTGCGACGACGGCCCGGTGATCGTCGTGTACCCGGACAACGTCTGGTACACCTACGTCGACAAGGAAGACATCGACGAGATCATCGACAGCCACCTGCGCGAAGGCCGCATCGTCGACCGCCTGCGCCTGCCCGAGGGCGCGGCATGAGCCGGCCGCTGCCCACCGAGCCCGCCCTGCTGCGCGGCCCCGCCGGCCACATCGAAGCACTCATCGACGCCCCCGAGGCGGTCAGGGGCATCGCCCTGGTATGCCACCCGCACCCGCTCTTCGGCGGCGCCAACACCAACAAGGTGGCGCACACCCTGGCGCGGGCCTACCGCGACCTCGGCTACGCCGTGATCCGTCCCAACTTCCGCGGTGTGGGCAAGAGCGAGGGCACGCACGACCATGGCGAGGGCGAGACCGAGGACATGCTGGCGGTGATCAGCTGGGCCGAATCGCGCTGGGGGGCGAAGCCGCTGGCGCTGGGCGGCTTCTCTTTTGGCGGCTACGTGCAGGTACGCGTCGCCAACCGCCTGGCCGACGGCATCGCACCGCCGCGCCAGCTCGTCCTCGTCGGCATGGCCGCGGGCGACACCACCGGCAGCGGACGCAGCTACGACACCCCCGCGCTGCCGAAGAACATCCCCGCCCTGGTCATCCACGGCGAGCACGACGAAACCGTGGCGCTGGCCAACGTGCTCGACTGGGCGCGACCGCAGGAGCAGCCCATCGTGGTCGTCCCGGGGGCGGACCACTTCTTCCACGGCAAGCTGCACCTCATCCGCGAGCTGATCGCACGCAACGTCGATCCCGCCTGAGCGGCGCACCGCCAGGCAGGGCGCGCGCCCTGCCGCCGGGCGTTCGCCCACAAGCTCTCCGGTTTCCCTAATGTCGGCGGCCTGCGGCGTGGCGTATCGTGCTCTTCACCCCTAGGGAGACACGCCGCCATGAAACTGCTCGCCTCGCTCACCAGCCCCTACGCCCGCAAGATCCGCATCATCCTCGCCGAAAAGGCATTGCCTTTCGAGCTGGTGGTGGATTCGCCCTGGGAGGTCAACACCCGCATCCCCACGCTCAACCCGCTGGGCAAGGTGCCGGTGCTGATCACCGCCACCGGAGAAACCTTCTTCGACTCCCCGGTCATCGCCGGCTACCTGGAAACCCTCGCCGCGCCGCCTGCCCTGCTGCCGGCCGACGCGCTCGACGCCGTGCGCGTGCGCCAGACCGAGGCCCTCGCCGACGGCGTGACCGATGCCGCGGTCGCCGCCTTGCTCGAATCGCGCCGCCCCGACGGCGAACGCAGCGCACGCGAGATCGAACGCCAGAAAGACAAGATCGACCGCGGCCTGGCCGAACTCGAGCGCCGCCTCGACGACCGCCACTGGTTCAACGGCAGCGCCATGCAGCTCGGCGACATCGCCGTGGGTGTCGCCCTCGCCTACCTCGATCTACGCTTTCCCGACCTCGACTGGCGCAGCCGCCACCCCGGGCTGGTCCCCTTCGCCGACCGCCTGTTTGCGCGGCCCAGCTTCGCCAACACCCAGCCGCCGGCGGGGTGACGCGGGGATCATGGCGCGCAGAGGCGATGTCTCCACGGACTTCGATCGCGAAGGGCTCGAGCGCTTCGACAACCTCCTCAGAGCAAGACGCGCTGTGGAAGCGGTCGATACCGCGGACTTCGGCCGCGCCAGAGGCCGGATTGCCGACTGCCGCAGCAGACTACGTGCGCGCGATGCGCTGCATCTGGCCGTATGCATGCGCTTGAGCGCGACACTGTGCACAGCGGACGACACGCTGGCGCGGGCGGCAGACAAGGTCGGCGTGGCCGTGCAGCGGGCGGGGTGAGCAGATGAAAGACCTGATCCCCAGTTTTCACACAGGCTTTCAGGGTTCGGGCACCCATGCCAGACGCGCCGAGCCGCACGCCCCTTTGTCACATGTTGACAGCCCGCCTCGGGGTGTTTGTCACATTCGGCCCTGTATTCGTGTCACATCGGCGGCAATGCGTCACGAAAACCAGGGTTTTCTGGGCTGGCACGGGGGTTGCTAAAGAGTACGCAAGCGGACTTACCGTGGTTTCCCTCTCAAGGAGCACTGACATGAAAAAGGCACAACAAGGTTTCACCCTGATCGAACTGATGATCGTGGTGGCGATCATTGGTATTTTGGCCGCGGTGGCACTGCCGGCGTATCGTGACTACATCAACAAGGGTCATGTCAGCTCTTGTAATGGTGAGGCGGCGGCGTACGTCAAAGCTCGAGCAGCTGCAGTCTTGTCGGATATTACTCCTCTGCCGACTTACTCTCCGAGCGCTTGTGCTTCTGGCAGCAACCTTACTCCCGCAGCATTGGATGAATTGACCGGCAACGCTACATTTGTGACCAAGGACGCCAATGCGACAGGAATTACTTGCAGCTGGGAAACGACAACCTGCAAGCCCAACTCTTAATATGTCTGCGAAAGTCAGGAATAGGGGGCAGACTTCAGCCGCCAACCTAATCTGAGCCGGAATCAAAAGCCCGCCGAGAAGTTCTGCCCGGCGGGCTTTCTATTATTTATCGATACGTCATCGAGGCACGCGAACTTGTTGTTTCGTTCTCCGCCTTCGTTCACGTAATCGCTTACGCACTGTATGCGCTCGAATGGGCACGAAAACACTCCCCCCCTTGTCGCCGTCAATCACACCCAGCAACTTGCTTCTCGCCATGGGGGCCATTCTGCTGCTAAACGCGGGGTTCGTGGCAGTCGCTCATGCTATCGGTGTCCCTCGCCCCTGGGTTAACCTTGACTATGCGGTCGCTTTGGTGCTGTTCGCCTTCGGCTTGCCGACGCTCGGGGTCTTACTTGGCTTAGTGTTCCTCCTGTCTGACACTCTCGTACTTGTTGGGCAGATTCTCCCCTTTCCAAGGCTTACGGATCTTCTTTACCTGCTTAAATTTTCGGCACTTGCATCCGTCTTGCACCAGGCGCTCATCTTCGGTGCAGTCATCTTGGTGACCGCCAAGTTGGCGGCTCTTCTAGTTGCGGGAAGACACGTCAAGCCGATCAGCGCGCTCATCGTTTTGAACTTTTTGATATTGGCGGCATATTTACTTGCGCAGCTTCGGGACGGCGACGGATTCGCCACAAAGTACTGGAGAGCCCAAACACCAGCGGTCGCGAGCCAATTCGCCTCCTTGCTATCGATGCGTTCATCACTGTTCCTAGATTTCTTTGCACATGACGGCGATGCGTTCAAACCGGGACCCGCCGGCGCATCCGCCGAATGGGAGACTCTATTGAGCAGCGAAAGCCATGACCGAAAGCTGCTGATTGTTGTTGAATCCTGGGGGGCACCAGTGAATGAAGAGATTGAGCGTGCCCTGCTCGCACCCTTGCGTCAAATCTCCATTTCGGGATTCGAAACTGGACATACAAGATTCGACGGGTTCACGATCGATGGCGAGTTAAGAGAGCTGTGCCGCCTGTCAGCACTCCACTTCAACTTACGCGATGTGGAGTCTGGTTTTGAAAACTGCCTACCAAACAAGCTTCAAGACGCAGGCTACACCACGGGTGCAATGCACGGGGCAACCAGCCTCATGTACGACAGACGGCATTGGTACCCTCGAGTTGGCTTTCAGGAAACGACGTTTTTCGAAGACCGGATCTGGCCGCGTCGCTGCTATTCGTTTCCCGGCGCATGCGACCTCGACATGCTGCCCGTCCTGGAGGACTTCTTCAGCAAGCCTGGCAAGCGCTTCATGTACTGGCTCACCTTGAACACGCATGCCCCTTATGACCTTCGGGATCTCCGCGGCCCCGCCGCCGACTGCACTGCACTGAACCTCCCGGAAGAAACGGAAACTTGCAGGCTGATACGCCTGCAGGCTGACTTTTTCGCCGGGCTCGCAGAACAACTGAGGCATGAGTCGCTAAGGGACGTTGATGTAATCATCGTTGGTGACCACGCACCCAACATGCTCAATCTGAAGGAGCGCGAGGAGAATTTCCGCTCTGGCTCAGTTCCGTGGGTACGCTTCAAGACGCCGGCACAGTGATTCCAGGCAAGACCAGGACCTCGGTCCATTTAGAAGCATGGATACGGTCACGATGAAGATATTCGACCAACGCAGTCAAGCGCCTGGAGATATGCGCACGACAGAGCTTCTACTATTATTCGCATGCTTTTTTGGCCTTGGACTGTTCAACTCCAGTACGATCCAGGAAAACAACATCACTATTGCAACCCTGCAGATCACCTTCTCGACAGCATCAATCTACTATCTTCGCGGCAGCCTATCCAGACTTGCCTCCTATGCATCGGTGGCCGCACTCACAGCACTGTCGTTGATCATCTCGAACGGGCTCGCGCAATACGACGCGATAGAGACGTCGGACTGGAGCCGCGTGATCGGTGCATGCGCCCACATGGCATTTGGCGCGTTCTGTGCGGCCTGGTTCATGTCGAGAAAATGGGCAATCAACTGTTTTGTAAACGCGATTCTTGCAGCGACAATCTTCTACCTCGTGGCCCTGGCCGTGCGCTGGATATCGACCGAGGATCCGTATGCGTACCCATGGTTTCATGCTCCCCCGTTGTTCAATCACATACGCCATGCCGGGTATTTCCTCTGTGTCGGCGTCATCGTCTCAAGCTGGGGGGCGCTCCAGTATCGAGGCGTGCAAGGAGGATTGGCTTTAGCTGCATACGTAGTCGCGCTTTCGATACTCCTTTGGAGTGGCGGTCGCGGTGCCTTCCTTGCCGCGCTTGTGGGACTTTTTGCGCTGTCTCTGCACTTTTCTCCGAGACGGCACGCAAGAGGGTGGGGCACGCTGCTCGTCGGCACAGTGCTCGCGCTGGCGCTATCCGCGCACTTTGACATCGGCCAGCGGTCGATGGGCTGGCTGGGAGCTTTCGAGCGCTCTGCGACAGCGGCGTCCCTTGATCAGCTCAGTACCAGTCGACTCACGATCTGGTCTCATTTGCTGCCTTATATTGCCGAGCGCCCACTCTTGGGCTGGGGTGGCGAAGGCTTCCTCGCCGTCTGGACCAAGGGAGGAGCCGTGCAGGCGCACAACGGCCTCCTGCAACTATTGATTGAGTGGGGAGCAATCGGCGCACTGTTGGTTCTGTTGTCTCTCGGATGGCTCACTACCAAGGGACTGCGCATGTATTGCGCTCAGCTCGGACATGGCAAGATGCCGGCTGAACTCGTACTTGGCGTTGCGCTGACAATGGGTCTATGGGCGCTTTCAATCGTGGATGGCGTCTTCTACCATGGCACACCAATGGCCTTCATGATGGCAGGCTTCGGCATGATATTCGCGGCAATTGAACGCTCCGAGAGAGTTGGCGAGTAGTCGGGCGAAAGAGCTCGGATCCTTCATTTACCCCCTCAGACGGGAATAGGAGACAGACCCCAATTCCCCCTATTGTGGCGGTCAGTGACAGCAGCGCTGAAAACTGGCTCTTGGCCTCGACCACTGCAACCGTACGCATGACGCCCCTCCAGACGACCACATGGACAGATGATGGCAGCGGTTGCGGGCGAGAAAGGGACAAGCCCGGCCGAACTGCCGACTTCCCGCGCAGGCGGCAGCAACTTCGCGCAGCGTTTGATCACAGGTGGCGAGGCGCGTCCATCCGCTCATGCAGGACACGAACTACGGCGATGCCGTAGTCGGTCGCTCGAAAGTAGATCATGTGTCGCTCAACGCTCCATCGCCGATAGCCTGACCGGATGTGGTCACAGGCTGGAGCCGTCCTCGGCGAGGCAGCCAACCTGGCGAACGCCATCGTAAGCAAGTCGATGTAGCGCACGGCCTGCTCAACGCCCCATTCCCGAACCGTGTGGACCCAGATTGCCTCGAGGTCGCGCTCAGCCGCCGGGGTCAGGCGATATTCAGCCATGCTCGGCAAGCATCCTTTGCTTGAAGGCCGCAGCATCGAAGCGTCTCGGCTCGCCGCTGGCTTCCCCCTCGATAAGCGCGGCGCGGATCGCCTCGATCTCGGCGCTGCGCTCCTGCTCGCGGCGGATCAAATCGCGGATGCACTCGCTGTCGTTGGTGTAGTGACCTGCGTTGATCTGTGCCTTGACCCAGTTGTCCTGCTGGTCGGTCAAGGTAATCGTCTTGCGCACGGTGCCCATGACGTGGCCTCCTGGAGTTACACCAAAAGTATGATTAGTTCGTACGAATGGTGCACTATAGAGCACTTAGGGGACAGACCCCAATTTCCCATCAGGCGGACAGGCCCAAGACTGAGTGCGGACAACCCGCCGGTCAGCCCACCGGCGCGTACAGCGGGTAGAGAACCTCCTCCTCGCGCTTGATGCGGTCGGCCAGCACTTTGCCGACGACGTCGAACTCGGCCACGAAGGCTTCGGCGAGCGCCGGGCTGCTGCCGATCTGCGCGTATCGCGCAAGGAATGCGACCACGTTTCGGCCGATCTCATCCATGTCGTGACGGAACTCGCGAATCAGGGCATGGCTGACCGGGTCATTGGCGAGCGCATGTTCGAGATAGACGTAGAGCCGGACGTTCTCCACCAGCAGGTGATCGTGCAGATCGGCCCGGAACCGGTCCAGCAAGGCCTCCGCCTCTTTCAACCGCCCTTCGCGCGCGGCGCTGCGGATCGCGCCAAAGCGATCGAACAGGCTGCGGTGGTCGCGTACGAGGCGGTCGATCAGCTCCGGGCTGTAGCGGATCGACGTCCCTGGCGCGCACCCTCCGGCCTGTGCCGCCGCCGACAGATCCTCACGCCCTGCCGGCGCGGCCGCTGCCGACCGCGCCTGACGCTTGCCAAACAGCCAATCGAGAAAGAACATGAGCATCTCCGCAACAAGCATCCGATTCCGATCGCCCTGAGGCGGACGCAACGTAATACAAATGCATGACCAGCGTCTTTGCTGAAGATCAAGTATCGAGGGGCACTTTCGACCCCTTGCCATGGTCCATCGAGCGTTGCCACTCCCCAGCGCTCACCCGCACTCACCCGCACTCACCCGTCTACGCTGACCACCCATGAGACTGCTCCTGCTGATCCTGGCGCTGTTCGCCCCTCTGCTGCCGACGACGGCTCATGCCGATGCCGCCACGGACGAAGCCGCACTGTGGGCAGCGCTGCGTACGGGCGGGCACGTCGCGCTGATGCGCCATGCGCTGGCCCCCGGCACTGGTGACCCGGCGGGCTTCCGTGTGGATGACTGCGCCACGCAGCGCAACCTGTCGGCGGCGGGCCACACCCAGGCGCGGGCGATCGGCGAGCGCTTCCGCGCCAACGGCATCGCAGCGGCGGCCGTGTTCTCGAGCCAATGGTGCAGGGCCCTGGATACGGCGCGTGGGCTGGCGCTGGGCGAGGTCACGCCAGACGCCGCGCTCAACTCCTTCTTTGCCGACCGCGGCGAGGAGGCTGCGCACACCCGTGCCGCCCGCGCGCTCATCGCCGCACAGGCGAGCGCAGACAAGCCGCTGGTGCTGGTGACGCATCAGGTGAACATCACCGCGCTGTCGGGCGTGTTCCCGGCCTCGGGCGAAATCATCGTGATGCGGGTGGAAGGGGATGCGCTGAGCCTGGCCGGGCGAATCCGGACAGCGCCTTGAGACAAGGCGATTGCAACCCGCCTGCTCGCCCTCAAAAGCTCGCGGCTGGCGCCGCTCCTACGGCGTGAACAGGCGCGGCGCGCCCTGTGGGAACGCAACGCCCGGGCGCAATCCTCGGCGTATTGGGAAGGATCCGGGCGATTCGCCCTGCAGGCTTGATCCTGCGCAGGTCGCCCGCGTACTTTTTCTGGAACAATGCCGGCGTTCTCCTCGCTGACCAACGTCGATGACTGCAAGCCCACCCCTGCCGCCGGGTGACGATGCGCGCGTGCTGCTCGTCCTCACCAACCTGCCCGACCATGGCGCGGCAGCCGCGCTGGCTGCGGAACTGGTCGAAGCCCGCCTGGCCGCGTGCGCGAACATTCTCGCGCCCTGCACCTCGGTGTATCGCTGGCAGGGCGCACTCGAGACCGCGAACGAGGTGCCGGTACTGCTCAAGACCACAGCCGCACGCTACGCAGCGCTGGAGGCAGCCATCCGCGCCCGTCACCCCTACGAACTTCCCGAGATCGTGGCGGTCCCTGTGGAGCAAGGCCTGGACGCCTACCTCGGCTGGGTCGCCACCGAAACCGCCCTTCCGGATACGTGACGGGCGCATCGTGGTGAATCGTGTCCCGGGCCCGAGCTCAAGCGCCACCGTCGGGCGCTGCTGCCCACCGCCTGCCTCGAGCACGAACTCGACCACAGCCTGCCCCGAGATTATTCCCTGACGCCCCACTCATGCCTTCCACCACACGCTCATCGCTCAGCCTGCGCCGCCTGATCTGGCTCCTGACCCTGGTCGCGAGCCTGTTCGCGCTCGCCCCCGCCGCCCAGGCCAACCCGATCGCTCCCGAGAAGGCCTTTGTGCCGCGGGCACAGGCGCTCGACGGACAGACGGTGGAAGTGGTGTTCACCATCGCCAAGGACTACTACCTCTACGGCGACAAGTTCCGCTTCGAGGCCGAGCCCGAAGGCATCAGCTTCGGCCCGGTGGACAAGCCTGCAGGCAAGTGGAAGAAGGACGACTTCTTCGGCAACGTCGAGACCCATCGCGGCGAGCTCCGCCTGCTGTTGCCGGTGCAGGTGCCGGAGGGCGTACGCCGCTTCGAGCTCTTCGCCACCAGCCAGGGCTGCTGGGATGGCGGCATCTGCTACCCGCCGACCACGCAGCAGGTGTCGATCGACCTCGATGCGCCCCCGATCCAGCCCAGCGGCGGCTTCCTGGACAAGCTGCGCAGCGGCGGCTTCGGCAACCAGACCGCACAGCCGGGCGCCGAAGCCGCCGGCAGCGGTGTCGTCTCCAGCGACGAGACCGGCGACATCGCGCGCATGCTTTCAGGGGCCAGCGTGCCGCTGATCCTGCTCAGCTTCTTCGGCTTCGGCCTGCTGCTCGCCTTCACCCCGTGCACCTTTCCGATGATCCCCATCCTGTCGGGCATCATCGTCGGCCAGGGCCACAAGGTGTCGCACATGCGCGCCTTCGTGCTGTCGCTGGCCTACGTGCTGGGCATGGCGGTCACCTATGCGCTGGCGGGCGTCGCCGCGGGCCTGTCGGGCACCATGCTGAGCGCCGCGCTGCAGAACGTGTGGGTGCTGTCGGTGTTCGCGCTCGTCTTCGTGCTGCTGTCGCTGTCGATGTTCGGCTTCTACGAGCTGCAGCTGCCCTCGGCGCTGCAGAGCAAGCTCGCCGACACCGCCAGCCACAACAAGGGCGGCAGCCTGGGCGGGGTGACGGTGATGGGCGTGCTGTCGGCGCTCATCGTCGGCCCGTGCGTGGCCGCGCCGCTGGCCGGCGCCCTGCTCTACATCGCGCAAACTGGCGATGCCGTGCTGGGCGGCTGGGCACTGTTCGTGATGGCACTCGGCATGGGCGCGCCGCTGCTGGCGGTGGGGGTGGCCTCGCGCAGCCTGCTGCCCAAGGTCGGACCGTGGATGGAAGGCGTCAAGAAGGCTTTCGGCGTGATGCTGCTGGCAGTGGCGCTGTGGATGATCACGCCGGTGATCCCCGCGCTGGCGATGATGCTGGGCTGGGCGGCGCTGCTGCTGTTCTCAGGCATCTTCCTGCACGCCATCGACCCGCTGCCGCACAACGCAAAGGGCTGGCAGCGCTTCTGGAAGGGCGTGGGCGTGGTGCTGCTGCTGTCCGGCGCAGCGATCCTGGTGGGAGCACTCGCCGGCTCGCGCGACCCGCTGCAGCCGCTGTCGGTGCTGCGCGCGCAGGCTGCGGCACCGGTCAATGTGCCGCAGTTCGAGAAGGTGGCCTCCATCGCCGAGCTCGACGCACGGCTGGCCGCCGCCGACCGCCCGGTGATGCTCGACTTCTATGCCGACTGGTGCGTGTCGTGCAAGGAGATGGAGCGCTTCACCTTCAGCGACGCGCGCGTGGCCGAACGCATGGGCCGCATGCTGCTGCTCAAGGCCGACGTCACCGCCAACACCGACGAACACAAGGCGCTGCTCAAGCGCTTCGGCCTCTTCGGCCCGCCGGGGATCATCTTCTTCGACGCCGGGGGCCAGGAGCGCGAGGGCATGCGGGTCGTCGGCTTCATGAAGGCGGAGCCGTTCGCGACGGTGCTGGATCGGGCGCTGTGATCTAAACTTGCACGACCGAACACGCAAACTTGCAACACCATGAACACGCTGACCCATGAACTTGCAGCCAAAGCCCGCCAGCTGAGACCTGAAGAGCGCTTCGCACTTGTCGAAGAGATCCTGCACAGCCTTGACCGCCCGGACCCTGCGATTGATCGCCTGTGGCAGGAAGAAGCTGCTCGTCGCCTCGCAGCCTACCGCGCGGGCCGGGTCGAAGGCATCCCCGCCGAAGACATCCTCGGGCCGCTTTGATGCGTGTTCTGTTCTCGCCGGAAGCACGGCTGGAGTACGAGGACGCATACGCCTACTACGAAGCCCAGCAACAAGGGCTTGGACAGCGCCTGAAGCAGGACACGCGGCAAGCGCTGTTGCGCATCCGGCAGTGGCCGCTGTCCTGCGCGGTCGAGAAAGAAGGCATCCGCCGCCTGTTGCTGACGCGCTTTCCCTACAAGCTGCTTTATTCGGTCGAGGCGGATCACCTCTATGTGATCGCCTTTGCGCACCAGCATCGCGCGCCCGAGTACTGGATCGACCGGGTCGAGTAAGCGGCGTCCGGAACCAAGCCCCACGTTTTCCCCTACAATCCCGCCTTTCCCCTTTCGGTTCAAACCCTTCATGTTCTCCGGCATCGTCGCGGCCGTCGGCCGCATCGAACACATCGAGCCACTCGCGGACGGCATTCGCCTCAGCGTCGACACCAACGGCCTGGACCTGGCTGACGTCATCGTCGGCGACAGCATCGCTCACAGCGGGGTGTGCCTGACCGTGGTCGAGATGAACGGCGCCCTGTGCAAATACGACGTCTCGCGCGAGACGCTGAACTGCACGGTGGGCCTGGACGCCGTCGGCAACGAGGTCAATCTGGAAAAGGCGCTGCGCCTGGCCGACCGCCTCGGCGGCCACCTGGTCACCGGCCATGTGGACGGCGTGGGCGAGGTGGTGAAGTTCGCCCCCATCGGCGAGAGCCACGAACTGGTGATCCGCGCCCCGGCGGCGATCGCCGGCTACATCGCCAAGAAGGGCTCGATCACGGTCAATGGCGTCAGCCTCACCGTCAATCGTGTCGAAGGCCGCGACTTCTGGATCAACCTGATCCCGCACACGGTGGCGATGACCAACCTCAAGCACCTCGCGCCGGGCAGCCGCGTGAACCTCGAGATCGACCTCATCGCCCGCTACGTCGAGCGCATGCTCGAGTGGAAGCGGGAAGAAGCGGCGCAGGGCTGAAAGCCCTCCCGCCCCGCCCCATGCCACACGGCAAGGCCCGCAAGAACGCACACAAAGGACACAGCATGAGCGCACTCGCGCCGATTACCGAGATCATCGCCGACATCAAGGCCGGCAAGATGGTCATCCTGGTGGACGAAGAAGACCGCGAGAACGAGGGCGACCTCGTGATGGCGGCCGAGTTCGTCACCCCCGAGGCGATCAACTTCATGGCCAAGTTCGGCCGTGGCCTGATCTGCCTGACGCTCACCGACGAGCGCTGCCGCCAGCTCGGCCTGCAGCAGATGGTGCGCGACAACCGCACCCCGCACGGCACTGCGTTTACCGTGTCGATCGAGGCCGCCACCGGCGTCACCACCGGCATCTCGGCCCACGACCGTGCCCGCACCGTGCAGGTGGCGGTGGGCCGCCATGCCAGGCCGGAAGACATCGTCACCCCCGGCCACATCTTCCCGCTCACCGCGCAGAAGGGCGGCGTGCTGATCCGCGCCGGCCACACCGAGGCCGGCTGCGACCTCGCCCAGCTCGCCGGCCTGGAGCCCGCCTCGGTGATCTGCGAGATCCTCAAGGACGACGGCACCATGGCGCGCCTGCCCGACCTCATCGAGTTCGGCAAGGCGCACGGGCTCAAGATCGGCGCCATCCGCGACCTCATCGAGTACCGCGCCGCCACCGAGCACCTGGTGGAAAAGGTGATCGACAAGGAGGTGGACACGCCGCACGGCCGCTTCCGCCTGTCCGCCTTCGAGGACAAGACCTCGGGCGACGTGCACTTCGCGCTGTCGCGCGGCGACATCACGCCCGAACGCGAGACCCTGGTGCGGGTGCACGAGCCGATCTCGGTGGTCGATTTTCTCGACCCCGCAAGCGGCCGCCACAGCTTCCCGGTCAATGACGCGCTCGCAAGCCTGGCGGCGGCCGAGGCCGGCGTCATCGTCATGCTCTACCGCCCGCAGTCGGGCCGCGAGCTGCTCGCCAGCCTGGACAACGCCCAGGACCGCGCGCCGGTGAAGTGGGACGCACGCCTGTTCGGCGTCGGCGCCCAGATCCTGCGCGCGCTCAACGTCGGCAAGATGCGCCTGCTCGCCAGCCCGCGCAAGATCCCCAGCATGACCGGCTTCGGACTGGAGATCACCGGCTTCGTCGACAAGAACTGATCGAATTACAGGGAACAGCATGCAACGCAACCAACCCGAAAACGCCCGCCAGGGCACCCGCTACGACGGCATCGACGAGATCGACCCCAATTTCGACGGCACGGGCGTGCGCGTCGGCATCGTCATGGCACGCTTCAACCTCGACATCTGCGAGGGCCTGCTGTCGGCGTGCACCGACGAGCTGCTGCGCCTCGGCGTCGCCAAGGGCGACGTCCGCATCGTCACCGTGCCCGGCGCACTCGAGATCCCGCTGGTGCTGCAGACCATGGCCAGGAGTGGCAAGTACGACGCCCTGGTGGCGCTCGGCGCGGTGATCCGCGGCGAGACCTACCACTTCGAGCTGGTGTCGAACGAAATGGGCGCGGGCGTGACCCGCGTCGGCCTGGACACCGGCCTGCCGATCGCCAATGGCGTGCTGACGACCGAAGACGACGACCAGGCAATCGCGCGCATGCGCGAGAAGGGTGCAGACTGCGCCCGCGCGGCGGTCGAAATGGCCAATCTGCTGAAGGTGGTGCGATGAGCGAGATCGACAACGGCGGCCCCGCCGCAGAGGGCACGGGCGCAGGCGCAGGCAACCCGACGAGCAAGATGGCGCGCCGCCGCGCGCGCGAGATGGCCCTGCAGGGCGTGTACCAGTGGCTGCTGTCGGGCAACTCCAGCGCCACCGTGCAGCGCCACCTCGAATCCGAGAGCGAAAGCCTGGACCGCACCGATCGCGAGCTCTTCGTCACGCTGTTGCGCGGCGCAATCGGTGACGCCGATGAGCTGCGCGGCTGCTTCGAGCCGTTGCTGTCGCGCCCGCTCGCCGAACTGTCGCCGATCGAGCACGCCATCCTGCTGCTCGGCACCTACGAGTTGCGCCACAACATCGACACCCCTTACCGGGTGGCGATCAACGAATCGATCGAGCTCGCCAAGGGCTACGGCGGCACCGACGGCCACAAGTTCGTCAACGGCGTGATGGACAAGCTCGCCGCGCGTCTGCGCCCGGAAGAGGTCGAGGCCGCACGCGCCGCCAAGCGCTGAGACAAGGCCGGGACGCCGCATCCACGCGGATGCGTACAAGATCGAGGCGCCGCCCTGGCAACAGGTGCGGCGCTTTTTTGCACGGGCGCGTTGCGCTCGCCTATTGGCTGGTGCGCAAGGTGCCGCGTACCAGGCGGGCGTGGGTATAGTCGGTGTGCGTACCCACGCCGGTCGCGCCGCTGCCGAAGGCCACGCCCCAGGACGCGTAGCCATAGCGCTCGTGCGGCGTCGATGTCCAGAAGTTGCCCGCGGGCGTGTCTGGGAAGGCTGCGGTGAGCAAGGTGGGCTTGCTGTAGTCGCCCGCACAGCTGCCGCCATAGCCTTCGGCGTTCACCGCGTTGCGCCTGCCGGTGCTGCAATACACCAAGGTGAGCAGCTCGGGCTGGGTCGGCAGCCGCCAGTCGGCGTGGCCTGCAAACTCGAAGCCCTCGGCCGCACGCAGCGCATGCGTCCAGCTGAAGAGCTTTGCCTCGCCCAGGCAGCGCCCCTCGCTCCAGCTCTGGCCGAGGCTGCACTGCATCCAGGTAAGGCCCGTTTCGGTATCGGTCACGGTGCCATCGCCGGCGATCTGATAGCGTGCCAGCAAGGCCTGCTCGCGCACCTGCTGCGCCTCCAGCGCCGCCTGGCGCGCGGCCTCCTGCTCGGGGCTCAGCACCGCGGCAGGCGGCGCCTCGCTTGCGGGCGGCTTGAATTCGCAGCCGCCGAGCAGGCCAGCAGCAAGCACGCACAAGGCAAGGCGGGACAGCGGAAAGGGGTGCGGCACGGTGTTGCGCAAGGGCATCGTTGCTCCAGCTCGGGTTCTCGGGTCAAGGCGCGCCAACTTGGCTGACGCGCACTGCAGGCAGTCAATCGCGCGTGGCGCGCATCACGACGTCGTCACCGGCATACAGCAGCAGCCCGCCCTGCTCATCCACACCGAAACGGGTGACGCGTCCGATCGCTGCATGGAAGCGCATCTCCTCGTCCATGACGGCAGGCGGGCAGGCCATCCTGGTGCCGGCAAACGGCCCCAGGCGCAGGCCCTCGCCCGACAGCACGTAGGCGCCAGTGTAGCGGTTGCAGGCCGCCAGCCCGGCAACGCGGCCATCCTCGGCAAAGTCCAGGGTGACACGCTGCGGGTCGCCGGTGCTGCGGCCGTCGATATCGAGCACACGCCAGGTGCCACCCACCAGCAGGCTTGCCGGCTCTCCACCGCAGCCGCGCAGCACACGGTCCTGCCAGCGCACCTCGACGGTATTGGGGTGCGGCATCGCACTCATGCTGTCGACGCAGACGCGGTCGAACACCAGCACCCCCAGTTCGCCGCCCGCCGACATCGCCTGGTAGCTGCGCGCACCGGCGGCATCGATGACCAGCGGGCCGGGAGCGAACACGTGGGTCGCGCCATGATCCATGCGCAGGTCAAGGCCTGCCTCGATCACATCCAGCCGCCAGCCCGGTTCATTGCCGACAGCACGGAACAAGCGCTTGTCGGCAATGAGCCGGCATTCGGGCTGAGCCACGCCCGCGAGTTCGAGCATCGCCGCATCGCCCTTGCTCCAGAAGCTGGTGGTTTCGTCATCGACCGCGACCAGCTTGGCGCCCGAAGCGGTACGCACCGGACGCAGGGTGAAGTTGCGCTCACCTGTACTGAGCGTGCTCAGTTCGCCGAAACTGCGCACGCTCACCGCCAGCTCGCCGCAGCGGTAGTGCAGGGGCGGCTGGGGGTCGAGTTCGAGGACGGCCGCGGCACGCCCTTCATCCGGCGCACCATTGCCCGCGGGCGTCCCGCCGAACAGCGCACAACCACCCAGCAGGGATGCCGTCAGCGCAAGCTGAAGATAAGTTCGGACCATGGGATAAACTCCGGTCTATGAGGCACGCGCAGGCTCGAAACCGCTCACGGCCACAGGATCACCAACCGCAACGGCTCGCACGCGCCAGCGCGTCGCTTGCCGTGAAACCCGCCGACTTTAGCATGACCGGGCATCACCACCACCATGCATGAACTCTCGCTCGCCGAAGGCATTCGTGACATCGTCGAAGAGACGGCCACCATGGAAGCTGCGACACGGGTGCGTCGCATCGTGCTCGAGATCGGCGCACTGGCGGCGGTAGACGCCGACGCCCTTCGCTTCTGCCTCGATGAGGTGCTGAGCGACTCGATTGCCGAGGGCGCCGAGGTCGATGTCATCGAGGTTCCCGGCCGGGGCCGCTGCCGGCAGTGCGGCACGCTGGCGCCGATCGACGAGCGCCACACGCCCTGCCCCAGCTGCGGCGCGTACGGGCTTGAGGTGCTAGAAGGGGACCGCATGCGGGTGCAGGCGGTCGAGCTCGAGTAGGACGGCGCAAGGGACGGAACGAACAGCGGGGGGCAGATCATGTGTGGCGTCTGCGGATGCGGTGGCAGCGAGGCGCGTATCGGGTCGGTATTCGGCGGTGACCGCAACAAGCGCGTGCAACGGGCGGGCACCGGGACTACGCAGGCCTGGCGAGCGATCGATACTCGGCGGCCGGCCGCCTCGCCGGCGGGCCTCGACCACGAAAGCACCGATCGCGCCTCGGTCGCCAGGCTGCAGCGCGTCGAGCGCGACATCCTGGGCAAGAACGAGCGCATTGCAGCGGCCAACCGCAGCTGGTTGGCCGAACGCCGCATCCTTGCCCTCAACCTGATGTCCAGCCCGGGCTCGGGCAAGACCTCCCTGCTGGTGCGTGCGCTCGAGACGCTTGGCGGGCGCCTGCCCGCAGCGGTGATCGAAGGCGACCAGCAGACCGAGTTCGACGCCGAGCGCATCCGTGCCACCGGCGTACCCGCACTGCAGATCAACACCGGCAAGGGCTGCCACCTCGACGCCGACATGGTGGCACGCGCCCTGCCCCGCCTGCCGCTCGCAGAGCGCGGGCTGCTGCTGATCGAGAACGTCGGCAACCTCGTTTGCCCGGCAGCCTTCGACCTCGGCGAGGCGCACAAAGTGGTGATCCTGTCGGTGACCGAAGGCGAGGACAAGCCGCTCAAGTACCCGGACATGTTCGCCGCGGCCGACCTCATGCTGCTCAACAAGGCCGACCTGCTGCCCTACCTGAGCTTCGACGTCGAGCGCGCGATCGAATACGCCCATCGTGTCAATCCGCGGCTCGAGGTGATCCTGACTTCCGCCACCCGAGGCGACGGCATCGACGCCTGGCTGGCGTGGATCGAGCGTGAGCGGGCCTCGGCATGAGGCCGCCCCAGCGCGCGCAGCAACCAGACGAGGCGCATCGGCAGGGCCGGACCGCGCTCGCGGACACAGGCGACGCTATCCTGCAGTCACTACGCTGCACGGGCGACGGCGCCGCGCTCGCAGGCCCGATCCTGGCATTGGGTGCCTGGTTCAACAACACGCCCTGCCTGCTCGAGCGCGAGCGCGCGTTGTTCAGCCCCAACCTCGGCGATCTGGATACGCCCGACGCCTGCCGCCGCGTCGAGCCCGCGGTCGCCGCCCTGCTCGCCGCCACGCCCGTGCCGCCGCTCGTCGTCGCCCACGATCTGCACCCCGATTTCCACTCCACCCGCGTCGCGCTCGCCACCGCCAACCGCCTGGGCGTGCCGGCGCTCGCCGTGCAGCACCACCACGCCCACATCGGCGCCGTGCTCGCCGAGCATGGCCGCTTCGACACGCGCCCCGTACTGGGCCTGGCTGTCGACGGCGTCGGCCTGGGTAGCGACGGCCAGGCCTGGGGCGGCGAACTGCTGCGTGTGCGCGGAGCACGTTGCGAGCGCATCGGCCACCTGCGTCCACTGCGCCTGCCCGGCGGCGACCGTGCCGCACGCGAACCCTGGCGCATGGCCTCGGCGCTGCTCTATGCCTGCGGCCGTGGCAGCGAGATTGCCCACCGCTTCTCGCACCAGCCGGCAGCGGCGTTGCTTGCCCAAGTGCTGTCACGCCCGACGCTGAGTCCGCCCACCACTAGCCTTGGCCGCCATTTCGACGCCGCCGCCGGGCTGCTGGGCGTGTGCGAGGTCATGCACACCGATGCAGAGGCCGCAGTCGCGCTCGAGAGCCTTGCCCGCGCGTACGGCGAGCTGCCCGCACTGGCTGACGGCTGGCGCATCTCACCGGACCTGGAGCTGGACCTCCACCCGCTGCTGCTGCTGCTGGCCGACGAGGCCGATGCCGCGCGCGGCGCCGCTCGCTTCCACGTCACCCTGGCCGCGGCGCTGACCGACTGGATCGAGCACGCGCTCGCACTGGAGCACTGCGACACCGTCGTGCTGGGCGGCGGTTGCATGCACAATCGCGTGCTGTCGGCCATGCTCGACACCGCTCTGAGCACACGCGGACTCACAGTGCTCGGTGCGCGCCGACTGTCGCCCGGCGATGCCGGCATCGCGCTCGGTCAAGCCTGGGTGGCCCGGCATCGACTCACCCTCAAGGAAACCTGAACATGTGCCTCGCCATCCCCGCGCGGGTCGTCGAACTGGTCGCCGGCGGCAACTGCCGCGTCGAACTCGGCGGCATCCGCAAGGAAATCTCGCTGGCATTGGTGGATGACGTGGCGGTCGGCGACTACGTGATCGTGCACGTCGGCTACGCGCTCAACCGCCTCGACCCGGAGGAAGCCGCGCAAACACTCGCGCTGCTCACCGCTGCCGGACAGCTACCCGAGGCAGACAAGGAACCGGAGACCGCAAGGAGCACGCACCACACGCCGCAGGGCGGTCAGCCATGAGCACTACCGGCATGAGATACGTCGACGAGTTTCGCGACCCGCAGCTGGCGGCCGGACTGGCACGTGCGATCGCGCATGCCGCCCGCCCCGGGCGCAACTACGCTTTCATGGAATTCTGCGGCGGCCACACCCATGCAATCTCGCGCTATGGCATCACCGACCTGCTGCCGGCCAATGTGCACATGATCCACGGCCCTGGCTGTCCCGTGTGCGTGCTGCCGATCGGCCGTATCGACATGGCGATCGGACTGGCGCTGGCACGCCCCGACGTGATCCTGTGCAGTTACGGCGACTGCCTGCGCGTGCCGGCCTCGGCCGGACTGTCGCTGCACAAGGCCCGGGCACGGGGCGCGGACGTGCGCATGGTGTACTCGGCCGCGGATGCACTCGCCCTCGCGCAGCGCGAACCGCGGCGCGAAGTGGTGTTCTTCGCCATCGGCTTCGAAACCACCACGCCCCCGACCGCAGTGGTGATCGAACAGGCCCGCGCCCTTGGGGTCGACAACTTTAGCGTGATCTGCAACCACGTGCTGACGCCGCCAGCAATAGACGCCCTGCTGGGCGCGGCCGCGACAGGCCGGGACGACGCCCCGCACCTGGACGGCATCCTCGGTCCCGCGCATGTATCCACCGTGATCGGCAGTGCGCCCTACGACTTTGTCGCAGAGCACCATCACACGCCGGTCGTGATCGCCGGCTTCGAGCCACTCGACGTCATGCAGGCCATCCTGATGCTGATACGCCAGGTCAATGAAGGGCGCGTGGCGGTCGAGAACGAATTCACCCGCGCGGTCAGCCTTACGGGCAACCGCAAGGCGCAAGCGCTGGTCGAGGGTGTGTTCGAAAGACGCGAAGCCTTCGCCTGGCGCGGACTCGGCAGCCTGCCGCATTCGGCGCTGCGCATCCGCCCCGCCTTCGCGCGCTGGGACGCGGAGCTCAAGTTCGCCCTCGAGGACCGCCCGGTACCCGACCACAGGGCCTGTGAGTGCGCGGCCATCCTGCGTGGCGCTAAACGCCCGAGCGACTGCGCACTGTTCGCCACCGTCTGCACGCCGCAAACCCCGCTCGGCGCCTGCATGGTCTCTGCCGAGGGCGCCTGCGCCGCGCACTACAGCTATGGCCGCTTCCGCGACCGGGAGCGAGCCGCCACGACTGGAACACAGCCATGAGCACACCCGATCCGGCCTATCGCCGGCCCATCGACCTCAAGCACGGCCGCGTCGACCTCGCCTTCGGCGCGGGCGGCCAGGCCATGGCCCAGCTCATAGCCGAACTGTTCGCACGCGCCTTCGCCAACGACCACCTTGCACGCGGTGACGACGCTGCAGTACTGCCGGCCCTCACCGCGGGCGAGCGCCTGGTACTGGCGACCGACGCCCATGTGGTCAGCCCGCTGTTCTTCCCCGGCGGCGACATCGGTAGCCTGTCGGTACACGGCACGATCAACGACCTCGCGGTGATGGGTGCGCGGCCGCTCTACCTGGCGGCGAGCTTCATCCTAGAAGAGGGCTTCGCGCTCGCCGAGCTCGCACGCATTGTCGACTCGATGGCGACGGCGGCGCGAGCTGCAGGCGTGGCGGTGGTAACCGGCGATACCAAGGTGGTCGAGCGCGGCAAGGGCGACGGCATCTTCATCACCACCACCGGGGTCGGAGCACTGCCCGCAGGGCGCGATCCGGGCGGCGCGCGGGCGCAGCCCGGCGATGCAATCCTGGTCTCAGGCACCCTTGGCGATCACGGCATGGCGATCATGGCGCAGCGCGAAGCGCTGGCCTTCGAGTCCGAAATCCGCTCGGACAGCGCCGCACTGCATGACTTGGTCGAAACGCTTTACGCTGCGACCGACGCAAGCGCCATCCACGTGCTGCGCGACCCCACCCGCGGCGGGCTGGCGAGCACGCTCAACGAGATTGCCGCGCAGTCGGGTGTCGGCATGCTGGTCGACGAGGCGAGCATCCCCGTGTCGTCGGCGGTGCAGTCCGCCTGTGAGCTGCTCGGGCTCGACCCGCTCAATCTTGCCAACGAGGGCAAGCTGGTGCTGATCTGCGCACCCCACGCCACTGCCTCGCTGTTGGCGGCGATGCGCACCCATTCCCTCGGTGGTGAGGCAGCCTGCATCGGCGAGGTGTGCATCGATCCGCAAGGTTTCGTGCAGCTGCGCACCTGCCTGGGCGGACGGCGTATGCTGGACTGGCTGGCGGGCGAACCACTGCCGCGGATCTGCTGATACCGTCGGCCGCCACCGCGATCGGCGCCATCATGCATTGGGCCGACCGGCGCCCAGCCGTCCCTGCAGACCATCCGCATCGGCGGCGAAGCGCTCCACCAGCCAGTCGGCCATCACGGCGACACGCGCCAGCGGACGCGCATCGGGATGAATCAGCATCCACAGCTCCCGGCTCAGGATCGGCGCCGAACCGGACAGGCGCACCAGGCCGGGGTGGCGGTCGGCCACGAAGCACGGCAGCAGACCATGGCCGATACCGTCAGCGACGGCCTGCAGCAAGGCGCGCACGTCATTGGTACGCAGCCGGATGCGCCCGCTGCCGAGCATGGCCTGCAGGCGCCGCATCTCAGGCGTGTGATCGAGATCCTCGCCGTAGGCCACCCAATCGCCGGCACTGACTGCCAGATCGCCGCGCGCTGCGCCGTAGAGCGCGAAGCCCATGTCCGCCAGCTTGCGCATGAGAAAGTCGCCGCTCGCCGGACGAGCCAGGCGGATGGCAATGTCGGCCTCGCGCCGCGCAACGTTGAGGTTGTCGTTGCTGGCCACCAGATCGACCCGGACCTCGCCGTGGCGGGCATAGAAATCCGCCAGCCGCGGCACCAGCCAGTCGGCGATCAGCGCACTCACTGCGGTGACGCGAAGCACGCCGCCGACCTTGCCCGCACCGGCCTCGGCCAGGCGGCCGATTCCCGCCACATCCTCCTCGATCCGGCCCGCTCTCTCGAGCACCCGGTTACCGACTGCGGTAGGCCGCCACAGGCCTTCGTCACGCTCGAACAGCGGCGTCCCCAGGCTCTGCTCGAGCGCGCGCAGGCGGCGGGCAACGGTGGTCTGATCCACGCCGAGCTGGCGCGCCGTGGCGGCCAGCGTACCCTCCCTGCCGAGGGTGACGAGAAAGCGCAGATCGTCCCAGTTCATGCCCGACAGCCCCTGCAAAAATGCCGCAGTGTAAGGCAGGAATGTACATTTACGCAGACGTCAAGCCGCGGGTAGCCTGATTGGATTGTTCCTCGACCACACAAGGAGACTGTCGATGAGTATCGCTTCCACCACCCTGCGCGCGCTTTCGGGGCTGCCGGCAACACCGGCCCGTCTGTCGGAGTCGGCACTGGTCATCGTCGATGCCCAGAACACGTACCGCAACGGCGTGATGCAACTCCAGGGGGTAGAGCCGGCGCTGGACGAGTGCGCGCGGCTGCTGGCGCGTGCGCGTGCGCTGAAGATCCCGGTCGTGCACATCCAGCACGACGCCGGTCCGGGCTCGCCCTACGACCCGAGCGCCGAGTGCGGCGCAATCGCCGATAAGGTCGCGCCGGCTGCCGGCGAGGCGGTGGTGGTCAAGAACTACCCGAACGCCTTCGTCGGCACCGACCTCGATGCGCACCTGAAAGCCGCTGGCGTCAACAACCTGGTGATCACCGGCTTCATGACGCACATGTGCATCAACTCCACCGCGCGCGGTGCCTTCAACCTCGGCTATGCAGTGACCGTACCCGCCGCAGCCACTGCAACCCGGGCGCTACCCGCAGCCGACGGCAGCGTGGTCGAGGCGGCAAGCCTGCAGTCTGCTGCGCTCGCCGCGCTCGCCGACCTGTTCGCCGTTGTGGTGGCGGACAGTTCGGCGATTCCCGACTGAGCGTCCTTACGCTCAGCCGCGCGAGCGGCGGTCGCCGTGGCTGCGCTCGCTGCGCGAGGGGTGGCCGTCGCGGCTAAAGCCGCCGCCGCTGCGGCGTGCGTCACCACCCGGACGGCCGAAGCCACCGCCGCTGCCGAAGCGGCGACCACCGTTGCCAGCCGGACGCGGGCCGGCAGGCTTGCGCGGCGAAGGCTCCATGCCGGGAATGGTGTGCACCGCAAGGCGATCGCCCGTGAAGCGCTCGATGGCACGGATGAGGCCGGTTTCGCGCGGCCCGGAGAGCGTGATCGCCACGCCATCGCGCCCCGCACGGCCGGTGCGGCCGATGCGGTGCACGTAGTCTTCAGCCTGGCGCGGCGGGTCGAAGTTGATGACGTGGCTGATGCCGGCAACGTCGATGCCGCGCGCGGCGACGTCGGTCGCCACCAGCACGCCGATGCGGCCCTGGCGCAGGCGGTCGAGGGTGCGGTTGCGCTGGGTCTGGTGCATGTCGCCATGCAACGCAGCGGCGGCAATGCCTTTTTCCTGCAACGACAGCGACAGCTCGTCGGCGCTCCTCTTGGTCGCGGTGAAGACCACGGCCTGGTTGAGGCCCTCTGCACCGAGCAGTGCCTCGAGCAGGCGGTTCTTGTGACCAAGGTCATCGGCGAACATCAGGCGCTGCTCGATCTGACCACGGTCCTGCTGTGCGACCTCGATCTCGATGCGCTGCGGATTGCGCGTCATGCGTTCGGCCATGCTGCCGACCACGCCGTCGAGCGTAGCCGAGAACAGCAGGGTCTGGCGCTTGGAAGACGTCGCGGCGACGATGGCGTCGATGTCCTCGGCGAAGCCCATGTCCAGCATGCGGTCGGCCTCATCGAGAATCAGCACCTCGACGTCCGACAGCTTGACCTTGCGCCGGTTGAGGTGGTCGAGCAGACGGCCGGGGGTGGCGACGACCACGTCGCACTGACGCTGCAGTTGCTTGAGCTGGGCGAACATCGGCGCGCCGCCGACCAGGCAGGCGGTGTTGAGCCAGCGCAGCGCCTTGCCGTAGGTCTGCACGGCCTTCTCCACCTGCAGCGCAAGCTCGCGGGTGGGGGTGAGCACGAGCACGCGCGGACCGCTGCCCGGAGCCGGGCGGCGATCGATGATCTTGTGCAGCGCGGGCAACGTGAAGGCCGCGGTCTTGCCGCTACCGGTGTGGCTGGACACCAGCAGATCGTGGCCCGCGATGGCTGCGGGAATGGCCTGCATCTGCACCGGCGTAGGGGTGGTGTAGCCGGTCTGCTCGACGGCCTTGAGGAGTTCTGCGGCAAGGCCGAGGGTCTGGAACGTCATCTGATACTTCCTGTTCATTGCGTGCCGGCCTCTTGAAGGCAAGAGGGACGGCGGGTCCGGGCCCATTGAGTGGGCCGCGAGGACATCGCGCCACAGCCTGCCGGGCTATGCCGAGGCAGGATGCGGAGTCGCTGGTATGGCGAACGCGATGGGCGTGGCCGGTCAAACCGACAATGTCGGAAAGACCGCGCATCGGCACCAACCGGTTGTCACGAGCCAGACGATCGGAAGAACGAATGAAATCGGCGGGAGGTCGGGGGCGATGGGGCTGTGGTTACAGTCCCTCGGGCCATGGAGTGGAGATTACCTGATCCCCTGTCCGTCGCGGATTGCGGCGGTGGCCCTGCTGCTGCATTGCACAACGACGCGGAGTATAACCGCCAATCGCTCGACTGTCTCTAGAAATCTTTGAAACAAAAGAAAAAGGCTGGGGAGGCACTGTCGCGCCTGCCCAGCCTGCGGGGGCTTGCGCCCCGGAAATACGGCTGCTGCTTACTTGTTGACCGCGGCCTTGAGGGTGGCGCCGGCAGTGAACTTGGGCACGCTCGACGCGGCGATCTCGATGGTGGCGCCGGTCTGCGGGTTGCGGCCGGTACGGGCGGCACGCTCGGAAACCTCGAAGGAACCGAAACCGGTGAAGGCAACCTTCTCGCCCTTGCCCAGCTGCTCGGCGATGATGTCGAGCACGGCGGACAGTGCACGGTCGGCTTGCGCGCGGGAAACATCCAGACGGTCGGCCAGGGCCTCGACGAATTCACCTTTGTTCATGCTTTTCCTCGATTGGTGTGAGTGTGATGTGGGATATCGCGATCTACGCCGCGGATTCTAGCACCGCCGCGGATTCTGGCGCATCCGGAGCGTGCAGGATGGATGCAGGTTCCTGCGGCCGCGTATCCGCGCCTGAGCCGATCACGCATGCCGCAGTGCACAATACAGCTGCCGTCCCGGGGCCAGTCGCGCTATGCTTGCAACTGAAGTCACAACAGAAAGACACCAAGCATGGAACAGCAGGACGCTGGCGACAGCGACGTCATCCACATCCGCGCGTTGCGCAATGCGAAGGGGCAGATTACCCGGGTTGCGGTGTCGCTGCCCCCGTGCGCCTGGATGGGGGCCACTGTCCTGGGGCTCACGCCCGAGCACGCCGCACAGCGCCTGCTCGACGAAGCCAGCCACAGCCCCCGAGCCCATGCCTGCGCCCTCAGCATGGCCTGTGCGGCCGCCCAAGGCAGGCCCGAGCCCGACGTGGACAGCCGCCTCGCCATCGAGCGCACGCTGGCCGCGGAGGCGGCCGACGCCCACCTGCGCCGGCTGCTGATCGAATGGCCCCCCTTGCTCGATTTCGAGCCGCGCCACAGCCGCTTCGCGGAGTTCCACCGCCGCCTGACGCTCGACCCGCATACCGACGGCCCGGCGGCGTTCGCGCTGGGCGGCGAACTGCTCGACCTTGTCGCACGCGAAATGCTGGCCGGCTTCTTCAACCAGATCCGCATGCCGCATGGCATCGGCGAATTCCTCGAGCGCCTGCAGGCCGGCGGCAGCCTGGGCGCGGTGCTCAGCGAACTGATTGCCCTCGGCCCATCGGGCGCACCAGTTCCCAAGCCCGTGTCCATGCTGGGTACGCTGAGCGCGGCGGCATGGGTGGGGACGGTCGGCGCGTGGCCCGATGCCAGCTTCGTGCGTCAGCCGGAGTACGCCGGCGAGCCTGCGGAGACCGGCCCGCTCGCGCGCCACGCCGCATCCGCGCTGGTGCGCGTCTTGCTGGAACGCGGCCATCGCGTATCGGCCCGCCTGTTCGCCAAGGCGATCGACGTCGGCGACTGCGCGAGCCGCATGCGCTACCCACTCGATGAAGAGGTCGCACCGCTGGCGGATGCCACTCAGGTCGCCCCGGGTGTCGGCATGGCGCGGGTGGACACCGCACGTGGCGTACTGCTGTGCTGGGTAAGACTCGAGGAAGATCGGATTGCCGATTGCGCGATCGTTCCTGCCGGCGCGTGGAACTTCCACCCGGATGGCGCATTCTGCCGCGAGGCGACCTGCCCGAGCGCCGGCAACGAGGATCACGACGCAGCCCTGCTGCGCCTGTCCCTGCTCGCGCTGGCCTTCGACCCCTCTCTACCTCATCGCGTCGAACTCGTTGACGAGCGCCGCCCACGCAAGGGCAGTCCGGCGCGCTGAAGCGCGTCCGCGCGCTTCAGTCCGCGAGGCGACGGTAGGCACCGCCGAAGTACACCAGCGGCTTGCGCTCCTCGCGGTCGAAGCTGAGCACCTCGCTGATGAAGACGAGATGGTCGCCGCCCTCGTAACGCTGAGTGTTGCGGCATTCGAAGCGCGCGCAGCACCCCTTGAGCAAGGGGACGCCGCCAACGCCGGTCTCGAAGTCGAGGCCGCCGAACTTGTCGTCAAGGCGGCTGGCGAAACGCTGCGAGAGTTCGACCTGGTCCTCGGCAAGAACGTTGATCGCGTAGTATTCGCAAGCCTCGAAAAGCCCACGGCTTGGCAGGTCGTTCGACAGGCTCCACACGATCAGCGGCGGGTCGAGCGACACCGAATTGAAGGAATTGACGGTCAGTCCGATCGGCTCACCCGCCGGGGTACGCGTCGTCACCACGGTAATGCCGGTGGCGAACATGCCGAGCGCGTTGCGGAAGCGGCGCGGGAAGTCGACGCCGGAAAATTGCTGTTGGGTCATGGGAGAAGGTTGGCACGGTCGACCCGCGCTCTGCTGCATTGCGAAAGAAGCGCGGATTATCGCTGCGCCGGCCGACAACGTCGACACCGCAACTGCCCCGATGCGAGAAAAACACACGGAAAAACCGCTACATGAGTGAATTTGCCACCCGCCTCACTGCCTGGCAGCGCGAGCACGGCCGCCATGACCTGCCCTGGCAGGGCGGCACCGACCCCTACCGGATCTGGTTGTCCGAGATCATGCTGCAACAGACCCAGGTTGAAACGGTGATCCCCTACTACCAGCGCTTCCTGGCCCGCTTCCCCGACGTCACGGCGCTGGCCGCCGCCCCGGTCGAGGACGTGATGACGCTGTGGAGCGGGCTCGGCTACTACGCACGGGCGCGCAACCTGCATCGTGCGGCACAGCGCATCATGAGCGATCACGGCGGGCGCTTCCCCACCACCGCAGCCGAGATCTCCACCCTGCCCGGTGTCGGCCGCTCCACTGCTGCGGCGATCGCGGCTTTCGCCTTCGGCGAACGCGGTGCGATCCTCGACGGCAACGTCAAGCGCGTGCTGAGCCGCATCTTCGGCGTGGACGGTTTCCCCGGGGAGAAGGCGGTAGAAAACCGGCTGTGGACGCTCGCGGAATCACTGCTGCCCGAGCGCGACATCGGCCGCTACATCCAGGCCCAGATGGACCTGGGCGCGACCCTGTGCACGCGCGCACGACCGGCCTGTGTGCGCTGCCCGTTCCAGGACGACTGCGTCGCTTATCGCGATGGTCGCATCGCCGAACTACCGACTCCACGCCCGCGCAAGACCGTACCACGGCGCAGCGCACGCTACGCGGTCGTGGTGCGCGACGCTTGTGTCCTGCTCGAACGCCGTCCGCCGGCGGGGATCTGGGGTGGGTTGCTGGCCTTGCCGGAAATTCCCGAGCACAGCACGGACGTCCTCGCCTGGGCGTATGAGCGCTTTGGCCTGCGCTGCACCCCGGGTGACGGGCTGGCGCCGCTCAGCCACGCCTTCACCCATTTCGTGCTCGAGCTCCAGCCCGTGGTGCTGAACGCCGAGCCCGCAGCGCCCCCCACCATGGCCGGCGAGGCCGGCACGATGAGCTGGCAGGCGCTTGGCGAGCTCGATGCTGCAGCATTGCCGACGCCGGTAAGGCGCATCCTCGACGCACTGACGGCGCCGGATCTGTTCGCGAACTGATCGCAGCGCCGCATCAGCGGCACCCGCTCCCGTTCAGGCAAGGTTTGGCAGCAATCCGTGCTCACGCAGGAACTGCTGCAGGATTTCCAGGCGACTGAGCGGGTCGTCGAGTTCGAGCAGCTTCTGCTTGGCCAGCAGCGGGATGGGCAGCAACTCGGTGTAGCGCGCGCCCACCCAGCCTGCATCTTCGAAATGGTGAGGCGGCGGCAGGCGCTCGCCCAGTTCGGCGACGACCGTACGCAGCAAGGGCAGCATGTCGGCCTGGGCATCGGGCACCGGCTGCGCGGGAGGCTCCTCGAGCCAGCGCACACTGGCCACAAGCAGGCCGTCGCGCTCCACCTCGTGATCCTCGATGCGAAAGCGCGCACCACCGCGCGCAAGCAGGTTGAGCACCCCGGCCTGCGCCATGTCCCACTGCTCGATGCGCGCCTCCGTTCCCACCGGATGCGGCACCGCCGCCTCGCCCACCTCCTCACCGGCTGCGATGAGGCAGACGCCAAAGCTGGTGCTTTCACGCATGCAGCGCGTGACCATGTCCATGTAACGCGGCTCGAACACGCGCAAGGGCAGCACGCCGCCGGGCAAGAGTACGGTCTTGAGCGGGAACAACGGCAGCCGGACGGGCTCGTTCATGTTGCGCCTCCTTGCGGGCCGGCCCTGATGGCAACCCGGGTCGTGATTCAGCCCTGGTCAGCCCCGCCATCATGGTGCTGCAGGCGATCCTCTCCCCAGCGCGCCATCAATGCATGCGGCACGCCGAGCTGATCGAGGATGCGCGCAACGACGAAATCAACCAGGTCCTGAACAGTCTGCGGATGATGGTAGAAGCCGGGGTTGGGGGGCAGGATGCAAACGCCGATGCGGGCGAGCTTGAGCATGTTTTCGAGATGAATCGCCGAGTACGGCGTTTCACGCGGCACCAGCACCAGCTTGCGGCCTTCCTTGATGACGACGTCGGCAGCACGCTCGATCAGGTTCTGGCTGAGCCCCCCCGCGACCGCGGCCAGCGTGGCCATCGTGCACGGGCACACGACCATGGCATCGGGCGGATTGGACCCGGACGCTGGCGGCGCGAACCATTCTTCGCGGCCAAACACCCGCAAGGCGCCGGACTCGGCACCAAACCGGGCGCACAACTCGGCCTCGACCTCGGCCGCGCGCGCCGGCAGGCTCCAACCCATCTCCTGGCGGGCGACGATCTGCGCCACCTGCGAATACAGCAACCACACACGGCAGCCGGCCTGCAGCAGGCACTCGACCAGGCGCAGGCCATAGGGCATGCCGGAAGCGCCGGTAAAGGCGACGGTGATCGTGCGGGGCGTATTCATCGATACTGGCGGGAGTGAGCGGACGCCCCCAAGCGTACCCCATTCGCACGTCAGCGTGGCGCGTGCGAACTTCCGTAGGAGCGGCGCAAGCCGCGAGCTTCATGGATATCGACCAGGCCACGTCACCTTCAACCCCTCGCGGCTGACGCCGCTCCTACCGGGGCGATCGGCCCCGACAGGCTGCCGTAGGAGCGGCGCAAGCCGCGAGCTTCCTGGATATCGACCAGGCCACGTCGCCTTCAACCCCTCGCGGCTGACGCCGCTCCTACCGGGAGAATCGGCCCCGACAGGCTGCCGTAGGAGCGGCGCAAGCCGCGAGCTTCCTGGATATCGACCAGGCCACGTCGCCTTCAACCCCTCGCGGCTGACGCCGCTCCTACCGGGGCGATCGGCCCCGACAGGCTGCCGTAGGAGCGGCGCAAGCCGCGAGCTTCCTGGATACCGACCAGGCCACGTCGCCTTCAACCCTCACCGCGGGCACCACTTACTCCAGGTAATCGCTGATCAGCACCCAGCGCCCGTCGCGGATCTGCGCCAGGCGGCCGTGACGATTGCCGAGATGGTCCTCGGGCGTGAAGCGGTAACTCGGGCTGCCGAAATAGTCGCGGGAAAACTGCATGCGCTCGAGGGTGCGCGCAAAGGCCTCCTGCGTCAGCTCGGGGCCGGTGGCCTCGGCGGTGCGCACGAAGAGGTCGGCCAGGGTGTAGCCCATCACGCTCCAAACGTTGGGTTCGGCCTTGAAGCGCGCGCGGTAGCGCTCGACCCAGGCGGCGAGCTGGCTGTTGGCGCCTTCGACATAGGGATGGGGCAGCACCGACACGCCATACAGGCCCTCGACCGCTGCACCGCCCAGTTCGTGAGTCTGCGCCGAGTAGCCCGAGGCCGTCACCAGCATGTCCACCTCCCAACCGATCTTGCGCGCTTCGGCCATTGCCGCCACCGTCTCGCGCACCACGGTGGCGAGAACGACGAGATCACAGCGTGCGGCACGCAAGCGTGCAATCTGGCTCGACAGATCGGTGGCGCCGCGCTTGTAGCTGGTGCGCTCGACCAGTTCGCGGTCGAGCCGGGCGAGCGCGGCCTCGACCCCCTTCATCACTTCCAGGCCGTAGTCGTCGTCCTGATAGAGAAGGCAGGTGCGCGCATAGCCGCGCTGCTCGACCATGTGGCGGGTGGCCGCCTCCATGTAGTCGAAGTAGGGCGCGAAGTTCTGGAACTTGAGCGGGTGCAGCGGCTCGTAGGTGGCGCGGTGGGGCGAGAACGGGAACAGGTGCAGGCGGCCGGCATCGACGATGATCGGCATGGTCGCCATCACTACCGGCGTGCCCATGTTGGCGATGAAGGCAAAGGCCTGGTCGCGCTGCACCAGCTTGCGCGCGGCAAGCACGGCGCGTTTGGGATCGTAGCCCGCATCCTCCACGACCAGGCGGATCCGGCGGCCATGGACGCCACCGCCGGCATTGACCTCGTCGAAACGCATCAGCATGCCGTCGCGCACGGGCACGCCGAGCATCGCGATCGGACCCGAGAGGTCCGAAACAGTGCCGACGACGATCTCCTTGGCATTCACACCGGGCGCTGCCGATACCGGCGCGCTGAGGGCAAGGCAGGACAGTGCAGCGAGCGCGAAGGAACGCAGGGTCTTCAAGATGCGGGTCTCCGGTGGGTGGCCAGGCCGTGCCGCCACGCCAACACTGCCGGGCGGCGAACAAGCCATGTTCGACTGCGCCGATTCTCTGGCGATGCAGAACGGGCGTCAATTGCGGCATCTACTCGAGTTTACGGCCTGGCGCCCGCAATGCCGGACGGACGCAGCAGGACCACGGCCACGATCACCGCCCCGAACAGCACCAGCTCCAGGCCGGCGGCCCGCGCCCAGTCGCCGGGCAGGTGGTCGCGCAGCACGGCGATCAGCTGCGGGATGGCGACGATGACCAAGGCCCCCCAGAGTGCCCCGCCAAGACGGCGGGCGCCGCCGATGAAGGCCAGCATCAGGAGTTCGAAGGAGAACACCAGGCCGAACTGCTCCGGGCTGATGAAACCGATCCAGTGCGCATAGAGGGCGCCCGCCAGGCCCGACAGTGCCCCGCCAACGACGAAGGCCTGCATCTTGGCCGCGGCCGGCGACACGCCGCAGGCTGCAGCGGCCACCTCGTCGTCGCGTACCGCGCGCCAGGCACGGCCATGGCGCGAATCCACCAGGCGCGCGCACAGCAGCAGCGCAGCGGCCAGCGCCCCCAGGCTCACCAGCGCCTGCGCAAGGGTGGCGTCTGCGCGCCAGCCGAACACCGAGAAGCCCGCAACCGCCATGCCGGCCGCGCCCTGTGTCACCGAATCCCAGCGCGCCAGCACCTCCTCCACGATGAGGGCGAAGGCCAGCGTGCTCATGCCGAAGTACAGTCCGCCGAGCCGGCGCGCGGGCAAGCTGGCGAGCGCACCACCGAGCGCACCGGCGGCAATGGCAAGAGGCATCGCCAGCAGCGGCGCCAGGCCATGCCCGACCAGCACTGCCTGAACATAGGCGCCAAGCGCAACCAAGGCCGCCTGCCCGAGTGCGATCTGCCCCGCCTGACCAACGACGATGACCACGCCCAGCCCGGCGATCGCATAGGTGATGACGAGGGTCGCCTTGCCCAGGGCGTAGTCCGCCCCCATGGCAGGCACTGCCAGGGCGAGGATCAGCGCCCACGGCCACAGATGGCGCCAGGCCGTGCGCAGACCGCTCACCGGCCGCCCCCGCGGCGCAGCCCTGCCCCCAGGCCGTTGGGAAACAGCAGCAGCGCGCTCATCAGCAACGCGTAGGGGACAACATCCTTCGCCCCTTCGGGCAGCAGAAGGCCGGCCACGGCCTCGGCGACGCCAAGGAAGATGCCCGCAAGCAAGGCCCCGGGCAGGCTGGTGAGCCCGCCCAGCACCGCCGCGGGGAACGCCTTCAAGGCGATCAGGCCCATGTTGAGGTGGATGAAGGTGACCGGCGCAAGCAGCAGCCCGGCCACCGCCGCCAGCGCGGCACCCAGCGACCACGCCAGCGTGTGCATGCGTGCGACCGGCACCCCCATGAGAGCGGCGACACGCGCATCCTCGGAGCAGGCGCGCAGCGCAAGGCCGGCACGGGTATAGCGGAAGAAGGCCGCGAGCGCCGCCGCAAGCACCACGGTGGCCACCACCACCCACACATGGCTTGCAGCCAGCACCAGGGGGCCGATGGCGTAGGTATCGGCGGCGAAAGGCAGGCGGTGTACCTCCTGCGCCGCCGCCGGCAGCGAGGCCACGCTGCCGCGCATCATCATACCCAGGCCAAAAGTCAGCAGCACCGCCACCAGGTGCGGCTGACCAATCGCACGACGCAACACGGTACGCTCGAGCCCGGCACCGAGCACACCGACGAACGCCACCGCCAGCGCCGCGGCCAGCCACAGCGGCCATCCGGCCCCCAGATGCAGGCCAAGTGCGGCAAAGGCCCCGACCATGAGCAGATCGCCCTGCATGAAGCTCACCGTTTCGGTGGCCTTGTAGATCAGGACGAAGGACAACGCGACCAGGCCGTATACACAGCCGATCGCGATGCCGCTGGTGAGGACCTGGATGAAGGCGAGCATGATGGGGGCGAAGCATAGCCGATCAACGACTCGCGACGCCCCGTCGCACACAAGCACCGCAGGGGCAGGCGGTCGGACCCCGAAAGGCTCGCGGCGGGTGGCTTTGCTGTAGGAGCGGCGCCAGCCGCGAGCTTTTCGGGGCTTGCGACACGCCCCGTCGCCTTCAAACCCTCGCGGCTGGCGCCGCTCCTGCGGGGTGAGCCTAGGGCTCGGCCAGCTGGCTCAGCCCAGGAACTGGTCGTACACACCTTGGCGCCACAGCAAGATGGCGACCGCGATGACCAGCAACAGGAACATCCAGGTTCCCCAGGGGCGCTGTTTCTCGGCGTAGGGGTCGGATAGCGAACGCGCGGCCCCAGGCGGCAGCGCGGCGACCCCGGTCAGCGCGGCACCGAAGGGGATGTTGATGCGCGCACGCGTGTTGACCGCCCAACCGTTGGCGTCGAGCAGCGGTCCGAGGTTGCGCTGGCGCAGCTTCAGCCAGGCCATCAGCATCGACGGCCCGGAGATCAGCAATACGATGCCGACCACGACCAGAGGCATCTGCCACGCCGGCAGCGACAGAAAGCCCGACACCACGGCGGCCAGCGCGGTCCCCAGCGCACCGAGGGCGAGGCCGATGGCGGCGAAGATACCGGCGAACTTGGCGATGTCGAAGGCCTGGGCCGGTGCAGCCGGAGCGGCTGCTGGCGCCTCGACCTTCGCGCCGGCATCGGCGACGCCGGCTGCAGCGCGCTCCTCGACCGCCTTGTCGCGCGAGGCGGCGAACTTCTGGATCTGTTCGCCGATCATGCGTGCAACACGCTTGTAAGGCGACCAGAAGGCCTGGCGCACGCTGATCGGCGCCTCGACCACCTGGACCACGCTGGCGTTCCAGTCGCGCCCCTGGCGGTCGTAGAACACGCCGTTGCGGCCAGGCACCATCATCTCGTCGGCATCGCCGCCGGTCATCGCCGCCACGATGGTCATCGGCGCCTCGCCCTGGCGGGCGCAGTTGCAATACACCAGGTAGGTGCCCGACAGCGGCGCCAGCGCACTGTGCCGCCCCATGTCGGCCACGCGCAGGCACAGGTCGCAGCTGCGCTGGTCGAGGTAAAGCGTACCGGCCTGGAAAATGGCCTTGGCTTGCGCGCCATAGAAGTCGCTGAGGGTGACGAAGTTGCGCAGCAGCGTGACCAGGTCGCGCTGGTAGCGGACAAGGCGCTCGAGCGCATCGACCTGAGCAGCAGCGGTCTCGGCCCTCAGGTCCTGCTCGATCAGGGCGAGCAGATCGGCCTGTACGCTGCCGCCGAGCAGCGCACGCAGTTCGTCAACCGGGATCGCCACCACCGGACTCGCCGGCTGCGCCGCCTGCCAATCGCGCCAGGCCGCGAAGCGGGCGGCGAGGTCCTGCCATTCGGCCTGCGACAGCGCATCGCGATCACCCAGAATCGGCGCGACCACCTGCTCACGCAGCGCCGCGATGCGCGCCTCCCAGGCCGGATTCAAGCCCGCGGCGAGCGGCAGCGCACGTCCAGGCTCGACACGGGCAAGCGGCAGGGCCGCCACACCGTCGCTGCCTGCAGCCAGCACCTGCTCGGCAAGGCCCTGGTATACGCTGTCCGCGGGGTTCAGCGCGTCCGCCGCACGCGCGTCGAAAGCGGCCAGGCGGCAGCGCGTGAAGAAGTCCCCCACCTTGTCGGCGACCGCATCGAACACGGCAGCAGCAGCGGCCGTCCCCGCGCCCAGCGGCAGGATCTGCGCCGGGTCGGCCTCGGCCAGCGCCTGCCAGTCGGACACCGCCTGCGCAGCGGCAAAGAAGGTCTCGACCTTGCCGGCGTCAACGCCAGGGGTGCCGCTGCGGTCATCGATTGCGCCGAAGCAGTCGATGATGTGGCCGATTGCTTTCACGACCCCGGCATCGGTGGTGAGTCCGGCCGGCACCACGCCGTCACCATTGAAATGGTCGGGCGCGAACAGCCGGGTGGTGTCGGCGAGGTCCTCGACCGAGATCGACTCGGCATCGGATTTATCGACATAGGCGAGCACCTTGCGTGCGGTGGCGAGCAGGCGAGCACCCTCGGGGTGCTCGCCATCGATCGCCGCCAGCGGCAGGGCAGCGGGAGCGCGAAAGAGAACCTCGGGTTCCTTGAGCACCGCACATACCCAGCGCACCGCGGCAACGATCTCGGGCGCGCGGATGCGCCCGTCGCCATCGGCATCGAGCAATTGCAGCGTGCGGGTGTCGAACTCCAGCCCTGAGGTCGGGCACGCGAGCACCGACCACAGCTTCTGATCGAGCTCGCCGAGGTGGCGCAGGTCGTCCGCGGTCTCGATGCGGACCTGGTCGAAGCCGCCGGATCGGAAGAAACGCCACTGGTAGGGCTTCTTGTTGTCGCCTTGAGTGCTCATCGAATGCTCCCTGAAATGTTCTTGTTTCCAGCCCTTGCGCAGGACTGGACTTCACGCGGGATATTGCGCCGGAATGCAGGCGAGAACAATCGCGCGCGGGAGCGATCCGCAACGCCGGCGGCATCAGCCCGCCCGCAGCGGGCAGCCGCTCAGCCGTAGGCGCCGACGAAGGGGTTGCTGTCGCGCTCCTCGCCAAAGGTCGAGGTAGGGCCATGGCCGGGGATGAAGGTGATGTCGTCGCCGAGCGGGAAGAGCTTGTCGCGGATCGAACGAATCAGCGTCTGGTGGTCGCCACGCGGGAAGTCGGTGCGCCCGATCGAGCCTGCGAACAAGACATCGCCGACGATCGCCAGGCGCGCGCCCTCATGCACGAACACGACATGGCCCGGCGTGTGCCCCGGGGCATGGATGACCTTGAAGGACTCCTCGCCGACCGTCACCGTGTCGCCGTCCTCGAGCCAGCGCTCGGGCTCGAAGGTCTCGACATCGGGGAAGCCGAACATCTTGCTCTGCTGCGGCATGCCCTCGATCCAGAAGCGGTCCTCGGCCTGCGGGCCTTCGACCGGCACACCAAGCTTGCGCGCCAGCTGCGCGGTGCCGCCAGCATGGTCGATATGACCATGGGTGATGAGGATCTTCTCGACGCTCACGCCGAGCTTGGCGACAGCCGCCAGGATGCGGTCGATGTCGCCCCCCGGATCGACGACCGCGGCCTTTTTCGTCTTCTCGCACCACAGGATGCTGCAGTTCTGCTGGAAGGGTGTGACGGGGACGATGGTGGCCTGGATCATGGGCGGTGGGCTCCTGTTTGCGTGTTCGTCCGCCAGTTTAGCCGATGAAAGGCTCGCGGCTTGCGCCGCTCCTACAGCACCGCGCACACGCCTCCCGCCCCCTGTGTGAGCGGAGCCAGCCGCGAGCCTTGTCTGTCATGCCGCGGGGCCCATGGGCCCCGCGGACACGGCAAGGATCAGATCACGCCCTGGGCCAGCATGGCCTCGGCGACCTTGACGAAGCCGGCGACGTTGGCGCCGTCGGCATAGCTCACGGTACCGTCCTCGCGCTTGCCGTACTTCAGGCAGGCGGCGTGGATGCCAAGCATGATCTCCTTCAGGCGGGCGTCGACCTCTTCACGGGTCCACGACATGCGCATCGCGTTCTGGCTCATCTCCAGGCCCGAAGTGGCCACGCCGCCGGCGTTGGAGGCCTTGCCCGGCGCGTAGAGCACGCCGTTGTGTTCGAAGATCTTCACCGCCTCGATGGTGCTCGGCATGTTGGCGCCCTCGGCCACGGCGATCACGCCGTTCTTGACCAGGGTGGCAGCGTCGTTGGCATCGAGCTCGTTCTGGGTCGCGCACGGCAGGGCGACATCGACCGGCACATGCCACGGCCGCACACCCGGCTCGAAGCGGGCGCCGACACGCTCGGCGTACTCCGCCACGCGGCCGTAGTAGTGGTTCTTGATCTCCATGAGGAGGGCGAGCTTCTCGGGGGTGAAGCCCTCCTCGTCGATCACCGTGCCGCTGGAGTCGGAGCAGGTGATGGGCTTGGCGCCGAGTTCCATCAGCTTCTCGATGGCGTACTGGGCAACGTTGCCCGAACCCGACACCGACACGCGCATGCCACGGATGTCACGGCCAGCGTGCTCGAGCATGGCGTTGGCGAAATACACCGTGCCGTAGCCGGTCGATTCCGGACGGATCAGCGAGCCGCCAAAGGACAGGCCCTTGCCGGTAAACACGCAGGCGGCGTTGTTCGACAGCTTCTTCATCATGCCGGCCATGAAGCCGACCTCACGGCCGCCCACGCCGATGTCGCCCGCCGGCACATCGGTGTCGGGGCCGACGTGGCGATACAGCTCGCTGATGAAGGCCTGGCAGAAGCGCATCACCTCGCCCGGGCTGCGGCCCTTGGGGTCGAAGTCGGAGCCGCCCTTGCCGCCGCCCATCGGCAGCGTGGTGAGCGCGTTCTTGAAGGTCTGCTCGAAGGCGAGGAACTTCAGGATCGACAGGTTCACCGACGGGTGGAAGCGCAGACCGCCCTTGTAGGGGCCGATGGCCGAGTTGTGCTGGATGCGGTAGCCGCGATTGACCTGCACGTCGCCACGATCATCCACCCACGACACGCGGAACATGATCACGCGCTCGGGTTCGATCAGGCGATCGAGGAGAGAGTGCTCGGCGTAGCGCTTGTTGGCGGAAATGAAGGGCCACAGGCTCTCCATGACCTCGCTGACCGCCTGCAGAAACTCGGGCTGGCCAGGGTTGCGCTGTTCGACGTAAGCCAGGAACTCCTCGAGGGACTGATATTTCATGATCGTGAACCCGTTGTTGATTAAGAAGTGGACACACACGCGCGCAGGCGATGACCTCGGTTTTACCCGAGGACATCGCCTGCAATCCCCATAATTGTGCATGAAGATCCCCAATCGTGTGCATGACATGGGTCAAAAAAACGTCACCCATGCCATTTGCACAAGAATGCACCACAAGAATGCAGACGCGCATCAGCCTGCAGCGGGCGCGTTTGCGCACCTTGCTTGCCCGCATGAGGCCAAGGCCGGTACGCTCGGCCTCCCCTACTGCCCACTTCCAGGCTCATCATGGCCCGTATCCGCATCGAACTGCCCGCACAGTTCTCCTTCGCAACCGAGGTCCCGCTGTTGATCTCGCACATCAACTACGGCAACCACCTCGACAACGCGCAACTGCTCGGCGTGGTATCCGAGGCGCGCGTGCGCTTCCTGAAGTCCATGGGCTATGCAGAGATGGACGTCGAGGGCTGCGGCATCATCGTCGCCGACGCGGCGGTCCAGTACCGCTCCGAAGCCTTCCACGGCGAACTCATGCGCATCGAGCTCGCGGCGACGGACTTCCACGCCCACGGTTGCGATCTGGTATGGAAGATGTCCGAGGCGTCCACCGGACGCGAAGTCGCGCGCGGGAAGACCGGCATCGTTTTCTTCGATTACGAGGCACGCTCCAAGGCCGCCGTGCCGGAAGGCTTCAGGCGCCGCTTCCCGGCGGCCTGAGCCGGCATTGACCGTCATCCTGACCGCAGGCCTCGTCATGCCCGATCATTCCGACCCGTCCCGCAGCTCTCCATCGCCTTGCGGCCACCATGTCGCCGTGATCGGCGGCGGCCCGGCCGGCCTGATGGCTGCGGAGACGCTTGCCGGCGCCGGCCTGGCCGTGACCGTGTACGACGCCATGCCTTCGGTCGGGCGCAAGTTCCTGCTCGCGGGGCGCGGCGGCCTCAACCTCACCCATAGCGAGGCCGCCGCGCCGTTCCTGTCGCGTTACGGCACGGCAAGTGCTGCGCTGTCGCCCATGCTGGCGGCCTTCAACGCCCAGGCCTTGCGCGCATGGGCCCACGACCTGGGCGTGGACACCTTCGTCGGCACCTCAGGACGGGTGTTCCCGACCGAGATGAAAGCCGCCCCGCTACTTCGTGCCTGGCTCGCACGCCTGCGCGCATCCGGCGTGCAGTTTGCGATGCGCCAACGCTGGCTTGGCTGGGCCACGCCCGTCACCGCCGAGAGCGGGGCGCCAAGCGCGCCGCAGTGCGCGCACAGCCTGCGCTTCTCGACGCCGGTGGGCGAGCGCATCATCGCAGCCGATGCCGTGGTGCTCGCCCTTGGCGGCGGCAGCTGGGCGAAGCTGGGCTCAGATGGCGCCTGGGTGCCCCTGCTGCGTGCTGCAGGTGTCGACGTCGCTGCGCTGCGGCCCGCCAATTGCGGCTTCGATGTCACCACGCCCGGCACGCAAGCGAGCGGCGGCTGGAGCCCCCATTTCCTCGACCGCTTCCGCGGCCAGCCACTCAAGTCGGTGGTCGCCCGCTTTACCGACGCCAGCGGCCACGCGCATGAACGCGCCGGCGAATGCCTGGTCTCCGCCACAGGCATCGAAGGCGGGCTGATCTACGCCTTGTCGGCGCCACTGCGCGATACCATCGCGGCGCTCGGCGAAGTCACCGTCGCCCTCGACCTTGCGCCGGGACGCAGTCAGGAGCGCCTCACTGCCGAGCTCGCCCGCCCGCGCGGCAGCCGCTCGCTGGCCAGCCATCTGCAGAGCCAGGCTGGCATCAAGGGCATCAAGGCCAGCCTGCTGCGCGAATGCCTGCCCAAGGCGGTTTTCGACGACCCTGTCCGCCTGGCTGCGGCCATCAAGGCCCTGCCGCTGCGCCTGGTCGCCCCGCGCCCGCTCGACGAGGCCATCAGCAGCGCCGGGGGCGTACGTTTCGAGGCTGTCGACGACAGGCTGATGCTGAAGACGCACCCTGGCGTATTCGTTGCCGGCGAGATGCTCGACTGGGAGGCGCCCACCGGCGGCTATCTGCTCACCGCCTGCTTCGCCACCGGCGTGGCGGCGGCGCGGGGTGTCGCCCATTGGCTGGAAGTCCGCTCCGCCCCCGACGGACACCCTTCGCGCTAGCATGCGCATGCCTGCGCCGGTGCTGCCCCCGGCATCCGGCGCACGCTCGCACCCCCACCCTGGATCACCCGGCCGAGCCATGAACCTGCACCCCTTCCTCATTGCAATCGAAGTCGGCGGCACCATCGCCTTCGCCATGTCCGGCCTCATCGAGGCCACGCGCAAGCGCATGGACATCGTCGGCGTATTTTCGGTCGCCTTCGTCAGTGCCTTTGGCGGCGGTACCGTGCGCGACATCCTGCTCGACCGCCGGCCATTCTTCTGGATCCAGAACCAGGAATACCTCTGGCTGGTACTGGCGATGGTGCTGACCACCCCGCTCTGGCTCAAGACCTTGCGGCACAAGCTCGGCGGTCACGTGATGGAATTTGCCGACGCCTGCGGCCTGGGCCTGTTCGCGATCTCCGGGGCCACCATCGCGCTCGCAGCCGACATGCCGGTACTGGTGGCGATGATGATGGGCGTGGTGACCGCGATCTTCGGCGGCGTCTCGCGCGACGTGCTGTGCAACGAGGTACCCAAGGTGTACAGCGATCATCGCCCCTACGCGATGTGCGCCCTGTTCGGCTGCGGCGTCTTCATCGTCCTCGACGCGATCAGCCTGCCCTTGCCCATCTCCACCCTCTCCGGCATCGCCGCCGCGACCGGCACGCGCCTGATCGCCGTCGCGCTCGACATCCGCCTGCCCGCCTGGCCAAAGCCCGGGGACTGAGTCCGGGGGCCGTCGCCACCGTCGCCTACATCGCCTGGATGAAGGCCTCCATGGCCGCGATGGTTCGATCGCGCATGTCGTTCAACCTCGCCAGGCCGGCATGCGCCTCGTCCTTGCGATCGCCGCGGTGCAAGCGCAACAGCTCGACGGCAAGCGCGTGGATCTCGAGGTGAAGCTGGTCGAGCTCGCTCAACCGATCACTGCCCAGTGCGTAGGGATCAGCAATCACGCCGTCGAGCCAGCGGCCGAAGGCACATTCATGAGGATCGAGCGCTGGCGGCGCTGCGCGCTCGCCGGCAAGGCACTCGGCGATGGCCATGATCCAGCCGCGGTGCTCGACCGTGGCATACAGCAAGGGCATTGCCTCAGCCCCAAGCCGGCGCTGGCGGGTCCACCGCAGCGGCGGACGCCAGCCCGCAGCCCAGCCCGGCAGCGCTGATGGCGGCATCGGCCGCGCAATGCCATAGCCTTGGGCGCATTCGCACCCCAGCCGCAGCAGCAGTTCGCCCTGCGCCTCGGTCTCCACGCCCTCGGCAACGGCACGGCGGCGAAAGGCACGCGCAAGGCCCAGCACGCCATCGAGGATGGCAAGATCGTCGGCGTCGTGCAGCATGTCGCGCACGAAGCTGCGGTCGATCTTGAGCTCGGCGGCCGGCAAGCGCTTCAGATAGCTCAGGGAGGAGTAGCCGGTACCGAAGTCGTCGAGCGAAAAGCTGACCCCCATGCGCGTGCACGTGGCCATCGTCTCGGCGACCCGGTTCATGTCGGCCAGCGCACTGCTCTCGAGCACCTCAAGCTGCAGCTGGTCGGGCGCAACTTCCGGGTGCAAGGACAGCAACAGGTAGAGGCGCTCGGCAAAGTCGGCCCTTTGCAAGTGATTGGCCGCGATGTTGACGCTGACGGGCACGCGCAAGCCCTCGGCCTGCCACGCTGCGATCTGACTCAAGGCCGAGTCGATGACCCATTCGCCAAGCTGGACGCCGAGCTCATGGCGCTCGATCGCAGGCAGGAAGCGATCGGGCGGAAGCAAGCCCTGCTCCGGGTGTTGCCAACGGACCAGCGCCTCGGCACCAATCAGCTCGCCGCTGTGCATGTTGACCTTGGGCTGGTAGTGCAGCGCGAACTCGTCCCGCAGCAGGCCCTGGCGGATGCGCTCGACGCTTTCGTGATGGCTGCGCAGGTCATAGTCCTGGTCGCTGTCGAAGAGGTGGTAGCGATCCTTGCCGGCAAGCTTGGCCTGGTACATCGCCTGGTCGGCCTGGCGCAGCAACTGGTCGGCCTCGACATCCTCGCGCTGCGGGTAGAGCGTGATCCCGATACTGCCCGACACCTTCAGCAGCTGGCCATTCACCTCGACAGGCTCGGCAGCCGTAGCCAGCAGCCGCCGCACCAGCGGCCGGCAGCTTTCGGCATCGGGCAGATCGCTGAGCACGGCGACGAACTCATCGCCCCCCAGGCGAGCAAGCGTGTCGCAGTCCCGCATGGTCTTGCGCATTCTCAATGCAAGTGCCATCAGCAGCTTGTCGCCCACGTCATGCCCGAGGGTGTCGTTGACCGCCTTGAAGCCATCGAGATCGATGTACACGACCGCCAGGCGCTGACCACTACGCGTTGCGCGCGCCATGGCCTGATGGAGGCGGTCCGCAAACAGGACGCGGTTGGGCAGCGCAGTGAGGGCGTCGTAATGTGCAATATGCTCGAGCTGGCGTTCGTGCTCCTTCTGCACCGTAATGTCCGAGAACAGACCGACAAAATGCCGGATCGCACCGCGTGCGTCGCGCACCGCGCTGATGGTGAGCAATTCGGCGAACAACTCTCCGCTCTTGCGCCGGTTCCACACCTCGCCGTACCAGTGCCCCTTGTCGTGCAGGCTTTTCCACATCGCCGCATGGAAGGCCTGGTCATGGCGATCGGACTTGAGCAGGCTGGGGTTGCGCCCGAGCACTTCCTCTCGCGCGTAGCCAGTGATGCGCGCGAACGCGTCGTTGACCTCGACAATGTTTCCCTGGGCGTCCGTCACGATGATGCCTTCCCGGGCGTGCGCAAACACGGCCGCTGCCAGGCGGGCATCGGCGTCGCGCTGGTGGCGCAGCCGCGCATAGCGGATCGCTCGCCGCAACACCTCGCTGTCGCCCCCCTTGGGGAGATAGTCATCGGCACCGAAAGCAATCGCCAGACAGGTCACGGCCGGATCGTCCACACCGCTCAACACGATGATCGGCGCCTCGGTCAGCGCTCGGCAGCGCTCGACCGTGCCGGCTCCGTAGGAGTCCGGCAGACTCAGGTCGAGCAATACCACGTCGGGCTGGGCTCCAGCCTCCGCAAACAGGGCCTCGGCCGCACGCATGGAATCGGCAACGCGGATGTCGAAATGCTCATGCAACGCATCCCGCAACTGCCAGCGGATGAGTTCGACGTCACCCGCATCATCCTCGATCAGCATGATCTGGGCCGGGGCAAGAGCGGAAGCGGGCATTCAGGGGCTCCGTGGACAACGCGCGTTCCCAGGCCGGGCTGGCCTGCGCACAGGGAGGCGTAACATGTTAATCCAGTATTCACCGATGCCGCGGCCCCTGCCGCGAACTCAGCCACAGTTCGACGGCCCAATCGATACGGCGCACTCGGCTAGAATGCCGGCGTCCAAGACCACAGGCCCGGCTCCACTCCATACTCATGCCCACTTCACGCCGCCCCGAGCTGCTCGCCCCCGCCGGCACCCTCGACATGATGCGCACCGCCTTCGCCTACGGCGCGGACGCCGTGTACGCCGGTCAGCCGCGCTATTCGCTGCGCGTGCGCAACAACAGCTTCGGCCAGCTTGAAACCCTGGCAGCCGGCATCGACGAGGCCCACGCTGCAGGCAAGCTGTTCTATCTGGTGGCCAACATCTACCCGCACAACGCCAAGCTGCGCACCTTCGAGGACGACATGGCGCCGGTCATCGCGATGAAGCCCGACGCGCTCATCATGGCCGACCCCGGGCTGATCATGATGGTGCGCGAACGCTGGCCCGAGGTGGACGTCCACCTCTCGGTACAGGCCAACACCACCAACTACGCGTCCGTACGCTTCTGGCAGTCGGTGGGGGTCAAGCGCATCATCCTGTCGCGCGAGCTGTCGCTCGACGAAGTCGCCGAGATCCGCGACACCTGTCCGGACATGGAGCTCGAGGTCTTCGTTCATGGTGCGCTGTGCATCGCCTATTCCGGGCGCTGCCTGCTGTCGGGCTACTTCAACCACCGCGACCCCAACCAGGGCACTTGCACCAACTCCTGCCGCTGGGACTACAAGGTGCACGAGGCCGGTGAAGACGGCGCCGGCGACGTCCAGGCCCGCGGCAGTGCACCGATCGGCACCCCGAAGGACGCCGGCGCGGTCGGCACCGCCACCCGCAGCCGGCTCGACACCTCCACCGGCCTTGCGCTCGGCGGCGGCCCGCGCCACATCGGTGGCAGCAAGGTGTGGCTGCTGGAAGAAGGCACCCGCCCCGGCGAGCTGATGCCGATCGAAGAGGACGAGCACGGCACCTACATCCTCAACTCGAAGGATCTGCGCGCCATCGAGCACGTCCAGCGCCTGGTGGACATCGGCGTCGATTCGCTCAAGATCGAGGGCCGCACCAAGAGCCCCTACTACGTCGCCCGCGCCGCCCAGGGCTACCGCCGCGCGATCGAGGACGCCGTCGCCGGCCGCCCCTTCGACCCCCGCCTGCTCGGCGAGCTCGAGGGCCTGGCCAGCCGCGGCTACACCGACGGCTTCTACCAGCGCCATGCCACCCCCGAGCACCAGAACTACCTGCGCGGCCATTCGGAATCCGGGCGCAGCCTGCTGGTGGGCGAGATGGTGGGCTGGGATGCCGGGCGTGGCCTGGCAGAAGTCGAGGTCAAGAACGGCTTCGGTGTCGGCGACCGGCTGGAGTTCGTGCAGCCAGGCAGCAACCTCGAGTTGCGCCTCGACCGGCTGCTGGCCGCCGACGGCAGCGCACTCGACCGCGTTCCCGGCAGCGGCCGCCGCGTGTGGTTGCCATTGCCACCCGCCGCCGACCCTGCCCAGCCCTGCTTCATCGCCCGCTTCCTGTGAGTGCCTCAATGATCCTCGACATCGACCTCGTCTCCGACTTCGTCTGCCCCTGGTGCTACCTCGGCAAGGTGCGTCTCGACCGCGCCCTGGCGGAGCTGAAGGCCGCACGCCCCGACCTCGAAGCGCGCGTTAACTGGCTGCCCTTCTTCCTCAACCCCGACACCCCGGCCGCAGGCGAACCCTATCGCGCCTTCCTCGAGGCCAAGTTCGGCGGCCCGATCAAGGCCGAGGCGGTGCTCGACACCGTGCGCGCGGCAGCCGCGGAGGACGGCCTGAGCTACGCCTTCGAGCGCATCCAGACCCGCCCCAACACCTTGCAGGCGCACCGCCTGATGTACCGCGCCCAGGCCCAGGGCCAGAAGCCCGAGCGCATCCAGAGCCTGGCCCAGGCGCTGTTCGCCGCGCACTTCCAGGAGGGCCGAGACATCGGCGACAAGGACACCCTCGCCGACATCGCCGCGGCCTGCGGCGACCGCCGGGAAGCCGTGCGCGAATGGCTGGACGGCCGCGGCAGTATCGACGCCGTCGAGCGCATGGCCGCTGGCGTGCGCCGCCAGGGTATCGAGGGCGTGCCCTTCTTCATCCTCAACCGCAAGCTGGCGGTGTCGGGCGCCCAATCGGCCGCCGTGCTGGGTGCGGCCATCCTGCAATCGCTGGAAACCGGCAAGCCCTCCTGACGCCGGGAACGCGAGCGTGCGGCAGCGCGTCTGAAGCGATGGACACCCCCGCCGCAACCGACCACCACCCCGGCCCCTCATGAGCACCCACACCCTGCAGCTTGCCGACGCCGACCTGGAGGCCCTCGCCCACGCGCGCGGCCTGCTGGAAAACCCCAGTCTGGTCGCGCGCCTGAGCAGCTTCGTCGGCAGTCCGCTGGAGCAAGGCATGGCGCGCCTGCCCACGAGCTGGCGGGCAAAGGTCGGCGGGCTGGCCCATGAAGCCCTGCTGCGCGCGATGAGTACAGCCGCGCGTACGCTCGAACCCGAGCCTCGTCCGGCCTCGCCGCGCCTGCACAAGCTGCTCGGCTCGGTCAGCGGCGCCGGCGGCGGTGCCTTCGGCCTGGCCGGGCTGACGGTCGAGATCCCGCTGTCCACGGTCCTGATCATGCGCGCCATCCTCGACATCGCGCGCGCGGAAGGCGAGCACATCGACAGGCCGGCGACGCGGCTGGCCGCCCTCGAGGTGTTCGCCCTCGGCGGCACCCAGCGCAGCGACGACGCCACCGAATCCGGCTACTACGCGGTACGCGCAGCGCTCGCCACCACGGTCAGCGAGGCCGCACGCCACCTGGCGCAGAAGGGGCTGAGTGCCGAAGGCGCGCCCGCCCTCGTGCGGCTGATCACCATGGTGGCGGCACGCTATAAGGTGCAGGTCACGCAGAAGGCGGCCGGCATGCTGGTGCCCGGCATCGGTGCGGCCGCCGGAGCGACGATCAACCTGATGTTCATGAACCACTTCCAGGACGTCAGCCGCGGCCACTTCACGGTACGCCGGCTGGAGCGCCACTATGGCGCCGAGGCCGTGCGCACGGCCTGGGAGGCGCTTGCCGACTCCCCGCGCCCGCACTGAACGGGTGCGCCGTCCTCAGCTGCCGCTGCAGCAGACCGCGACGAACTCGTCCCACGGCAAGGGCCGGCTGAAGTGGAAACCCGGCGCCAGGTCGCAGCCCTGGGCGTGCAGCACCATCAGGTGTGCCTGCGTCTCCACGCCTTCGGCCACCACACGCAGCCCCAGGCTGTGGCCGAGCGACACGATCGCCGACACCAGCGCCGCATCCCGCGGATTGCGATCGATACCGCGCACGAACAGGCGGTCGATCTTGAGCTCGTCGATCGGGAAGCGCTTCAGGTAGGCGAGCGAAGAGTAACCGGTACCGAAATCGTCGATCGCCAGCCCGACACCGAGCGCGCGCAGCTGATCGAGACGGGCGATCGCGCGCTCCGAGCCCTCCATCAGCATGCTCTCGGTCAGCTCCAGCGTCAGGCACTCGGGTGGCATGCCGGTCTCGGCCAGCACGCTGCCGACCATGGCCACGAAACCCTCGTCACGGAACTGGCGCGCGGAGATGTTCACCATCATGCGCAGCGGTGGCCGGCCGGCCTCGCGCCAGTTGCGGTGATGCTCGCAGGCGCAGCGCAGCACCCATTCGCCGATCGGTACGATGAGTCCGGTCTCCTCGGCCAGCGGGATGAAGTCAGCTGGCGACACCAGGCCAAGATCCGGGTGGTTCCAGCGCAACAAGGCCTCGACGGCCTCGAGCCCGCCCCCGCCGATGCGCACCAGCGGCTGGTAATGAAGCTGCAGCTCGTTGCGCGGCAAGGCGCGGTGCAGCGCGGTCTCCATGGCCAGGTGTTCGAGCGAGCGGGCATTCATGGCTGGCTCGTAGAGCTGGAAGCTGTTGCGGCCCTCGTCCTTGGCCCGATACATGGCCACATCCGCGTTCTTGATCAGCGTGTCGGCATCGAGCGAGTCGTCGGGGTAGATGCTGATGCCCAGGCTGGTGGTGACGACCAGCTCGTGCTCGTCGATGAGCACGGGCCGGCGCAGTGCAGCCACCAGGCGGCGCGCAGTCATTGCCGCCTCGTCGGGGCCGGCCAGATTGTTGAGGATGACGAGAAACTCGTCCCCGCCCATGCGTGCGACGGTGTCGTCCTCACGCAGACAGGCACGCAGCCGGCTGGCGATCTCGACCAGCAAGCGGTCGCCGATGCCGTGGCCGAGGCTGTCGTTGATGCGCTTGAAGCGGTCGAGGTCGACGAACATCACCGCGAGGCGGTTGCGCATGCGCGCGGCATGGGCGAGCTCCACCTGCAGGCGGTCCTCCAGCAGGCGGCGATTGGGCAAGCCGGTGAGCGGATCGTAGTAGGCGAGGTCGCGGATGCGGGCCTCGTTCTCCTTGAGCCGGCTGATGTCTGTAAACAACGCCGCATAGTGGGTCAGCGCACCGTCCTCGTCGTGGATCGCGGTGATGTGGAGCAACTGCGGCGACACCTCGCCGGATTTGCGCCGGTTCCACACCTCGCCCTGCCACTTCCCCGACTCGAGCAGCTCTTCCCACATGCGCTGGTAGAACGCCGGGCTCTGGCGACCTGAATTGAGCAGCGAGGGGTTGCGCCCGATCACCTCCTCCGGCGCGTATCCGGTCAGGCGGGTGAAGGCAGGATTGACCGACACGATACGGACATCCGCATCGGTCACCATGACCCCTTCGAGCGAGTTCTCGATGACCTTCTCGGCGAGATAGAGATTGCGCCTCGATGTATGGAGGGCAGCATCGCGCTCGTGCAGCGCATGTTGCAGCTCATGCACATAGGCGAGCTCCATGCCGCTCAGGATGTCCTTGAAGCTGATCAGGTCGCACAACTCGCCGTCGGCCCCGATCACGCCGACATGGCGGATATGGCGCTCGGCCAGCAGCGCGCGCACCCTGTACAGGCTGTCATGCTCGGTGCAGGCGATCAGCGGGCGGCTGGCAAAATCGCCCACCTCACCACAGGCCACGCGCTGGGCCACGAGGCGGGTGATGTCGCGTTCGGTCAGGATGCCGTAGCGGCCCGACGGAGAGGCCTCGGCCTCGAGGCCGAAGTCGACCACGACGGCGTCTGCGCCGCTTTCCCGCATGCGCGCGGTGGCCTCGGGCAGGCGGGCAGCGGCAGGCATGGCATGCAGGCCGCCCTTGACCAGCGAGTCCACCTTGCGCAACTTCAGGTAATGCTCGATGCCCTGGTTGAGCACCACGTCCGATTGCGACACGACGCCCATGCGGCGGCCATCGTCGTCGACGACCAGGTAATGGCGCACATGCTCCTCGCGAAAGCGGACAGTGAGCTCGTGCAGGCGGAACGACGCCGGCACGGTACGCAGCGGGGCGCTCATCACCTCGCGCAGCGGCCGAGTGAAGGCGGCCGGATCGCTCATATCCACCGCGAGCGCGTCGCGCTCGGTCCAGATACCGACCGCCTCGCCCCCCTCGACCACGATGACCGAGCTCACCCGACGCTCGCTCATGAGCGCCGCAGCCTCGTGCACAGGCCGTTCGGGGCCGCATTCGAGCACGACGGGCGAGACGATCTCGCCGATGCAGACATCGTCGCCAAGGGCGATCGAGAGGATTTCGTCGCACAAGGCGCCAGGAGTTCGCGGCAGGTTCATGGATTGCGGTCGGTGCGCGGGACCAAGGCCCGTGCCCTATGTCTTTGGTCGTAAGCGCGCGATTGTCTCATCAACACCACGCCTTTGCCCGACGACCCTGTCACGCAGGTGCAACGATTGCCACCGCCGCGCCCCACCCGCCAACGGTCACCGTGCGGTAACACGGCGGGCCCAAGCTTGGTTGCATGCTCAAGGTATTGATGGTGTCCGACGTCTATTTTCCGCGCGTAAACGGGGTATCGACCTCGATCGCGAGCTTTCGCCGCGCGCTTTCCGCACAAGGCGTCGATGTCCGCCTCGTCGTCCCGCGCTATGGCCGCGAGGCCGATGAAGAGGGCGTCATCCGCATTCCCGGCTGGCGCCTGCCGCTCGACCCGGAGGACCGCCTCGTCGCACGTCGCGCCATGTACGAGGCCGTCCGACGCGAAGCGCGCGACTGCGACCTCGTGCATGTGCAGACGCCCTTCGTTGCCCACTATGCCGGCCTTGCCGCCGCCCGGGCCTGCGGCCGGCCGGTGTTGCTCACTTACCACACGCTGTTCGAGGAGTACCTCCAGCACTACATCCCCTTCCTGCCTGCGGCCGCGCTGCGCGGGCTGGCGCGACGGATATCGCGCCAGCAGTGCGACGCCGTCGACCAGGTGATCGTGCCGTCCACAGCCATGCGTACGCGCCTTGCCGACTACGGCGTGCGCACGCCGATGGAGGTCCTGCCCACCGGCATCCCGGTCGCCGACTTCGCCCGCGGAGACGGCGCGCACTTCCGCCGCATCTACGACATCCCGGAGGCCGCGCAGATGGCCTTGTTCATCGGTCGCGTCGCGCACGAGAAGAACATCGGCTTTCTGCTCGATGTCGCCGCAAGGCTGCGCAGCCAGCGTCCCGGCTTCGTGCTCGTGATCGCCGGCGAGGGTCCGGCCACGCGTAGCCTGCAGCGTCGGGCCACGCAACTCGGCCTGGGCGCGGCCGTACGCTTCGTCGGTTACCTCGAGCGCCGCAAGCGCCTGCCGGACTGCTACGCCGCAGCCGATGTCTTCGTCTTCGCCTCGCGCACCGAAACCCAGGGACTGGTCCTGCTCGAGGCCATGGCCGCAGGCCTGCCGGTCGTCGCGCTGGCCGCCATGGGGACCACCGACATCCTCGCCCCCGAACGCGGCGCCCGCATCGCTCCCGACTCGCCCGCCGGTTTCGCGGCAGTGGTCGAGGATGTGCTCGCCAACGGCCGCCTGCGCAAGCAACTCGCCACCGAGGCGCCCGCCTACGCCGCCGAATGGGCGGACACGCTGATGGCTGCTCGCCTCGCCGCGCTCTACCGCCGCTTGCTCGAAGGCGGCGGCAATTGCTCCCCGGTAGGAGCGGCGCAAGCCGCGAGGGGTTGAAGGCGACCGCGTCCTGATCCGGCCCGCAACAGCTCGCGACTGGCGTCGCTCCTACAGCGAGGGCAAGCCGCGGCGATTGCTCCCCGGTAGGAGCAGCGCGAGCCGCGAGGGGTTGAAGGCGGCCGCGTCCTGATCCGGCCCGCAACAGCTCGCGACTGGCGTCGCTCCTACAGCGAGAGCAAGCCGCGGCGATTGCTCCCCGGTAGGAGCGGCGCCAGCCGCGAGGGGTTGAAGGCGACCGCGTCCTGGTCCGGCCCGCAGCAGCTCGCGACTGGCGTCGCTCCTACAGCGAGAGCAAGCCGCGGCGATTGCTCCCCGGTAGGAGCGGCGCCAGCCGCGAGGGGTTGAAGACGACCGCGTCCTGGTCCGGCCCGCAACAGCTCGCGACTGGCGTCGCTCCTACAGCGAGGACAAGCCGCGGCGATTGCTCCCCGGTAGGAGCGGCGCCAGCCGCGAGGGGTTGAAGGCGACACGGCTGGACTCCTGCCCTAAAAGGCTCGTGACGCCTCATGTCGAACTTGCCGACGACGCCGGCAGCGGACAAGATGCGGCGAACACCGTCCCCAATTTCCGGAGCCGCCGATGCAGACCACCACCCTCACCATCACAGGCATGCGCGACGAGCACTGCCTGCGCCTCGTCACCAATGCCATCCAGGACCTGCCCGGAATCGGCTACCTCGAGATCTCGCTCGAAACCGGTGCAGCAACCATCGAGCACGGCACCTTCGTGTCCGCGGCCGACATCTACCAGGCCATCGAAGACGCCGGCTTCGGCGCACGCTGACGGCGTTTCCGCACGGCCGGGGCCAATGGCAGCTCGCAGGCACGGAACCCAGGACGGCCTGCGCCGCTCACACCTGCCCGCCCCCACGCACCCGGTCCTCGTCCGCTGTGAACGCCCTCCTCCGAGCCCACCCCGGCGGCCTCGCCTTCGTCGATATCGAGACCACCGGTGGTCCCGCACAGCACGACTCGATCACCGAAGTCGGCATCGTCCAGGTCGACGAGGACGGCGTGCGCGAGTGGTCGACGCTGGTGCGCCCTGCGTCACGCATCCCCGACTACATCCGGCGCCTGACCGGCATCGACGACGACATGGTGGCGAGCGCGCCTCGCTTTGCCGAGATCGCGGACGAGGTCTTCGACCGCCTCGACGGCCGCCTCTTCATTGCCCACAACGCACGCTTCGACCACGGCCACCTGCGCGCTGCCTTTCGCCGTGCCGGGCTCGACATCCGTCCGCAGGTGCTGTGCACCGTCAAGCTGTCGCGCCGACTGTTTCCCGACCACCGCCGCCACGGCCTCGACCACCTCATCGAGCGCCACGGCCTGATGGTGGCCGACCGCCACCGCGCGCTCGGCGACGCCCAGCTGCTGTGGCAGTTCTGGCAGAAGATCCACGACCGCTTCCCGGCCGGCCACATCGAAGCGGCCGTGCGCGAGCTGATCGGCCACCCCAGCCTGCCGCCCCACCTCGACCCGGAGCAGATCGCCGGCCTGCCTGACTCGCCCGGCGTTTACCTGTTCTATGGCGAGCGCGCCGCCGGCGCGGCAGATGGACACTTGCCGCTCTACATCGGCAAGAGCACGCGGCTGCGCAGCCGCGTGCTGTCGCACTTCGCCGCCGACCACAGCAGCGACCGCGAACTCAGCCTCAGCCAGCAGGTGCGCCACGTCGAATGGATCGCAACCGCGGGTGAGATCGGCGCGCTGCTCGAGGAGGCCCGCCTCGTCAAGCAGCTACAGCCCACCCACAACCGCCAGCTGCGGCGCAACCGCGAACTGTGCACCTGGCGCCTCGCCACCGACATCGTCGGCGACTGGCGACTGGAACTGGTGCACGCCGCCGACCTCGACTTCGGCCGCCGCGACGACCTCTACGGCTTCTTCCGCAATCGCCGCGAGGCCACCAACCGGCTGCGCGCGCTCGCCCGCGACCACGCCCTGTGCCCGCCCCTGCTCGGCCTCGACAGGCACCCCCAGGGCGCGCGCTGCTTCGACTTCCAGTTGAAGCGCTGCCACGGCGCCTGCCACGGCAGCGAATCGCCCCAGACCCACGCCCAACGCCTGATCGACGCCCTGCATGCGCTGAAGGTCGAGCACTGGGCCTGGCCCGGCCCGATCGGCCTGCGCGAAGGCGAGGCCACCCACGTCATCGATGGCTGGCGCTGGCTCGGCACCGCCACCGACGAGGCCACCCTTGCCAGGCTGCTCGAGGCCGGCCGCCCTGCATTCGATCTCGACATCTACAAGATCCTGGTCAAGGCAGTGAAGCGGTTGTCGGTGGTGAAACTGTGAGCGACGCACCGCAGCGGGTTGCCGCGTAAACGGGGCGAAAAGCTCGCGACTTGCGTCGCACCTACAAGACCCTTGCCCAACTCTGCGACAATCCTGCCCAAGGCGCCCACACCGAGGCGCGCACCTCACCCCAAGAAACCCGATGGAACAACAGACCACCTACGACCGGATCGGCGGCGAGCCCACCGTTGCCCGCCTGTGCGACCGCTTCTACGGCCTGATGGCCGAAACCCCGCAGTTCGCCGAACTGCGCGCCATGCACCCCCAGGACCTGCAAGGCTCGCGCGACAAGCTCTTCATGTTCCTGTCCGGCTGGCTGGGCGGGCCCGACCTGTTCGTGCAGAACTTCGGCCACCCGCGCCTGCGCGCCCGCCACATGCCGTTCGCCATCGGCACCCGGGAGCGTGACCAGTGGGTCGCCTGCATGCTGCTGGCGATGGAAGAAGTCGGCATCGAAGAAGGCGTCCGCGAGCGCCTGCTGCAGAACTTCTTCAACACCGCCGATTTCATGCGCAACCAGCCGGGCTGAACCGAATTGCACACACCGTCCCCCTCGCATGCCGACGCCGTGCGCGGCCTGCTCGCCGCGCTCGCCGTGGTGGTGTTCTGGTCCGGCTTCAACATCGTGTCGCGGTTCGGCGCCACCGCGAGTTTCACGCCCTTCGACATTGCCGCGCTGCGCTTCGGCGTGTCCGGCGCAATCGCGCTGCCGCTCTACCTGCGCTTCGTGCCGCGCAGGGACTGGCCACGCCACATGGTGCTGGCGGCAGTAGGCGGGCTGGGCTACGGCCTGCTGGTGTACTCCGGCTTCGCGTTCGCGCCGAGCGCGCACGCCGGGGTGTTCGTCAATGGCGGCATCCCGTTCTGGACCATCGTCATCATGGCGGTGATGTCGGGCTTTCGCATCGCACGCCCCACCGTGATCGCGCTCGCACTGTCGACCTGCGGCCTGCTTCTGATCGGCTTAGAGAGCCTGCTCGCACCCACGCACGGACGCGAATGGGTCGGCGACCTGCTCTTTTTCAGCGCCGCGCTGTGCTGGGCGGTATTCGGGCTGCTGATGCGGCGCTGGCAGATCAAGCCCCAGCTCGGCATCCTCGGCATCGCCAGCTTTTCCGCGCTGGCCTACCTGCCGGTCTATCTGCTCTGGCTGCCGGCCAACATCGCCGCGGCAAGCTGGGGCGAGATCGCGCTGCAAGGGGTCTACCAGGGCATCGTCGCCTCCATGCTTGCCGCGGGCTTCTACAGCTATGCAGTGCAGAAGGTGGGCGCGAGCGAAGCCTCGATGATGCTGGCACTGGTACCCGCCTTCACCGCGATCGGTGCTTTCTTCATCCTGGGCGAGGCGCTCGGCCTCAGCACCATCATCGGCATCGCGGTGGTATCGGTCGGTGCCCTGCTCGGTGCCCTGCCCCCGGCAGCGCTCGCCCGCCTGCGCGCGCTCCGTTCACGCTGAACTGCCGGCGTGCCGGTGCGCGCCGAGCCAGCGCGCCCGGTAGTCGCCATCCGCGTCGTAACGCGCCGCCTGCCTGTCAGGGTCGAAACGCCGTCCACCGCGCGGATCGGTGCCGCGGCCGGCGATGTACAACCAGTTGCCCTGGTTGCTGTACGTGTCGTAATCGACCAGCTGGGCCTCGAACCATGCCGCCCCGGCACGCCAGTCGCAGCCAAGATCGTGGATCAGGTAGCTGGCAACGACCTGGCGCATGCGGTTGGACAGCCAGCCGGTAGCTGCAAGCTCCCGCATGCCGGCATCGACGAAGGCCTGCCCTGTGCGCCCTGCGCACCAGGCCCCGAAGGCCGCCGGATCATGCGCAGGCGGCGAAGCGCCGTCGTCGAGCCCGCGCGCCCGGTACAGGCGCCGCCCGTGCTGCAGATGCAGGAACCGGAAGTAGTCCCGCCACAGCAGCTCGAACCACAGCCAGTAGCTGCCGTCGCTCGCCCCCTGCTCGGCCTCGTGACGGCGCAGCGCGGCGAAGACCACACGCGGCGACAAAGCCCCCTGTGCCAGCCAGGGCGAGAACTTGCTCGAGAAGTCGACGCCGCTCAGCCCGTTGCGCGTCACCTTGTAATGCCGGGGCCTTGCGCTTGCGAAGTAGCTCGCCAGATGCGCGAGCGCTGCCCGCTCACCGCCCGCGAATTCCGGCCGCCACCACGGGAAGGCAGCCTCGCCGCAGCCTTCGTAGCCCCGCTCCGGCCGGAGCGCCTGGCAAGGGCCACCCCCCACCTGGACCATGCCGGGCAGCTGATCAAGCGACGGACAGGGCGGCAGCGCGGCGAGCGGCGCCAGTGGGGCCGCCGGCAACACGCCCGCCATCTCAACCGCCCGCCGAAAATCCGTGAACACCTTCGGCAGTACCTCGACCTCGAACGGCAGCAGCCCGGGATCGAGCAGGGTGGACTGCCACACCGCCTGCACCTGCAGCCCTGCCGCGCGCAACGACGCGAGCTCGTCCACCTCCTCCGGCGCGGCGATCGCCTCGCATGCCACCCGGTCCGTGCCCAACGCACGTGCCAGCGCCGGCAGGACATCGGCCGCTGCGCCACGCACCTGAAGCAGGCGACTGCCACGCGCACGCAAGGCCGCATCCAGATCGGTAAGCGCGGCATCGAGGAACGTGCGCCGATGCGCACCCCTGCGCGTGAAACCCCAGCGCGTGGGCGTATCGGCCGCAGGGTCGTGGCAATACACCGGCAGCAAGCGCGCGGCCGACGCGCTGGCCGCGGCCAGCGCCAGGTTGTCGCCAACACGGAGGTCGGTGCGGAACCAGTAGATCACGCCATCCCCCCGGGCTTGCGGGCGCGCCGGCAGCGCTCCGAGCAGTAGCGCACTTCGGCCCACACCTTCTCCCACTTCTTTCTCCAAGCGAACGGCCTCCCGCAGACCGCGCACAGTCTTGTCGGCAGGTCGGCCTTACGTCGCATCGCCATCGCCGATCCGCCTCAGAACCCCAGGTCCAGCTGCGCAGCGGCAGCCGTCGAGCCGGCCGCCTCGCGCCGCCGCGCCTGTGGTCGCCTGCGCGAGCCGTGGCGGTCGACGATCGCCGCCTTCGCCGCGCGTATCTCAGGCTGAGCGCGCAAGGCGTGCACACGAGCCTTGGCGGCCCGGGTGGCAGCCTCGAGCTCAACCACGGGCAGGACGATTTCCTCACCCACCCGCAATCCGCAGCGCGCCTGCACCGACGCCGGCATGCGCCAAGGCTCGAACAGCCAGCTATCGGGCACGCGACGCAGGGCCGGCAGCCAGCGGCGCACGAACACGCCCTGCGGGTCATGATCGCGCGCCTGCTTGATCGGGTTGTAGACACGGGTAGTGTTGATGCCGGTGGTACCCGACTGCATCTGCAGCTGGCTCCAGTGGATGCCCGGCTCGTAGTCGATGAAGGCCCGCGCAAGCCATAGCCCGACCTCGCGCCAGTGCAGCCACAGCGGATAGGCCGCCACCGACACCAGCATCGCGCGCATGCGGAAGTTGAGCCACCCCGTCTCGCGCAGCATCGCCACGCAGGCGTCCACCAGCGGCCAGCCCGTACGCCCGGCCACCAGCGCGGCGAAATGCGCCGGATTCCACTCGCCCTCACGCAACCCGTCATAGCCACGGTGCAGGTTGCGGAATTCCAGCGCCGGCTCGCTCTCGAGCTTCTGGATGAAGTGGCAATGCCAGTAAAGGCGGCTGAGGAAGGCCGACAACCCGGCGCGGCGGCGGTCGCCCTCGGCCAGCACGGCGACGCGCACGCGAGTGGCCTGCACCACCTCGCGCAGGCTCAGGCAGCCCCAGGCCAGGTAGGGCGACAGCCTTGAACAGGCACTCGGCGCCTTCAGCGGCGACGAAATGCCGCCACGGTACTGCCCGCTGCGCTGGTCGAGAAAGTCATTGAGCACGTCGAGCGCGGCGCGCCGCCCGCCGCGCTGGCGCCGCGGGGGCTCGAAGACATCGAGACCGAGCGCCGCCGCCTCCGGCGCGCGCGCGCCGGGCTTCAACAGCGCCGGTGGCGTGACGAAGACGAGGGCTGCGGGCAGCACCGCCTGCGGCGCCGCCACATGCGCCTCCCAGGCAGCCTGCCAGCGGTCGCGGTCATCGAGCCTGCGCACGACGCCAAACTGTGGCAGCTCATGCCAGCGTACCCCGCGCGCCCGACACCAGCGCGCCACCGCGCGATCACGCGCATAGCTCGCCCCGTTGCCGGTCTCCTCGTGCGCGTACAGCTCGGTGAATGGGGCGGCCGCGTGCAGGCGGTCGAGTACCTCCACGGCCTCACCCACCAGCAGGTGCAGGCGCCCTCCCAGGCGGCGCAGCCCGGCATGCAGCTCGCGCGCCGCTTCGAGCATGAACTCGTAATGCTGGCGTGCGGCGTCGGGCTGGGCCCACAGCGAAGGCTCGACGATCAGCACGCACAGCACCGGCCCGCGCCGCGCCGCCGCGACGAGCGCCGCGTGATCGGCCAGGCGCAGGTCACGCTTGAACCAGACCAGGCCGTAGCTCATCACGCACGTTCGCCAGCACGCGCCCGGCAAGCGCATGGCCGCTGAGCCAGGCCCCCTCGACACGGCCGCCATTGAGCCAGTCGCCGCACAGGCCGAGGCCGGCCCCCGCATGCCAGGCGCAGCCGCCGTCCACCGCCGACGCGGTGATCGCATAGCGCCACCGATGCGCCGCCCAAGCCAGCGGTGCGCCGCCGCCAAGCTCGCAGAATGCGGCGATGAGCGCAGCGGCCACGTGGTCGGGGCTGTCTTCCAGATGCGCCTCGCTCCACTCGGCGCTCGCATGCAGAATCCAGGTCTCGGCGCCCTCGCGCCCCGGCTTGCTGGTGTCACGCGCGATCCAGCGCAGGGGCCCGCAATTGACAAAGGCCGCATCGAAGTCGAGCGCGAGCGGCGTCTCGAAGCGCAACATCAGCGCCCAGCACGCCTGCATGCGCGCACTTCCGGCAAGCTCGGCCAGCGCGGGCAGGACCGGCTGCAACAGAGGCAGGGCCTGCGGCGCAGGCACGGCAAGCAGCACACCGTCGAAGGCCTCGGCGAGCACGCCGCGCTCGGCAGTGGCCAGTTCCCAGCCATGTTCGTAGCACTGCAAGGCAGTCACCGTGGTCTGCACGCGCAGGTCCAGCCCATCAGCAAGCAGGCGCGCCGGCGCCGTCATGCGTGGCGTGCCGACGTAGCGCGCCTCGGCACCGCCGCTATCGCGCCGCCGGTCGGCATCGAACACCACCAGCCGCGGCTCCCAGCGCGCCGCCGCGCCTGCAGCCTGCCAGCGGCCGAGCTCGGCCTGGAACGCCGGGTCGCGCGCAGTGAAGTACTGCGCGCCATGGTCGCAGGCCCAACCCTCGCCGCGGCGCGTGCTCATGCGCCCGCCGGGTCCCCGGCTCTTGTCGAACAGCGTGACGCGCACACCTGCAGCGGCAAGCGCGCGGGCGCAGCACAAGCCGGCGATTCCGGCGCCAACGACGGCGTAGTGGAGAGGCGGGTTCATGGGAGCCTCCGTGGTGAAGGGAAGTTGGGCAGCGCTTCGGCGCGGCCGAGTCAGCAAGCCGAAATATACTCTCTTTGTCCTGGACAAAACAGAATTGAGTTACTAGCATCAGCCTCATAAACGCATTTCTAGCGCAGATAAGCACGTACGCCCAATAAATCGTCCTGGACATCTACCGTACAGTGACGATCATTCGAGTCCACTTCAGCAGTCTCCGAAAACCCTTGGCGGCCCCTGACCCGATGAACATCGCCTCTACCAACCCCATGCCCGGCGACAGTCCGAAGCTGCCCGGCACCGCCCGCTGGCTCGGCTATGGCGGCCTGATCCCCTTCCTCGTGCTCGCGCCCGCCAGCCTGCTCGACGCCCGTCATGGCCTGGCCTGGAGTGACGCGCTGTACGCCTACGGCGCGGTGATCCTCAGCTTCGTGTGTGCGCTGCACTGGGGCTTCGCGATGAGCCTGCCCGGCCTCACCGACAGTCGACGGGTGCGCACCATGCTGTGGAGCGTCGTACCCTCGCTGATCGCCTGGCCAGCGCTGCTGCTGGTGCCGATGGAGGCTGCCGCCTTGCTCGTGAGCGGCTTTGTGCTGCACTACCTGCAGGACCGCCGCCTCGCCCGCCATGCCGCACTGCCAGCGTGGTACCTGCCGCTGCGCCTGCAGCTCACCGTCGTGGCTTGCCTGAGCCTGGTCGCCGGCGCCTTCATCCCGCTACCGTGATGTGCTTCAGATCCACCCTCTGACCGGGAGGCAATACGCATGAACACGATGGCCCGCGCCACTGCAGTACCAGGTGGCCGCCTCGCCCGACTCGCGCGCCTGGGTTCGCTCGCCACCGGCGTCGCCGGCGGCATGATTGCCGAGGGCGCACGCCAGCTGGCGGCAGGCAAGCGGCCGACGGTGGGCGACCTGGTACTGACCCCCGCCAACGCCCGCCGCGTGGCCGACCAGCTCGCGCAGCTGCGCGGCGCGGCGATGAAGGTCGGCCAGCTGATGTCGATGGATGCCGGCAACCTGCTGCCGCCCGAGCTTGCCGCGATCCTCGCCCGCCTGCGCGAGGACGCGCGCACGATGCCGATGAGCCAGGTCGTGCAGGTGCTGGAAACGCACTGGGGCCAGGGCTGGGAGCAGGGTTTCGAGCGCTTTTCGTTCACGCCGTGTGCCGCGGCGTCGATCGGCCAGGTGCATCGCGCCCGCACGCACGACGGTCAGGAACTGGCGATCAAGCTGCAGTATCCGGGCGTGCGTCGCAGCATCGACAGCGACGTGGACAACGTCGCCACGCTGCTGCGCGTCTCGGGCCTGCTGCCGCGCGCACTGGAGCTTGCCCCGCTGCTCGAGGAGGCCAAGGCCCAGCTCCACGAGGAAGCCGATTACCTGCGCGAAGCAGGCAATCTGCAACGCTTCACAGGCCTGCTCGGTGCCGACGCCGATTTCGTGCTGCCCGCCCCGGTGCATGCACTGACCCGCAGCGACATTCTCGCCATGCACTGGGTTGAAGGCGTCGCCGTGGAATCGCTCGACAGCGCCGCGCAGCCGGTGCGCGACCGCATCGCCGGCCTGCTCATCGGCCTGTTGTTCCGCGAGCTGTTCGAGTTCGGCCTGGTCCAGACCGACCCGAATTTTGCCAACTACCGCTACGACGCCGCCAGCGGCCGGATCGTGCTGCTCGACTTCGGTGCCACCCGCGCCTATTCGATGACGGTCGTCGACGCCTACCGCCGCCTGATGAGCGGCGCAATCCGCAACGACCCTGCAGCGATGAGCGCGGCCGCGCAGGAGATCGGCTACTTTCAGGAACACCTGCACGCCAGCCAGCGCGATGCCGTAATCGCACTCTTCGCCGAGGCCTGCGAGCCACTTCGCCATGACGGAGCCTACGACTTCGGCGCCAGCGACCTCGCCCGCCGCATCCGCGACGCCGGCCTGCGGCTGAGCATGGAGCGCGACTTCTGGCACACGCCGCCTGCCGACGCCCTGTTCCTGCACCGCAAGCTGGGCGGGCTCTACCTGCTCGCCGCCCGGCTCGGCGCGCGGGTACCGGTGGGCAGGCTGGCGGCTCCCTACCTCGAGCGCCCGGTCGGTACTCGGCCAGCCTAGGCCCCGTCAGGCCGCGGGACGGGCATCAGGCCCGCGACAGGAAGGTTTCCAGCGCAGCCGCCACCTGTTCGGGCTGGTCGTGCTGCAGGTTGTGGCCGGCATCGGCAATGGTGACGACACGGTGGTCGGCAAAGCAGTCGAGCCGGCGGCGCAACTCGGCAGCGTCGTCGCCAAAGCGCTCGGTCACGTAACCCTGCTCGGCAATCACCATCAGGGTCGGGGCGGTGACCTGGCGCCAGCAGGCCATCACATCCTCGATACGGTAGACGAAGGGCGAAGGCACCTTGTGCCAGGGGTCGCAGGCCATCTCCACCCGCCCATCGCCCGCCATGCGGCCGACGTGCGCAGCAAGGAATGCCGCCTTGTCCGGCGCCAGGCGCGGGTTGACCGCGCACAGCCGACGCACGAACGCGGCATGGTCGGCGTGCGTCGGCAAGCGCGGCGGCCTGGCCTGGGCGTCGAGCCATTTGTCCAGCAACACTGGCGCCTCCGCCTCGGGCGGCGGCTTCAGACCGAGGAAGTCCATCATCACCAACTGCGCCACCCGCCCCGGACGCAGCCCGGCATAGACCCCTGCGACGGCCGCGCCCATGCTGTGTCCGACCAGGCGCGCCGGCTGCCCCTGCGCGTAATGATCGAGCAGGGCGTCGAGGTCGGCGTAGTAGTCGGGAAACCAGTAGCCATGGCCAAGCCAGGTGCTGCCGCCAAAGCCTCGCCAGTCGGGCGCAATGACCTGCCAGTCCTGGCGCAATGCATCGACCACGAACTGGAAGGTGGGCGATGAATCCATCCAGCCATGCAACAGGAACAGCTGCGGCGCCTGCGCGCGCCCCCAGCGACGCACGTTGTACTCGAGGCCGCGGATCGCGATGCGTTCGGTGGTGGAGGGTTTGAGGACGCTGTAGTGCATGCGGGAAGATCTCTTTTCCGGGACAATCACCCTTTCATTCTAGCGATCGAATTCAAGCCCGGACTCATCCGCTTCGCTTGCGCCCGCCCACCGCTCCGCCCTCCCGCATGATCACTCCCGCCGCGCTGCGCCAGCGCTTTCTCGCCGAGCCGCTGACCCTGCGCAACGAACGCCGCGACTTCGGCGACTGGCATCGCGGCCGGCCGCACTACCTGCTGTGGGCGATCGACGTGGACCTGCCTGCGGTGCGCTCGCGGATCACCGCCGCACAGCGCGCACTCGACGGCCTGCTGCTCGACGGCTACCGACGCCAGCCGCACATCACGCTTGCCTTGTGCGGTTTTCCGGCGCGCACCGCCAGGCCGGCGGTGGATGAATTCGACCGCCACTGGCTGCAGGCACGCATCGACGCGCTCGCGGCAGCGCGGATCAAGCCCTTTACGGTCGCCATCGGAGCGCTGGAGAGCTTTTCATCGGCCCCTTTCCTGCATGTCGATGGCGCCGATGGTCCGCTCGGTGCACTGCGCGCCTGCCTGCATGCGGACACGCCCCACCCGCAGGGCGAATACGTGCCGCACGTGACCGTAGGCCTGTACGCCGACGCTTACCCGACGCACTCCGTGGCACAGCGTTTCGACGCCTGCGCGCCCGTGGTACCGCTGCGCTGCGCGATCGAGCGCATCAGCCTGATGGGCTACGTCGCCGCCGAGATTGGCGGCGCCCTGTTCACCCTGGCCGAGTGGGACCTCGCCGCACACCGCCTGCAGTGGCGAAGCCGCTTGGCCGCAGCCGAACTCTTCCGCTGTCGTGAGCCCGTGCGCGCGAACCGCGACACGGCGCCGGCATCGGACCTCCCCATGGAGATGCCATGAGCCCATCCGCCCAGGGACCGGCAGCGCTCGCAGACGCGCCCAAGCGCCCCGCCTCGCCCTTCGCGCTCTTCGTCGCGTTCAGCCTGCTCGCGCTGCAGGGTTTCGGCGGCGTGCTCGCGGTCGCCCAGCGCGAGCTGGTCGACCGCCGCGGCTGGCTGAGCCGCGAAGCGTTCATCGAGCTGTATTCGATCGCACAGATGCTGCCCGGACCCAACGTGGTCAACCTGTCGCTGATGATCGGCGACCGCTACTTCGGCTGGCGCGGCGCACTTGCGGCAATCACCGGCATGCTGCTCGCCCCCTTCCTGATCGTGATCGCGCTCGCAGCGAGCCATGAACGCCTGGCCGAGTTTCCCGCGGTGGCGGGCGCGCTGCGCGGCATGGGTGCGGTGGCAGCAGGACTGATCCTGGCGATGGCAGTGAAGATGCTCGGCACGCTGCGCGGCAACCTGCTCGGCCCCTGGTTGTGCGCACTGCTCGGGCTGGGCGCGCTGGTTGCGATCGCGGTATTCCGCCTGCCCCTGGCATGGATCGTGATCGGCCTGGGCGTGCTCGGCTGGGGGCTCGCGCGCTGGCGGATCGCCATCCTCGACGCGCGCGCGGCACGCCCGGAGGACGCATCTTGAATACGCTGCCCGCGGGCGAGCTGCTCGAACTCTTCCTGCACTTCCTGACCCTGTCGCTGCTGTCGATCGGCGGTGCGATGTCGACGGCGCCGGAGATGCATCGCTACTTCGTCACCGAGCGCGGCTGGCTTGGCGACGCCGACTTCACCACCGCAGTCGCACTCGCCCAGGCCGCGCCCGGCCCCAACGTGCTGTTCGTGCCGGTGCTCGGCTTCCAGGCTGCGGGCCTGCCCGGTGCCGCGGCGGCGCTGGTGGGCATCCTGCTGCCGTCCACACTGCTTTCGCTCGGCGTCAGCCGCTGGGGCGCGAGCCGGCGCGACACGGCCCTGGTGCGCGCCTTCACCGCCGGCCTGGCCCCCATCACCGTCGGCCTGGTGTTCGCCACCGGCTGGCTGCTCGCGCTGCCCTTCGTCGGCGACCCGGCGCACCGCAACGGCGCGCTGATACTGATCGCGCTCACCGCGCTGGTGACGCTGAGAACGAAACTGGCGCCGATCTGGATGATCGCCGCAGGCGCAGTGCTGGGCGCAGCGGGACTGGCCTGACTCCCTTGCTGGCAGCCCCCACGCTCATGCCTGCACATAGGCGCGGATGCCGGCGGCGATGAACTCCACCGCCAGTGCCGCAAGCACCAGGCCCATCAGGCGAGTCATGATGTTGAGTCCGGTACGCCCGGCAAGACGGCTGATCGGGCCGGCGAGGCTGAAGGCGAACCAGACCACGGAGCCCATCACCAGGCCGGCCCCCAGCAGCATCAGCACCGTACTGGTGCCCTGGTCGGCGTAGATGATGACCGTGCTGACCGTCCCAGGGCCGGTGAGCAGCGGAATGGTCAGCGGCACCACGGCAATGTTGGCGCGCTCTGCAGCCTCGTCGGTCTCCTCGGGAGTCGTACGGCTGGGGGCGGGCTGGGCGTTGAACATCGAAATGGCGACGATGAACAGCAGCACGCCACCACCGACCTGGAGCGAAGCCACCGTGATGCCGAAGCCGGCCAGCAGGTACTTTCCGCAGAAGGCGGTGACCGCGATCACGACGAAACTCGCCAGCGCTGCAGTACGTGCGGTTCGGCGACGCTCGAGCGCCGACTGGCCCTGGGTCAGGCCGATGAAGGCCGGGATCGCGCCAAAGGGGTTGATGAGCGCGGCCAGCGTGATGAAGATCTTCGCAAATTCCATTCGATGCACTCCAAACGGCCAATGGGGAACGCCCCCGCATGGTCCCGCGTCCGGCAGACTACGATGCCGGCGCGGTCGGCGGCAAATTCCGCAGGCGCCGCCAGTGCTCGAGGCGCGCAAACCCGCTTGCGGCTGACTCAGCCTGTCCCGCCGCGCTATCCTCGCCGCCTTCTTGCGGCCTTCTTTCGGCCTGCTCGCGGCAGTGAGCGCGGCCACGCCGAAGCCGGCGCACATCGACCAGCCCGCACGGAGTGCCTGCGGCACGGAGACCTACTTATGGAACTGAAATGGCTGGAAGACTTCATCAGCCTGGCCGAAACGGGCAGCTTCTCGCGCTCGGCCGAGCAGCGTCATGTGTCGCAGCCGGCGTTCTCGCGCCGCATCCGTGCCCTGGAGGCGTGGCTGGGGGCGCCGCTGGTGGACCGCAGTGCGTATCCAACCCAGCTCACCGCGGCTGGAGAGGCCTTCAAAGGCCCGGCTGCGGACCTCATCAGCCGGCTGCATGCGGCCCGCGCACTTGCGCGCGGCATGCAGCCGGTAGCGGGCAATGCCCTCGTGTTCGCCGTGCCGCACACCCTGGCCTTCGCCTTCTTTCCCGCCTGGCTGGGGCAGCTCAAGCAGGCCTTCGGCGAACAGCCCACGCGCCTGATGGCAGGCAATGTCCATGACGTGGTCACCACCCTGGTCGAAGGCGGGTGCGACCTGCTGCTGTGCTACCACCATCCCGCCTATCCCGTATGGCTGGATCCCGCGCGCTTCGAGGGCCTCAGGCTCGCCACCGAGACGGTGCGGCCCTATCTGCCACGGGGGCTCGTCGGAAACGGGCGCTGGCGGCTGCCGGGCACACCGGAGACGCCCATCCCCTTCCTGCGCTATGGCCCCAACACCTATCTGCGCAGGATGGTCGACACCATCCTCGATCGCGCCGGTCAGCCGGCGCACCTGGCGCTGCACTACGAGTCCGACATGGCCGAGAGCCTGAAGGCGATGTTGCTTGCCGGACACGGCCTGGCCTTCCTGCCCGCCAGTGCAGTGACGCGCGAGCTCGAACGCGGCGAACTGAGCGTTGCCGGCGATGCCCGATGGACGCTCGAAATGGAAGTGCGGCTCTATCGCGACCGTGCCAACACGCGCCCCGAGCTGCTGCGACTGTGGGCGCATCTAACGGCCGATGTGGCGGCGGCGGACGGCGCGCGCTGACGCTGCGGCCTCGTCCTGCAGGTGCGCTTTCGCAGTTTATGCGCGAAACGCATGACCCGATGAAGCAACGGTATCCGCGGCCAGGCGACCCCGCCGGAGAATGCGCGCTTTCCACGCGAGGAGACCCCGCACATGAGCACGCAACCCGCCCGTCCCGCCAGCTTCGACAAGCTGGGTGGTCTGTCCTACCTCAATCCGGCTGCGCCCGAACCGTGGTCGAGCTTCGTCGAGCAGATCGAGCGCGTACGCCCCTATCTCGGCTCGCTCGAGCGCTGGATCGAGACCCTCAAGCACCCCAAGCGCACGCTGATCGTCGACGTACCCATCGAGCGCGATGACGGCACCGTCGCCCACTACGAGGGTTACCGTGTGCAGCACAGCCTGTCGCGCGGACCGGGCAAGGGCGGGGTGCGCTTCCATCCTGACGTCACGCTCAACGAGGTGATGGCACTCGCCGGCTGGATGACGATCAAGAACGCCGCGGTCGGCCTGCCCTTCGGCGGCGCCAAGGGCGGCATCCGCGTCGACCCGGCAAGCGTGAGCAAGGGCGAACTGCAGCGCATCACCCGCCGCTACACCTCCGAGATCGGCGTCATCATCGGCCCGAACAAGGACATTCCGGCACCCGATGTGGGCACCAACGCAATGACCATGGCGGTGATGATGGACACGTACTCGATGAACCGCGGCGGCACCGCCACCGGCGTGGTCACGGGCAAGCCGATCGCGCTCGGCGGCAGCCTGGGCCGCCAGGAAGCCACCGGCCGCGGCGTGTTCATCACCGCCCGCGAGGCCGGCCGCAGCATCGGCCTGCCGATCGAGGGTGCGCGCGTGGTGGTGCAGGGTTTCGGCAACGTCGGCGGCATTGCAGCACGCCTGTTCCACGAGGCCGGTGCGCGCGTGATCGCGGTCGCCGACCATACCGCCACCCTGGTCAACGAGGGTGGCATCGACGTCCCCGCAGCGCTCGCGCACACGGCGGCGAACGGCGGCCTCGCGGGCTTTGCCGGTGCCGCGGCGATCGACATCGAAGACTTCTGGCAACTTGGCTGCGAGTTCCTCGTGCCGGCCGCGCTCGAAGGCCAGATCACCCCGCAGCGCGCCGAGCGCATCCGCGCCCGTGTCGTCGTCGAAGGCGCCAACGGCCCCACCACGCCCGCGGCCGACGACGTGCTGCGAGCGCGCAACGTGCTGGTGGTGCCCGACGTGATCGCCAACGCCGGCGGCGTGACGGTGTCGTACTTCGAATGGGTGCAGGACTTCTCGAGCTTCTTCTGGAGCGAGGAGGAGATCAACGAGCGCCTCGAGCGCATCATGATCAACGCCTTCAACGCCATCTCGCATGTGGCGACCGAGAAGCAGGTGCCGCTGCGCACCGCGGCCTTCATCATCGCCTGCAGCCGGGTGCTCGAAGCGCGCGCCGAGCGCGGCCTGTACCCCTGAGCGCGGCGCCCGGTCGAAACCAGGCGCTAGGCCGGCCCGCCGGCCTGCGCATCCGCACCGAGGCGGAACAGCAACGCGTACAGTGCCGGCACGAACAGCAGGGTGATCGCGGTACCCACCGCGACACCGCCGATCAGCACATACGCGAGCGGCCCCCAGAAGGTGTCCAGCGTCAGCGGGATGAAGGCGAAGGCCGCCGCAATCGCGGTCAGCACCACCGGGCGGGCGCGCTGCACCGCGGCCTCGACCACGCCGTCGAAGGGGCCCATGCCGGCCTCGAAATTGTCCGCGACCTGCTGGGTCAGGATGAGGGTGTTGCGCATCAGGATGCCGGCGAGGCCCGTCAGCCCGAGCAGGGCGACGAAGCCGAAGGGCTGGTCGAACAGCAGCAGTGCAATCACCGCACCGACGAGGCCGAGCGGCGCGGTCGCCAGCACCACGAAGGTACCGGTGAATGAGCGCATCTGCAGCATGATGAAGATCAGCATGCAGGCCACCATGAGCGGCTGCAGCGCCTGGATGGAGGCGTCGGCCTTGCCCGACTGCTCGACCGCACCCGAGATCATGATGCTGTAGCCGGGTGGCAGCTGGCTGCGCACGCCCGCAAGCGAAGCCCACACCGCCGCGGTGACGTCGTTGGGCTGGGCACCCTGTACATCGGCCTGCACCAGCAGTTCGGGCTCACGGTTGTAGCGTTTGATCACCGGCTCCTCGAAGCGCACCTCGAGGCGGCCGAGCTGGCTTGCCGGCAGCTTGCGCCCATCAGGGGTAAGGATCTCGAGCATGGACAGGCTCTCCGCATTGAGCCGTGCGCCGCCGCTGGCACCGCGCGCGATCACGTCCACCGTGCGGATATCCTGGCGTACCTGGGCGATGCGCGTACCCTCGAGGTGGAACTGCAGCTGCTGGGCCACGTCCTGCGGCGTGAGCCCGAGCAGACGCAGGCGCTCGACGTCCATCGCCAGGTGCAGCACCGGCGCGCGCTCATCCCACTCGAGGTGCGGATCGACGATGTGCGGGTTGGCCGCCATCACCTCGCGCACCTGATGCGCGATGCGGCGCAGCTCGAGCTGATCCGGCCCCAGCACGCGGTAAGCCACCGGCCACACCACCGGCGGCCCGTAGAGCAGACTCGACACCCGCACCCGGGCCTCGGGAAACTCGCCCTCATCGACGTGGCGCTGCAGCTCGGCGATCAGCGCATCGCGCGCCGCCACGCCCTCGGTGACCACGAGCAGCTTGGCAAACGCGGGGTCGGGCGGCTCGGGGTTGGCGGACAGGAAAAAGCGCGGCACACCGGCGCCCACGTAGGCCAAGCTCGAGCGGATGCCGTCCTGGGTGGCGAGGATGGCCTCCAGCCTGCGCACGGTTGCATCCGAGGCCGCAATGCTGCTGCCCTGGGGCAGATAGACGCTGAGCAGCACCTCGGGGCGATCCGAACTCGGGAAGAACTGCTTCTGCACCACCGTCGCCATGCCCAGCACCGCCAGCACGAGCAGTCCCAGGGTGCCGAAGACCACGGTCTTGCGCCAATGCACGCAGCCGGTGATGAGGCGGCGCAGGCGGCGGAACATTGGCGTCTGGTACACGCTCTCGTGGCTGTGGACGTTCTCCGGCGCCACCGTCGGCAGCATCTTGACGCCGAGGTAGGGCGCGAACACCACCGCCACCAGCCAGGACACCAACAGCGAGATCGCCAGCACCCAGAAGATGTTGCCGGTGTATTCACCAACCGCCGAGCGCGCAAAGCCGATGGGCAGGAAGCCGGCCACCGTCACCAGGGTGCCGAACAGCATCGGCGCAGCCGTCACCGTCCACGCGTGCGCCGCGGCGCGGATGCGGTCCCAGCCCTCCTCCATCTTCACCAGCATCATCTCGACCGCGATGATGGCGTCGTCCACCAGCAGGCCGAGGCCGATGATCAGCGCCCCCAGGGTGATGCGGTCGAGGTTGATGCCCATCAGCTTCATGAGCAGGAAGGTGATGCCCAGGGTCACCGGCACCGCGATGCCGACCACCAGCCCGGCGCGCCAGCCGATGGCCAGCATGCTCACGCCCACCACCACCACCACCGCCACCAGGAACTTGAGCTGGAAAAGCTCGACCGCGGCCGAGATCGCCTCGGCCTGGTTGGTCAGCACCTCGAGCGTGATGCCCAGCGGCAGGCGTTCGCGCTCGGCGTCGACGAAGTGGTCCAGGCGCTCGCCCAGCACCAGGCCGTTCTCGCCCTTGTTCATGACCACGCCGAGCAGCACCGCATCCTCGCCGCGCGAGCGCACCAGCTGTGCGGGGGGTTCCTCGTAGCCACGGTGGACATGGGCGATATCGCCCAGGCGCAGCACGCGGTCGGCAACCCGGATCGGCACCGCGGCGAGTTGCGCGGTATCGGAAAGGTCCGCATCCAGGCGCAGGTACAGGCGCGGACCCTCGGTCTCGAGGCGACCGGCAGGCAACAAGCGATTGCCGGCATTGATGGCGTCGAACACCGCCTGCGGCGCGATACCGAGGTTGGCCAGGCGCGCGTTGTCGAACTCCACGTACACGCGCTCGGGACGCTCGCCCAGCACCAGCACCTTGTGCACGCCGTCGACGCGCTGCATGCGGTCGCGGATGACCTCGGCCTCGCGCACCAGTTCGCGCATCGGCAGGCCGGGCGCGGTCAGCGCGATGAGCTTGAAATAGACGTCGGCGAAATCCTCGTTGACGATCGGCCCGATCACTCCGGCCGGCAGGCTGCCGGCCTCGTCCTGCATGCGCCGGCGCACGTCGTACTTGAGCTGCGGCACCTCGCCCGGCTTGGTGTATTCATGGAACTCGATCTGCATGTTGGCCGAGCCGGGGCGGATGGTGGTGATGATGCGGTACACATGTTCCACCTCCTGGATGCGCTTCTCCAGGCGGTCAACCACCTGCTCCTGCATCTCCTCGGGGGTCGCGCCCGGCCACACCGCATTGACCACCATCACCCGCATCGTGAATGCAGGGTCCTCGGCCCGCCCCAGCGACAGGAAGGCATACACGCCACCGAGCACCGCCAGCAGCAGGAAGAAAAAGGTGATCGAGCGCTCGCGCACGGCGAGCGCAGACAGGTTGGGGAAGCTCATCGCCCAAGCTCCCGCACCGCCATGTCCTCGACCAGCAGGTGGGTGCCGAGCGCGACGACCCGGTCGCCGGCCGCGAGCGGCCCGCGTACGCGAGCGGCCTCGCCATCGGTCCCCACCACGGTCACCGCCACCGCCTCGACGCGCCCATCGCGCAACCGCCACACCCGCGGCCCCTGGCCACGATCGTTGAGCGCACCGAGCGGGACGACGAACTCGCCCTCGGCCTCAGCCAGCGGGGCATCGAAGCGCGCACGCAGCACCGCACCGAGCACCAGCGCATCAGGCGGGCCCAGCACGGTATAGCGCGCACGCAGCGTGCGCCCCTGACGATCGACCGCGCCCGCCGTCTCACGCAAGCGCAAGGCCAGCGTCACGTCCTCGCCCAGCGTCGCTTCGCCGTCCTGCGGCGGCTGCGCGCCCTCGGGGAAGTACACCTCGAGCTCGCGCTCGCCCGCCTGTGCCAGCATCGCCACCGCCTGACCTGGGGCCACCACCTGTCCAGGCTCGCCGGTGACGTCGATCAGCACGCCGTCGGCCGGCGCCAGCAGCCGTCCATAGCCGAGCGCGTTGCGCGCCTGGGCAAGGCGCGCCGCGGCGGCATCGCGCCGTGTCTGCGCCTCGCGGCGCGCCAGCTCGAAGCGCTCCAGCGCCTGCGCGCTGGTAAAGCTCTGCTCCTGCAGCTGACGGTTGCGGGCGAGATCGGCAACCGCGGTCGCTAGAGCCGCATCCGCGGCGGCGAGGTCGGCTTCGGCGGCACGCGCACCTTGCTCCAGGTCGCGCTTGTCGAGCTCGAACAGCACCTGCCCGGCCGCGACCTGCTGACCTGCGTCAACCCGGCGCTCGGCGATCCGCCCCCCGACCTGGAAGGCGAGCGGCGTCTCCACCCGTGCCCGTACCGTACCCGACAGCCCGAGCTGGCCCTCGGTGCTCGCCGTCACGGCCACGGTCTTCACGAACGGCGGCGCCTTGTCCTGCACCGGGGGCACACTGCGCTCGCAGCCCGACAGGACGAACGCACCCAGGATCAGCGGGAGCACGAACAGGCGCATGGGGGACTTCCGTTCAGATGAGTTCAGCATGGGGGGCGAATCGTACGGCATCGATGAAGACGCCGAGATCATGCCACACCCCATTCGCGCCCATGCAGGGTTCCGAACGGAGACGTACGGAAGCTGAACGTGGCGGCTCGGCGTTCCGGCATGTGATGGCCGAGCACGCGTGCGCCGCTTACATTCCCTGGTAGATCGGTCCTTCGCCGCCCTGCGGCACGACCCAGTTGATGTTCTGGGTCGGGTCCTTGATGTCGCAGGTCTTGCAGTGCACACAGTTCTGGGCGTTGATCTGCAGGCGCGGCCCAGCCTCCTCATTGACGATCTCATACACCCCGGCCGGGCAGTAGCGCTGCTCGGGGGCGTCGTACTTGGCCAGGTTGATTGCGATCGGCACCGCGCCGTCCTTCAACTGCAGGTGGCAGGGCTGCTCTTCCTCGTGGTTGGTGTTGGACAGGAA